>Ga0169931_10007847_pt1 | contig 15723 bp, 10 predicted proteins | sample Kivu_15m_20L_FD_129675 | JGI IMG/M metagenome (GOLD analysis project Ga0169931, IMG submission 129675) | Freshwater microbial communities from Lake Kivu, Western Province, Rwanda to study Microbial Dark Matter (Phase II) - Kivu_15m_20L... | ecosystem: Environmental > Aquatic > Freshwater > Lake... | reverse complement strand
GGAGCCGATCTGGCCCAGCTGCAGCAGGTCAGCGGGGTGCAATGGCCGCCCCAGGCCCTGACGCTGGCCGCGCAGCACTGGCCCGGCTCCCTCACCCTGGTGCTGCCTGCGGCAGGCTCGCTGGTGGAGCAGCTCAACCCCGGTGGCAGCAGCCTGGGGCTGCGGGTGCCGCGCTGCCCCATGGCCCAGGGGCTGCTGCGCCTAAGCGGGCCGCTGGCCACCACCAGCGCCAACTGCTCAGGCGAGCCTGCCGCCACCACCGCTGCCGAGGCTGCCGCCTGCTTTAAAGCCCAGCAGGTGCCGTTGTTGGGTCCTGTGCCCTGGCCTGCGCCGGCCGGTCAGGCCAGCACGGTGCTGGCCTGGAGCCGCGGCGGTTGGCAGTTGCTGCGGCAGGGTGGTGTGGTGCTGGGCGCCTCGGCCGATCTGTGTTGAACTGCGTTCAGGCGTAAGGCGGCAGTCCCATGGCAGCTCTGCTGGTGATACTGACGGTGGTGCTGGCTGTGGCGCACTGGCTGATGTCACCACTGAGCGCTGCTCTTACCCCCCTGCTCGAGCTGCACCCGTTGCCCTGGCTGCTGGTGCTTCTCGGCGCATGGCTGTTGGCGGGTCGTCCAACGCACAGCCGTTGAGGCATGGTGCCTGCGGTGGTGGTGTGCTGGCTGCACTCAGCAGCATCAGGGTGCACGCCCCGCTGACGATCGCTTCTGCCGCGCTGCGCGCCAACGCCACAGGTCTGTTGCTGACATGGGCCCGCACGCTGATCCACGGCAGGGCGGCTGCCGGGGCCTTGCAGCAGCTTTGCAGTCGTTCTCAAGCGAGCCTGCGGCGCGGTAGGGCAGATCACCCCATCGGGTGATTGCCACTGCTGCCACTACTCAGCACAATGAGTTTGTCGACTAGCAGAGTCATGCCCATGCCCTAAACCAGGCCCTTTCCAGACCTCACGGCCCCTGCGCACCCGTTTCCAATTTCAGGCAATGTCTCAGGTGCAACTTCAGCTGCAACTGATTGATGTGTTGAGCCTGATTTTGGTCAATTCTAAATGGATTGTCAGGATGCAAGGTTCGAGTGAGCGAAGCAGATTGCGTACTCTGTAAGACCAAACAGGAGGCTGTCGCTGGCGGTTTGATCGTTAAACGATTGCAAGCCTCTTAATCTTTGCGGCCAACGACATCAAGCCAGACAGGCTGACCATCGTTTGCCGAGATTGTTGCCGAAGTCTTGATGATTTGCCCTGTCCCTATTAATCTTTCACCCGTTGCCAAATTGTTCCATGTCCGAATCCCAACTCCAGGCCCTGTTGGCCGAAATTCAATCCAATACTGAGCTTCGCGCCAAGTTTGAGGCGGCGACCAGTCTTGATGCGGCTGAGGCCGTCGCGCGTGATGCCGGTTTTGATGTGAGCAAGGCCGAGTGGCTGGCTTATCAGAACCAAGATGTCACTGAGCTGGGCGATGAACAGCTTGAAGGCGTCGCTGGTGGCTCTAAAGGTCAAAAAGACACTGTCAGTGGAGGTGCAGGGACAAAAATCACGATTGATTTCGGCGAGGGTGGCGGTCAGTTCTCTTGCAGTGGTGGCGGCGGCGCCAAGTGATTTGACACGGGCTATTGCTGGTCAGTTCATCCAAAAAACCGCGCTTGGCGGTTTTTTTTATGGACTACCTGTCTGCCGCTTGATCAGAGCAAGGTGGGCGCGTTCGTTGCTCTGCACTCCGCAGGCCAGCGGCTCGATCTGTTGGCGGCTGAAGTGGTTCATGGCTTTGCTGTGAGGGTCCATGCCAAACACAGCGTGTTGGTAGGTCGGTCGGCCTGCCAACGCCCCAGCCACAGCCCTATGCAAGAGCTGCAGCGCCACGCCCCGTCCCTGCAGCTGGGGCACGATCCACCATTGGCTGACTTTGAACAGTTCCGAACCGACGCGATGGGCGATCAACCAGCCAGCTGGCTCAAGGTGATCGAGCAACACCAGGCTGTTTTCTGCATCAAGCTCACCGATCAGCACGCCCTGTGATTCATCGCGCAGCGGCCAGACCCACGACGGGGCCTGCAAGCGCGCGCCCAGCTGTGCTTGCTCAGCGGGTGCTAAAGCATCCCAGCGCAGCAGCTTGAAGCGCCCACCCCGCTGCCAGTGGGCCGCCAGCGGGGCCAGTCGATCCACCAGTGCCTGCCCCCCCTGGCGATCAAGATGCACCAGTCGCAGCCCCGGTTGGTGTTGCCAGCCCAGCTCTGATCGGGTGAGCCGTTGCATCGCTGCCGTGCCGGGGTGATCGAGCGGGTAGCTCACCGTCAACGAGGACCAGCCGTGTTGCTTGGCCTCATCGATGATCCAATTCAGCAGTTTGGTGGCAAGCCCCAGCCGTCGACACGGTGGCGCCACCATCAGGCTCTGCAACCTGGCCTCAGATTGGACCCCCAGGCTCAGCACCGCCAGCGCAGCCGGCATACCGGCAAAGTGCAAACCAGCCGCTAAGTAGCTTCCGTCCAGTTGCGGCCCTGGCGTGGTGAGCGGTTGGCGCACGCTGGGCAACACCAGCGCCAGCGCCTCGGTGGTGAGAGTGCCAAACGGCGCAGCTTGCTCGGGGGTGAGCCAAGCGGTCATGGCGCGACGGGTCGAATGCCTCCAGGATGTGCACTCGGTGTGTGCTTGGCACTCTTTTGATGGTGGAGCGAGGGGCAGAAACCACAGCGGCTGGGGTCAGTGCAGATCGCTTGCCGCAGTCACATCTGGCCCCAGGCTCTGACGCCAGGCTCGAGATGCGGCTGAAACGTGAAGGCTGGAGCCTGCATCAGCGTCTGCAGGTGGCAGCGGCTGCTGCCGGCGCTGCAGGCGCTGCAGGCCCACAGCAGACCTCCCAGTTGCAGGACTGGCGCCAGCTGGTGGCGCCCGATACCCCGGCCAACTTTGACAAGCGACTCGCCTGGGATGGCCTCAGCCTTGCCCAGGCCGCCTGGGCCCTGAATCCGCCGGACGATGCCGTACCGCAAGAGCCGCCATGGTGGCCTCTGCTTGAAGCCCTGCGCCAGGCCGGCTGCGACGCCGCTGCCGGCACGGCCCACCTGGCGTTGGCCGATCGCGGCAGCCAACACCCCTTTGTGCATGTCTGGCGGCCTGTGGCCGCATGGGCTTTGCAGAGGCTGCAAGGGCGCTGCAGAGACCTCAAGCCCTTCTTGCTACTGAGCGAAAGCGCCTGGCTCGATTTGGGTGAGGCCCTGCTTGAGCGCCTGTGCAGCACTGCCGATCAGGCCCTGTGGGAGCTGTTCAACCAGCGGCGCACGCCAGGGCAGATGCTGCTGGCCCATCTGGGGGCCAACGGTGACGGTACGGGCGAGCCGCTGCATGCGGCCTATGACGCCTTTGTGGCTGATCTGCTTGTCAGTGGCTATGGCCTGCTGCTGGCTGAGGTCCCAGTGTTGGGACGGCTGCTGGCGGAGATCACAGCGCTGTGGCTCGACGGCAGCGAAGAGATGCTGCGCCGGGTTGCAGGCAGCCGGCCAGAGCTGCAGCACCACTTCGCGATTGGCGGGCAGGCTGCGCTGAGCGCGATCCAGCTGGGCCTCAGCGACCCGCACCGCGGCGGGCGTGCCGTGGCGATTCTGAGCTTTGACGACGCTGGCCGGGACGATCCGACAGCGACAGGCGATCGCATCAAGGTTGTCTACAAGCCCAAGGACATGCAGGTCGATGTCACTTACCAGAACTATCTGCAGATGCTCAATGACGCTTCGCCACTGGAGCCGTTGCGAACACTGACGGTGCTCAACCGCGGCGGCTACGGCTTCATGGAGTGGGTCGAGCACCGCTTGTGCCGCGATGACAACGAACTGGCCCGCTATTACACCAACGCGGGCCGCACCATGGCCGTGCTGCACCTGCTGGGCTGCACCGATTGCCATTACGAAAACCTGATCGCCTGCGGCGATCAGCTACTGCTGATCGATACCGAAACCCTGCTCGAGGCTGATCTGCGCGATCAGTTCAACGACGATGGTGATGGGCTTGACGCGTTGTCTGAGCTGCAGGCCTCGATGCAGGGCTCGGTGCTGCGCTCGGGGCTGCTGCCCCAGTGGGTGGTGGCTGGAGCCGGCCGCAAATGGGCCTATGACATCAGCGCCCTCGGTATTTTGCCGCCACCCCTCGAGTGCGAGCTGCCGGGCTGGCTGGGCCTCAACAGCGACGGCATGATGGCCGGCCGCAGCAGCCAGCCTGGTGAGCTGCCCACCAGCCTGCCGGTGGGGCTGGGTAGCCCACAGAGGCTCACGGACCATGTCGATGAGCTGTGTGCAGGCTTCAAGGCTCAGCTGCTTGAGGCCTTGCGCGTGCGGCCGTTGCTGCTGCGAGGGCTCGATGGCTTCAGCGGCCAGCCCCGGCGACTGGTGGCCCGCGCCACGCGGCTGTATTTCACGATTCAACGCCAGATGCTGGAGCCTGGGGCCCTGCGCAGTGCGGTGCTCCATGGCCTCAAGCTTGAGCAGCTCAGTCGCAGCTTTGTGCTGGCCAGTGAGAAACCTCTCAACTGGCCGATGTTCAAGGCCGAATTGCGGCAGATGGAGCGGCTCGACATCCCCTTCTTTGAACACTTGATTGATAGCGAGGACCTCCCCCTGCCCGACGAGCTGGCGCCGATCCCAGGGTTCATGAGCGGCAGCGGCCTGGCTGGTGCTCGCCGGCGTCTTGAGCAGCTCGATCAAGCCGAGATTGACTTCCAGCAACAGTTGATCCGTGGAGCTGTAGCCGCACGCCATCTCAAGGCTCCCCCACGGGCCAAAGCTGCAGGCGCCGTTCGATCGACCACGACTGGAGCAGCGGCGGAGCCCACCGGTTCGGTTGAGCCGTTGCCTTTAGATGTCTACCGGCAGGAGTCCTGCAGGCTTGCTGAGCAGTTATGGCAAGCAGCCATTCGCGACCGCAAGGGGCGACCCGAGTGGCTGGGTATGGATCTCAATGCATCCGGGGAATCGTTTCACTTTGGGTTGATCGGCCAATCGCTGTATTCGGGTAGCAGCGGCATCGCCCTGCTGTTCGCCCGCCTGGCCATGGTCGGCGAGCCTGCCGTTGCTGAACGTTGGCGCGCGAGGGCCTGGCTCTGCTTTGCCACTCTGGTCGAACTGGTCGAGCGCAACAGCAACGACCAACTGTTTCGGCTGATGCGCGATTTGCCTTATGGCATCGCGGGCTCGGGCGGGATCCTGTTGTCGTTGCAGCTGCTGCTGCGCGCCGGCGTCGCAGAAGCCGCCGACCTGGCCGCGCTGCTGATTGCCCAACTGCGCCCCGAACGGTTGCTGGCCGATCAGGGCATCGATGTGATCGCTGGCATTTCGGGCCTGATCGGCCCGCTGCTGCTGGCCGGCACCCCCCGAGCGCTCGAGCTGGCAACGCTCTGCGGCGAGCGTCTGCTGGCGCTGCAAGATGCCAGCGGCGGTTGGTCTTCAGATGCCGCATCAGCCAGCCAGAACCGGCCCCCGTTGACGGGGTTTTCCCATGGAGCGGCGGGCATGGCGGCGGCCCTGGCCCGGCTGGCCCAGGCCAGTGGCGAGGAGCGTTTTGCCGAGGCGGCGCGGCGCGCCGTGGCCTACGAACGTTCGGTGTTTGTGCCTGAGCGCGGCAACTGGCCCGATTTCAGAGCCTTCAGCGAACCCGAAGCGTTCATGCTCAGCTGGTGCCATGGCGCTCCCGGAATCTTGCTGTCACGCCGGACGATCGAAGCCGCCGGCCTTGCCGATGACGCCACCGACCAGGAGCTGGCGGTTGCACGCCAGAGCACGCTTTATGCCCTGGACCATTTCAAACAGGGCAAGGGTTTCGCCGCCCATCTCTGCTGTGGTGGGCTGGGGCTCACCAGCCTGCTGCGGATCGATGCCCATGCCGGCGCCTTGTCCGTAGCCCCCCGGGTGCTGGTTGCCGAGACCAACCTGATCGCTGAAGCCCAGGCCAACGACGGTTACATCTATTTCAATGTCGAGAGCGGTTCGCTGAACCTGCCCGGGCTGCTCACCGGCAAGGCCGGTGTGGCCCTGGCACTGCTTGAAGCCGCCGAAGGCCAGCAGTGGATGCCGGCCGTGCTCAGTGCGGGGTTGCTGGCGGCGGGCTGAGCGACGCATCGAGTCGCTGCTGGCACAGCCATTGCAGCCGCGGCATGGCCTGCTCTGGCTGCAGCAGCCAGGGGTGCTGCTGCAACTGGGCTTGCAGCTCGCGGGCGCGGGCCATCACCAGGGCCACCGCCTGTGCTGCTTCATCAGCTGACAGCTCTTTGGTGTAGCTGAGCCAGCGGCCCTTGGCGATGGGCTGGTCGTCATCACCAAGACCAAGGCAACGGCCAAACAGCGCTGCATCAAAGCCGCCCAGGGCCGCCACCATGCCCATGCCGTCGGCAACCAGCTCATCGAGCAGGTTCAGACGCATCTCACCCAGCAGGCGCTTGGTGGCCAGGTGGGTGAGCTCGTGCTCCAGCCGCAGGGTGGTGGAGGCTTCAAGCCAGGCGGCGTCACTGAGCCCGCCCGGCACATGCCGGGCCTTGACCGAGCCATAGGGTGCCTGGTGCAACACGATCAAGCGCGCCCGGCTTTGCCGTCCCAAGCGCTCGATCAGGCCCCAGTGGATCAGCCCACTGATCGCCTGGGCATGCACCCCATCGGCCAGCGGTACGGGCTCGGCCCGGTGCGCCAGGGCCCGTACCAGCAAGGCAAAGTCGTCCCAGCTGGGGGTCTGCAGCACCGGCATGGCCCCGCAGGGGTGGGGGCGATCCACAGCTGCAGGGCCTCACTCTGCTGCCATTGCGGCGGCTCGCTCTCGTGGTCTTCGCCGCGCAGCACCAGCGCCTTGTAGAGATCGCTGCTGCTGATGCCGCTCGCCTGGGGCAGCCGCAGCTGGGGCAGGCTCTGCACCAGCGCCGCCCGCACAGGCTCTCCCTGGCGCTGCGCGCCCGGGTCGTTGCCCAGCAGCTCAATCCACCAGGTCAGTTCGGGTTCGGGGGCCAGAGGCAGCGGCGGCCAGGGTTCAAATGCTCTGGTAAAGCCCTGGTAGTAGGTGTTCAGTGCTTCAGGGCTCGCCACGGTTGAGGTAGCCCCCGACTTTGCTGCTGAGCTCGCGGTAGGTGCCCAGTTCGCTGACTGTGCCGCCGGCGATCACGGCGATCTGGTCGGCCGACTCGATCGTTGACAACCGGTGCGCAATCGCGACGCGGGTGATGTTGAGGTTTTCCAGGGTGCGGGTCACCGCGGCCTGGGTGGGGGCGTCGAGGGCACTGGTGGCCTCGTCGAGCAGCAGCACCTTGGGCTGACCCAGCAGCGCCCGGGCCAGCGACAGGCGTTGCCGCTGGCCGCCCGAGATGCCCATGGCGCCCTCGCTGATGATCGTCTCGAGTTTCATCGGCATGCGCTCGACATCGGCGGCGACCTGTGCCTGCTCCAGTGCGCCCCAGACTTCGTCGCGGCTGTAGGCGCGGCCGGCGCGCACCACCTCGTAGATCGAGCCGGCGGGCAGGGGTGCGTTCTGCAGCACCACCCCCAGCTGGCGGCGGTAGTGGCGCACGGCCAGCTCCCGCAGGTCGATACCGTCGATGTTGATCACGCCGGCTTCCGGTTGCATCAGCCGCAACAGGCAGCGCAGCAGCGTGGTTTTGCCGCAGCCACTGGCACCGGTGATCGCCGTGTAGCGCCCCTGGGGAATCGTCAGGTTGATGTTGCGCAGCAACGGCTCGGGTGCATCGGGGTAGCGCACCTGCAGGTTTTGCAGCTCGATTTCACCAATCAGGGTGTGCAGCTGGGCCTTGCCGTCATGACCCGCTTCGGGGGTGGCATACATGACCACCGTGCTGCGCTGCCACAGCACCACCAGGCGCGAAACGGTGCTCGCCACCTGAACTGCCAGGGCTGAGAGCTGGCTGTTAAACGAAAGGTAGGCGGCCTGGAAGGCCACAAACGAGGCCACCAGCTGGTTGGCCCCCAGGCTGCCAAGGCTGCCGGGCGGTGGCGGTGGGGCACCCGGTAACGCGGCCTGAGCCTTGATCTGATTGAGCATCCACACCAGGCCGATGAAGACCACGACCTGACCCAGGGGCGAGAGCACCCGCGCCAGGATCTCGAGGGCGTTGTTGACGGCCTCGCCGCGGCGCATCAGTGACCCCAGACGCACCATGTCGCCGATCCATTGGCCGAACACGAACGGTTCGCTCCCACTGACGCGGATCTGGGGCATGCCGACAACGGCCTGCAGGCCCATGTCGCTGACCTTCGCCTGGCCCTCTTGCAGTGGTTTTTCAAGCCGTGCCGCCTGCAGCACCAGCAGCACCATGACCACCGCGCTGATCAGGCTGAAGGCTCCGGCGATCAGGGCCAGCTGCAGTTGGTAGACGAACATCAACACCAGGTTGGTGATTGAAAACAGCAGCCCCAGGCCGGCGCTCAGCAGGCCGCTGCTCACCAGCTGGCGCATCTGGCTGATCGAGCCCACCCGGGTGATCAGGTCTGCAGTGCCCAGCTTCTGAAAGAAATCAAGTGGCAGCCTCAGCAGGTGCCCCCACAGCGCAGCCTCGAGGCGCATGTTCACCAGCGATTCCATGCGCACGGTGGCGAGGCTGCTGAAGCCCTGGGAGACCACGGTGCACAGGGCGACGAGCATCACCACCAGCGAGGTTTCGACGATCAACCGCAGATCCCCCAGCGGCAGCACCGTACCCACCAGAAACGATGTCAGCGTTGGGATGCTGAGGTTGAACAGGGCTACCACCAGGGCGCTGAACAGCACGGCCAGCAGCGGCGTGATGTTGTTGCCCAGGGCAAAGCCCAGCAACTTCCACAACGAGCCGAGCGGCACCGGTAAGGCGGGGTAGAGCTCGTAGGCGTAGGACTTCAGCGACGGTTCGCTCAGCAACGGTTGACGTTCAGCGCTGACCCCGTCAAACACCATGGTCTGGCCGCCATGGCGATGCACCGCCAGGGGGCGGCCATCGTCTCTGGCAAACACGATCAGCATCGCCCGCGTCGTTGTCACCAGATCGCTTGGCGTTTTGACCTCGCGATGGGGAATGTTGTTGAGCTCCAGCAGGTCGCTGAAGCTGCTGGAGTTGCTGGAGCTGCTGATCGTCCGGGGATCCCCAAGCACCGTCATGGCGTAGGCGATGGCACGGCAACGGGGGTCGCTGCTGCTGATCGGCAGCTCCACTTGATCGAGGCTGCGTTGCTGCACCGCGGCCATGCCGCGCAGCAGGGCGTCTTGACGGCTGCTGGCGAGGGTCATGCCGTGGCCTCCCGCGCGTTGCTGACCAGTTCGGCTTCGAGCAGCTTGCTGTAGGGACCACCGCTGCGGGCCAGAGCATGTGGATGACCCAGTTCCACCGGTTGTCCCTGGTCGAGCACCAGCACCCAATCGCTGACCTCGGCGCCATAAAGCCGGTGGGCCACGGTGATCAGGGTGCGGGGAGTGCGCTTGATGGTGTCGAGAATCTGTCGTTCGCGGCGTTCATCGAGGGCGCTGGTGGCCTCATCCATGAGCAACAGCGTCGGTTGACGCAGCAGGGCCCGGGCGATCTCGACACGCTGGCGCTGGCCGCCGCTCAGGTTGCCGCCGCCTTCGCCCAGATGCAGGCCCAAGGCGCCAGCGCCGCCCAGGTCGTCGAGCAGGCCGGCCTGCTCGAGCGCCACCAGGGCGCTACTGCTGCTGAAGCGTGGATCCCAGAGTGTCAGGTTCTGCTCCAGGGTCGCCGGGAACAGAAACACATCCTGGGACACCAGCGAGATCGAGGCCCGCAGGGTGGGGTCATCCCAGTCGAGCCAGTCGCGCCCGTCATACAGAATCTGTCCCTGGCTGGGCCGATAGAGGCCGGCCAGCATGCGCAGCAGGGTTGATTTGCCCGAGCCGCTCCCGCCCACGATCGCCAGGTGCTGGCCTGGCTGCAGCGTCAGGTTCAGGCCGCCGAACAACATCGGCGTGGTGCTGCTGAACTGAAACCCCAGATCGTGCAGCTCCAGCGCCCCTGCCAGTTGGCGTTCACTGGTGGCCTGATCACTGCGGCTCGCTGCAAACTGAAAGCTGCGCACCAGAGGATCGACATCGCTGTCGATCACGTCGTTGGTGCGTCCCACCTGGCCATCGAGCTGCTGCAGCTGGCTGCTCAGCAGGTTGAGCTGTTGCAGCGGAGCCTGGATCATGCCCATCAAGAACTGAAAGGCCATCAGTTCGCCCAGGGTGATCTGGCCAAGAATGATCAGCAGTCCGCCGAGCATGATCACGCCGCAGCGCAACAGAAAACCCGAGGTCGAGCCGATCAATCCCACGAGGGCTGCAGCCAACGATTGCTTCTGCAGTTCGGCCAGGCCATCGTTGAAACTGGCTGACCACTGCATGAACGCTTCGTTCTCCAGTCCGCAGGCCTTGATGCTTTCGATGCACTGGATCACATACATGCCGATGCCGCTGGCCTTGCCTTGCACCATGGCGAGCTTGTAGTTGTCGCCCTTGCGCCGCTCGCGGATCCACAGCGTCAGCGCCGAGTTGCCACCGGCGATCGCCACGGTGAACAGCGCCAGCCAGGGCGAAATCAACAGTCCGACGATCAGAGCGAGGAGGCCTGAACCGAGCGAGAGCAGAAAGTCGACCACACCGGTCACGCCGAGCTGCACCAGCGAGAACGGCAGAATCAGACGTGTAGCCACCTCGCCGCGCATGCGCTGCACGAAGTAGCGGTAGGGCAGGCTGAACAGCGACACATAGAGCAGGCTGCTGACGCGTTTGAGCAGCAGATTGCCCAGTGTGCGCAGCAGCAGCTTCTGCAAATTGATCAGCGCGATCAGCACCACCACGGCGATTCCGGTGATCCAGACCACGGGAATGGCGATGTTCTCGCGGCCGTCCTGTAGAAAGCCGTCGATGAACTGGCTGGTGGCACCGGCGATGAACAGTTCCGGCAGCGCTCCCGCCACAGACACCAGGGCGATCCAGGGAAGCAGGCTGCGGTAGGGCGCCACCAGGCTGGGCACCCAGCGGTAGAGGCTTGGGTCCTTGCCGCCAGGGATGAACGCGTCCCCGGGCCGCAGTTCCAGAACCACGCCGGTGAAGCTGGATTGAAAGTCTTCCCAGTCGATGCTGCGCCGGCCGCTGGCTGGATCACTCAGGTAGGCCTTGCCACCTTCAAAGCCTTCGAGAACAAGAAAGTGATTGAAATTCCAGAAGAGGATGCAGGGAAAGAATCCTTTCTCCAGCAAATGTTGTGCGTTGCAGCGAAAGGCTTTGACCTCGAGTCCGCAGCTCATGGCCGCCTTCTTGAGTTGCACGGCGGTGACACCATCGCGGCTGATGCCGCAGCGCTCGCGCAGCTCGGCCAGGGGCAGCACCTTGCCCAGGTAGCCCATGACGATCTTGAGGCTGGCGGCACCACACTCGACTGCCTCGTACTGCAGCACCGTGGCTGTGGTCACCCGTCGCTGGCTGAGTTCTTGCGACTGCCTGCTTGGCCTGTGGCGCGCAAGCTGCTTCATCGGTTATCCACCACCAGACCCAGTGCACGCTGTAGCGCCGGCATCACAAATTCGATCGGGCGTCTGTAGGTGGTGGTGATCTGCACGTCAGCCAGGGTGGCCAGTCGCACCGGATGGGGTGGCAGCCGGTTCGAGCTCCAGCGGTAGCAGCGGCGCGAGAGGGCCTGTTTGCAGTAGCGCGGTTCGGCCTGCTCGAGACGCACCCGAATCACGTACGGCGCAGGCAGTTGTTGCTGAATGGTGGCTGCCAGTCCGCGGCTGCCGACCACCCCCAGGAGCCCGTCGGTCTGCAACGGCAGCTTGGTCACCTGCTCGACAGTTCCCGGAATGCCGCCGTACTGGGCCCTGGAGATGCCCTTGGGGGTCAGCAGCACGCGCATGCCATCGCTGACCTGCTGGGCCGCCACTGCATCCAGAAACACAGGCAGTTCTTTGGGCAGCGCGGGGGGCTTGGTGGTGTAGCTGATCAGTTCATCGCCTTCGCGCACCTTGCTGCCGTTGCTGAAGTTGGCCGCCAAGATGTAGATACCCGTTTCAGGCGCATAAACAGCGCTTCGGGTCAGAAAGGTCACCAGAGCGGTTTCGAGCTTGTTGCGGCTGTCGAGATTGTTGATCGCCACCTGTTTGGATTGGTCGATCTGATCGCTGCGGTTGATGCCGGTGCTGATGGCGGTGCCGTCAGTGCTGAGCAGCTGCGCTTCGAGGTTGTTGATGTTGGATTGCTCTTGCAGCAGTGTGGTGCTTGGCAAGTAACCCTGTTTCCATAACGCCAGGTAGCGCTGGTAGAGCGCGCGCCGTTGTTTGATCTCGGCGGCGATCACCTGGCGCTGGGTGGTCTGCTTCTGGTTCAGCTGCCCCAACTGAGAGGCACGCTGCAGCCGCTCCTGCTGCTGTTGGCGTTGCAGGGTGTTGGTCGGCAGGGTGCTGAGCAGGGCGCTGTTGAGCTCTTGATGGTTGAGGGTGTTGATCACCCGCGCCAAGAGGGTGCCAGACGGGTAGCTGACCGCAGCGCTGCCAGTGTTGTGGTCAAAGGCCAGGGCTCCTTCGAGTGCCTGGGGCAGCACCAGTGGCTGCCCACTGCTCGGGGCGAGGGCGGCGTTGACCAGTTGATCCAACTGACCCATCGCTGAGACGTCGCTGGTCAAAGCTGTCGCACCTTTGAGCCAGAACGAGCTCAGCAGGGCATTGCGCTGGCGTTGCGCGCTGCTGAGGCGATCAGGCGCCAGGCCGCTCACCTGATAAAACACCTCCCCGCTGGATCCGGCGTTCAGGCTGCCCAGACCGCTGCTGGGCACGATCGCGGCGGTGCCGTTCACCTGCACGGGCACCCGCGCCACGATTGACCACAGCACCCCAATCCCGGCAATGGCGGCGGCGGCGATCGCCGTCAGCCGCACCGGCAGAGGCAGAAAGCTGGCTGGTTTGGTGGCATCGGCTCCCGCTTGGAGCCGTTCGAGCGCCACCTGCTCAAAAATGGCAAACCGGTCGGCGGCACGTCTCTCAGAGCCAGCGCTCGGTTCAACGGGGTTGTTGTTGTCGTTGCTGGTGTCGTTCACAGACGTTGAGCTGACTGATGAAGCAGCCTCTTGATCAGAACTGTATCGATTGCGTTCGTGTTGCCCATGACGTACAGATCTAACGTTGCTTGAGCTGCTCCACCCGTTGCTTGAGCAATGGCTGGGTCTCGGCTGGCCACCGCGCTGAACTGCGGTACAGACCGGCCACGGCGCTGTTGTAGGTGCGAACGGCATTGGCATACTCATTGGCCGAGCTGATCGCCCGGCTCAGCGTTTGCACCACGCTGGCCATGTCGGTCACGCCGGCGGCAAAGCGTGCCTGCACTGCCGTAGCCGCCGCACGGGCCGAGCTGGCCTGGGCCTTGGTGCTCTCGAGCGCCAGCAGGCTGGTGAGGTAGTTGGCGTAGCTGACCTCAACCTCCTGGGTCACATTGAGCCGATCGAGGGCGGCCTGATCCTTGGCCTGGCGGGCGACGGCTTTGCTGGCCTCGGCCTGGGCGGCAGCAATGCCACCGTCAAAGAACTGCCAGGTGAAGCCCACGCCCACGCCGCCGTTCCAGTTGAGGTTGCGGCGGTTGACGCTGACACTGTCTCCCGGAAAGCCACTGGTGGTGTTGCTGCTGCCATAGCTACCGCTGGCCCCAACGCTGAAACTGGGCCAGTAACTGTTGAACAGCGATGTGGCCTGCCAACTGGAACTGGCAGCGGCAGCCAGGCTGGCCTGGATCTCTTCGCGCAGCTTCAGGGCCTGCTCGATGGTGGCCTGCAGTGGTTCATCCCAGCGGCCCAATGGGTTGAGCGACTCCGCCGGCAGCACCAGGGCGCCGGGAGGCAGGGCCATGGTGCGGGCCACCTGCGCCGAGGCATTGATCAACTGCCGGTAGGCGTTGATCAGGGCGGTCAATGTGCCGTATTGCTGGGTGCGGATCTGCTCGACATCAGCAATGCTCACCAGGCCATTGTTGAACTGGGCCTCGGTGGTCGCTACCTCGCGGTTGGTGGCCGCGAGGATCTCTTCGTAGGAGGTGATCAGCTGCTGCTGTTCCTGCAGGCTGAAGTAGGAGTCCTGGATCTGCAGCGCCAGGTTGCGCGCGCTCACGTCAAACAGCAGTTGCTGGCGCTTCAGGCTTTCGCTGGCCGCGTTGATGTTGGCGCTGCGGCTGGGGTTGAAGAAGGTCCAGTTGAGGTTCAGACCCAGCCCGCCCACGCTGGTGGCGTTGCTGTAGGTGGTTTGGTCGCTGCTCGGCGGCAGGCTGATCGACTGGGTTGTGGTGCTGAAGCTCTGTCCCAGCGCATAAGGATTTGAGCCAGCGCTGGCCGTCGGGTACCACTGACGCCGCACGGCGATCAGGTTCCATTGCTGGCCCTGGATCTGGGCGTAGGCCGCCGCCAGCTGTGGGTTGTTGAGCAGGCCCGCCTCAAGGGCCTGTTGCAGGCTTGCGCTCTGGGAGCGCTGCTTCAGGGTGGCCTGCAGGTTGTTCAGCTGGTCTTGCAGCTTCGAGGCCAATGGATCGGCCAGCACCTGCGGTGCACTGATGCCGTTGATGCGGTAACCGTTCTGGGCCAGGGCCGCTGGATCTGCCGAGCTGCCGAGCAATGCCGCAACTGCAGTCCAGCAGGTCAGTTGCCAGCGAAAGCTCCCCATGGCGCGATGGTATCGAGCCTGAATAGAACTTCAAGCCTGCTGCAATGGCGCGGTATGGGCGCTGCAGATATGCGCAGGGCCTGAAGAAATGATGAGACTTGTGGATCCAGCCTTGGGCACTTTGTTTATTGCAGGGATAGCGTGATTGATGTCGCTATGTCTCATTTCAATCGTCCTGTTTCTGGTCCCGTAGACGACCTCACTGACTCTGCGCTTCAGGATCCGTCGCTGCTGTTTCTCAACCGTGTGTTGGCGCGCCTCCATGGCGACCCCCAGTTTCAGCATCAATTGGCCTGTCGCTCGGCTGCCGGCGACGCTGAGGGGGTCTGCAGGCTGCTTGATGCCGAGGTTCAGGAGTGCTTTGAGCTCGATGATGCCTGGCTTGAGGACCTTGCCGGTGGTCGCGGCGGCCTGCCGCTGGCGTTGATGCTGCTGGCGGGGGCCCTGGGGAGTGGCCATGCCTTGCCGGGCCTGGATCCCTTGGCTTTGTCTGGCTTGGGCGAGCTGACGGCACCCACGGGTCGCGGCGCTCGCCAGGGGCCAGCCGCTGCATGGCAGCAGCACGCCATTGCCCTGATCCAGGAGTTCGAGGGGTTGGCCCTCGAGGCCTATGTCGACCCGGTGGGAATCCCCACGATCGGCTACGGCACGATTCGCTACCCCGATGGCCAGGCGGTGCAGCTGGGCGACCGCATCAGTGCTGAGCGGGCCGAGCAGCTGTTGCTGGATGCGGTCCATAGGCACTACGCCCCGGCAGTGTTTGAGGCGATCCCGTCGGCGCGTCGCTACAGCCCCCAGCAGCAGGCGGCTCTGATCAGCTTCACCTACAACGTGGGCGTCGGTGCGCTGCAGCGCTCCAGCCTGCGGCGGCGGCTGCTGGCGGGTGAAGATCCCGAGCAGGTGATCGCCGAAGAGCTGCCCCGCTGGAGCCGCGGCGATGGCCGCGAACTGGCCGGCCTGGTGCGGCGCCGCGCCGCCGAGGTGGCCCTGTTTCGCAGTCAAGCCGGCTAACGGATTTGAACCGATGGCCTTCGCTTTACAAAAGCGCTGCTCTACCGCTGAGCTAAGCCGGCAATGACACAACTCTAG
>Ga0169931_10007845_pt1 | contig 15726 bp, 17 predicted proteins | sample Kivu_15m_20L_FD_129675 | JGI IMG/M metagenome (GOLD analysis project Ga0169931, IMG submission 129675) | Freshwater microbial communities from Lake Kivu, Western Province, Rwanda to study Microbial Dark Matter (Phase II) - Kivu_15m_20L... | ecosystem: Environmental > Aquatic > Freshwater > Lake... | reverse complement strand
GCGGCGCCGCAGGGCGCGCCGTGTTTCGCCATTGAACCTGCCCTGGCTGATGAGGAACCACCCATGACCGAGACGACGCCGGAAACCCCGGCAGCCCCTCCGGCGCCGCCTGCCGCGTCGCCCCCCGCAACCGCTACGGTGGAAACGCCGCCTGATCTTGAGGCGCTCCGTGCCGAAGCACAACGCGCCGAGCGTGAGCGTATCGCCGGTATTGATAGCGCCATCGAAGCAGCCCGGGCTCTGGTCGGCACCGAGACCGCCGCGCATATCCGGCGTGAGGCTGTCGAGCGCGGCTGGCACCCGGACCAAGCACGCCGGTCCCTGTTCGACGCCATGGTGAAGAGTGCCCCACCGCCTTCTGTTCCTGCGCGACCGGAAACCGGGCCGGGCCATGACTCGCCATCCGAAATCCTGGACGCCATGGCGGAAGCCTTGGCCGCGCGCAGCATGCCTGGCTACCAGCCGCAAGGCACCGGGCGCCATGCCGAATTCATGGGCTGGCGGCCCTCGGACATGATCGGCGAATTGCTGCGCGTCCGCGGTGAACGCAATGTCCCGCGCAACCCGACGCTGCTCGCCGAGCGCGCCTTTCACACCACCTCCGACTTTCCGCTGCTGCTTTCGGCGGCGGCGAACAAAATGCTGCTGGCAGCCTATCAGCCGGCGGCGCCGAGCTATCGGCAAATCTTCCTGCGGCGCGATTTCCGCGACTTCAAGCCGCACCGGCATCTGCGCGTGGGTGATTTCCCGACGCTGATGCCGCTGATGGAGAATGGCGAAATCCAGGCCGGCACCATGTCGGAAAGCCAGGAAATCGTCCTGCTGCAAACCTTCGCGCGGCGCATTCGCGTGACGCGGCCGATGCTGGTGAATGATGACCTTGGCGCCTTCACGGATTTCGCTGCTGCGATTGGCCGGCGCGTGGCGGATTTCGAGAATGCCACCGCCTATGCGCTGCTCAACCAGGCCAATGGCGATGGCCCGACACTGACCAATGGACCGGCGGCGGTATTCGGCACGGCGGCCGCCCGCGCCAATAAGGCGGCGGCGGGGAGTGCCTTGGACATCACCAACCTTGCCAATGGTCGCGCTGCAATCCTGCGGCAAAGGACGCTGGATGGTCTGCCGATTTCTGTCGGCAATGCCATGAAGCTCCTGGTCGGCCCGAGCCTTGAACTCAATGCACGGCAATTGACCGTCAGCGTTGCGGCGAATCAGACCAGCAATGTGAATATCTATGCGGGCTTTGTGCAGCCGCTGGTCGAACCGCTGATCCCGAATAACCGCTGGTACCTGTTTGCCGATCCGCCGACAGCGCCGGTCTATGTCTATGGCTATTTGAACGGTGCCGAGGGACCGCAAGTCACCACCGGCCCAGTCTCCGGCGTGGATGGTGTCGAGGTCAGTGTGATTTTCGACTTCGGCGTTGGCGCCATTGATTGGCGCGGGGCTTGGTTCAATCCGGGCGTGTGATCGCTCTCCGTCTTTTTCATCATCGTCATTTCGCAATGGGCGTCCTTCGGGGCGCCTGTTGCGTTTCAGGAGAACCTTTCCATGCGTAACTTCATCCAGCCGGGCAATAGCCTGGCGATTGCCGTGCCCTATGCAACCGGTGTTTCCGCCGGCCAGGGCGTGCTTGTCGGCGCACTGTTTGGCGTGGCCGCCGTTGATGGCGTGCAGAACGCCATGATCGAGGCCGCGACCCAGGGCGTGTTTGACCTCACCAAGGAACCGGCGCTGGCCATCGCCGCCGGGGTGCGCGTCTTTTGGGACAATACCAACCGGCGCATTACCACCACCGCCACGGGCAATTTCCAGGTTGGTATCGCAACCCAGGCCGCGCTTGCCGCCGATGGCACGGTGCGCGTCTGGCTCAACCGCGTCCCGGCGGCGGGGGCGTGAGCATGACCACCCTGCTGGCGCGCGACCATGAACGCCTGCAAGGCGTGCATCCCCATCTGGTGCGCGTGGTGATCGAGGCACGCAAGGCCGCACCCTTCATCGTGCTGGAGGGGCTGCGGTCCCGCGAGCGTCAGGCGAAGCTTGTGGCACTCGGTGCCTCGCGCACCATGAACAGCCGGCATTTGACAGGCCATGCGGTCGATCTCGGCTATTGGCTGGATGATGGTGATGGCGTGCCGGAGAATGGCGAAATCCGCTGGGATTGGCCGCTATATGCGCAACTCGCCAGCGCCATGAAGGGTGCCGCGCAAAAGCTTGGAGTGGCTATCACCTGGGGCGGTGATTGGCCAAGCTTTCCCGATGGCCCGCATTTCGAATTGGACCGGGGGAAATATCCATGATCGCCGCGCTGCTGCCCGCGCTGGTGCCGATCCTGGGTGATGCGCTTAAGCGGCTCTTTCCCGATGCCGAGGCACGGCAGCGGGCCGAGGCGGAACTCAATGCCGCCTTGCTCGCGCGCGCGGGCGAATTGGAAAAAGCCGCCGCCGATATCATCAAGGCCGAGGCGCAATCGGAACATTGGCTCGCCGCCTGCTGGCGACCAATCCTGATGCTGACATTCGGGATCCTCATCGTACTGCGCTGGCTCGGCTGGTCCGCGCCGGGGATCAGTGAGGCCGAGGCACTCAAGCTCTGGAACATCGTGGAGATCGGCCTTGGCGGTTACGTCATTGGCCGTTCCGCCGAAAAGACGCTGCCACGCATTGTCGAGGTGCTGAAACGATGAGCGCATTCGACGGTGCCATGGCCGCGCTGCTGGCAGACCCGCATCTTGGCGTGGATGCGCTCTATCGCGCTGGCGGCACCGGCAGCCTGGTGGCGTTGCGCGTATTGCGCACCTCGCCCGATCGTATCGCCAGTGGTTTTGACACGGAGATCATCGGCGCAAGCGATATCCTTTCCGTGCCCATCTCCCTGCTGCCTAACCTTGCGCCGGGCGATAGCTTTGCCATCGGCGCCGATCTGCTCACTGTCAGCCATGCGACGCGGGATGGTTCCGGCACGGCGTGGCGGGTCTACTGCCAGCGCTAATGCGTCTGACCGCCAGCATCGGCAATCTCCGCCAGGCCCTGGTTGAGGAAGTACGCGCCGGGGAACGCGCAGCCTCCCGCGCTGTGCGACAGGAGACTGAGGCGCTTAAGCAGGAACTACGCACCCAGGTCACTGCGGCCTTCGGCGGCAGGGCGCGCGGTATTGCCAACGCCTGGCGCGCGCAGGTCTTTCCACGAACGGGCGTATCGCTCCGCGCCGCCGGGCTTGTCTGGACCAAGACAGCACTGGTGATTGATGCCTTTGAGCGTGGCGCGCTGATCCGCGCCAAGGGTGGTCGGAAATTCCTCGCCATCCCGACGGGCTTCAATGCCGCACGCGGTTGGCGCGGGCGTGGCGATAAGGGGCTCCGCGTCACACCGGCGCAAATGGTGGCCTCTGGCCAGGCGTTTCTGAGGCCCTTCAAATCCGGGCGGGGCTTTGTCTGGTGCCTGCCACTCCGCGCGGGCGAGCAAACCAGCAGAAGGCGCCGCACGCGGCTGATTGCCGGAGGCGTTGCTGAAATCGGCACCGGCAATCGCAAGGGCCGCGAGGCCTGGGCGCGCGGGCTGCTCGCGCGCGGCATGGTGCCGATGTTCTTGCTGCTGCCGCAGGTGAAGCTCACAAAACGGCTGGATGTGCGTGGCGCATCGCTCCGCGCGCTGCGCCGCCTGCCCGGGCGTTTTGTGGCGGCCTGGGCCGCCGAGACAGGAAGAAGCACATGAGCACGCGCGAAGCCGCCCTGACCGCCCTGTTGGCGCGCCTGAACGCCAGCCTGGCCGCGCGTAACCCCGCGCCCAGCATCCGCCGCAATGAAACCATCCCACAACGCCTGCCATCCGGCGGGCTGGTGGTGCTGCGCGATGGGGAGAGTGTGGCGGAAACGCCGATCCTCTCGCCCTTGGCCTATGCGATTGAACACCGCGCCGAGATTGAGGTGCTGGCCAGCGATACGACACTGCTGGATGCGCTGCTGATGGATATCGCCGCCGCCATTACCGCCGAGCCAAGCCTAGGTGGTGCGGTGGAATACGCCCAGCCCGGCGCGCCAGCCTTTGAGGATGTGGAGACCGAAGGCGCTGCCGCTGCGCGCGCTGCCGCGCTGCCCATCACGTTGTTCTTTACCGTTGCCGGCTCTCCGCTGGCCTGATCCCGCACCAGGAGAAACCCCATGCCCCGTGCCATTGGCGCGAATTCGCGCCTATTGATGATCCCCGAGGCCAGCTATGGCACGCCACCTGGCGGCAATTGGCGGCGTGTGCCCTTCCTGACCTGCAATCTGGGCGCGGAACAAGCGCTACTGGATGCCGATGTGATCGGGCTTGGCGGCAATCGTGATCCCGCCGCGCCGTTTCTGGATACTGTGACGGTGCAGGGTGACATTGTGGTGCCGGTTGACCTGATCAATTTCGGCCATTGGCTGCGGCTATTGCTGGGCGCACCCACCACCACCGGCACGGCGCCCAATTTCACGCATAGCTTCGGGTCTGGCGCGGCGGCCTTGCCATCCCAATCCATCGAAATCGGCTATCCCGATGTGCCGAGCTTTGATCTTTGCGCTGGTGCGCGCGCCGATGCTTTGGAGATGGATTTCAGCCCGACTGGGCCTGCAACCGCGACGATCAAGGTGATTGCGCAGGGCTCTGCGCGCGGTGCTGCATCCTCGGGCGGGACCCCAACCACGGCGGCATATACCGCCTTTCACAAGGCGCAGGGTTCCATCACGCGCGGCGGTGCGGCGCTGGCGCAGGTGACGGGGGCGCGGCTGGCCTATTCCAACAGCATTGAGGCGGTGCGTACCATTCGCGCGGATCGCAAAATTGAAGGTGCGGATCCCGGCATTGCGCGCGCGACGGGGCAGATCACGGCACGTTTCGCGGATACCACGCTACTGACGCAGGCGCAGAATGGCACGCCGGCGGAATTCGGCTTTGGGTTCACCATTGATGCCAATCGCGGCCTGAGTTTTACGCTGCATGAGGTGTATCTGGCGCTAGCCAAGACGCCGATCGAAGGACCGGCGGGGGTGGAGGCGAGTTTTGAGTTTCGCGCGGCCTTCAACGCGACGGCGGGGCGGATGATGACGGTGGTGTTGAAGAATCAGCAGGTGGGAAGTGAGTATGGGTGATCTGTTTCCCCACGGAATGAAGGAACGTTTGGCCAGTTCCAACGGCGATGCAGAGACACGAGGTTTCCGCAACGTGTCTCGGCGTGGATAGGGAAGCACGACCGACCTGAGCTTGGTTCGGTTGCTTCGCCGGACAGGAATCGGCACTCAGCACGCTCTTATCCAGGCTAAATCCAATGATAGTCTCGGTTTGCGTCGTCCTTTGGTCTTGCCGCAGCCGATTGTCCCAGCGACCTGACTAGGCCTTCTTGCGGCGCCTGATCAGCGCATCCCAACGCTCTCCGTCTATCGTCCCCTCTCCCCACATGCACGTCATGGTTTGGCTTGGCGCATTGTAGGGAAAGAACAGCAACATGCCCCTGTTGCCGTAGCCAAGCTTACGCTGCTCAACCTTCTCCGGCGGCCAGTCTGGTTCATTTTCCTTCAAAAGAGACCCGCCAATACTACTGGCGGCAGCCAGGAATGTCGGCGCATAATCTCGAAGATGCTCAGAGCGGGCCAGCACGTTGTCAGCGAAGGGAAGAACCGCCTCAGTGAGATGCACGTAGACTTGGGCATCGATGCCGACCTTCTCGGCGGCCGCCCTGACCACCGACGCCCCCGTTGTCCACCCGGCAGTGAACACAAAGGCGACTTTCCGATTCTGTAGGTACTCTCGTTCAGGCTCAAGGCCCAAGGACCGCTGCTCGTTCAGGTCCGGTCGCTTCAATTCAGCATTGCCGAAAAGCGACCCGATCAGGTTAGCCCACTGGCCACCCGATCCGCAAAAGTCATCCACAACTAGGAGAGGGGCGTCGCCCCCAGCCATCGCAGCGGCAGTGAGCGACCCATGGAAGGTCAGGTTGCCCCCGACGTCAGCCGCGAAGTACTGAACAATCTGCGAGCTGTCATTTCCCTTGCTAAGGGAAATCACGGAAGCAGACGCAAATTCAGGGTTTTTCACTATAAATTTCCTCAATGCACCAACGACATCCAGTCGCGAGATAAGTCGTGCCTTATCAAGTAGTTGGAGCGCACAGTCTATGTCCAAATCTTCCGCAAACTGATCGAGCCATGTATACGCCCGTTGCATGTGGGCCGAGGCACCCTCGGCAGAGCGGTCGTCGCCCATGCCAGGGGCAAGCGTATCCTGGACGGCACCGAATTTGTCGGCATATCTGCGGACGGTGATCTCAACGTCCGCCATTTGAAGCCGAGGCCATCTCGGGCGGATGATCCTTGGCTTGTTGCGGTAAAAGCCTCGCCTCCGGAGTGTCAGTTTAGTTTCGCTGACGGAGGCGGCGGACTGCTTGGTCTCTTCCATCATCCAATCTGGCACAGCCACATTAAACTCGCCGGCCAGCACAGCCTCCGTTGCGAGAAGTGCAACCTGTGCAAGTTCTTTTGGAGCGAAGACGTAGCCCTTGGCGGAGGCCGAAACGAAAGAGCTGCTCCACGCCTCTTTGTGAATGTTCATCTTCTCGAAAGTGCGCGGGGCGCCGCCGCTAGGAAAAATCCATGCGTGGCGGAGCTCCTTCTGGGACGGCGGCTGCAGTCGCCGCAAGGTGATCAGTTGGTCGGCGTTCCGATAAAGTGGATCCTGCTCCGATCCGCCAAGGAGGAGGAGGATTGACCGTGCCTGAGCGACGATTAAAGTCCTAAGATTGTCGCGCTTGGTTTGGTCGTCGATTGCCTTGACGATATTGTCGTAGACGCCGCTGACGGGGTCTTCGTCCTTCTCGGGCTGCCCGGCAAAGAACGCGAAGGCGCGGACGAAAAGGTCCCGCTCTCTCAGACGACGAAGCAGATCGACCGCGAGCTCGGCGGCCCGCGTGGCCTCCGGCGAGATGATGTCCGCCTCGACGACGTTGAGTCTCGCCAGCAGATCCGCCCGATCAGCTAACACAAGCTGGTCGTCTAGTACGCCGTAAATGAACTGAACGACGCGCTCGGGGCCTACGAGGACGTCAAGTTGGTCGAGTAAAACCTGAGCGATCGCCTCGAGCCCGGCGACCTTCGGATGCCGATAAAGCTTGGCGTATAGCATCATGCGACTCAGCAAAAGCTCGTCGATCACGGACAGTCCGGACCATGGAAAGCCAAACAGATACGCATCCCTCGTCCCCTGGGGAACGAGTCGGGCAATCTGCTCAGGGAGCGACTGCGCATCCATCCTCTCAACTGTGAGCTTTTGAACTAGGCGGGAGATATCGATCGTCGGCGGAATGCCCGCTGCTTTTGGGTCACGAACCATGTAGTCGAGCTTGTCTGCGTCGTAAGGACCCGAGATAATTTCGTGCATTAGCGGCAACCGGCTCGACACGCTCTGCCCCAAAATAGTCTTTGCAACCCGGTCTGCAAATGCCTTGGGCTCTGTTACCCAGTTCGTCATCGGCAGATTGGCCTTGCCATGCTCGACGCCTATGGCGTGTAGCAGCTCTTCAAAATCCGGGGAGCGTACGATCCTGGCAGCGACGAGCTCGCTGACCGTAACCTGCTCGCCGAACGCTTTGCGCTCTCGCTGCACTTCCAGAAGGGCTTTGGGGTCGAGTCTCAGGGCATACTCTGAGACGTGAGAAAGCACCGGATGGCCAACGTCATGCATAAGTGCCGCGACGCGCAACATTTGACTGTCATCGTTGGTGATGGCCAGTTGACTGTATTTGGCCTCCGCTGATCTATTAATTGCCGAGACTAATTGCTGTGTCTGAAACAGCACGCCGAGACTATGCTCAAAACGTGAGTGGCCTGCACTCGGGTAGACCCAGTGGGCAACGCCCAGTTGCCGCAAGTGGCGCAGCCGTTGCAGTAGCGGGCTGTCCACTATGGCCACTTCGAGTGGCCTTAACGAAATAGTCCCCCAGAGTGGGTCGTGTATTTGCTTGGCCCCGAGACGAGGTAGTCCATTTTTTTGTATCCGCTCGACATACGGACGAATGTAGCGATCGCAAATAAGTGACGCTACTTTCTCAAGGACCGGAACCAATTACTTGGAGAGCGAAGTTAGGTATTGTTCTGCCAGGTTCTCAAGCACCGCCCGAGGAACCGTGTTATCGTCAAGAACTGCATCCGGTGTGTTTGGCCCGGAGAACTTCATAGTCATTTTGACAAAACGCGGATTATTAAGCGCAACCGACCTAGAGTCCCGAATATCAAGAATAGCGTCACGCAGGCAAATACTGTCACCATATGTTTGATCGGCTGATATAATGAAGTCTGGCACAATTCCAAGCTCTTCGGCCCTATTAAGCAAATCGTCATAGGCTTCCCCGAACTTTTTATCGATCTCGGGATCGTCGAGAGACAAAGATGTCACGCCCTTCTTCGCAAGCGCGGCCATGAGCCCGTCTACGAACTGGGCAGCACTCACGATTCGCATGTTACTTTCCCCCAAAAGTCCTGTTTTGTTGCCCTTGGACCGATGAAGCTGTCAACCCCCCTCTTCCGAGCGGTTACAAATCCTTGAAAATTATCGCTTAGTTGTGCCGCAAAGGCGGGGCAAAACAAACTTTAGCCGCGCTCGCCGGCGCGAAGTCGGCATCCCTCGCGGCCTTCGGAGGGTACCATGCCTGAGAGGGCCCTTGGCCCAAAGTCGTGCCACAAATCAAGTGGGCCTTCAACGTCTTCGATTGCGCTCCAACACCCAATCCGGTCTTGGCCAAGACCAAACGTCCATTTGGATTCGAGACAGAGGCCTCCGAAGCAAGCAAACGGGACCGGACCATCATCATAGGCTGATCGAAGTATCACGAAAAGCCGAGCCAATTCCACATGAATTTCAAAAGAGAGCCCCCCATGCTCACCCTAGACCTCCCCACCACCCCCTACTGGCTCGCCCTTCCGCGCGGTGTCCGCGTGGAAATCCGCCCCGTCACAACCGCCGTCATGGCCGCCGCCCAGGCCGCCGCGGCGCGCAACCTCGGCGCCCTGCGCGCCACCGAGCCCGACCTCGACCCCGACATGGCGCGCGGCCTGGCTTTCGCCTTTCTGGTCAAGGCGCTCGCCCGCCACGCCGTCACCGCCTGGGAGGGCGTCGGCGACACCGCCGGCAAGCCACTCCCACTCTCCCCCGAAGCGGTGGAACGCCTCATGGACCTGGACGACATCGCCGCCGCCTTCTGGGATCGCGCTACCGCCCCTGTCGTCGCCGTGGCCGCCGAGGGAAACGCCTGAGGGCCCGCGCCGCCTGGCATTTCGGCCGCGGGCCCGAATATTGCCGCGGCTGCGCGGCCATTCAGCGCGATTGCGCCAATGCCTGCCCCTACACAGAACACGCACCGCTCAGCATCGAAGCCCATGCCTGCTGGGCCGCCGGCACCGCCTGCGCCGAGGCCAGCATGGGCGGCATCACGCTCCCCTTCACCCATGCCCTCGCCGCCGCACGCGAACTCGGCGCGCAGGGCTGGGCCGCTTCGGAAATGCTGATGGCGATCCGCATCGGCATGGCCGAGGGCCAAAGCCAAAGGCAGGAGGAGGAAAAGCCCCATGGCTGACGCCACCCGCCGTGTCTCGGTGCGCCTGTCCTTGGACGATGCCGCGCGCGTCAAGGCTGGCCTGCGCGAGGTGGGTGAGGCCGGGCAGCGCTCGCTCGATCAAATCAAGGGCGGTGCGGAACGGGCCTCCCGCGCGCTGGAATTCGTGGATATCGCTGCGCGCGGGATTCAATTGGCGAGCGTCGCGGTCGCAGCGCGTGCGTTGGTGCAAGCCGGCGATGCACTGACACAAAGCCTGGCCAGGCTGCAAAACGCCACAGGCTCGGTCGCGCGTGCCGGGGAAGTCTATGAGGCGCTCTATCGCAATGCGCTCTCCACCGGTGTCGCGGTGTCTGACAGCGTTGATGCCTTCCAGCGCTTTTCCATCGCGGCGCGGGATATCGGCGCGACATCGGATCAGGTCGTGCGGCTTGTTGGTGGCTTGCAGCGCGTGGCGATTGTCTCCGGCGCCTCCACCCAGGAAATCGGCAGCGCCACGCTGCAATTGGCCCAGGCCTTGGCCTCGGGCGTGCTGCAGGGCGATGAACTCCGCTCCATCCTTGAAGCCATGCCGCTGCTGGCCGAGGGCCTGGCGCAGGAACTTGGCGTTTCCATCGGGGAACTCCGCAAACTGGGGTCGGAGGGCAAGCTCACCGCCGACCGGGTCTTTCCCGCCCTGCTGCGTGCAACGGAACGCATCGGCGCGGAATTGGACAAGGCGCCGCTGTCACTCGGCCGCGCCTTTGGGCAGTTGAACGCGGCAACGCAGAATTTTTTGGGCCAATTGGATAACGCCATTGGCCTTTCCGAGACGCTGGCGCGCGCCCTGTCCGGTGCCGCCCGCGCCATGGATGGGCTGCGGCGCGGCGCTGGCCTGGTGAGTGAGGAAGAACGCCTGGTGGGGCTCCGCCGTCAGGCTGATGCGCTGGCGGCGCAACTCAGCCGGCTTGAAGCCGCGCGTGATGGCAATGACGCCCCGCGTGACGCACCGCGCCGCAACAGCATCCGCCCCGGGCTGATCGGCACCGCCGAACAACAGGCCGGCGTGGATGCGCAGCAAAGGCTGGATGACCTCCGCCGCGACTACTTCGCCACCCTGGCTGAGATTGATACCGCCGAGCGCGAGGCGCTGGCGCGGCGGCTCGGGGAACAGGAACGCGCCGATCAGGCCGCGAGTGATTCCCGCCGCCGCCGCGCCACGCAGGAAGTGCAGGACCTGACGCGCGATCTGGATGATCGTTTCCGCATCAATAGCGCCTATGAGGAACGCGTGCGTCGGTTGCGCGAGGCCGAAGCGGCAGGCGGTGTCACCGCCGCAGAACGCTCCCGCCTGGAAGCCCTCGCGCTACAGGAACGTGATGAGGCGCTGCGCCGCATTGAAGGCACCACGCGCCGCACCGCCGCCATTCCGCGCGCCGATCGGGAGGCAGAGCGCGAACTCAATGACCTGATCCGGGAACGCGAAAGTCTGATCCTGGAAAATGAGACCGCCTATGAACGCTATCAGCGCCGCCTGGAACGCCTCGCTGATCTGGCAGAACGTGCCGAGCGCGCCGGTCGCCCCATCCCCGCCGAGACCATCGGGCGTGAGGCCGATCGCGCGCTTGGTGAATTGGAGGAGACGGAACGCCGCCTGCAACGCAGCACGGAGAATACGCGCGATGCGGCGCGCGATCTGGGCTTTGCCTTTTCCTCGGCCTTTGAGGACGCGATTGTGCGCGGCGAAAGACTGTCGCAGATCCTGAAGGGGTTGTTGCAGGACATCACCCGCATCATTGCCCGGCGCACCATCACCGAACCCTTGGGCAATGCTGTCTCATCCGGGTTGTCGGGCCTTGGTGTCGGCAATTGGCTCACCGACATTGGCAATGCGCTGGGCGGCTTGTTCCGTGCCGAGGGTGGCCCGGTGGCGGCGGGGCAGCCCTATATCGTTGGCGAACGCGGGCCGGAATGGTTCGTGCCGCGCCAGACGGGAACGGTGCTACCGAATGGCAACGCGCCGGGTGGCACCACGATCAATACCTCCATCGCCATTGATGCGCGCGGCGCGGACGCCGGCGTGGAGGCGCGGCTGCGGATTTTGGCCGGGCAGATTGCGCGGCAGTCATCAAGCATGACGCTGGACGCCATTCGCCGGGGCGGCAGCGCTTATGAAACAGTGCGGGGATAGCAGCCATGGTTGAATATGCCTGGCCAGAAATACTGCGCCCGACGCGGCTCACTTTCTATCTGCAGCACAATACCACGCGCTTTGTCTCGCCCATCACGCGCCAGGCGCAGGTGCTCCGGCGCGAAGGTGCGCGCTGGGTGGCGCAGGCGAGCTTTGATCCTTTGGACCGCGTGCGCGCCGGCATTCTGGAAGGGTTGCTTGCGGCGCTGGGCGGTTCGCTTAATACGGTCAGGATCTATGATTGGCGGCGGGAATTCCGCAGTGGCGATCCGCGCAGCCAGGGCCAGGTGCCAAGCGGGCCATTCTCCTTTGATGATGAGACGATCTTTACCGATGGCACGGGCTTTGTGGTGGGGTCGGGCAATCCTGCGCTCGCCACGGGCGCGCCGCGTGGAGCGTTGTCGATCCAGACGCAGGGTTGGTATCCGAATGCCATCGCGATTGGTGCGGGCGATATGATCGGCCTTGCCGGGCGGCTCTATATCGCGACCGAGGCCATCACCGCATCCGGCACTGGCACTGCAACCATTCCAATAGCGCCACCGCTGCGAGATGCGCTGCTGGTGAACCAGCAGCTGGTCTTGACCAAGCCGACCGTGCCGATGCGCCTGGTCTCGGATGATGAGGCGGCCAATCCAACGCGGCCGGGGCGTTTCACGGCCATCACCATCCGGCTTGAGGAGGCGTTGTAATGTCAGGCAGCAATCCATCTCCACGCCTCACCACCGCTGCCATTGCTGCGGCGGCATCGCCCATCGCGGCGCCTGTGGTGTTGGTGGAGCTTGATTTCGCCTCGGGCTTTTTTCGGGCCTGGACGGGTATCGGGCCATTGCATTGGGCGGGCAAGGTGTTTGAGGGGCTGGGCGCCATTGGTGCGGTCAGCGAAATTGAGGAAACCGTCGAACTCCGCGCGGTGCGGTTGACTCTTTCGCTCTCACCGGTGCCGCAGGATGTGGTGGATATCGCACTGGCCGAGCGCAGCTTTCGCCTGCGCCCGGCGCGGCTTTGGGGCGTGCTGCTGGATGCCGAGGGCGCTTTTGTCGCTGATCCATTCCCGCTTTGGGCGGGGCTGATGGATGTGATGGAAGTGACGGATGGGACCGAGGCGCGGATTGCGCTGACTTGCGAAAGCCGCTTGGTTGATTTGGAGCGCGCTGAGGTGCGGCGCTACACGGATGCCGACCAGCAGGCGGAATATCAGGGCGACAGGTTTTTCGAATATGTGCCTGCCTTGCAGGAGGCGGAGATACGCCTGCCGGCGCAGTGAGGGGCACGGCGACGAAACTAGTCTACCGGCATTTCTTGGGTTAGCTTTCCACGATGCGCAAGCTTATCATGCACCAAATCGACGCCTTCGCCGACAAGGTCTTCGGAGGCAACCCTGCCGCAGTTATAGTCCTTGAGGCAGATTTGCCTGACACAGAGATGCAGGCAATAGCGATGGAAAACAACTTAGCAGAGACTGCCTTCCTCAGACGTATCGGCGACGCTTGGACCATTCGATGGTTCACCCCTGTCCACGAGGCTGCATTCTGCGGTCATGCCACGCTGGCAGCTGCCCACGCACTCGTCACTGAGCATGGCGTTACAGGCGAATTGGTGTTCAAGACCCGCAGTGTCGGGACATTAAGGGTGCAATCGGATGGTGGCGACAGGTATTCGCTTGATGTGCCGTGCCTGATGCCCGAGCCATTGGAGCCATTGCCGGCTGCATTCGAGCTGCTGTTTCCTGAAGGCATCTGCTCGTCATTCCGAAATTTCGAAAATTTATTCGTGGAATTTAGCTGCGCCGCGGCAGTGACCGCATACGTGCCAGACATGCTCCGTATCGCCGACCTTGCGCCCTTCGGATTAGTGATCACTGGAGTGGGTGGCACGACACACACCGGCGAACCGGTGGACTTCGTCTCGCGCTACTTCGCGCCCGCTGCTGGAATTCCGGAAGATCCAGTCACTGGGTCGACTCATGCGACTTTGGTGCCATTTTGGTCGGCGCGTCTCGGGCGGACCAGCCTTAGCGGCTTCCAGGCTTCGGCACGTGGCGGACGGCTCAGCTGTCAACTCAAGAAAGAGCGCGTCATTCTCTCCGGTGGCGCAGTGACTTTCATGCAGGCGGAGATCCGACTTCCCGATTGAGCCCACATTTGCGGTGCTCCTGACGGTTAGTCTCCGAAGCTGAGCGGCTGGCCGCAATGTCGGCCGCTCCGGGGTTGAGATGCGACTAGCCAACTGGCCCGAGCGACTGACAGCCATGCTGTCGGTGGCGGAAGCACGCCCTTTTGACGCCCGGCATTGGAACTGCGCCAGCTTCGCGCTTGCCGCTGTTGAGGCTGTCACTGGCAACAAGCCCAGCGTGAAGATCCTTCCCTGCCTTGCAGCCTCAGCCGATAGCGCAGGCTTTCCACGCATCGCGCCGGCCTTTGCGCGGGCGGGCGATATCGTCCTGGCCGGTGATCCGCCGCGACTTGGCGTGGTGGTCGAAGCCGGACGCGCGGCGTTTGTTGGGCCGCGCGGCCTGACCACCGCAGCAATTACGAAATGCAATACTGCCTGGAGGATTGGCTGAATGCCCGTCGCCATCCCGATCATTGCCGTCGCCGTCGGTGCGGTGGCCTCAGCCGCAGTCGGTGGTGGCATCATCGGCGCGCTGGTCGGCGCCGGCACTGCCTTTGCCATTACCAGCGTTGGCAATTCGGTCTTTCCGACGCGCCCGCCCTCAGCCCCCGTCATTCCCGCCCGCGCGGGCGATGACGCCACAGCCCCGGGCGCGGGGCGCACACAATCCTTTCGACAGCCGCTCACGGAGCATCAGATCGTCTTTGGCCGCTGCAAGGTCGGCGGGCCCATCGTGTTCATCCATTCTGCCACCGATGATCAGGGCCGCGCCGATGGGTATTTTTATGCCGTCGTCGTGCTCGCCGCGCATCGCGTGCACTCCATCGGCGATGTCTGGCTGGGTGATACGCTGGCGACCGATGCAAAATACAATGGCCTGGTGCGGATTGATCGCCATCTGGGCGCGGCGGACCAAGCCGCCAATGGGAATCTGATTGCCGAGACCGGCGGCAAATGGACTGCCAATCATCGTGGCCGCGGGCGTGCCTATGTCGCGGTACGGCTCAAAATCACTGCCCAGGCCTTTCCCTCTGGCCCGCCCAATATCGCGGCCCTGGTCCAGGGCGCGAATAACATTCTGGACCCACGCACCAATACCACCGGCTGGTCTGACAATCCCGCGCTCTGCCTTGCCTGGTACTTGACGGCGCCCTTTGGCTGGAAGGCATCCTGGTATGATATCGATATCCCCGCCTTGATCGCCGCTGCCAATATTTGTGACGAGCTGATTGGCACCCGCGCCGGGGTTTATGAAAAGCGCTACACGGTCAATGGCCGTGTCTCGCTGGGCGAGGGAAAGATCGCCATTACGCGCAAACTGGTCGCTGCCATGGCGGGGGCGATGGTGGTCTCGGGCGGGCGGTTTTTTATTCATGCCGGTGGACCGTCGCTGCCGACATTCACACTCAATGCCAATGCGCTGCGCGGTGATGTCACCATCCAGGGCAGTCGCCCGCGCCGGGATCTCTTTAACGGCGTGCGCGCGGTCTATGTGGACCCTGCGAAAAACTGGCAGCCAACCGATGCACCGCCCTTGCTCGCTGCGAATTACGTGGCCGAAGATGGCGGCGAGGCGATTTACCGCAGCATGGAATTTCCCCTGACCACTTCGGTCGCGACCGTGCAGCGCATCATGAAGGCCGAACTGGAACGCAATCGCCGCCAGCGCGAGGTGGCCTTTCCGGCCAATCTTTCTGCGCTGCGGTTGCGGCCCTGGGATAGCGTGACGCTGGCGCTCGACCGGCTGGGACCATTTCCAGCGCGCGTGACGGGTTGGCGGCTGGCGCCTGATGGTGGTGTGGATTTGACGCTGGCCGAGGAGGATCCTGCGATCTGGGATTGGGACCCTGCCGTGGATGAACGTGCGACCG
>Ga0169931_10007844_pt1 | contig 15728 bp, 11 predicted proteins | sample Kivu_15m_20L_FD_129675 | JGI IMG/M metagenome (GOLD analysis project Ga0169931, IMG submission 129675) | Freshwater microbial communities from Lake Kivu, Western Province, Rwanda to study Microbial Dark Matter (Phase II) - Kivu_15m_20L... | ecosystem: Environmental > Aquatic > Freshwater > Lake... | reverse complement strand
TTTTTATATTTCAGTCCAACCGTTAATTATGCATTGGATGGTAAAATAGATGAAGTTGGTTTATGGAATCGTGCCTTGGATGATGAAGAAATAGCATGCATCTATTCCAGCCAAATTCCAGCACAATCTGAAGGATTGCTTGTTCATTTAAACATGAATGATGGAGAGCCGGATGTGAACAACACACTAATCACCGAATTAGTTAATTCAGCAGGAGTTCCCAATGCAACATTTAGCGGATTGGCCCTCGACGGAAGCAGTTCGAACTTCGGTTTCGGTATAAATCAATTTTTGAATGAAACAGCAACACTTTGTGGTAATACCTTTAATTGGAATGGTTACGAAATCAGCGAAGTAGGAACCTATTATTTAGCCTTAGACGTGACTGGTACCTGCGACTCGCTGGTCTCAGTTACGCTAACCGAAAACACATTAAACACCAACGTAAATCAGGCGGGCACAACACTTATTTCATTACAGACAAATGTTTCCTATCAATGGATAAATTGCACAACAATGGAGGCTGTGCCGGGAGCCACACAACAAACATTTTCTCCAACTTCAAACGGATCGTATGCAGTTATTTTAACCAGTGGCTTATGCACCGACACATCATTGTGCTATACAATAAATTCGCTTGGTCTTTTTTCTCCATTTGTCAACAACGCACTTATTTCGCCAAACCCGGCGAATAAGCAGGTAAATATTCACTTGTCGATTCCCGGAGAAGGTGTAATTAGGCTTTACTCGCTAAGCGGAAGCCTCATCCTTCAATTGCCATTTTCTGGCGATTTTGTGAATTTTAACAGACCAGAATCATGCGAAAATGGAATGTATTTTATTGGTATTGAAAAGGATGGACACACCAGTTTCAATAAACTGATTTTCGACTAACACACAAAGTCCATTGAAACGAGGCATTATAAACATTCTCCGCGTTTGTATTCTTCTTTTTAGCTGGAATCTAAACGCACAAATTCGCATTAAGGTTCTTGACGAAGAAAATGGAGAACCCTTGTTTCGTGTCATTGCCAGCGAGAACAAGAAATTTCTTGCCTATTCGGATATCGATGGCCTAATCAAACTCGACAAAGGAATCTCCCAAAAAAAGCAGATTCAACTTGGCTTATTCGGCTACCGCGACACGCTTATACTACTAAATGAAGCCGATGTAACTGAACGTATAATTCTCTTATCGCCGAACCGCAAAACACTCAATACCTATGTTGTGAGCGGCAATAAGTACATCCAACCACTCGAATTGCAATCGGTGAGCATTGATGTGATCAAAGCCGAGGATCTCAATCGGAAATTCACTACAAACCTCGCCGTTGCAGCCGAACGAATGTCGGGCGTTAACATTCTCGACGGACAAGCCTCTATTCGTGGGGGCAGCGGGTATGCTTATGGAGCCGGATCGCGTGTGCTGCTTGTGGTCGATAACCAACCATTGCTCACGGCCGACCGCAACGACATCAAATGGAATTACCTCCCGCTCGAACTTGCCGACCAAATCGAAATTGTAAAAGGAGCATCTTCTGTGCAATACGGCGGCTCGGCATTGAATGGCGTGATTCACCTGCGCACCGTATGGCCCGATTCTGTGCCTGAAACGCGCATCAACGTGTTTCATTCCGTGATTCCGGAAATTTCCGGGCCCGCAAAAGCCTGGTGGGGCGATACATTGCCCGTTCAAACCGGGATGAGTTTTGCTCACCTGCAGCGTTTACCGGGCGCCGTTGATTTTGTTATCTCGGGCAATTTCCTGAACAATAACACATGGCTTGATGGCGAATACGAAGAACGTCGGCGCATGAGCATGAAACTTCGCCGTAAATTTGGAGCAAGCAAACGGTTAACCATTGGATTGGATGGGACCGTGATGCATTCCAAAACCGGATTTTTCCTGTTCTGGAAAGGCGATAGCACCAATGCCTTCCTGCCGTTTGCAGAGACCACTAAACTTGATTTCAACGATGTATGGTTGAACATCGACCCTTGGTTCAATTATACCGACAGGTCGAACGGCAGGCATTCGCTTCGAATGCGGTATTATGCAACGCATCAGAACGCCTTCACAAGCTGGACGCCGGCTACGCATCTTTTCAACGGCGATTATCAGTATCAGCGGCATTTATTTGCCGGAATTAACATCAACACCGGAATAGCCGGTAATTATTTTCGCTTTTACGATGATGCATTGGGAGGGCGGCGCAGCGGAAACTTCGCAGGAATCTATGCACAACTCGACAAGGAGCTGGGGCGTTTTCAGTTATCGGCAGGATGGCGCATCGAACTTTTTAGGCTCGATTCGCTCATCAGTAGATCGATACCGGTTCAGCGCTATGGAATAAATTACCGTGCAGCTAAAAACACCTACTTAAGAAGTTCGTTTGGCGAAGGATTCCGCTTTCCTTCTCCTGCAGAGCGGTATGTAAAATATAAAATCGACATCATCAACATTTACCCCAACCCCGACCTGCAGCCCGAAACCGGATGGAACGCAGAACTGGCAGTGAAACAGAAATTCGCTAAAGATGAGTGGACTGGTTACCTCGATTTGGCCTTTTTTGTAACATCCTACCAAAACATGACTGAGTTTTCGTTTGGTAAATGGGGCCCGCAAACAGATCCATTACTTGGCCTAGGTTTCAAAAGCATAAACATCACTAAAGCACTCATCGGAGGTGCCGAGCTTTCTATTTTCACAGAGGGCAAGATCGGAGGCCACGATATTTCGGTGGTTGGAGGTTACACCTATGTTAGTCCGGTCGATTTAAGTCCACCCGACACGTTGCAGCCACCTAACGATCAAATTCAGAACGATTCGCTCAACCAGGTGATTCCTTTCCTGCAGTATGCTATTCAAACATTCGATACCATGAACGTGTCGCAGAGTAATCCCGTATTGCGTTACCGGTATCGCCACATGTTTAAGCTCAATGCCGATATCGGCTTAAAAAACGGGATCTCATTTGGCGCAGGTATTCGAACATATAGCTTCATGGAGAAAATTGATCCGGTGTTAGAAATCTTTGTTCCCGATTTGGCTGCATTCCGAAAAGAGGCAACTCGTTTCAATGCAATTTTGGACGCACGAATTGGTTACACGTTCAGACAAAATACACGTTTGAGCCTGCAGGTGATGAATCTCACAAACTCCTTTGTTACCATTCGTCCAGCCAAACCAGAAAGTCCGCGTATGTTTATTGTACAGCTCAACACCACATTTAAATACAGAAAAGGCTGGAGTAAACGTGGCATGGATGCAGTTCGAAGAATTGTGCATCCATAGAATCATCAAAAAGAATTAAACGAACACAAAATTAACCCAAGCGAAAATCGACCAACACCGGACAATGATCGCTGTGCTTGGCATCGGGTAAAATCATCGCCTGCTCGATTGTATCGGATAGCGTTTCGCTGGCACAAATGTAATCGATACGCCATCCCAGATTCTTGGAACGAGCCCCGGCTCTGAAACTCCACCAGGTATAATGATGTGGATTGGGATTTACACTTCGAAATGTGTCTACAAAACCCGAGTTTAGAAATTGCTCCATCCAATCGCGCTCCTCGGGCAAAAAGCCTGAACTGTTGGCATTCGACACCGGATTGTGAATGTCGATGGCGCGGTGGCAAATGTTGAAATCGCCGCACACAATGAGGTTCTTACGCTCCTTGCGCAAGGTGTTGATGTAATCCTGATAATATTCGAGAAACTGCATCTTCACCACCTGCCGTTCATCGCCGCTCGAACCCGATGGAAAATAAGTCGATAAAACCGACCAATCGCCAAAATCGAGTCTGATAGAACGGCCTTCGAAATCGTACAGATTATGTCCAATACCCTTTACAACCGCATCGGGTTTACGCTTGCTTAAAATCGCAACCCCGCTGTAGCCTTTCTTTTCGGCCGGAAATAAATACGGTTCATAGCCCATCGCACGAAATACATCCAGGTCGAGCTGGTCTTCCTGCGACTTAATTTCCTGCACACACAAAATATCGGGATTAGCCTGCTGCATCCAATCGGTTAATCCTTTACTCATAGCCGAACGAAGTCCGTTTACGTTATACGTTGCAATGCGTGTTGTGGCTGCCATGGATTGATGAAATTTGGATGCACAAAAAACAAAAAAAGCCCGAAGCGAATGCGTTTGTGGATAACTATTATGCGAATAATTTTGGATAGCCGTAATCGCCTGAATCGGAATCACTGCAATTCAGAACTTAAATTCCATATTGTCTTATCTTCGCAGGCGTGGCTTAGGAAATTCAGGATTCTAATTACGGCTTGTGCAATGGTATTGCCTGCATTGCAAGGCATCGCACAAGAATATTCCTCCCTGCGCTCGAAACGCATTCCTACAGATTTCGACACCCTGCAAATCGACACGCTGAGCATCCAACCGGGTTCGGTGATGTTGAATAATGTACCGCTTGATACGGCCACATTTAAGCTTGATGCTGCCGCTGGTTTCATCATCCGTAAAAAGAAAACGAAAAACCTCAGCGCCGATAGCTTGTTGCTAAGCTACCGCGTTTTTCCGTTCTACTTCAAAGAAGAATTTACGGCGCGGGAGAAAAAACTCAGTACAGCAGAAGAGCGCGGCATTTCAAATCCATTCGTGTATACCCCGCGAAAAAAAGACGCTACAACGCAAGCCTATCGCGGATTGAACAAAACCGGCTCGCTTTCGCGCGGTATTTCGTTGGGAAACAATCAGGACCTTGCTGTTAACTCGACACTCAACCTACAGCTCTCGGGAAACATTTCGCCCGAGATCGAAATCAATGCCGCAATAACCGACGACAACATCCCCATACAACCCGACGGAAACACACAACAATTGCAGGACTTCGATAAGGTGTACATTCAGTTATCCGATCAAAATTCGAAACTCATTGTGGGCGATTTTCAGCTTACGCGACCTGAATCGTACTTCCTCAATTTTAACAAACGTTTGCAGGGTGCGAGTTTCAGCACAACGCAACGTATAAAAACGAAATCTGATAGCCTGGGGCTTAAACTAAAATCAGGCGCTAGTGTGGCTGTTGCACGCGGAAGGTTTGCACGCAATAATATTCAGGGCGTGGAGGGCAACCAAGGGCCATACCGATTGCGTGGAAACAGCAATGAACAATACATTGTGATTCTTTCGGGCTCCGAAAAAGTATATATCGATGGACGGCTGCTGAAACGCGGACAGGAATTCGATTACACGATTGATTACAATAATGCGGAAATTACATTCACAGCCCGCAACCTAATGACCAAAGACCTGCGCGTTTTTGTGGAATTCGAATATTCGGACCGCAACTATGCGCGAAGTTTTATCAACCTGAGCAACGAAGCCGAGATTGGCAAATGGCGCACACGCATTCACTTTTTTAGTGAGCAGGATGCAAAAAAGCAGCCACTCCAGCAGCAATTGTCGGATGCGCAAAAGCTTGTATTGGAGCAAGCCGGCGATTCGACACAGTTGGCTTTAGCCGAAGCCATCGACAGCGTGGCCTTTTCGCCCGAGTTGGTGCTTTACAAACGCATCGACACCTTGGTATCGGGTATTTCGTATAGTGGAATTCTGGTGTATAGTACCAATCCCGATTCGGCATTTTTCCGCGCGGCATTTACGAATGTAGGGCCCAACAAAGGCGATTACATCCAGATTTCGAGCGCAGCCAACGGACGTGTATTTCAATGGGTAGCGCCCATTGCCGGAGTACCTCAGGGAAATTTCATTGCGCGGGCACAACTCATCCCCCCTACCCAAAAGCAAATCCTTACCACCGCAGTCGATTATCAACTAAACAAAAACTGGTCGTTCACGAGCGAGGGCGCCTTCAGCAACAACGACCTCAACACCTTCTCGTCGCAGGATCGTGCCGACGACCAGGGCTATGCCATCCGCAGTGCCATAAATCATACGGTTAAACTTGGGCACGACAGCCTTCCCTGGGAGTTGAAAAGCAGCCTGAGTCTGGAACACGTAAACAGGTATTTCAGTCCACAAGAGCGCTTCAGGAACGTGGAATTTGACCGCGACTGGAACATACAGAAATTGAGTACTGGGAAGCAGAACGAAACGCTTCCGCGCATTAACATCAGCGCATCAAAACCGGGATTGGGACAACTAAGCTACCTGTTTACGGCATTTTCGCGGAGTACAGATTTTAATGCCTCACAGCATGTTTTCACAAGCGATATTGCCCGAAAAAATCTAAAACTGCAATTCAACTCGAGCCTTACCGGAAGCAATGCGATTACAACAGATGCTCAATTTTATCGACACCGTAGCTTGTTAAGTTATGGAATTTGGAAAATAGAGCTTGGGTATAAAGATGAATTCGAAAACAACCGGTTAAAAGGCGACACGCTACAGCCGGGAACATATGCCTTTTACGACAGGCAGGTGTTTCTGCAGAACCGCGATACGGCAAAGCAGAAATTCAACTTGTTTTACCGCATCCGCGATGATGAGGCTCTGTCGGCAAATCGACTTAAGCGAAGCACACGCGCCGAAAGCTATGGATTAAGCAGTGAACTTGCGAAAGGCGAAGCGATACAATTGCGAACCATTACAGCAATCCGAAATTTATTCATCGAAGATACCCTCTTGAGCGCACTCGATCCCGAACGCACGTTGGTGAACCGTGTCGAACTGGGACTGCGAATCTTGAAAGGCGTTGTAACTGCGAACAGTTTCTACGAAGCCGGCAGTGGTTTGGAGACACGCAAAGAGTTTAGTTACCTCGAAGTACAGCCCGGGCAAGGGGTTTATTCGTGGACCGATTACAACGGAAATGCAATCAAGGAATTGAATGAATTTGAGATTGCCGCCTTCCCCGACCAGGCACGATACATTAGAGTATTTACGCCTACGAGCGATTTTATTCGGGTGTATTCGAACCAATTTAGTCAGACCGTGAACGTAAAAGCACCAAGTGCCTGGACGAAAGAAAAGGGATTGCGAAAATTTATTGCGCGATTATCGACACAAAGCGCCTGGAAAACCGATGGCAAAACCACAACCGAAGATTTGGCGCGTGCTTACAATCCGCTCCGGTTTGGAATTGACGATACCGCGCTGATTACCTTTAACCGAGCTGTGCGAAACACCGTTTTTTTTAACCGGGGTGCAGCGAAATTCGGGATGGAACTGAACTGGCAAAGTTTATCGAACAAGGCCTTATTAAACAACGGCATCGAAGCGCGCGATAACCGTTTCAGCAACCACCGGGTGCGTTGGAATGCCGGCGACATCTTCACCATAACCACCGAGACACGAAACGGGCAAAAAAGATCGGAGGCCGTATTTTTTTCGAACCGGAATTACCGCATCAACTACACCGAACTGAGTCCCGCCTTGAGCATTCAGCCCAATGCGGCATTTCGCCTTAGTTTAAATTACAAATACAGCATCAAACAAAATACAGCAGAATATGGCGGCGAGAAAGCACTGAGCCATACTGCGGGAACTGAATTGAAGTATAACGTAGCCGAGAAGGGCAGTTTTCAGGGGCGGTTCAACTTCATACTCATCAATTTTTCGGGACAGCAAAATACGCCTGTAGCCTTCGAAATGCAGGAGGGACTGAAAAGCGGGAACAATTTTACCTGGGGAATCAATTACCAGCGCAGCTTATCGAATAACATGCAATTGAACATCAATTATGATGGAAGAAAATCGCCCGAAGCCAAAACCGTTCATGTTGGCGGAGTGCAGGTTCGCTTGTTTTTCTAATGATACAGGTGTTGTTAATTTTATTCATGCCTTGCGATTGAAAGCAATAGAATTTAATTACTTTTAGCACGATAATATTGAGGAACATGAGCATTAAAAAACCAAAATCGAAGTATGCAACCGTAATGCTGATTGACGATAGCGAGATCGACAATTTCATCAACCAGAAAATGGTGGAGGGATGCAATTTTGCTGAGCGGGTGTATGTGCATACCAGTTCCAAAAGTGCCATTGAGTTTCTAACCAATTTTGAACGGGCGCATTTGCCTGAGGACCTCTTGCCGGAAGTGATTTTCCTCGACATCAACATGCCGATTATGGATGGATTTCAGTTTGCCGAAGAGTTTCAGAAAACCTGTCCGAAGATTTACGAGAAAATCCGCATCGTATTCCTTACCAGTTCATTGAATCCGGTTGATCAAAAACGCGCCATGCAGGTTCGTGGGGTGTACTCGTTTTTAAATAAGCCCTTGAGCAAAGATCATCTGGAGAAGCTCTAAGGTGTTTAGCAATCGAACAGAAGCCTTTTAAGAAGCGTTTGTTTAAGCCTAATCCAGTAATTATTAAATTTAGAAAAATTGGTTTTGGGTAAATGGCATACCGTTATTTCATCAGGTTAAAGTACAATGGTCAGCGTTACCATGGTTGGCAGATACAACCAAATGCAACCAGTGTACAGGAATGCCTAAACAATGCGCTAAAACTCATATTCAAATGTGATATCGAAACAACAGGCTGCGGCAGAACCGATACCGGTGTGCATGCGCGGCAGTTTTATGCGCATTTTGATCTCGAAACTCCGATACGTGATTGCCACTATGTTATTCAACGGCTCGATGCGATGCGATTGCCCGGTATACTTTGCGAAGAAATTTTAGAGGTACCAATTGAACTTCACGCGCGTTTCTCGGCCACCAGCAGAAGCTATGAATACCACATTATGCATAAGCGTGATCCGTTTTTGGAAGGTTATGCGCATTATGTTTTCGGCAAACTCGACTATACCAAAATGAATCAGGCTGCAGCTAAACTCTTGGGGCGCCACGATTTCGCCTGTTTCTCCAAAACAAACACCCAGGTGCACACGACCATTTGCACCCTTTATGAAGCTGAGTGGAAGCACGGTAGCGACTATGCGGTATTTCATATTCGAGCCGACCGATTCTTAAGGAATATGGTTCGAGCCATTGTTGGAACCCTTCTCGAAATCGGGCATGGGAAAATGGAAATCGCCGAATTAGAAGGTATCATCAAATCGCACAATCGATCGGAGGCAGGCAGTTCTGTTCCTGCCCATGGATTATACCTCACTCGAATTGAATACCCGCCATCTTATCAATTGCGTTAAACTTCAATGCAATCAAAATGGGACATGCTGCTACTTTTTAAGATAAGCTTCGTAAATCGCGATACACTGTGAAGCTTCGGCTGCATCATGAACGCGCAATAAACTGGCCCCCTGCATCAACGAAATCATATGCAAAGCCGTAGTGCCATTCAACGCATCTGCTATTGAAACATCGAGTAGTCGCGTAACCATACTTTTACGCGAAACTCCTGCTAAAACTGGAATATCCATCAACACAAATTCATACAGATGCCGGAGCAAACTATAGTTTTGCTCCAATGTTTTTCCGAAACCGAAGCCCGGATCAATCAAAATATCACGAACACCCAAGTGACGAAGCCGATTTACGTTTGCCCCCATAAACCGCATTACATCTTGCACCACATCGCTGTACTGAGGATTCTGCTGCATAGTCTCGGGTCGGCCTTGCATGTGCATTAAAACATACGGAACCTTAAGCTGTGCAATGGTTTCGAACATCGCGGCATCAATGCTACCAGCCGAAATGTCGTTCACCAAATCGGCACCTTGTTCAACTGCGTAACGGGCAACCGATGCATGGTAGGTGTCGACCGATAAAAACACATCAGGAAACGCTTTTCGGAGCCGCTCAAAAACGCCATCCAGCCTATTCCATTCATCCTGAGGATCTGAAATCGTGGCACCCGGTCGGCTCGATGCGGCACCAACATCGAGGAAAAATGCTCCGCCTTCTACGTGTTTTTCGGCCAAGCGCAATACATCATCAGCCTTTTTTGCCCGACTGGCTGCATGAAACGAATCATCATTCACATTTATAATCCCCATCACACGCGGTTTATCAAATGAAATGAGCATTCCACGCAAACAAATTGAGGGGAAATGCTTCCGAGATGTTAATTTCGCATTCAAATTCAAGGCATCCATGCAGAAAACAGCTGAGCAGTTTGATCGCGTTATCGCGCGTTGCAAAGATATATTTATCAAGAAGAATCGCGACTACGGAACATCGTGGCGCATACTACGCAGCAGTTCCATTACCGACCAACTCTACATCAAAGCCACACGTATTCGAGGCATCGAAACATCGGGAATGCATCTCGTTGATGAAGGCATCGAACCCGAATTCGTTGGCATAGTGAACTACTCTATCATGGGGCTCATCCAATTGCAATTGAATGCCGATTCACCGGTCGAATTGCCACTCGGAGAAACAGAGCGTCTTTACGATAGCACCATTGCAGAAGTAAAGGACCTCATGATGAAAAAAAACCACGATTACGGTGAGGCCTGGAGAAATATGCGGGTTAGTTCGTTCACCGATATGATATTGGTGCGTTTGATGCGCATACGGCAAATTGAAGATCATCAGGGCCAAACGCTTGTATCGGAAGGTATCGATGCCAATTACATGGACATGATCAATTATGCTGTTTTTGCCCTCATTAAATTGATGGAAGAAGCCGAGGCCTGATTTGCTTTGCACGCGATGAATCACAACGAAGCCACTATCGCCGCTTTGGCCACGCACCCCGGAATGGCAGCAATTGCCGTGATTCGTATTTGCGGACCGCTAGCTTTCGATGTGGTAGAGAAAGTGTTTCGTCCGGCGGGAGGAAAGGTGCTGAAGGATGCTGTGGGATACAGCATTTTATTCGGAAAGCTTCACGACAGTGGAAAGGTCATCGATGAAGTGTTGCTGAGCATTTTCCGAGCACCACATTCGTATACCGGCGACGACACGCTCGAGATTTCATGTCACGGATCGGTCTTTATTCAGCAGGAAATTCTGCAATTGTTGTATCGCAATGGTGCCGAACCGGCCTTACCCGGCGCCTTTACCTTGCGTGCCTTTTTAAACGGAAAGATGGACCTGAGTCAGGCCGAAGCCGTTGCCGACCTCATCGCATCGGGCAACCAAACTTCGCATGCATTGGCTATGCAGCAATTGCGGGGTGGATTTAGCACCCGCATTAAGAAGTTGCGTGAGGATTTATTGAATTTCTTGGCACTCATCGAACTCGAGCTCGATTTTAGTACCGAGGATGTGGAGTTTGCCGACCGAAGTACACTCGAAACCTTGGTGAAGCACATTTTGGATGTAATCGAGCGCCTGCGCGACAGTTATGCGATGGGTAATGTGTTAAAGAATGGTATTCCGGTGGCCATTGTGGGGATGCCCAACGCGGGGAAATCGACGCTACTCAATGCGCTGTTGAACGAAGAACGGGCCATCGTGAGCGATATTGCCGGCACCACGCGCGATACGGTAGAAGACGAAGTGGTGTTGGATGGGTTTGGATTTCGATTTATTGATACCGCGGGACTGCGTGAAACCAGCGACACCATCGAGCGTATTGGCATAGAGCGCAGCCGAAAGAGTATTCGCGAAGCGGCCTTGGTATTGTATGTTTTTGAGCCCGAAACCTGGCGCAACGGATCTGCGAAGTCTGAATTGGAGCGCATTGTACAGGAAGTTTCCGATCACGCCAAGGTCTTGTGTGTCCTTAATAAATGCGATGTAGTGGGTTCCGCCATTTTGCACGAGCTTCCTGGCAATTCATTTAGCATCAGTGCAAAAGAAGGTCGGGGGCTTGACGCATTACAATCTGCCTTGGTGTCGTTTGCAAAAGCAGGTAGTGAACAAAACGATTTATTGGTGAGCAATGCCCGCCATTACACCGCGTTGGGTAAGGCCGCCGATAGTTTGCATGCCGTTTTACGTGGACTCGAATTACGCATTTCGGGCGATTTATTGAGCCGCGACCTGCGAGATGCGCTTGATGCACTTTCAGAGATTACCGGCGAGGTAGATAATGAAGAAGTGCTTGGGACTATATTTGGAAAATTTTGTATCGGAAAGTAATTCCTTCGATAATTTGCCGTGTGATTATAGCGCCTAATTTACCGGTGCTAAACAATATCGCAGTGATTTATCATTGCCAAATTTCTTTCGAACAATGAGATTATTTGCGCCCTGCTCTATCGTATTTTTGCCCCATGAATCTGAACACAAAACGTCCGCGCCGTAACCGCAAGTCGGAAGCCATCCGCGCCATGGTGCAGGAAACTCATATCCAACCATCGCAGCTTATTTATCCGTTTTTTCTGATGGATGGGTTGGCGCAGAAGACCGAAATTTCGTCCATGCCAGGCATTTTCAGACAAACCGTTGATATGGCGCTGCTCGAAGCCGAAGCTTGCATGGCACTCGGACTCAAAAACTTTATCCTCTTTCCGGCCATCGATGAACAACACAAAGACCGGTATGCAAGCTACAGTTATCATCCCGAATGCTATTACTTAAGGGCCATCCGCGAATTTAAAGCGCGCTTCCCCGATTGCACCATAATTACCGATGTGGCGATGGATCCGTACAGCTCCGACGGCCACGACGGCATCTACGAAAACGGAAAGATTTTAAACGACGAAACACTTTCGGTGCTCGATAAAATGGCACTCGCCCAGGCAACAGCCGGAGCCGATATCCTCGGACCCAGCGATATGATGGATGGTCGCGTAGGACATTTACGCAAAGCGCTCGATGCGAACGGCTTCAATCAGGTTTCAATCATGAGCTATACAGCCAAGTATGCATCCTGCTTTTATGGTCCGTTTCGCGATGCACTCGACTCGGCTCCTAAGCATGGCAATAAACTCAGCTACCAAATGTCGCCACCCAACGCCCGCGAGGCGCTCATCGAAGCCGCTTTAGACGAAGAAGAAGGTGCCGATTTTCTCATGGTAAAACCAGCACTCGCCTACCTCGACATCATTGCCAAATTAAAATCGGCCAGTAATTTGCCCATCGTGGCCTACAATGTTAGCGGCGAATATGCGATGATAAAAGCTGCAGCTGCAAACGGTTGGATTGATGAGCAGCGGGCTGTCGAAGAGGTACTCATGTCTATCAAACGCGCCGGTGCCGATATCATCATCACGTATTTCGCAAAACAATACCTTCAGGCACGTTTAGCTAAAGCCTGATAACGGTTCGCCAACATCGCGACCAATTCGGCGGTTTGATTTGCATAGTCAATTCGCTGCGGATTCGGGCTGTTTAGCCAATGTTTTAACTTTTCGGCAATTTCTAAATTGAAATGCTGCGCTACCGGAATTCCCATTTCTGCTAAGGCTGCCGCATTGCACTGTTGCTCATATTGTCCTTGAATCGGGATCACGAAAAGCTTCTTGCCTAAAAACAAGGCTTCGGCAGGAGCTTCGAAACCGGCGCCGCACAAAACACCCTCGCAATACGCTAAACTTTGCATAAAGGCATCGCCATCTACCGGCTTGAACCAAACATTTCCACTGCGCGATTCACTTGTACATCCGGGCATAAAAACTTCCCAGCGAATATCTTTCAATTTATGCAATTCGTTGAGCAGCAATTCGCGACCAATTGCCGGTAGATAAACCGTGTAATGCCCATTATTGCCGGGCATAATCGTTCGTATTTTGGAACGTAAAACAGGCGTATAGATAAACGAGTCGTAGCGCTTAAAATGAAACCCGATTGCATCCGAGGCTGGAGCATACTTTTGAAGCAGCATTTCGGCAAATACCGATTTATGATCCGCTCGTGGCGTTTGCCGACTTAAGAATGCAGCCTGATGCGAAAACGCTACGCAAGGAACACCTCTCAATTTTGCTGCCCATGCCGAAATAGATTCGAAATCGTTAACCACCAAATCGTACTGTGAAATCGGAAAATTCCGTATCTCGCTGAACAGACGCGATGCGCTATTTTCGACAAACATGCGGCGGTAATCGAGTTTACCCTTATGGCCATAAAACAAACTCAGTCCGCGACTTTTGTACTTGGCCTCGAAAGGGAATTGCAAATGCGCATTGCTACCGCTCAGAAAAATATCGAGTTGACCAATTTTACGGAGCTCGGGAATTACTTCACAGGCACGACTGATGTGTCCGTTGCCTGTAGCCTGAACGGCATATAGGATTTTCATGCGCTGATTGAACCGAGATTTCCGCTGCTGTTCAATACGGCATACGTTTCTTTCGTACCAAACATACTGCGGTCGATGGTTCTGATTTTCGGAATTTGAGCAAACTCAGGTGCTGCTTTGTATTCGGCAATCGACCATGTTTGATTGGCATATTCCAATGCGGTAAGATTCTCAACCCAGTCGCCACTGTTCATATAGGTAGTTTCGCCATTTTCGGTTTTCACCGAACGAATACCGGGCTGGTGGATATGTCCGCAAATTACATAGTCATATCCCTGATCAATTGCGTGGTTAGCAGCAATTTCTTCAAAATCGTTCACGTATTTCACGGCCTGTTTAACACCCGATTTAATCTTTTTCGAAATCGATACTTTTTCGCGACCCAATTTGGCCAGCATCCAGTTTATTGCGCGATTTAACAAGATGAGGTAATCGTAACTTTTTCCGGCAACTTTTGCCAGCCACTTCGAGGTGTTGACCGAAAAATCGAACACATCGCCGTGAAAAAACCAGGCCTTCTTCCCATCAATTTCCAGAATCAATTTATCGGTTAAAATAAAATTCGCCAATCGTAAATCGCTGAATCGACGAAGCATTTCATCGTGATTTCCGGTTAAATAATACACGCGCGTACCCTCGGTAAGCAAACGCATAATTTCCATAATTACCTGGTGGTGCGCTGCCGGCCAGTAGCGCTTACTAAATTGCCAGCCATCGACGATATCGCCGTTCAATACCAAAATTCCCGGTTTAATGCTGCGCAGGTATTGCGCCAACTCAAATGCATGACAACCATAAGTGCCGAGGTGCACATCAGAAACGACGGCAATGTCGACAGCGCGCGGTGGATGATACGGAAAATGCATTAGCGTAATTTTTAGTTTTACAAATTTCTATTTAGTTCATTATGTTAGCGTAAAGCCTGTTTCAGCATATTATTACCTTGTTTTAACACAGTGTTTCCTGTAAATTGCCCGAAAATCGCCAAACTTCACATATGACTGCAAATCAAACTGTTAAAAATGAACGATTTGTTAAGTGCTTCATTTATTCACTATGGTGTGTTGGTAATCTTTTATGTTTCGCAGCGTGTTCAGAGGTACAAGATTACGCCAATCCGCAACTGCGCGAGGTTTACACGCTGATCGATCAACGCAATACCGATAGCTTGCTTGCTTTTTTGGCGCACGACGATGAAGATATTCGAAGACTTGCAGCACATGGTTTGGGCTCAATCCCCGATTCGGTGCATGCACAACAACTCGTTGAAGCAATTAAACGCGAGGAAAATGAATCGGTAAAAGAAGCCATGGCATTTGCACTTGGTCAAACCGGATGCTACACTGCGGCCATGAACGTATGGCGTTATTTTGAAGAGAAGGAAGTAAAAACAGTTCCAACCGCCTTTTCGGATGCATTTGGCAAATGTGGGTTGGAAGCTTTTTTCGTGAAAAAGCATGCGGAAAATGCCCTTGAAGATCACCATGCCTCGGGGTTGTTTTATCTGGCCCGGCGCGGAAAACTTAGCAACGATAAGCTTCGAATTGCGCTGCTGAAGCTTGCCGAAATCAATGAAACATCGGGAGTTTATGCTGCTCATGCGCTTAGCCGCGCGGGATTCGACATCACACCCGTTCACGATGAAATCTTAAACCTGCTGAACCAATCCGACAATGCGCAGAAGAA
>Ga0169931_10007843_pt1 | contig 15731 bp, 12 predicted proteins | sample Kivu_15m_20L_FD_129675 | JGI IMG/M metagenome (GOLD analysis project Ga0169931, IMG submission 129675) | Freshwater microbial communities from Lake Kivu, Western Province, Rwanda to study Microbial Dark Matter (Phase II) - Kivu_15m_20L... | ecosystem: Environmental > Aquatic > Freshwater > Lake... | reverse complement strand
GACCGTGAAGGCCAGCTCGACACCTGCCGAGTCACCGGCGCCACGTGCGCCGAGCAGCTGGCCAATCGCAGCACCGGCTGCGCCAGCATCCACCGCGACATCGCTGACGAACGGAGCCGCTGAACCATCGAGCACACCGCGTGCAAGCCAGTGCTCCCACTGCAGGTCGAAGCTCGAGCCTGCGGGGATTGAACCCAGCGCGGTTGCGCGCTTCTGCCAGAATTCCTTCAGCATCGCGTAGGAGCCGCGATCGCTGCGCTCGAGGAAGAGCGCCAGGATGTCCGCGTTCGTGATCCGCGAGAAGAGCGGATCAATGAGCGGCTGAACCAGCGTGACGGTTCCATCCAGACCCCGCGCATCGCCCCAGGATTCGAGCGAGTGAGCAACCGGGATGTAGTTCGGAACGACCTTGGCCGTCTCGTCCGCGTAGAGGCCTGCGTAGATGACGTTCGGTACCTTGGCGACCTTGGCAGCGAAGTCCGCATCGGCGGGCGCGCTGTACACCGGGTTGTTGCCAAGGATGACGAGCGTATCGACCTTGCCTGCATCCATCTCGGCAGCGAGTGCCACGATGCCTTCCGGGCCCACATTGGGATCCAGGCGAATCGGCTCAAGGACCTTGACCTGCGCACCAACGTTGCCGAGTGCGAAGTTGATGGCGTTGGCGACGGCGTGAACCGCCGCGGGCTGACGACGACCCGGAATGACGACGGACTTGCCGCGGTTTGCAGCGAGATCGCGAGCGGCGACCTTGATCCACTTGTCATCGAGCGCAGCGTTTGGCTCTGCAGCCGCGAGATCCGCAACCGCACCGAGCACGTCGCGTCCGAGGATACCGGCCAACTCGACCGCCAGTCGCTGAGCAACCGCCACGACCTCGGAGCCGCGCACGCGCAGGCGGTGATCCGCCACGCCGCCGGTCACGGTGAAGAAGGGCTCTGCGACGTAAAGTCGGCTCATGTTCGAGCCGGGCTCACGGCCGTCCGCGAACTCGCGGTTCAGTCGAACCGACTCGACACCGTCGTCGAGGAAGTCCGCATCCAGCGAAACGATGACCTTGGCCTTGGTGAGGTCGTGACGAACCTCAAGTGGTCGACCGAAGGCGGCCTGGGCTCCTGCCACGGAACCGTCGGCAACCGACGAGTAGGTGACGAAGCGGGTATTCGGATACTTCTGCTGGATTCGCGCGCGCAGATCGCCGAGGAACGGCGAGGTCTCCGGCTCGACGAGGAAACGCAGCGCTGCCCCACCCTGCGGTGCAAGCGCATCCGCACGTGCGGCGATGAACTCGGCAGCCTTCTTCCAGTTTGCGGGCGCGCCGCCGAGGCGGAGCTGGCCATTGCGATCGGTGTCGTAAAGCCCCAACAGATAAGCCTGATCGCGGGCAGAGGCGCGACCCTTGCTGTCCGGGTGGTCTGGGTTGCCCTCGATCTTCGTTGGGCGGCCCGAGTGGCTCTCGACGAGGACGCCGAAGCCGTATCCCTCGTGCGAGATCGCAGTCGCAAAGTTCAGGGCGTTGCCCGGGGTTACCTCGGGCGGTCGGCGAACGAAAGGAACGATCGCCTGGCGGGGCTTGGTGCAGGCCGTGACCGCACCGGTCATGGCGATGCCGGTACCGACGAGCTGGACGAAGCCACGGCGGGAAACCGCAGCAGGAGCGGCTTGCCCGAGAATGGTGAGGCGGGCGGGCCGACGACCCTGGGCGCTCTCGGTTTCGGTCGATGATGATTTGCTCGATTGGCTCATTCGACTACCGGTGGCAGGTGGTGCAAGAGGTCTGGGGGTGGACATTGTTGTCCTTGATCATCTTCTCGGCGAAGGCCGCCGGATCCAGCGCGGCATGGTCCGCCTCGCCGTGGGACTCGCCATGGCCGCTGGCAACTGGCGCGGTCCACTCCATGTTTGTCACTTCATCCACCGGACGCAGGTGCGGTCCGGGATTGCGGTGACAATCGAGGCAGAACGCCATCGTCAAGGTCTTGTCTTTGTGGACGGCGGCCATCTTGTCGACGCGGCCGTGGCACGAAACGCAACCGACGCCCTTGTTGACGTGAATCGCGTGATTGAAATACACGAAGTCCGGAACGTCGTTCACCTTGTTCCAGACGATCGGCTTGTCGTCGATGTAGCTCTGACGAACCTTCTCGAGCATCGGGCTGCCGTTCCAGATCTGCGAATGGCAGTTCATGCAGAGCTGAGTGGACGGAATGCCTGCGTGGGGAGAGGTCTCCACCGTCTGGTGGCAGAATCGGCAATCAATGCCTTCGTCACGGGTGTGGTGACGATGGTCAAACTGGATCGGTTGCTCGACCGGGTCCTGCATGCCGCGAGCAAGCGGCGTGCGGACGTATATCAGAATGCCTGATACGGCTCCGAGCGCACCGAGTCCTCCGACCACGAGTGACAAACGGGCAAGGTAATTGTGCTTCGGCCTGAAGATGAGTGGCATCGACGCTGCGGCCCATATATTCCGGGTGCGGCGAGCCCGTCAAGCCTTATCTCATATTATGTACGGATTCGACCGGGAGGCCGACGGGTCACCACTCGGCGTGCAGGCCAATTGAGGGGAGCAGGATACGGAAGCTGCGCTCATCGCGAGAGCCGTCGTTTCGGATCTTCACGTCAAAAACCTGTCGGGTCAGGGTCGTGTTGATGAACTCAAGGTAGAGGTCGAGGATGTACTTGTCGAAGATCCAGCGCCGGTCGAAGCGAACGTCGACCTGGTAAAAGTCCGGCAGACGCTGGTAGGTGACCGACTGACGATCGTTTCCCTGCGAACCTTGATCAAACACGGGGTAGAGGCGACCGGTGTTGTAGTGAAAGCGGCTGCCGACCTGGTAACCCCCGCCTATCCGGTAGCTCCCCACCAGATTGAGCACATGGCGTTGATCAAAGTCTGAAACCGCCCGGTGGTCGAGCGGCGGGAGGGTCCGTTCACTCTTGGATAATGTGTAAGCCAACCAACCGTGGAAACGATGCCGAACTGGCCTGCGCAGCATGAGCTCGGCACCGTAACTGCGTCCGGGGCGCAGCTCGAGCAAGGAGGTCTGAACGTCGTAGTTAAAGATGCTCGCCAGATCGGTCACATCCATGCGCTGCACGAAACCGGTGAGCTGCGCGGAGGCATGCTCCCCCACCTCTGACTCGATCCCGACCGAGGCCGCCCTCGAACGCTGAATCCCAATGCTCGACAGCCCGAAGTTCTCGAAACCGGGAACCGACACCGGGAGACTCGGCATCTGGGAAAACATCCCGGCGTTGCCCTTCAGGTAAACGCCATCGGCGAGGCGCAGCCGCAGATTCAACCTCGGGCTCGGCTCGATCTTGTGGGTGCCCTCCTCGACGAAGAGATCACCGCGAGCGCCAAGCGATATCAAGAATCGAGGGCTCGGCTCGTAGGTCAGCGCGGTGTAGAGCCCGGACATGAGCGCGGTTCGGTCGCGAAGGATGTCCTGCTCGCCGAGCAACACGTCCACCTGAGTCGGGTTGAGGCGCTGCGCCTCGACGTCGGCCCCCACCTCGATGCTGGTCGTGTCACCGATGCCGTGGCTGTAGTTCACCCGGCCAATCGCCAGGTGGGACGAGACGGAAACCGGAAGGTTGTTGACCGTCGGAATGAAGCTCTTCGAGTGATCGCGACCGTAGACCAGGGCCGACTGCAAGCGCCCGCCCGACAGGAGTCCGGTCCAGCCGAGGCTCACGCGGTGAAACTGAAGCCGCACCGAGATTGGATCCACGGGATCGCTCGCCGTCGACGTTCGCTCGAGCACGTCGCCAGATCCATACGCAAAGAGCGTCAATCGCCCGGGGCCCAGTCGGTGCTCGATGCGCGACTGGTAATCCCAGTACCCCATCGTGAACTCGGGTGACAGTCGCGACAGCAGGTAGGCCGTGTAGGAGATCCGACCGGCGAGCGCAACCGTCGTACGGTTTTCGTTGAACGGTACGACGACGATGCCCCCTGCGTCGAACAGCCGAAGATCGGCCGAGGCGTGCGCGGTTTCCGCGCGAGGCGTCTTGGTCTGGGCGGTCACCACACCCGACACGTACCTGCCGAAACGCGCCGGGTAACCGCCCGGGTAAAAATCGACCGACTCGATGAAATACGGATGAATGACCGAGGGGCCAAGCGCGAGGTGGTAAAGCGCGGGCATGCGCACGCCGTCGATGAAGAACCCCGTGTTGCCGGGATTCGCGCCGCGCACGGTATAGAGCGCTGCGGGCCAAACCACCTGCGAGACACCGGGCAAGGACTCGATGACGCGCAGGGGATCGCCAAGCGATCCTGGTGTCCGCGTCAGTTCCTCTTCACGCAGGGCCACCCGCTCTGCCTGCTTCTCCGGCGCGACGACCACGGTTTCATAGCGCTCGCCTGTCTGTCGCGGCGTCAAACGTATGACAACTTCACGTGCGTCGGCGGGGTCGACCACGACGAAAACATCCTCGACAACAAAGCCGGGCTGCTGCACCTGCAGGCGTTGACGGCCCTCGGGAAGGACGATCTCGAAGTGGCCGGTACGGTCGGTCTCGCCGACCTGTTCCTTGCCGAAGAAGAGCGCTGCACCGTCCTGAGGGGCGCGGGTCCCGCGGGCCAAAACCCGGCCACGCACCGTGATGGCGCTCGATATGGCGGGGGCCTGTGCAGCTGCAGGCGTGGGCTCCGTCGAGGCGGCGGGCACTTCAGGGACCACCGGCACTTCAGGGACAGCCGGCACTACAGGGATCACCGTTACAGGCTCCGCCGCCGGAGCCACCACGGGAGCCGACGCTGGCGGCGCGCTGTCCGCATGGGTGTCCTCGCGCTCAATGTCCGTCGTATCCGGTGAGGCCGGCGCGACCTGCAACAGGCAGGCTGCGAGGCGCAGTGCGATCCAGATACTCACGGTGTGCCACCGATATTCGGAGCATCGCGCGGCACGATCCAGACGCCATCCTCGGCTGTCGGTGCGCGATTTCGGAAGTAGTAGACGATCTGGCGGACGCCGTTGATCTCCGTTTCGACAAAGTTGTCCACGCGAGGTGCAATGAGCCGTTCCTCGCCGGTTCTTAGGTTTCGCTCGACAAGATCGCCGACGAGATCTTGCAGCGAGGTACGAATGATTCCGAACAACGAATCGGGTGTCACGGACACATCGCGAATGCCCTCGGCCTTGCGCTCGACTGCGTAAGTGTCGAGATCCGCAAAGTACAGATCGGATGCCGACGCGCCGAAGCGTGCCCAGAAAACCAGCACGTCGCGATCGTCCAGCTCGGACTCGGTCCCAAGGTCATCGGACATCTCAAAATAACTGCGGGCGCCAAGCTTGGTCCCGACTGGCGTCAGCTCGATCGGCGCCTTCGCAAAGTCACCGTCAACCAACATCAGGCGGCCTTCCTGATCCGGATCATTGGGAATCGGCTCGATGTACAGAAACTGCCGACCGTCTCGGATGAAACGCGGCGCGGTCGGACGAATCGGCAGGAGTCGAACCCGCTGTGCCTCGGGGGCATCGGGATCATGCACGGCGATCTGTCCTCGACTGTCGAGGAGAAGCTCGATGGATGTTCCAGGCCTCGGAATTCGACCGACGACATCAACCATGCCGGTGGGCATCGGCAGCGTCTTGAAGGTCGCATCCTGAGGGTTGAACTCGGAGAGTCGCGCCGGACGACCCGAGCCCGCGCCCTCGGAATAAACAAACGCGCCATTGGCGTAGCCGAGCCAGCAACAAATCTGTTCACCCGGGACCTGCACCTCGGACAGTGTCCTCAGGTCAAGCAAGGTATTGACGGGTTTGCCCAACTGCGGAACGACCAGCGCGACCCAGTCTCCGAATCGCTGAAACCGTGACACGTTTGACCGAATCGGCTCAGGAACGCCGTTGATCCCCTTCTGGCGATACAGCACGCGCTCTGCGCCGGCCATGAAATATATCTCACCATTTCCGTAGAACTGGGGGGCGCCGATGATGCCGTCGAAAATACGATACTGACCCTGGTCGTCTCGCAGCACGAATTGTGTCTGCAATTGCTCGGTCATGCCACGCACGGTGGTCGGCCGTTGAAACCAAATCCAGTTGGTGAAGGGCCTCGGCAAACTCACCCCGTAACTGGAGACATTCTCGATCGACTCCAGCACCTGCCCACTCAGATTGAATCGCGTCAACTGTCCGCTGTACGAGGTCGCATTGCCCACCTGCACGGCGCGCTCGTCGACGATGGCCCAGAAGGTGTTTTCACCCACGGCGATCATGGGAAAGGCAGGTGAATCGGAGCGATTCCGTAGCACCGTCCGCGCAGGCGATGAGCCATCAAGCGGAATGACCTGAAGATCGAGGATCCCCCCCCTGCCCTTTACGGGAAGCTCGGCGCGGCGCTCAAAGCGAAGTTGCGGTTTTCCGTCGAGCGTGATCACCGACAGATTCTCAATGCGCTGACCTTTCAACAGCTGACGGCCTGGCGGGGTTTGCTCGCCTGGAAGACACCCCGCTGCGAACAGTGAATACAGAAACGCGGTGCCGGTGACGGCAGCACCGGCGCAGATTCGCGACCTGAGCAACGGCCGCGAGGGTGCCTCAGGGTGCGATTGCCTCGCTCTCGACATCGATGAGCTCCGGGAATCGTTTCTGAACCACTCGCATCACCGCCGCCTCGACCTCTTCGATCGTTCGCAGGCGTTCAATGTCCGCGACAAGGGTGGAGGCCTCGGCCATCGTTGTCTGACGAATTACGGATTTCACGAGCGGTATTTGTCGTGGCGCCATCGAGAGATCGCGCAGACCGAGACCGAGCAACACCCAGGTCAAGGAAGGATCGCCTGCCATGTCACCGCACATCGCGAGTGGCTTGTTCTTGCTGCGAGCACCGTCCACGATGCATCGGATGCTGCGCAAGATCGCGGGATGCAGCGGCTGATAAAGGTATCCGACGTATTCGTCCTGCCGATCGGCAGCGAGCGTGTATTGAATGAGATCGTTGGTTCCGATCGTGAGAAAATCACACTCGTTGGCGATGAGATCGGTGATGAGCGCCGCGCTCGGCGTCTCGATCATGGTGCCGATCGGAACATCTGCAACGTGCGGAATGCCCTCTTTCTTGAGCTCCGCGCAAACTTCTTCACAGATCTCACGGGCCGTTCGCAGCTCGTTGATACCCGAGATGAGCGGGAACAGGATCCGCAGCGGCCCATGAACCGCAGCGCGAAACAACGCACGCAGCTGGGTTCTAAAAATGTCGCGATACTGAAGCGAGAAGCGGATCGAGCGCAGTCCCATCGCAGGATTGACCGAATCGGGGAAGCGCATTGCCGCTGGCAACTTGTCACCGCCGAGGTCGAGCGTTCGAAAGGTGGCGATTCGCCCCGCTAGCGCTCGCATCGCCGTGCTCGCATGCGTGTACTGCTCTTCCTCGGTCGGAAGCGTCTCACGGTCGAGATACAGAAACTCGGTACGGAACAATCCAACCGAGCTCGCGCCAAGCTCGATGGCCGAGGGGACCTCCTCGAGAAGCTCGATGTTGGCGGCGAGATCCACCCGCACGCCGTCAACTGTCTCGGAGCGCTTGCTGCGCAAGGAACTGAGGGCATGATCGCGCTGCAGGGCCCGGGCCGAGCGCGATTCATAGTGCGCAAGGGCCTCGGCATCGGGATTGAGAATGATCTCGCCGCGGCTGCCATCGACGATGATCCGCATCCCCGAGCGTGTCTCGTCGGCGATCCCACGCACGCCGACCACAAGCGGCAAGCCAAGCGCGCGCGCGACGACCGCAGAATGCGAGGTCTTGCCGCCGCTCTCCGTGACGAATCCCCGGACGCCCATGCGTCCGAGCTGCGTCATGTCGGCGGGCGAAAGATCGTGCGCGTAGACGATCGAACCCGAGGGGATCTCGTTCTGATCGGTCGTCACGGCCTCTTGCAAGCTGCGCAGAAGGCGCTCGCCCACGGCCTCCACGTCGCTGCCACGTTCTCGGAAGTACGGATCCGGGATGCGATCGAACACCGCTCGAATACGATCGAGCGCGATGCGCACTGCCCATTCCGCCGCAAAGAGATCATTGCGGATCATGCGTCGCGCCTCATCGACGAGGTGCGGATCCGAGAGCATCAGGCGATGCGCCTCGAGGATCTGATAGTTCTGATGCGAGGCACCTTCCTCCTCGGCGATTTGCTTTTGAACCCGCTCGAGCTGTGACTCGGATTGCGCCACCGCATCCGACAGACGGATCAACTCGCGTTCGATCTCGTCTGGTTGAATCCGACGTTCATGGACCTCGATTCGCCATCCGTAAAGATGGGCAGAGCCAAGTCCGACCCCGGGTGCTGCGGCGATGCCGTGTAACTTGCGCATTGTCACCGCGGTGCACCCGGCACGTCGGGCTCGACGCCCTCGTCAAAGCCTCTGTCCACGAGCGCATACAAGGCGTCGATCGCAGCCTGCGCGTCCGGTCCACGGGCGACCAGCTCTATCTGTGTGCCAAGCGCCGCAACCAGCGTCAGCAAGCCCATGATGCTCTTGCCATTGACCTCTTCGTCGTCCTTGCGCACAAAGACCTCGGACTCGAAGGGGGCAGCGGCCTGCACGAATTTAACCGCAGCACGGGCGTGCATGCCCAGGCGGTTTCGGATGCGGGCAATTCGTGTCACAGTCAATTCATCGGACATGGTTATCTTATTCCCCGGCAAAAACACGGCCCGTGAGCTCCGAACCCAGGCGAATCGATCGACGACCGATGTCGCGCAAGATCTCGGCGATCTCGGACGGCGTGAGACCACTTCGATCCACGGTCGACATCTTGATCAACATCGGGAGGTTCACCCCGCACAGCACCTCGGCCGGGCGAACCCCATCGAGCATCGTCATGGCGGCCCGAAACGGCGTCGAACCATGAACATCCACGAGGATGAGAACGCCGACGCCGCCATCGGCACGATCGCAGGCGGCTGCGATGCGCCCGGCAAGCTGTTCGCGTGTCTCGTCCATCCCACAACTAACCGCCTCAAGCTTCGCAAGCTTCCCGAGAATCGCCTCGGCCGCACCACAAAGGCAGGTCGCTGCGCCTTCGTGGGTTACCACCACCACGCCCACAATCGGGCGGTTGGAATCGGGAGGGGCCATGGCTGCAGTCTACACTAGGACTTGCCAAGATCGCGGTGTCGTACCGAGACGTTTCCAAGATGGCGCACCCGCCGCGCGATCTCCTCGGCCATCGCCACGGACCGATGTCTTCCGCCGGTGCAGCCGACGGCGACCGTTGCGTAGGCCTTACCCTCCCGACCGAACCCCTGAATGGACAGCTCGAGCAGGCGCCCTGCCCGGTCGAGAAAATTCTTGGCCTCGCCACTCCCGAGCACGAAATCCCGCACGGGCACGTCCTGGCCCGTCCCGGCGGAGAGCGCCTCGACAAAATAAGGATTCGGCAGGAATCGCACATCGAGCACCATGTCGGACTCGACCGGGAGCCCGTACTTGAAGCCGAACGACAGGATCGTGATCTCGAGGCGCTCGGAGGCGCGACCGTATTTTTCGAGCACCAGGGCGCGCAGATTGTGGACCGACATCTGCCCGGTGTCGACGACGGACGTTGCCACGCCGCGCAGGACCGACAGTCGACGCCGCTCGTCCTCCACGTCGGCGCGGACGTTGGCACCCGCGAGCGGGTGACGTCGACGCGTCTCGGAGAAGCGCCGAATCAGGATGTCATCGGGCGCGTCGAGAAAGAGCACCTCGACGTCATGCCCGGCCTCCTCCACGGTCTTGAGGGTCGCCGCGGCCTTCTCGAGGAACTCACCGTTGCGCGTATCCACGATGATCGCAGCCTGCCGAATGCCCGATTGCAACGCGAGCAGCTCAATGAACTGCGGCAACAGCGGCATCGGGAGGTTGTCGCTGCAATAAAAATCCAGATCTTCGAGGGCATGCAGCGCGGTGGTTTTGCCGGCTCCCGCAAGCCCTGTCACGACGACCAATTTCATGGCTACTCCACCTCGTCCCGTCGCGGTCGAACGACGTTAGCCGCGGCCGACTCCATCGCCTGATCAAGGCGTTGTTGAAACTCGCGGGCCGAGTGATGCCCCTGAACCTGCAGGAGGCGATTTCGAGCGGCGACCTCGATGAGCACGCTGACGTTTCGACCGGGACTCACGGGTAACTTCAGCATGGGCACGGGCACTTCAAGGATGGGAAATACCATGTCCTCGATACCCAGTCGATCATGCATGTCGGCCTCTTGCCAGGCCACAAGCTCAACGACGAGCTCGATCTTCTTCTCGTCGCGAACCGCAGCAACACCGAAGAGGTCTTTGATGTTGATGATGCCGAGGCCGCGAACCTCCATGTGGTGCTTGATGAGCTCCGAAGGCCAGCCGAGCAAGATATCGGTGCCGACCCGGCGGACCTCGACCAGATCGTCGGCCACCAGTCGGTGTCCCCGCATGATCAACTCGAGCGCGGCCTCGGACTTGCCCACGCCACTTTTTCCGAGCAACAAGATGCCCACACCAAGCACGTCCACCAGCACCGCATGAAGGCTGACCGTGGGTGCGAGCGAATGCTCGAGGAACGCCTGTAATTCTTCGATGAGCTGCGAGGAAACCAGGGGCGTACGCAGGAGGGCAACGTTCGCTGCGTCGGCCGCTGCCAGCAATTCCTGTGGTACATCGAGGCCCTTGGTGACGACGATGCACGCGGGCTCAAGCGCGATGAGCGTCTCGATGCCATGTCGCGCATCTTCGACCGGAAGATTTGCGAGGTAGGTGATCTCGGTGGCGCCCAGGATCTGAACCCGCTCGGGATGGATCTGGCGCGCGAAGCCGGCAAGCGCGAGGCCTGGTTTTTGAACGCGATTCGCGGTGACCGGGCGAGACAAACCTCGCTCGCCTGCGAGCAAGACAAGGCGCAACGCAGACTGCTCGCCCAGCAGCGAGCGCACGGTAAGAACAGGACGACGACCGGCGGGAACCTTCACGCCGCCATTCTAGTTGAACTTGAAGTTATTGAACTAGAACTTCGCGTCTTCTTCGCAAAGCAAATCGAACATCGCCCGCGCATCGGGCGCCTCGATCAGCCGCTGACGCAACACCGAATCCCGGAACAGCCGCGACAGCCGAGCCAGCGCCTTCAGATGGATGCCGGTCGAGGACGACGGTGCAACCAACATGAAGACCAGGTGCGTGGGCTTGCCGTCGATCGAATCGAACTCGAGCCCACCGACGGACCGGCCAAGGGCCCCGACGAGGTTCGGCAAGGCATCGATCTTCCCGTGCGGAATTGCGATGCCGTCACCGATGGCAGTTGAGGCCAGGAGCTCTCGCTCCTCTAGTACCTTCTTGAGCGGACCGACCTCAAGGCCAGGGTTGCCACTCGAAAGGTGCCTCGCCATTTCCTCGAGGACGCTGACCTTCGAGCCCGATCGGAGGTCCCCTATCACCATTTCAGGGCGAAGGAAGTCGACCACCCTCATGGGCGTGGATGCTGGAGCTGGATTCACGACGGCCACTGATCGTCCCCGTACTGCTAGGTATCGGCCGACTTTGCCGAAACTTTGGCCCCGGTGTCCAAAAGGCCGTAGTGGCCGTCCTGGCGCCTGTAGGTCACGGCGATGGTGCCGGTTTCCGCGTTGGTGAACACCAGGAAGTTATTCTCCAGCAGGTTTAGCTGCATGACAGCATCGTCGACCCGCAGGGTACGAACCGTGAAGGTTTGCTCCCGAATGATGTCCAGCTTGGGCGCCGGCGGAGACGAAACCTTGGCCGCCTTGGCGGGCTCCTTCTTGCCACCCTTTTCGGCCTTCCCGGCGGCCTTGGTTCCCTTGACGGCCAGCTTGCCCGGACGAGGCTCGAGGCTCTCGGCGTGCAGAACGTGGTCGCTGACGGAGAAGCTTGGTCCCTTGTGAGGCTTGTGGTCGCGAATCTTGTCCTTCCATCGTCGCACCTGACGCTCGATGCGGGCGCTGGCGAGGTCGATGGAGGAGTACATATCCTCGGTGGACTCGTGGGCCTGCAGAACGAGCCCGTTGGGCAACGTCAGCGACAATTCCACCGAGTACTCGTGTTCCTTCACGACCGAGAACACCGCGTGCGCCGCGATTGGATCTCGTCGGAAGTACTTTAGCAACTTGCTCAAACGCTCAATCGCGTAGTCACGAACAGCATTCGACGTCTCCATGTGACGAAACGTGGTTGCGATTTGCACGGTATTTCTGTCCTCCGAGTCTGGCGGGGTGTTTAGGATAGTCGCGAAGGATTTTCCAGCCCAATTGCTAGAAAACGACCTTTCGCCTGGAACTTGGCAGGATTCGCAGCTGCTCGCGATATTTGGCGACGGTTCGTCGCGCGATCTCGATGTTCTGTTCCGCGAGCAGCTCAACAAGCTTCTGGTCGGAATGTGGATGCCGGGTGTCTTCAGTCGCAACCAGCTGTTTGATCTTCAGCTTCACGGCCTCGGACGCGAGATCGTCTCCGTCCGAGCGAGAGATCCCCGAATTGAAGAAGTACTTCAGCTCGAAAATTCCCTGCTGCGTATGAACGTATTTGTTCGTCGTGACACGAGACACGGTTGACTCGTGCATACCGATATCGTCTGCGACGTCCCGCAAAATCAGGGGTCGCAGGTGCGCCGCGCCGCGCTCGAAGAATTCTTTTTGGAACTTGAGGATCGACTCCGTGACGCGAACGATCGTGCGCTGACGCTGCTGAATCGAGCGGATGAGCCACTGCGCCGAGCGCAGGCGTTCTTGAATGTATTCCTTGGCGTTGTCGCCCGCTGCGAGCGCCGCCCGGTAGAAATCCGAGATCTTCAACTTGGGCAAACCGTCGTCGTTGGCCACCACGAAGTACTGCTCACCGATCTTGTAAATATAAACGTCCGGCGTGACGTAAGTGGGATCCTCGTCGGTGTAAACGCTGCCGGGCTTGGGATCGAGCCCCTTGATGACCTTGGCCGCTTCATAGATCTCATCAATCGGTTGGTTCAGCTCACGCGCGATGAGCGCGTAGTTTTGCCGTTCCATGTTACCGAGATGTTTCTCGATAATGCCAACCACCACTTCATCATCGGCTTCTATGTGTCGCGCCTGAATCAAAAGACACTCGCGCAGATCTCGCGCCGCCACGCCAGGTGGATCGAAGGCCTGCACCAGCTTGAGCACCGTCTCGGTCTCCTCGACCGAACATCCCGCCTCCTCGGCGACTTCATCAAGCGGCACATCGAGGTAACCATCGGGCGTCAAATTGCCGATCAGCAGCAGCGCAATCCCGGCCTGGTTTTCGGTGAAGCGGCTCGACAACTTCAGCTGCCACTCAAGGTGCTGAAACAGCGATGTGCCCCGCGTGAGATTCGCCTCGAGCGAGGGCATGTCGTCGCTGGAAAGCGGCTTGTTGCCCGGCACCGGTGCCGCCATGGCCTGATTGGCAAGGTAGCTCTCCCAGTCGAACTCGCGCACAGCCTCGCCAGAGGTGTCGTCCGCCTGAACCTCACCGCCGCCTTCGGGCTTCTCGGGCGAGCCCTCCGGGACATGCAGTTCCGTCTCTCCAACGCGCTCGGCGTCGTACTCGGCCGCGTCGGCCCGCTCCTGCTCGCCGCCCTCTACCTTGCGCGTATCTGGTTGAATCTCCAGCGAGTCCTCGAGAACCGGGTTCTCAAGCAGCTCGTCGCGCACCATGTCAACCAGCTCAACCCGGGACAGCTGCAACAGCTTTATCGCCTGCTGCAACTGGGGTGTCATCACCAGTTGCTGGCTGAGGCGGAGCTGTTGCTTGATTTCCATCCCCATGGCGGTAGAGCGTGTAAATCAGGCTAACATCTCGGATACCTTCGGGTAAAGCCTCAAAGCGATGCTTGGTACAAGTATTGCAAACATCCCGATTTGACGAGCACGACCGCCATGGCTTTCAACGTTTACACCTCCCCAATTGGCTGGCTCCGCGTGAGCTGCACCGCCCGCGGCATATCGGGCATCACCGTTCAAAAGAAGCGGCCGCCCGACGATCCGAATCCGGCCACGCCTCGTGAAACCGCGCTGCTTGCGGCAGCCGAGCGCTGGCTCGCAGGCTTCTTCGGAGAGGGAGCCGACCCCGACGACCTGCCCTCATTCGATGTTCAGGGAACCGAGTTTCAGAAATCGGTCTGGAACCAGCTGTGTCAGATCGAACGTGGCAGCAGCAAATCGTATGCGGAGATCGCGACGCTGGCTGGAAAGCCCGGGGCAAGCCGGGCTGTTGGCTCTGCGTGCGGCGCAAATCCGCTGCTGCTCATGGTGCCCTGCCATCGCGTGCTCGGCTCCGGGGGACGCCTTGGGGGATTCTCCGCCGGAATCGAACGCAAGCAATGGCTGCTGACCCACGAGGGGATCGCCTTCCAAACGTAACACAATGCGCCCGTCGGCGCGCTCTGCATCAGGCGGACGCCGAGGTTCCAGCGGTCGGCGCCGTGGACTTCGCCGACTCTGCCGGACGCTTGCGGTGATTGGCCAGGGCCACGCCGACGAAGTCGCGGAAAATAGGCTGCGGCTGCAGCGGCCGTGACTTGAACTCCGGGTGGAACTGACAGGCCACAAAGAACGGATGATCGCCCAGCTCGATCATCTCGACAAGGCTGCCGTCCGGGGACGCGCCCGAGATGATCATGCCGTGCTTCTCAAGCGTCTCACGATAGGCGTTGTTCACCTCGTAGCGGTGACGGTGGCGCTCGGAGATCTGCTCGCTGCCGTAGGCCTTGGCAGCCAGCGTGCCGGGCTTGAGCGTGCAAGGGTAAGCCCCGAGGCGCATCGTCGCACCCTTGTCGATCGAGTCGCTTTGATTCGGCAAAAAGTCGATGACCTTGTGCGGGGTGGTCGGGTTGAACTCGGTCGAGTTCGCGTTCGCGAGACCAGCCACGTTGCGCGCGAATTCGATCACCGCGATCTGCATGCCAAGACAGATGCCAAAGTACGGGACCTTCTTCTCGCGGGCATATTGTGCAGCGGAAATCTTTCCTTCGGTGCCACGGGTACCAAACCCAGGCGCCACCAGAATGCCGTCGACCCCACCGAGCAGCGCATCGGCGCCCTTGGTCTCGATCTCCTCGGCGTCGACATAGTGCAGCTTCACGCGACAGCCCTGTGCCATCCCCGCGTGAATGAAAGACTCGTTGAGGCTCTTGTAGGACTCGAGCAGCTCGACGTACTTGCCAACGAAGGCAATGGTGACCTCGTGCTTTGCATTGCGGTGACGGTCAACCACCTTCTCCCAGCCCGAGACGTCCGGCGAGCGTGACCAGATGTTGAGCATCTCGGCGATCTTGTCGTCAACGCCCTCCTCGTGCATGCGAATCGGCACCTGATAGATCGACTTCACGTCCTCGGCCGAGAACACCGCATCTGGTGCGACGTTGGTGAACTGCGCGATCTTCTTCTTCAGGCCTGCCTCGATCGGCTGTTCGCTTCGGCACAGCAGGATATCGGGCTGAATGCCGATCTCGCGCATCTTCATGACCGAGTGCTGGGTCGGCTTGGTCTTGAGCTCACCCGCAGCCTGAATGTAGGGCACGAGGGTGACGTGAACCGAGATCGCGTTCTGCGGCCCCACGTCGAACTTCAACTGGCGAATCGCCTCGAAGAAGGGCAGCGATTCGATGTCGCCCACGGTGCCGCCGATCTCGACAATCAGGACGTCGTAGCCCTGAGCACACTGCACGATCCGCGACTTGATCTCGTCGGTCACGTGCGGAATGACCTGCACGGTGCCACCGAGGTACTCACCCCGGCGTTCTTTTTGAATG
>Ga0169931_10007841_pt1 | contig 15734 bp, 16 predicted proteins | sample Kivu_15m_20L_FD_129675 | JGI IMG/M metagenome (GOLD analysis project Ga0169931, IMG submission 129675) | Freshwater microbial communities from Lake Kivu, Western Province, Rwanda to study Microbial Dark Matter (Phase II) - Kivu_15m_20L... | ecosystem: Environmental > Aquatic > Freshwater > Lake... | reverse complement strand
TGATTGGAAATTGCCCAATACTTTAAGTTGTGTTTTTCTAAAATATCTTTTTGTTGGCGAACATACTTATCACTTTCAGCAGCTTTAACTACATCTAAGTGATCACCCCAACAAGCTATTTCTAATCCGTCATAACCCCAACTTGATGCAAGTCTGCACATTTCTTCAAATGGTAGATCTGCCCATTGACCGGTGAATAACGTAATTGGTCTTGACATGTTTTCTTTCCTCCTTATTTTATTGTTTGGAAAGTACCGTTATTTGCGGAACTTTTTTCTACTGCATCTAATACTTTTTGAACTTGTAAACCATCAGCAAATGAAGGTTCAGGATTTGTGTTATTAACAATGTTTTCCACAAAATCTTTTACTTCATGAGTGAATGGGTGTTCATAACCGATGATGTGTCCTGGTGGCCACCATGCAGTCATGTATGGATGAACTCCTTCGGTTACCAAAATTCTTTGGAAACCTGCGGTCTCTGCACCTTCGGTGTTATCGAAATACCAAAGTTCATTCATGTCTTCAAAAGAAAACTTCAATGAACCTTTGGATCCAAAGATTTCAAATCCCATATCATTTTTTCTTCCAGTAGCAAAACGTGTTGCTTCATAAGTTGCTAATGCGCCACCATCTGTTCTACCAACAAATACTGCAGCATCATCAACGGTAACTTTGCCCATTTTATTTCCTGAAGCACTTGCTTGTAAACCTGAATAATCTCCAGGCAGTGGCCTTTCTTTAATAAATGTTTCAGTTAATCCAGAAACACCAATTAGTTTTTGACCGGTAACAAATTGAGTTGTATCAATTGCATGTGCACCAATATCTCCTAATGCACCAGATCCTGCTTTGTCTTTTTCTAATCTCCAAACTAATGGGAAATTAGGATCAACAATCCAGTCTTGTAAATAGCGAGCACGGATATGAAATATTCGGCCCAGTTTTCCATCACTTATCATTTTTTTAGCAAGTGCCACAGCTGGTACACGGCGGTAATTAAATGCCACCATGTTTTTAACATTTTTGTTGGAATTTGCTGCAGCAACCATAAGTTCTGCTTCTGTAACTGTGTTTGCTAATGGTTTTTCACAAATAACATGTTTGCCAGCATTAAGGGCTGCAATTGCTATTTCTGCGTGGGAATCTCCGGGTGTACAAATATCAATGATGTCGATATCTGAACGTGTTAATAATTTTTTCCAATCAGTTTCAATTCCGTCCCAACCAAGTCGATCTGCTGCTTCTTGGGTGTTGCTTGCGTTTCGCCCGCAAACTGCCACCATTTTTATTTCAGCTGGAATGTCATAAACAATTCCTACGTTTCGCCAAGCTTGAGAATGGGCTTTGCCCATGAAGGCATAGCCGATCATGGCTACACCGAGTGTTTTCTTTGCCATCTGGTTTTTGAATACCTCTCTGTATACAGGTTCTTACCCGTAACCTTAGGCGCATCTTTACGACTAATTCAAGACCGTATTACGCTTCCTACTAATCGCTCCGATGATGCGGCGAGCTTTGCGAGAGAGGCTGGAGAAAGTCTTTTGAAAAAACTTATTAACGACCCCTTCGACATGGTCGAGGAAATGGTCGAAGGCTACGTAGCAGCAAACGATCAAATTATTAAAAGAGTGGGCAAGCGCTCAATTGCTAGAGCTAATTCACCGATTCCAGGAAAAGTTGGAATTGTTGTGGGTGGAGGTTCAGGACACTTACCAGCTTTTGCAGGTTACGTTGGAAAAGGAATGGCAGATGGTGCTGCTTTTGGAAACGTATTTGCTTCCCCTCCAGCAAAACCAGTTATTGAAGCAACATTGGCAGTTAACAGTGGCGCAGGTGTTATGTATACCTACGGAAATTATCAAGGTGATTGCATCAACTTTGATAAAGCACAAGATAAATGCCGCGAAATGGGAATTAAAGTTCAAACCGTTGTCTTAAATGATGACGTTTTATCTGCACCAAAAGATCAAGCACATAAACGCCGCGGTATTGGTGGATTGTTTTTAGTTTGGCATGTTGCTGGAGCAAAAGCAGAACAATTGGCATCTTTAGATGAAGTTGTTGCAGTAACTGCAAAAGCAAATACAAACACTAGAACTGTTGGTGTGGGATTAACTTCCTGCATCGTGCCAGCAAATGGTAAACCAACATTTTCACTACCTGATAATGAAATGGAAATTGGTTTAGGAATTCACGGTGAGCCTGGTATTAAAAGAGTTAAGGTTCGTCCAATTGATTCAGTAATTGATGAAATCATGGATGCAATTTTGGCTGATCTTGATTACAAAGGTTCAGATGTTGCTTTATTAGTTAATGGTTTAGGTGGTTCTCCAGCTGAAGAACTTTATGTTGTTTATCGCAGAGTTAAACAAATCTGTGATGCTAACAAAATAAACATTAAGTTTAAACATGTTGGTAACCAAGTAACAGCATTAGAAATGCAAGGAACTTCTGTTTCCCTACTTCGTCTTGATTCTGAAATGCACGATCTGATCAAGAACACAACTGTTGATACCTGCATGTACAAGAAGGTGTGAGGAGAGATAAATCATGGCTAACGTAACTGGAGCTTTAGTAGCTAAATCATTAGTGTTAGTTGCTAAAAAAGTTGAACAAAATAAAGATTATCTGTGTGAACTAGATGGTGAAGTAGGCGATGGTGATCACGGTGTATCAATGACAATTGGTATGCGCGCGGTTTCACGTGCTGCTAAAGCCTTACCGTCCAATTGCACACCAAGTGAAGCCTTTCAATCAGCAGCTGATGCATATGCAGATGAAGTGGGCGCAACTATTGGGCCACTTTATGAAGCAGCATTTGCAGCTGCAGCAGAAGTTGTTAAAGGCAAACAAAATTTGAATGAAATTAGTGATTGGGCAAATGTTTATCGTGCCATGGCTGATGCAATTCAAAAATTAGGTAAAGCTCAACTTGGTGATAAAACATTATTGGACGCTTTTTATCCAGCTGTTGATCACATACAAGCTTTGGCATCCAAAGGTGGCAATCTTGAAGCAGCACTACTTTCAACAGCAGAACGCGCATTGAAAGCTGCCAAGGACACAAGAAATCTTGTGCCGCAAAAAGGTAGAGCATCTCGACTAGGAGATCGCGCTAAAGGATATCAAGACGCTGGTGCAACATCTCTAGCAGTTGTGCTTAAAGGTTTTGCTGATGGAGTTAAAAAAGGTTAATTACTTTAAGAAAAAAATCCCAGCATTTATTTGCTGGGATTTTTTATTTCACTGGAATTAAAATATCCATCTCACATTTATTGCTGGTAGGAATGAATCTTTCATCATAAATCTCTAAATGTGGAGCATCTCTCATTTGCATTTTGGTGTTGGGAAACCAATTTGTATAGGCATCAAGATAACTTTCCTTTAAGTTTTCCATAGAACCTCTATGGGTGTATCTGACATATTTTCCAGCGGGTATAACAATTGTTTTGAATTCGAGTCCAGGTGGAACACCTCTGGTAAATTCCACTCCAGCTAAATATTTTATTTTTTCTGAATTCTGATCAATTGCAGTGGAAACACCAAAACTAGTTCCTTGAGTTTTTAGTCCTAATTTTGGAAACATAGACCAAAACTCTTCCCATAATTCTGGTAATAATGAATCTTCATAAGTTGTACGTGGCGACATTATGGAATTGGTCACAATTTCAAGGCCAGCAACAGTGGTTGATGAATATTCTTTTGCTTTAATCTTTCTTTTGAACATATTTGGATTCTAGGTGATTGACCGATACTATTTGTGATATGAAAACTAAATTAGCGTTAGTGAGTGTTTTGAGTATTTTCTTAACAGCTTGTGGTGGCTCACAAACAGCAGATCCTGTCCCAGCAGAATCAAATGAAGTCGTAGTAGTTGCCCAAAATCCTGCAGATCCAGCAAATGCTCCCTATTACATTGACGGCATTGTTTACACTCTGGTCGATGGGTCATTGGAACAACCCATAGATAAATCAGAAGTTCTAAATAAATTTAAATTACTTGAATTTAGGGGAACTGGCGATATAAATAGTGATGGAACCGATGACATAGCTGTGGTTTTAATTAATGATTCAGGAGAATCAGGAACTTTTTATTATCTAGGAATTCTTACCTCGGGTGCAACCCCAATTATTGAAAACACTTCATTCTTAGGTGATCGAATCGAAATCAAAGGAATCGAATTTGTTGATGGAAAATTTGAAGTAACTTACCTAGATAGAGATGTTGAAACATCATTTGATGAGCCACCAAGTATTGAAATTGTAGGCATAGCTGAACTTGATGAAGAAAAAACAACCTTTAATTTTACTTGTCGAGATAGTGTTGGAATTTGTTTATAAAACTAGTAAGTAAGTAAAAGATTTAAAGTTTTTAAAATACTTGAACGCATGTGTGCCATGTGTTCAAGTACGGCTGGTTCAATTGCTTTTAAATCTTTATTTACTATGGCTTTTGCCAAAACTTCGTGTTCTTTAGAACAAGAAACTAATCTGTTTTCATAAACTGCTGATTTAGTCCAAAATCTTTGAATTCTTCTTCTGGTGATGATTGCTAAGGATGCCACAGTTTGATTATCAGCTGCGTTAATTACTAAGTCATGAAATCTAGTATCAGCTTTGCTCCAGTTGTCGCGATTATTATTTTCAGCAGCTTTAATCATCTCTTGAGTTAAAGTCATTAATTGATCAGCACCTTTTTTATCAAGATTTTGGGCAGCTTTAGTGAAAAGGTATGTGTCAATAATTTGTAACAAGTCACATGCCTCTTCAACTTGTTTAGGGGTAACAAGGGCCACACTAAATCTAGATGAATCACTTTTAGTAATAAGTCCTTCAGATTCAAGTCTTTGTAAAGCTTGTCTAATCGGAGTTCTAGAAATACCTAATTGGGTCGCTAACTTATTTTCACTAATTGGAGCATTTGTGGGAAGTTTAAATGAAGTGATTGCTTCAACTAAATAGTCGTAGGCATCAGTTACTAATGAAGATGCCTGCGACTCGTTAGTTTTGGTAGTCATGATTAAACGCGATCAACAAATTCTCTGTTAGTAACTGATACTGGAACTTTTGTTAATTCTAAAATAGCTTTGGCAGTGTGTTCTGATAAACGACGAAATGCTTCTTCGCCTTTTTCCATGCTTGCTCTCATTGGATTACCAATGGTGCCTGATTCCACAAACTCATGATGATCCATAGGGAAAGTGAAGTATTGGTAACCCTCAAATTCAACATCTGGCATGCCATCATTTTTTTGGAAACTCTTTGGTAAGAAACTTGGAATGTGTGCTTTTTCAGGATAAGCACGTTCCATTCTCACCAAGTCTGGGTCATAAGCCATGTCTTGTGAAGTTTCTAATTCAGATGAATGCCAACCCGGTGTTTCCTCTGGCGGGTTTTCCATCAATCCTTCTAGCACTCCCACGTAGCGCTCCATATATGGACGAACAAAACCAATTAGTGCTCCAGTTTCGTAACGCAATTTTCTTAACACCGGATCAACAACTTTAGTGTTTGATCCATGTCCGTTAATGAAAATAACTCTGTTGAAACCATGATGAATTAATGATCTAGCAACGTCATACATCAAAGCATTCAATGTGGAAGCTTTGATTGTGATTGTTCCTCTTCCTTCACCTGGTAAATGCATGTGTTGTGGTGAATAACCTGTCCAAATTGGGGGAGTATGAAACACCCCAATTGCTTCAGAAACTCTTTGGGCAACTTCAATTGCAGTAATGGTGTCTGTGTAAAGCGGTAGATGTGGACCGTGTTGTTCAGTTGAAGCCATTGGCACAAGCACTGTGTCTTTTTCTTTTAAGTATTCGCGAATGTCAACGTAAGACAACTCAGTCATGTCCCAGGAGCGAAATTTTGCTCTAAATGCATCATCACCTGTGGTGAGGCGTTGAAACTTTCTGATTGGGTGCTTTGCCATTTATTTTTTCTCCTTATTCATCATGTCGATAAAAAGTTTACCGACTGCTATTCCAAATTGCGCATCGTTAACGTGCATCTCGAAGCTTTCGACTTCAATGTCGTCTTTCAAGTCGTTTTGCATTTGATCCATAAATTTTTTATCAGCTGCAGGATCAAAGAAAACACCACCAACTTTGTTAGGAATTGAGATTCCTTTGGTGGGAATTGCTACTTTCACTGCACCCTTTGATTCATTCAAAGAATCAGCAAACTTTTTAGCTAACTTTTCCATCTCTTCACCATTTAGTCTTACTAACCAATATTCAGGATTGTGGTTATAAAGAGGTCTATCTTTTAATTCTGTAGGAACTGTGTGAGCATGAAAAACAATAAAATCAACACAACCAGGCACTACTACTTGAGGCAAACCTAATCTTCCTGCAACTTTTAATCTGTTTTCATTTGCCACATGAATTCCACCAAACATGTTTGCAGCCATTTCATTGGTTGTGAAATCAATGATTCCTACAAATTGACCAGCTTGGGCTAATTCTTCCATGGCAGGTCCACCAACTCCGTTGGCATGAAATACTACTAATTCATATCCTGCTTCTTTCATTAATGGTTGCATTGCAGTAATTGCTGTGTTGGTATTACCTAGCATTGTTACGGCAACTGCCCTTGTACCTGGTTTTGGTTTTGCTAACTGATGACCTTTTTGAATCATTCCATAAACTGCAGCAGCAGCGTTATCAAAAATAGTTTTGGAAATGTCATTTAATCCCAAAATGTCAACAATGGAATGCATTGTCATCATGTCGGTAGTTCCAACTAATGGTGCAAATTCATGTTTACCTGATGCAATGGGTGAGATAACTATTTTTGGTGCCCCTATTGGTAAAGCCATTAATGCAGCAGCTGTCATTACGCCACCTTCTGCACCACCTAAACCAATTCCGCCAATTACTTCCTTTTTGGCAACCATTTCGCTAACTTTTTTAATAACGAATTCACGCATCTGTTCCACAGCAAGACCACGGGATCCTGCGTTTTGAACTTTTTCAATTGTGGTGCCACCAAATTGGGCAAGTTGTGCTTTAGAAAAATCTGGGGTGATTCCGACTGGTTCACCCAATATTCCTACATCAATTACGTAGGGATTAAGTCCGTACTCTTTTAATTTGTCTCTAACATAAGCGACTTCGGGGCCTTTGGTGTCGAGTGTGCCAATTACTAGCACTAAATCTTTCACCAAAGTCTCCCGAAGTCGTTAATTTATGTTTCTTATTTAATTAAATAAGAGGTAGTAATGTATCTGCGTTCTCTTTAACCAACCAGTCATAAAATTCTTCGGTAAGAATTGATGAACCGTGGTCAATGATGAACTTCAATTGATCTGGATCGATTCCTGGTGGATTCATATCCAAAGCATTTGGATATTTGTTTGCTGGAGTTCTATCAACTGGAGCAACAAATTCTGCAGTTAGCGCCCCGTCATAACCAATTTCTTTCAAAGTGGCTACAACTTTCTTCCAGTCATAATCACCGTGACCTGCTGGCATACGGTTGTTATCTGCAACGTGGAAGTCGTTTAGTTTCTTGCCAGCTAAACGAATTGCTGCGTATAGGTCTTCTTCTTCAATGTTGATGTGGAATGCGTCTAGACATACTCCACAATCTGGACCAGTTGCTTCAGCTAAAGCTAGAGCTTGTTCGCAACGAGTAATGAAATAAGTTTCGAATCTGTTTAGAGGTTCGATTGCTAACTTCACACCTGCAGCTTGGGAGTGTGCATAGATATCTTTCATTCCTGCAACTGCCCAGCTCCATTCTTCATCTGGAGTTGCATCTGGAGTAATTTTTCCTACGGTTGCTGGAACAATAGTCATTTCTGTTCCATCAAGTTCTTTAACCATAGTGATGCAATCTTTTACATACTTAACACTTGCTGCTCTTTTCTTTTCATCTTTAGCAACAAGATTTCTTTCACCAAGCATCAGAGTTACAGAACCCCAACACTTTAGGTTGTATTTCTTTAATAAATCGCGAGTATCGGCAGATGGATATTTTTCTGGCTCTCCACTGATTTCAATACTCTTGTAACCGTATTTAGCTAGTCGGGCGATGGTTGTTTCCAACGGCTCGGCACGCATCCAGTTATGCATAGATAAATGCATTGCATTTCCCTTCTAGTAACTAAGTTCTTAGTTACTAAACCTTGTTGTTTTTACGCAGAACCCGGAGGACCAAACCCAAGTTTTCCTGGGTTCATGATGCCGTTTGGATCCCACGCTTTTTTTAAGCCCAACATGAATTCCCATGATGAACCGTGTTGTGCTTTCATGAAACGTCCTAGTTTTAAACCAACACCGTGGTGTTCGTTTAAGGTGCCACCATTTTTCAAGGACGCATCAATTGCGGCGTTCCACAAATCGTCGTGCAATTTCATTGCTTCGTCAATATCTGTAGGAGGTTTATCTACATAGAAGCGGTCATAAATCATCCCGCCCCAAGGAAACCAGTGAGAAAAGTGAGCGGTGTAGCGAGCTTTGTGGTGAGCAAACTGTTTTTCCACCACTTCCTTTTTGGCTTTGTAAATGGCAGGCAAATCATTAAATCTGGCACAAGTATCGGTGGTGCCATAAATCATTGGTGGGGCAGGAATATTGCCATGTTTAAATGGCTCATATTTCCCGTCCCACCAGTTTTGACCAACTTGTGGTCCGTGTGGTTTACCGCCCACACCGGTACAGATCAAATCTATTTCTTTTGCTTCCAAATCAGTTAATGATTTAGCACCATCACACATGATGACCATTAATACACCTTGCACACCAAGGTTTAAGAATTCTGAAAGTTTTTTAGTATCAGCTTCGTCATAAAGTCTAATAACCGCAGGCTTCCATCTCTTAGTCATAATTAATCTGGCAGCTTCAATACCAGTGTTTACATCTTTAAAACCATATGACAAGAACACTCTTGATTCAGGTAAGTGTTCTAATCTCATCGCAGCTTTAGTAATAACACCAAGAGTTCCTTCACTACCAACCAGAGTTTGAATAATTCCTGGACCTGAAGCATGACTTGGAACTGGAAGGGTATCAATTACTTTTCCATTTGCCATCACGGCTTCAATCTGTAAAACTAAATCTTCTGCTTTGCCATATTTGGTGGAAACCACACCAGATCCTCTGGCAGCTAAACTTCCCCCAATAGTTGCACCAAAGAAATGTGAACCAGGATAATGCGGCATTGTTAAACCTTTGGCGTTTAATACTTTTTCTAATTCAGATCCATCAAGACCTGCTTCAACTGTGACGATCATGGAATTTGTATCAATATCAATTACTTTGTTTAATCTCTTTAAATCAAGAGCAATTCCGCCATATAAAGCAAATGTTCCTGATTGTGTTCCAGATCCTCCACCTCGGGGAATTATTGGCATGCGGTAATCATTTGCCAAAGCTACAACTTTGGAAACTTCTTCGGTTGATTTAGGGGATACCACTAAATCTGCAATTGGTAGTTCCTCATTTTTTGATAACAAATACTTACTCATCCAAGACCAGTCACTTGCTTGTTCAACTCTTTTGGCTTTATCTGCTGTTACCTGGTCATGGCCCACAATGGCGCCGATTTCTCGAGCTATCTGGTTTATTAAATAATTTGATCTGGTTTCGTTATGGGTTAACGCCATTTTTTATCTGCTAGTCCTCATCGTTTTAGTATTCAATTCTGTATACAGAATTAGACAATACCTTTAATGAGTTGAATTGGTCAAGGCCTTGATTCGTGGGGAAATCACACTATACATATGCAGATTGTTTTCTATATATAAACAACTAAAACTATAAGCCAGTTTCATATAGTGAAAGAACTATTTGTTTAAGGTTTTAACCATTTCTCGACAAAAATCAGGAATATCAGCAACTACTCGACCCCACACTAAATTGCCTTCACTAAAAGCTGCTTCATCAACCCAAGTTGCTCCAGCATTAACTAAATCATCTTTAATACCTAAAGAACCAGTTGCTTTTTTACCTTTTAAAATATCTGCTGAAACTGCTAATGATCCACCATGACAAATAATTCCGATTACTTTATTTTGTGAATTAATTTCTTTAATCAAATTAATGACATTGGCATATCGTCTCAATTTATCTGGTGCCCAACCTCCAGCTAGAACTAAACCTTTTAAATCATTTGCTTTCAAACCAGAAATCAAAACATCTATATCAATCTTTAAACCATTTTTACCTATGATTTGTTTTTTATCTAAACCTGCACTAACACACTTAAATCCATCTTCTTCCAAGCGCATTCTGGTCACGTGATATTCCAAATCTTCAACACCATCAGCTACAGGAAATGCAATTGTGCCTTTACTCATTATTTTCTCGCTTCCTTTTCTAATTCATTAATTTGTTTAACCTTTGGTGCACTTGGCCCTTGTTCATCAAAAACATAATCAAGCCAAGGCTTGATTAAACTTAAAGCCAATTCTGGGGCAATAACTCTTGCACCCATTGTTATTACTTGACAGTTATTACTTAGCACTGCTCTTTCTAAAGAATATGGATCATGAACTGTTGTTGCTCTAATTCCTGGAACTTTGTTAGCAGAAATTGCCATGCCAATTCCGGTGCCACAAACTAATAAACCTCGATCAGCTTTTTGATCTTTAATTTTTTCACCCAGTGCAAAACCAATATTTGGATAATCTGTTTTGTCATCTAAGGAGTTAACACCCATTTCGATGACTTCAGAGACTCGAGGATCACTTTGGAGGTATTTTTTAAGTAGTTCTTTAAGTTCAAAGCCAGCAAAATCAGAACCTACGACAATTCGGTATTTAGTCACACCAGCCTCAGTTCTTTACTCGCTTTTGCGAAGAGGGATTTACTCCCCATAGCCCCTCACAATAGCGTTATCCAATTGTTATTAGAAAAGGTCCAATTGTCTTGACGGGATACCTACCTGTATCCCATTATTGCCTGTAAGACCGACTTATCTTGGGTCGATCTTTTTTGAGAAGGAGCTCACTTGTCAGAAGAGACAAAAATGAAGCTTGACCGTCGTCGCCTTATCAAGGCTGGCGCCGCGGCAGGCGTTGCAATCCCAGCAGCTGGTCTGTTGGCAGCTTGCAGCAGTGGAGATTCAGCAGAAGGCGGCGCAGCCCCTTCAGCAGATTCACCATTGTTTGGAAGTAACGCAGAAAATATGCAAGGAAAAACAATTGACTTTGCATACTCACGCGTTGCAGGTTGGCCGCCAAGTGCTGCGCCAACAACACAATGGCCAGATTTCCAAGCCTACGCAAAAGAGAAATATGGTTACACAGTTAACGATATTACTTTTATCGAAGGTGGATTCGGAGAACTTTTCCAAAAGATTTCTCCAACACTTGCATCAGGATCACAAGAATATAACTTGATGATCGTTGATTCCCAATGGTTAGGTGCACTAGCTGAACCAGGTTGGATTGTTAAGGCAGACGATGTCTTCGCAGCTAACCCAGAACTAGACATCGCACCATTTTCAAGTTTGGTAACAAACACTTACCAGGTATATCCAGACGGTTCAGGAATTCGTTGGGGCTTCCCACAAATGCCTGACACCCAAGGAATTTTCATGCGTAAAGATATGTTAGAAGATCCAGCAGAACAAGCTGCATTCAAAGCTAAAACTGGTAAAGATCTTCCAACAACAGCTGAAGCAATGTACGATATCGAATTCACAGATCTAGTTGAGATTATTGAATTCTTCCATCGTCCAGAAAAGGAAATGTACGGAACAGCAATTATGTATTCGAAAGAATACGATTTCTTTAGCTGTGCCTACTACCCATTCGCTTATTCAACAGGCGGAAAGATTTGGGATCCTGCAACTTCAGATGTTTACGGAATTCTAAACTCTGATGTAAACGCTGCTGCAATGGATCAATTCATCAGCTTGATGAAATATCAACCAGCAGATGCTGCATCATTTGGTATCGGTAGCATCCTCGACCTTTTCAACGGAGGAAAATGTTTCTCCGGTTGGCAATGGTTAGCAGTAGGTGCATTTATGGGTGGCGCTGACGCTGTTGTTAAACCAGATATGGTTCTTTCAATTCCACTTCCAAAGTGGAACGGAAAACTTATCGGTGCAATGGGTGGTCAACCATGGGTAATCAACTCCTTCAATGATGACGATCACATGAGAGTGGCAGTAGACGTTCTCAAGTGGTGGTACACCAAAGAAACTCAAGACAAGTTCATCAAACAAAACGGTGGCTTGCCATGGAGCAAAGAAGGTGCTGCAAATCCTGAGTATCTAAGCGTTGCTCACTATGTGAAGCCATTCCTCTACATGTTAGAAGAAGGCCGCTCACAAGACTTCTGGCATTTACCAGAATATGCAGAAATGCTCGCAGTACAACAAGAAGCCTTCAACGGTGTCGCAACTGGAACAGTTAAGACATCAAAAGAAGCTCTTGAATACGCTGCAGCAAAACAACAGCAAATTCTGTTCAATGCTGGTCGTACCCAGACACCTCCACCGGAGAATGTCGACTCTCTAACTCTCTAAGAGTTAAGAGCAAAGATCATTGTGTTGGTGTCCCGTTAGTCGGGGCACCAACACAACTCTTATGATTGGCGTCAAGTTAAATTTCAAGTTAGTAACCTTTAGTCACAAGGGATGGAAATGGCCAAGAGCGTTGAGACACTTGAGAAATCCATCAAGGATGTTCCAAAGGCTAAAAAGCCAGAGTCAAAAAAGAATTGGTTTTCTTGGGGACTGTTAGCCCCTGTTCTATTCTTCTTTATCTTAATGAGCGTTTTACCAACAATTTGGATGTTTGGTTTAGCTTTTTATGATTACACACTTACTTCAGCAAATAAACCAAAGTTAATTGGTTTCAAAAACTTCTTTGATTTTCTAGCAAATCAACAACTAGCAGGTTCTGTTTCAAGAACATTTATCTTTTTGCTTTGCGCAGTAATTTTGCAAACGTTTCTTGGAATTCTTATTGGGGTTTTGTTTTGGAAAAACGACAAAATGCCAGGACGACGTCTTGCTTTAACACTTTTCTTTACCCCAATGGTTGTTACTCCAATTGCAACATCATTATTTTGGAAATTCATTCTTGATCCAACACTGGGAGTAATAAATTATTTAGTTTCAGTTTTAGGTTTTGCAAGATTTGATACTTTAACGGATCAAACGTTAGCTTTTCCAACTTTAGTTTTAGTTGATACCTGGATGTGGACACCATTTATGACTTTGATGACATTAGCTGCACTTGGCTCTGTGCCAAAAGCAGAATTAGAAGCCGCTCAAGTTGATCGTCTTCCGATAACAAGATTAATTCGAACTGTTATTTGGCCACATGCAAAATTTATTTTAGGTTTGGGAATTTTGTTAAGAACAATCGATGCTTTTAAGACTATGGATTTGGCATATGTTTTGACAGGTGGTGGACCTGGAGATAGGACAGAATTAATCGCAGTTTCCTTGTATCGATTCGCATTTAAATCGTTCAAACTTGGTTACTCATCTACAGTGTCAGTCTTTTTGATGTTTATTGCAATTGCTTTGACCGCCATTTATCTCTACATTTTGAATGCTAGAAAGAAGGCTGAGGAATAAAATGGCTGAAACAACTTTTAAAGCAAAACGTAAACCAGGCCCAATTAGATTAGCTAGCTTAGGTGGTTGGGCAATCTCAATTCTTTTCTTCCTACCTGTTGCTTGGATTATGTCAACTGCGTTCAAACCAAAAGACAGTATCGTGGTCTCTCCACCAGTATTTATCTTTAAACCAACATTTCAAAACATCACCGAGGCACTGAGTTTTGATAACACCCTTGATTACTTCACTCACTCAATTGTTTACTCATTTGGATCTGTAGCAATAGCGATTTTGGTTTCATACTTGGCCGCATATTCATTTTCCAGATTTAAACCAGCTGGAACAGATTTCTTAATGTTTTTACTACTTTCAACAAGGTTTGTTCCTGCAGCCGCATTTGTTATTCCATATTTCCAATTGTTTAACTTGTTGAAATTAAAGGATTCCTATATTGGCTTAATTGCGTTTTACACTATGTTTTCCATTCCATTCTCAGTTTGGATTCTCAAAGGATTCTTAGATGGAATTTCTCAAAGATTTGATGAAACTGGTTTAGTTTATGGTGCTTCTCGTTGGCACATTATGTTTAAAGTAATTTTACCTCAAGTAAAACCTGGTTTAGTGGCCTCATTTGTTTTCAATATATTGTTTGTGTGGAATGAGTTCTTGTTCAACTTCCAACTTGGGGGAGCTAAAACATTTGGTATTCCCGTTGGCTTGTTTACTGGTTCCACTAAAGGTGGAGCAATTGACTGGGCTTATGTTGCCTCTATTGGAACTCTTTATGTGTTACCTCTGGTGGTTGTAATTTATGCTTTCCAGAAATATTTGCTGGTGGGCTTAACCTTTGGAACGGTAAGAGGTGAAGTATAAATGGGTGTAATAACTAATAAAAAAATTCCTTTTGCGGCACGTGCACAAAGATTAAACATATATTTACTACTTCTTGCACTATTTATGTTAGCTCAACAATTTACCTACACTATTTACTTGTGGGGATTTAGATTACTTTTTGTGGTTGTTACCTTACAAGTTGCGCTGGGTAATATTGATCCGGAATGGGATTTTAAAAAGACTGCTAGAAAAACTTTGATAATTTTATTAGTTATTGCAGCAATATTTATAATTTCAATTGTGGTTACCCCTTATTTGGTTGAACTTGGTCGACCAAAACGAGCTTTCTAAACAGGAGAATAAGTTAAATGGCTGATTTAGCACTTGATGTCAAAGGACTTTCCAAGTCTTATGGCAATAAAGTTGTGTTAGATAATCTTTCTTTCACAGCTGCAACTAACGATTTTTCTGTTATTTGTGGAAAACCAGGTAATGGTAAATCTGTTTTAGTTAGAACCATTATGGGACTAGAAATAGTTGATGCTGGTTCAATTATTGTGCGAGGTAAAGATGTCGCCAAGGTTTCAGCGGGAGAAAGAAATATTGGTTATGTGCCACAAAGCTTTGCTCTTTACCCACATTATTCAGTGCAAGAAAATATTGAATACCCATTAACTTTAAGTAAAGCAACTGCTGCAACAAAGAAGGAAGCAGTTGAAAGAGTTGCAGAATTACTAAGAATTAAAGATCTATTGGGTAAAAAACCTGAACAATTATCAGGTGGTCAAAAACAGCGTGTAGCAATTGCGCGAGGATTAGCAAAAACCACAGATGTTTATGTTTTAGATGATCCATTGGTTGGACTAGATTTTAAATTGAGGGAGCGATTAATTGATGATTTAAGAAAGACTCAGGAAGAATTAAAAGTTTCCTTTGTTTATCTCACATCAGATCCTTTGGAAGCTCTTTCCTTGGCAAGAACGGTGATGATATTAGCGCAAGGAAAAATTGTGCAACAAGATTCATTGGACGTTGTTTATGACCTACCAAATTCAATTGCCAGCATGAATTCACTTGGTTTTCCGGAAGCAAATATTTTGCCAGGGGAGTTATCTGGCACAACATTTACTTCAGTTTTAGGTTCCACGAAAGTAAAAATGGACTCAAACCCTACCAATGTTGTGGCCGGAATTAGACCAGAAGGATTCTTTATCGACTCAGGTGCTGGTTCAATTGATGCCAAGGTTGATTTATTAGAAAATCTTGGTTCAGAATTTGCTGTTTATTTCAATATCAAGAATTCAGATTTAGTAACAGTTATTTCAAGAACTGATAACGAGTCTTTAGCAAAATTAAAATCAAAAAAT
>Ga0169931_10007840_pt1 | contig 15735 bp, 14 predicted proteins | sample Kivu_15m_20L_FD_129675 | JGI IMG/M metagenome (GOLD analysis project Ga0169931, IMG submission 129675) | Freshwater microbial communities from Lake Kivu, Western Province, Rwanda to study Microbial Dark Matter (Phase II) - Kivu_15m_20L... | ecosystem: Environmental > Aquatic > Freshwater > Lake... | reverse complement strand
GTGTGGCCAGCCGCTGTGGCAGCGGGAAATGTGGAGACCAGTCAGCGGTTGGTGGATTTGTTGTTTCAGGCGATGCAGCAGATTATGCCCATGCCGGCCTGTTCGTACGGGACCATGAATAATCTGCTGCTGGGTTCGGCGCCTGGTGCCGAGCGGGCGTGGGTCATGTACGAAACCATGGGCGGTGGCCACGGAGGTGGGCCCTCGGGCTCGGGTGCGCACGCCATGCAGGCGCATATGACGAACACGCTCAACACACCGATCGAAGCACTGGAGCATGCGTTTCCGCTGCGCGTGCGGCAGTATCGTGTGCGGTCCGGTAGCGGTGGTGCCGGTCTTCACCCGGGTGGCAACGGCCTGATTCGCACGTTCGAGCTGCTCACTGACACCGTCGTCACGATCATCGCGGAGCGTCGCACACACGGTGCGCCCGGCGCTCGCGGCGGCTCTGCCGGTCAACCCGGCACGCAATACGTTGACCACGCCGTACCCTTGTCCGTGAGCCATACCGAAGGCCGAACGCCACTGCCCGGTAAAGGTACCGCGACGTGGCCGCCCGGCAGCCGCATCACCATCGCGACGCCCGGCGGGGGCGGCTTCGGTTCACCCCCGTAGCGGCCGCCCTTGTGGCGGCCGACGCCTGATATCGCGCGTTCCTCTGTACCGCCCACCGATAGCGGTCGCCCGATAGATTCTCCGTTGTGCAATGCCGGCAGTGTGGCTAAGAACCCCCCGGCGGCGCGCGGTGCGTCGTTGACGAGGCCCTCCATGTGCGGCATCAGCGGTCCAGAACTCATCATCATCGTCGTGGTCGCCCTGGTGGTACTGGGGCCCGAGCGAATCCCGGAGCTGCTGCGGAGTCTGGGCAAGATGATGCGCGAAGTGCGCAAGTTTACGGGGGACCTGAGTCAGGTCACGCGCGAGATTCAATCCACTGTGTCCATGGACGACCTACGGAAGCAGATCCGCGACGAGCTCTCCATCGAACGCGACAAAATCCGTCGGCTCGCGCAGGAGGTCGAGATCGACCAGATTCGCGAGCGCAAGAAGAAGAAGGTGGATGAGGCGCAGTCCGTGGCGCTGGGCGAGAGCGAGTCGGGTAGTGAAGCGTCCGAACATGGGCCGTCGTCGGCTATACCCGCCGCCCTGCCTGCATCCGATGCGGTCGCTGCGTCGCTCGAACAGAACGCTGTGATGGTGCCGAGTACGCAAGCGGGTGCGGCGCACATTGACGCGGCGTTGTCGGTGGACTCGGCAGATCGCCGAGCCACCGCCCGGGCCCGTGCTTCAGCCGTGGCCGGCGTGGATGATAGTCCGGAAAATGAACTGCCGCCGTTGCCATCGTTGCGCAAGCCGCGCGGTGTAGTCGCGCAGGGCGAGCCGACCGGTGCTCCCGACCTGGACGGAGAGAACGCGTGAGTCAGGAAACCGCTGGCACCATGACGCTGATGGAACACCTGCGCGAGCTGCGTACGCGGGTGGTGTATGCGGTCATCGGGTTCGTCATTGCCGCGGGGTTGGGCTGGGCATTTCACGAGCAGGTATTCGAGTGGCTGATGGAGCCGTACCGTCGCGCCATGCAGCAAAATTATCCCGAGCTGGAACACTACATCGCGTTTCGCAGTCTGATTGAGCCGTTCGTGGTCTATATCAAGACATCGCTGGCGGCCGGACTGATTCTGGCAGGTCCATGGATGCTGCTTCAGGCGTGGCTGTTCATTGGGCCGGGATTGCATGAAAGTGAAAGGAAAATGGCGGTGCCCTTTCTGGGTGCGACTTTATTTTTCTTCTTTGGCGGCGTCGCCTTCTGTCGCTACCTGGTGCTCGAACCGACGATGAGCGTGTTGATCGATATTGGTATCGACAGCGCAAATCCGACGATCATGATGCAGGATTATTTTTCGTTCACATCGACCATGCTGTTTGTTTTCGGGCTGCTCTTTGAACTGCCTGTGGTCATTACGTTTTTAGCGATGCTGGAGCTGGTGACGGCCGCATTTCTGCTGAAACAATGGCGAATGGCTGTTGTGATTACGTTTATCGTGGCCGCGGTGTTGACGCCACCGGACCCGTTGAGCCAGACGTTGCTGGCCGTGCCGATGGTCATTCTTTACATGGCGAGTATTGGCGTGGTGTTTCTGATTGAGCGCAGTCGGGACCGTCGTCGCGCCCGGGAAAAGGCGACCACATGAGATTTCATGCACCATACCCCGCGTTGCATGTGCAGGGCGGCGGTACGCGCCGGGGTGGTCGCCAGAATGCACGCATCGGGATGCTGACGTTTCTGGCAGCGCTGGTCCTTCTGCAGGCATGTGGTGGTCGACAGGAGCCGGTTCAACTGGTGACGCATGACGTTCGGCCCGACACGGTGCCCTGCGCGGTGGGTCCCTCGTGGGAGCTGCCCCCCACCAGAATCGGAGAGCGGCCGGCGGTTGACGACGAGCTACGCCTGTCGTGGTGCATCGAGCCGGAAGGTTCGGGTGGCCTGCAGCTCCCATTGATGGCGCCGCAGAGGCGGCCGTTGACGGAAGAACCCTCACGATAGGACTCTGGGCCTAAATTGGGCTAATTTCATTGGGTTGGGCCTTGAGTTGTGAAGAGTTCGTCACAACAAACTCCGGTCTGTACACACGGTATTTCCTGCCCAGGCGTAGTCATGCTGCAGCGGCTCTTGAGCACACCGGTTCCCATTGGAATGGTCCTGACATTCAGCGCGCTGGTATGGTTTGCGTGCGGTGGTGACGAGAGCGGTGAGGTATCTGCGGCGGTTGACGACGCAGGTGGCGGTCGCCCTTCGAGGGACGCGGGTGAAGGCACCGGCGACGACCCGCCTGAGGGCGATGGCGGGGGTACAGAGGAAGACGACACGGCGGCGGAGTCGGGCGACGCGGACTCCCTCGCGGATGTTGAATCCCCGGACGTCGCAGACGTCGCAGGTGACGATGCGATAGTCCCGGATACTTCGGGGAGCGACGTCGCGGTTACGCCGGGCGACGATTGTGAGGAGAGCGAGAAGAACCCGTCGAATCTCGGGTGTGAATACTGGGCGGTTGACCTTCCGCAGGACCGTGGAAATTCGGTGGGCGGCGATGGCCGCGGCGGAGCCGAGGCGCAGACGTGGGCGGTGGTGGTATCGAACCCCGGTAACGCGGACTCTCAGGTGTCGATCTACGCGGCTTCTGATCTGGCCACGCCGATTCAAACGGTGACCGTGCCGCCCGATGGGTTGCAGATTATCGAGATGCCCAGGTCGGATATTTACGCGACATCCATTACCGATAATTCCTTTCGGATTGTGTCGAACCGGCCGATTGCGGCCCACCAGTTTAATCCGTTAAACAATGTGGCGGTGCAGTCCAATGATGCGTCGTTGCTGTTTCCGGTGAACGCACTGACGGGCAGCTATCGTCTGCTGTCGTATCGGACGCGTGTGACGTGGTACGCGGCGGCAACGATCGTTGCGGTGGCCGAGGGAACGACAACCGTGACGGTGGTATCGCCCGACGAGATCTACAGTCCCGAGGGTGGCGAGACGTCGGAAGAGGGTGTCATCGACGGTTGGGATGACCGTGAACCGCGCACCTTCACGCTTCAACAAGGGCAGGTGCTGAATCTTTCAACCCGCTTTTCTACCGATATTTCGGGTATGTCGATCGAGGCCGATCAGGCGGTGGCTGTGTTTTCATCGGCCGCCGGCATTTATATTCCCACCGGTACGGGGACATCCGATCATATCGAGCACCAGATGCTTCCGTTGCAGGCGTGGCGTGAGCGCTATGTGGGCGTGCCGTTTGCTCCCCGTGGCACGGTGCCGGATTATTTCCGAATTATTGCGGCCGAAGATGGCACCGAGATTACCAATACGGTGCCGGTGAGCGGGCGAGGCTGGACCTCGGGTCGCATCACGCTGGACGCAGGCGAATGGACTGAGTTTTCTGCGACACAGGCCTTCGAGGTGTCTGCGACTGCGCCTGTTCAGGTGGCCCATTATATGGCGGGTTCGCAGGCCGAGGGCGTGCCGCAGACGTGTCGGAGCGCCGCAGGTCAGCTTGGTCTGGGTGACCCTGCGCTTACCATTCTGGTGCCCAACGAACAGTGGCGTACGTCGTACACGGTCTTGATCCCGAACGGATATACCGAGGACTATATTTCGTTGTACGGCGAGCTGGGGAGCACCGTGAGTGTGTTTGGAAATGACGGCGTACGCGAGTCTGCGGTGTTGTCAGAGCCGATTGCCGGTACGGGGTATGGTTATGTTCGTTATGCCGTTCCCCGCGCGTCAGGGGGAGGAACCACCCGCACCAATGTGTTTACGCTGACGTCGGGAACACCGTTTGGGGCCGAGGTCTCTGGCTGGTCGTGCGCGGTTTCGTATGCGTACCCCGGCGGCCTGAATCTGGAAAATCGGGAATAGTGCATTTCAGGATGTGAATGGTGGTCCTGTTGCACGAAGGAGCTGCAGAGATGTTGAATGGAAATAGCCGCCTTTGGTCAGTGGCGCTGATGTGTTTCTTTCTGGTGGCGTGCGGTGACGCAGGTGAAAGCGCCAGCGATGAAGAGGACTCTGGCAATGGAGGCCGGCCCGATACGGGCGGTGTGGAGGAGAGCGACGACACGGGGGCTTCTGCCGATGGTACAGAGACACCTTCCGAAGATGTCATCGACTCGACGGATACGGGCGCGACCGATACGGCGTCGGAGGGCCCCGATACGGTCGCGACCGAGGATACCGCATCCGGTTCGCCGGGCGACCGCGCACTGGAGCCGTGTGGTGGAAGCAACGGAGAGTGTGCGGCCGGTCTGGATTGTCTGAATACGGGTAGCGACGGCGAGGGTTTCTGCGTATTGCCTTGTGACGGTGCTGCCTGCGACGACGTGCGCGGGGAGCCGGCGATTTGTGCGTTGGGCGTGCAGGGCGAGCCGGAACCGCGCTACTGTGTGCCGCTCTGCGATTCGGATGCCGATTGTCCTGCCGGAATCTCATGCAAACCCGTGAACGAGACGCTTTCTGTATGCGCACCGTAAACTTCAGAAGCCTTGCTGTACTTCCGTGCCTGATTTTCGGCCTTCCGGCGTGTTCGGGGGAGACCGGCGATGACGCGCCCGAGTCGGAACAGACCGAAACGGGTGACGGCGCAGGCGGTCGTCCTTCCAGGCCCGACGCAGAGGCCGGAGAGGGCGACGACGCCCCGGCACCCACTCAGGATGCTGGAACGTCTGCTGATGCATCGGTCGCGCCCGATGCTGGGCAGGCCCCAGACGTCGTTGCGTCGTCCGATGCGGGTCGTGATACTTCGGAGCCAACGCCCGATGTGCGTGAATCGGCGCCCGATGCTCAGGTGGTCGATGCTGGTAACAGCACCGGCGGGCAAGACTGCACGTCTTCCGATGCCAACCGCTACGCGTGCTGCGTTCTGGAGCAGGTGAACCTGTTCCGTGAAAGTAATGGATTGCCAGCCTACCAGTGGAATCCCGGGGTCTCGGAGACCGCCTTTTATTATGCGGACTACATGGCGCAGAATCGCGTGTTTGTGCATTCGGCTGATGGCATGAACTTTGGCGAGCGGCTGGACGAGTTCGACGTGCCTTGGGCCAGCGCCGGCGAGAATCTGCAACGAAACGACCTGAGCCTCTGGAATGCAGCCTGCAATGAGACGGTGAACGGTCGAGGCGGTTGGGTCAACTCGCGCAACGGTCACCGTGAAGCGATGCTCGGGCAGGACGCATCGGGGACTGTCAAGCAGTGGACGCACGCCGCTGCCGGGGTCGCGCGCAGTGGAAATGACTGGTACGTTGCGATGTACTTCGTGCGGTTCTGAGACGTTCTCATACGGCGCTCAGCGTTTCTTTCCAGAAGGTCAGCCATGAATCTCCGTCCTCACCCGGGTTTGTGTGCCCTGTTTGCGAGCCTGTTGTTTTCTGCCGCCTGCGGTGGTGAGACCAGCGTGGGCGAAGTGCCTGACGGCAGCTCGGGTGGTCGCCCGGCGCCCAGCGACACGGACGCATCGCGGCCTGTGGACGATGCCGAAGGCGACGAGGAAGTCAGTGGTGGTAGCCGCGACATTGGCTCGAACGACACGAGTGGCGGTCGCGACGTGGTGAGTCCGCCACGAGACACCGGTGGCGGTGGGGCCGACACCGTAGGCGACACGTCCACTCCGCCTGTCGATGGGGGGTTTGGTGAGGTTCGTGAAGATGTGCGTCAGGCGATCGCCGATGCGGTAGAGGCATCCTCGGCGCACACCGACACTTTTTGTGCCTGCTATCAATCGGGTGATCCATACAACGGCAGTGAATCAGCCTGCCGAGCCGAGCTGAACGGCATCTCGATATTGCCGCTGCCGTGTGACACGACCATCGCCCTGCAATATCCCGACGACGCGCTGGCGTTTTATCAGTGTCGCAAACAGGTCGCTGACGAGCTGAACACCTGCTTTCAACCGTGCACGACGCGGCAGGCCGCCGTGCTCAGTTGCGTCCTGCCGGCGGCGACGTCGGCGGTCGCGTGCGGTAATGGCCGCAGTCCGGAGTTTGTTGCCGCCTATGAGGCGTGTCACCCCTGAGGGCTTCCGTTGATTACGGGAAGGGCGTGGGCCCGGGGAGCTCGCCGCAGCCGCGAAAGGTGATCTCGCAGGTGGCGACCTCGGTGCAGGCCCAACACCCGTCGATGACCGTGAGCTGTTCGGCGTCGGTGCAATCCGGTGCGGGGCAGCGGCAGAACAGCACGGACTCGGTCTCGCAGCCGTGGGGCACGCACGCCGCGACGCAGTCACGGCAACCCGAGCAGCTGGAGGTGCCACAGGGGTTGCACCAGGAATCAAAGCCACAGTCGGCGCCTGACCTGCACGTGGGTTCGCCCCAGGGGGCGCAGGTTGCCGGGTTCACACAGGAATAACAACTGCCCTGAACGGCGAGCAGCTCGGAGCTGTCGCATACCGGAGGGATACGGTCGCACAGGGGTTCGCTGCCGTCGTCGCAGCTGGCATCGCGCCCGGGCAGGCAGCAGATGGCGCCGGTGCCGCTGAACTGACACTCGTAGTCGCTGGAGATCCAGGCGTCGGCTCCGCAACCAATGCGGGCATTACCACAGAAACCGCCGTTGTTGATGCACGATATCTCGGGTGGGACGCATGCGATGGGGTCCACGCAGCGCCAGCATCCGTCCTGTAGCGTGACCTGCTGTCCTTCGGGACAAACGGGAGGCAGGGCGCGGCAGGTAAGTGGCTGTCCGTCCCAGCACTGGGCAGCCGCGCAGCGTGGGAACGGGTCTTCTTCGCACACCAGAAAGTCTTCTACACAGGTGCAGTAGTCAATCAGCTCGCCGTCCGGACAGCGCCAGGGCTCAATGGGGACGCCGGCGCACGTCGCGACACCGCCGGAGTCGTCGAGGGTATCGGGGATGTCGTCGGTGGTATCTTCACTGGGTGTGATATCGTCCGTGATGTCCGGCGGCGATGTGGTGTCGTCCGTGATGTCCGGGGGCGGTGCGGTGTCGGTATCTTCGTCGGCGCCTGCATCATCTGCGTCAGCGGCAGCGGCGTCATCGGGGATGCTGGTGTCCCGCTCATCGGCGTCTTCCGGAGCGGCAGTTGAGCCGTCGTCCGTGTCATCGGCGATGGTGTCGTCGTTATGCCATTCTGGTAGTTCGCCGGTTGCCGCGCTGTCGCCGAGCACATCATCGGTGTTACCGGCAGCGGTAGTGGGTGCTTCGGAGGAGCCGCAGGCCACGAGCATAAACATAAAAAAAGATACGATAACGCGGGGTTGCATGCGGATACCCATTGGCAGGTACTGAATCAGGGCAGCGTGAATACGGAGGGCGTGCAGCCTTCGGTGGAGTCGCGGTTATCGATGTTTAGCCAGGGGTTGAAGCAGTAGTCGAGGCTGACCGTGCCGGGCAGGTCAAACTGCTGGTCTGCATAGAACGCCGGATCGACGAACCAGACGCCGTAGTCGGGTGGGAAGGCGGTGCTTCGCCCAAAGCCGAAGGGGAGGTCACCGAAGGAATCGCCATCGTTATCGGATTGCAGGGCCGAGGGGAACGTAGTGCCGTCTCCGGGGCGCAGCACGCCGGGTGCGGATTCAGGAGCGGCGTAGACGATCCGCCCTCCGAAGAGGCTGTTGGCACCCGATGTGCGGCTTCGGAACACCCAGAGCGCGTCAACGAAGCTGGTCAGGCTGTAGGTGAGGGCGTCGTTGGGGGCGTCACCGATGCGTTGTGCAGTTGGTCCCACCCGATAAACGAGGCCGGTCGCCGCAGGATCGAAAGGTGCGGTGGCGCCTGTAGCGGGCTCACAGCGGTCGAGCCCGTCGTTGGGAATGCAGAGGGCATGGGTACCCGCGTCGGCGAATACGGCGACACGGCGTCCGCCTTCGACGCGGTCTGCGGGGAGTCGGCCGCTGAGGTTGGCGTTGCCAACCGGTGTCACGCCGCCGGTGTAGAAGTTGTTGGCCATCGCCCACCGGCCCAGCGTTTCGCGGTAGAAGGTCGAGAAGGCCTGAAGCCGCCCGAAGGGGTCGCCATCGACCTTCTCCACAATGACCTGAATGCCGTTGAGATCGTGCTCGGCGACGTCGACGTCGTTGAGTTGACGACCCGGATAATAAAGCAGGTAGGTGATGAAGAAGTGAGACGTGGTCTCGACGACTGCCCAGTACGTAGTGGCTCGATTGGCGACCCGGGTCGCCTCGAGGTTATTGGTGATGATCGCGTCACCGTCGAAGTAAATGTCGGTAAAGGTATCGTATTTGGCCTGCTCCACTTCCTGATAGATGACCGGCGCGTAGGCCTCGGCCAGCGCACGATGGTATTCCGTGCCGACGGCGCCTGCCGTGTAGAAGCGAACACGGGTTCCGTTGGGTACCTGCAGGCCGGACTGGCTGCGAATGAAGGGTGTGAGCGCGAAGTCGTAGGGAGTGGACGGCTGAAGGGGCAGCACGTTCTGGCACTCCGGGGTCGGCGTAGGGCCTTCGCAGGGGGTCACGGTCAGAACAAAGGTCTCGGGATCGTAGGTGACGAAGGGATAGGGCCCTTCCGCCTCCCACGGATTCAGGTCGAGGTTCGAGGGGATCAGCGTCAGCTCGGCCATGGGCTGATTGAACTGAACGGTGACGGCGGCGTTGAGTGGGACATCGAGCACGCCCTCACCGGGGGAGATGGTGAACTCGAGCGGGCCGAAGTCGACATCCGGTGCGATATCCGTGAACTCAATGTCGGTCGCTGTCGCGTCGGTCGTGTCTTCGATGACGTCCGCCGTGTCTTCGGTAGCGGTGTCGGGCGAGACGTCTTCTTCTGGCAGGATGTCAGAGACGTCGCCGGCGTCGGGAGACACTTCGGGGGTGACGCAGGTGTTGGCGATGCATTCGAGCCCATCCTGGCAGTCTTCGGCGCTTCGGCAATCGACCGCACTACACTCGCCCTGCACGCAGGCCTGACTGGCTTCGCAGTCAACATCTGCGAGGCATCGTGTTGCGTCGCTGTCCTGACTGCATGCCGAACCGCCTGTCCAGAACGGGACAAGAGCGCTCAGCAGCGAAAGGGAGATGCGGCGAGAGACAGAAGTATTCATGTGGGCGACCCAGCGATTTGCTCTCCCGACAGCTGTCGGGACCAGGGAGGAAAACTGTGCTCGCACACTATCGAATGCGAACGGTTAGTGCAATCTGCCCCTCGGCTGAGCTAAGGGGACGAGGTGGCCTGAGACCGTCAGTCGCGTGCGGCGACCTGCCCCGTTTTGTGGAAGCGCATGGATTACGAGACATTCATTGGCGTGCGGCATCTGGTGTCGACGCGCGGCACGTTTTTGAGCACCCTCACGCTGCTGGCGATTCTGGGCGTGGCCGTTGGGGTGACGGCGCTGACCGCAGTCGTGAGCGTCACGGGAGGATTCGTCGAGTCGTTTCGCGAGCGGGTTCTGGGGGTGAACCCGCATATCCTGATTGTGAAGAACGGTGTGTCGTTCACGGAGTATGAGCTGGTGGAACGCGCGGTAATGGAGCTGGATGGGGTCGAGTCGACGACGCCATTTATTCAGCAGGAGATGCTGGTGACACGGGCGGGTGTGCGGGCAAGGCCGGGCGCCCTGATCCGTGGAACGGACATCGACGATCTTCTGGCTGATCCGGCGATGGCGACGTTGCTGGAGTCGGGTGAGCTGGAGTCGCTGCGTTATGCGGGTCAGTTTGCGGATCGGCATCCACGCAGCCGCAGCGAAGACGCGGACGGTCACGGTGTGGATGATGCGCCGGAAGGGAGCAGCGCGCCTCTGGTGGGAGTCGCGTTGGGGTCCGTGCTGGCGGAGCGGCTGCAAGCTGCTGTGGGAGACGAGATCACGCTGCTATCGCCGCTGCGTCAGTTGTCGTCGATCGGTATGGAAACAACCCCTGAATCGACGCTGCATGCGCGCTTTCGGGTGGCGGCGGTTGTCAGTTCAGGCTTCTTCGACTTCGACAACCGGCTGGTGGTGGTGGACTATCGGGCGTTACAGGACCTTCTTGGGCGAGGTGATGTCGTTCAGGGCGTCGAGGTACGGGTCCGCGATGTCTTTGCGACGGAAGACATGATGCGTCGTATGCGCGAGGTGCTGACGACGGGACGTTACCGAACGCACGACTGGCGCATGATCAACCAGAACCTGTTTAGCTCGTTGCAGCTTCAGAAGCTGTACCTGTCGATCATCATGACGGTGCTGGTGGTGGTCGCGAGCTCGGTGATCCTTTGCGTGCTCATGATGCTGGTGGTTGAGAAACGAAAGGAGATCGCGATCTTGCGCGGGATGGGAGCGCTTCGGCGCAGTATCGTCGGGATTTTTGTGTTCGAGGGGATGGTGATCGGTGGCCTGGGTACGCTGCTGGGGTTGGCGGGCGGGGTGGTGGTTTGCCTGCTGTTGCAGCAGGTGAATTTTGGTCTGGAGTTCGAGGTGTACCGGATCGACGAACTGCCCGTGTCGATGAAGGCCTGGGAGTTCGGTGTTGCCGGTCTGGGAGCGATGTTCATCTCACTGCTCGCGACGCTGTACCCGTCCTGGAAAGCGGCGCAGGTATCGCCGCTGGATGCGTTGCGTTACGACTAGTCGTTTCTCTCGGTCGGGGCGTACCGCCGCCCTGATACCCAGCGGTCGCGCCGGCTGGTGTGCGTGATCACAGGGCATGTCGTAAGCCTTGTTGAGGCGCGAGATTGGGCTGGCATCATGACAGGCGTTGGACTAGGACGGAGTGCGCTCGCGGGATTAGAGGCGCGGGTGAGACTGGGTTGGTACACGAGATAGAAGCCAGAGCGGATTTATGTTCAAGGCACTCCCTCCGGGGTCGTTGATCGAGCTGGACCCGGGTCGCATTGTGGCCATGTATCGCAGTATCAACACGCCGGCGATCGCGCTGGGCGGTGGTGCGCCTACTCAGGCATGGGCGACGGTCGTTGGTTTTGCGCTGGATTCGGGGCTGTACCGCGCATACGTCTGGCTGGGTGGCCACGTCGACGGATCTGTGGCTCAACGCCCCGGCCTGCTGTTTGTGGACGAGTCGGATGGGGTGCGATTCGACCAGTTTGATGTGCTTGTGCATGGCGCGCTCGAGATGGTGGACGAGCAGGGGTTCCAGATGGAACGCCATGAGTTCAGGTTGTTGAGCCCCTCTGAGCAGGCGACTATCCTGGATACCCTGCCGATGAGGCCTGCCGGTCGTGCAGTGCAGCAGCCGACGCCTCCGGGCACGCCCGATAGTGGCCATCATCGCCGCGATTCGTTTGCCGACGTCGCGCCCGCGCCGCCACTTCAGGAGTATCCGTTTTTGCCGCCCGCGAACCACCAGCCGGTTACAGGACTGGGAACGGGTCAGTTCCAGACCGTGGTGGAGATCTCGCGGCAGATCAGTCTCCCGTCTTCGCAGGCGGTCGAGGTCATCGCACGGATGCTGTCTTTATTTTGACGGCTGCGAGGTGGCAGGCATAGACAAGGCCCACCGTGATGAACGGTTTCCTGCCGTTCCTTCCACACATCCCCTGAGTCGAATGCGCACGCGGTTGTTGTCCTCTGCCTGTCTGGCGCTGGCCCTTGTCCTTGTTCCGGCGTGTTCAGGCTCTCAGCGAAATGCTGAACAGCTGGAGTTGAGCGACTATCATTATCAGCTGGCGGTGGGTCATTATCGCGCGCGAGAAGTCCCCTACGCGCTTCGCGAGCTGCTGACGTCGATTGATCTGAATGCCGACAATACGTCGGCGCTTTACCTGCTGGGTTTCATCTATCAGGGGCGCCGCGACTTCGAAATGGCCGAGCAGTATTATCTGCAGGCGCTGGGGTTGGATCCGGAGCTGCACGAGGTGAAGAACAATCTCGGCACGGTGTATCTGGAGCAGAGCCGTTGGGAGGAGGCGGAGACGCTGTTTCGCGAGCTCACCCGCACTCCCACGTACATGACACCCGAGCACGCGCTCAACAACCTGGGGTGGGCGCAGTACAATCTGGGCCTGTACCGGGACGCCCTGACGAACTTTCAGATGGCCGTCGAGTTTGGCCCGGACCACTGTCTGGCGTGGAATAATCAGGGGCTCACGTTCGAGGCGCTCGACAACCTCTCCGATGCAAGACGAGCCTATCAGCAGGCGATCCGGCGCTGTGACGATTACCCCGAGCCGCACTACAGGCTGGGGGTGATTGCGATGAACGTGGACCAGAACCTGGAAGAGGCGGTGGTGCTCTTTCAGGCGTGCGTGGACGCAGCACCGGAGACCGGGTACGGCACACGATGTCAGGAGTACCTGGACGCGATCGCGGCGCCGTAGCGCTCAGCGTGCGTATGTGCCTGAACGCGAAATGAAATTTTGTGTCGCGGCGAACTTGCGCAGGTTTCTTTTCTGGCTATGGTGCCCATGTAGGACAACGTGCGACATGTAGGCGCAGGTTGACAACATGGAGAACGCCAATGACGACAGACGTGCGAGAAGAGCGTCGACGGACGCGAAGCGAGCAGCTTGTGGTAGCCCTTCGGCTGGCTTTCGAATCCGTCGCGCAGGGCTTTGATCTCTCCCATCTGGTGCTTTGCGACTCGGCGGGTTTTGCCTTTGCAGGCATCGGCAACGAGAAAGATGTGGAAGCGCTCGCTGCCTTTGCGCCTGTACTTCATCGGTCGGGTGAACCCGCAACCCGATTTCAGGTCATGGAATCTCTGGGCGATTGCGTGTTCGCTGCCGAGAAAGGGCGTGTGAGTGTGCGTTCGTTCGACTGCAGTGGGTCGACGTTTCTTGTGTGCGGCGTAGGCCCGCGCGGTGCCACCAAAGACGTGGGCGTGTTTCGGGCGATCACGGCGGCCCGCCGCATTCTGGGTCGATAACGTTCGCTGACGTGTCCGCGTGAACCGCGAGTGCGTCAGTCGGGTTCGGTGGTCCGTAGGGGCGGTCTTCGACGTGCTTCCAGCCAGTCGATGAGGGACAGCGGTTCGGTCTCTGCAGCGAGCAGGGCCACGCCGATGTTGTCGCCGCCGCCGCCCTTGTTGGCCAGCTGCACCAGCTCCAGGAGCGCTATCTCGGGTTGCGGTTCGTTTTCTACAGCGCAAAGAATAGCGCGTTCCGAGGCATCCTCGGTGACACCCGCAAAGTCCGTGAGGCCGTCGCTGCACAAAAGAACGCGGTCTCCGGGCTTCAGCGCGAAGGCGTAGTGGTCTGGCTCGGGTGGCACCGCCTGCAGGAACCCGTCAGGGAGAAGGTGAAACACGCCCAGACAACGGGCTAACGCATCGCAATCCGGCATCATCATGGCATCGTCGGCGCCCAGTCCATGAGCAATACCAAGGGTCAGGATGTTGTGGTCCCGGGTGACGCGCTCCATCTCGTGGTCACGAATCAGGTAGGCGCGACTGTCGCCCACGGATGCGACGTGGGCGATCCCTCGCCAGACAAGGAGCAGTACACACGTGGTGCCCATGGTCTGGTAGGGTTCACCTGCGAACGGAGCGAACCGCTGATTGAGCCAGGCGATGACGTCGTCGTTGATGGCGTTGAGTAGCCCTGTGAGCCATTGCGCTGCGCCCCTGCGCTCCAGGTTGGATGGGTCTTCAAGCAGCTGGCTCCATGCGTCCTGAATACGCCTGCCGGCAAGCATGGACGCCATATCGCCGGAGCCCAGCGACGCGGTGGAGATGCCATCGGCGACCGCCAGCAGCGCGAGCTGGTGATCAGGGCGGCAGCCCGAGAAGACAACGTCCTGATTGATGGGGTTGTGCGTTCGCTTGTAGATTCCTGTGTGCGTTTCGGACGCGACGGAGAATCGCAGGGCGTCGGATGGCAGCGCGGGTGCCCGCGTTCTGTCGCGAGCGTCATGGAGAATCGCACGGAACGCCTGAATGTTCGCAGGTCGGGAGGGCGGTTCTGTGTAGGCCGCACGCGAGAAGAAGCGTTCGAATCCCAGCGGGAACGTGGGTTCGAGGTCCCGGACGCGCACAGCTGGCAGAAAGGACGAATGCATGCCAACGGGAGGGTCCCGTTGTGTGACCAGAAAATAGACGACCATCGCCAGACTGAAGAGGTCTGCCGACGTACCCGGCGGCCGCTGGAGGGCAGATGAGTAGACCTCTGGAGCGGTGTAGCCACGGATCGTGGTCAGGCGGGACGGGAGCGTGTCTGCAGGGTACAGTCCAGCGGTGTGTTGCAGCCAGACGGAACCGTCTGCTCGATACGCGATGGTGTAGGGGCACAGCCGGAGCGAAACGAAACCTGCCTGATGAAAGGTCTGAATCAGGTCGAGGACCGGGTTCATCCAGTCGACGAGCTCTTCCGGTGAAAGCGCACGGCCCAGCTGTTGCAGACGTTCGGCAAGCGACTGACTCTCAACGTGCGCGTAAATCCGCACGCGCCGGTGGTTGTAGGTGGTGACGGCGACTGGCAGCTCAACGAGGTCGGGGAACGCCGTAACCCGCTCGGCGTCGTGCTCCTCGCCATCGTCCCGTTCTTCGACCCGGAACTGCTGCTGGTGGTTGGACGCCATCCAGATGCGTCGGGAGGTTTGCTCAACGATGGACTCTGTGAGCGTGATGGTGACGCGCCCGGGTTGTTGAGTGCGGGCATCCGCGCAGTCAAATGCCAGCCGGTCCCCTCTGACGAGGCGCAGCGCAGGGGCCTCGGCGCCAAGGTCGGCGCCACAAACATCGCAGAAGTCGGGGTCAACGGACGGGGAACCGCAGCGCGGGCAGGAGACCATCGTGTGTTGCCGTGAGGGAGGCGAGTCAGGCTTCGCCAGATTGCCGCGCCGTGCAGGAAAGTACAAGCATGGCGGAGAGGTAGACGTTGTCGCTTGCGACGTGTCGGGAGTCGGCTTCTTGACACTGTTGGTATGGCTTTGGTAGCTGCGAAATGGTCCCGAGGTCGTCATACGGCGCGTCACCACACGGATCAGGCGAGCCTGATGTGAGGAAGGCGTGGTGGGAGACAAAGCGCTGGAGAGGCGTGTGAAAGACGGAAACGGAAAGAGTGGTACGATGGCGTTGGTGAAATGGAGCGCCCTGTTTGGCGTTCTGATGGCACTGAGCGGTATGGGGTGTGGCCCGATTGTCTCGACGTCGTCGATCGCACGTGCCGAGAATCTGGTCACGGAGGCCGGTTCTCAGTACGCCGAGCAGTACGCAACGTACCAGTACATCAGCGCGGTGGAGTATCTCGAGAAGGCCCGCGAAGAGTGGGGTTACTCGGATTATCAGGCAGCCCATGCGTACGCCCTTCGCGCACTCGAACAGGCGCGGGCTGCGATC
>Ga0169931_10007839_pt1 | contig 15735 bp, 14 predicted proteins | sample Kivu_15m_20L_FD_129675 | JGI IMG/M metagenome (GOLD analysis project Ga0169931, IMG submission 129675) | Freshwater microbial communities from Lake Kivu, Western Province, Rwanda to study Microbial Dark Matter (Phase II) - Kivu_15m_20L... | ecosystem: Environmental > Aquatic > Freshwater > Lake... | reverse complement strand
GCAAAAAAAATTATATTTTTTTTATAAAATTTTTTTCTGCTTTTAATTAATAAACTTCGTTTGAAATCTATAATTTTAAAATGTTTTTTTTTATAATAACTATATATTTCATCTATTTCTTTTATTTCATGAAAACACCACGGTCCCAAAGCCAATGAATTTTTCACATCATAATTATTGTCAATTCTATCCAAATATATTTTTTTAATATTTTTCACTTATGCAAATTTTTTTAATTTTTTTAAATTTTTATTTGAAAATTTTAAGATTTTTTTAATTTTTCCTTTAAATAAATATGTATTAAATTCTTTCTTCTTATTTTTATTAATAGCTAGCAAAAAAAAGTTGCCTGTAATTTGACTTTGAACCAAAAAAATTTCAGAATTATGATTTTTAACTCTGTTATTTATTGACTGAGATATATAAAAACCAAAATTTTTTTTCGTAAAATCATATTCATCCTTCCTATTAAATTTAAGAGGTAAAATAATATTTAACTTCTTTATTTTTAAAAAGTTTTTTTATATTAGCATATATTATAAGTGTTTTAAAAATAATAAACTTTAAATAAATATCTGACAAGTCCACTGTAGGCTTTTGCCTATATCTTATATAGGTGTTATATATCAAATCACCAATAAAAACTTTATCATGTTTTAATTTTAATAGTTTTTGTTTTGAAGTTATTTGGTTTACTAAAGAAAAAAAGTTTTTTAATGCGTATAATAATCCGGTAATACTAAACTCTGAAAAATCATAAACTTTATCTATATTGATTGCTTTATAAATTGTTTTCCATTTTTTTTTAAAAAATAATAAAAAATTTTACTGTTTATATTCTGAATAATTGAATATAAAAAAATCTTTTTTTTAAAAGGTTTGAAATAATATGGCCAACTGCCTACTAATTTAAGATTTATATCTTTCTCATAAATAATCAATTTGCTCATCAATAAAAAATAATAGTCCATTGGGATTTGAAACAAGCACAATTTTTTATGATTTTCTGTTCTTGGATCGGTTTTTTTTTGATTATCTAAAAAAAATTTTTCTATTTCTTTCATTCTTACTAAGCTTAAAAATCTTTGAAATTTTTTTGCAATTTCCATAATCTATTTTGTTTTCTTATATAATTTTATTAAATTTTTAATTTAGATTTTATTTTTTTGTAAATAATTGCTTAAAATCATAATTTATATTATACACTAAATAATTAATGAAAAATAAAATCAATACATCTTACGTAGAGAAGATAACTGACAAAGATCAAATTAAAATTATAGAAAACCACAAAGGAATTGAATTTAAGAAATATAGAGAAAAATACAATTCATCGCTCAATTATCAAGAAAATTATAAAATTTTAGATTTTCCAATTACTGTAACTTTGGAAATGATCAATAAGTGCAATCTGAAATGTATCATGTGCTATACCGACCATCATAAAAAAATAAAAGCCACACTTGGCATGGAAGATTTAGATAAATTTTTAAGTGAATGTAAAAATTTTAAAGCGCCAGCAATAATCATTGGGTTAGGAAGCGAAATATTAATGTATAAAGGAATTAAAGAAGTTGTTACAAAAGTTATGAGTGCTAACTTTCTAGACGTAATCTTTAGCACGAATGCAACTTTATTAACTGAAGAAATGTCAAAATTTTTAATAGAGTCGGGAGTGACTAGGGTGGTAATTTCGCTTGATGCTGCAAATGAAGAAACTTATAAAATAATTAGATCTAAAGACGAATTAAAAAAAGTTGAGAACAACATACTTAAATTAGTTCAACTTAAAAAAAAATATAAGACAGATTTGCCAATTATACGATTATCTTATGTAGTTCAAAAAGAAAATATTAATGAATTACGAATGTTTAAAAATAAATGGGAAAATATCGTGGACTACATAGATATTCAGGAGCAGATCGATTTTAATCCTGTTAAGGATATAGAAAAGTGGGATACTGAAAAAAATTTTGAAATTGGAAATGAATTAGTACAAAATGCCGAGTGCTCATATCCTTTTAATTCACTTCACTTATATGCTGATGGTGAGATAAGACCTTGTTGCAATTTTTATGGACTTGGCCTTCCATTAGGAAATATTAAAAATATTAGCCTTAAAGAAGCCTGGCATGGAGAAAAGATCAATAAAGTTAGAAAAGGATTGTTAAGTAAAAAGCCGAATAGAGTATGCAAAGAATGCATTACCCAGAGATCTAAAGATTATGATTGGGAAAAAGTTGTTAATGAAATAAAAAAAACTCATTAAATATTGGCGATGCTGAAAGCCATAAACAAAAATTAATATCAAGTAAATTTGCAATAAAAAATATTTAGATAAATTTATAATATTTTTTATTTAAACAGTTCTTTTTATAATTTTCTTAGATTTTTTTTTAAACCAACTAATAAATAATTTTAATCCAGAAAAGATTTTAGTATCTGGATGATAATTTATATTACGACTTAGTTTCTTTGTTGAAGATCGAGAAAATACTACATCCCCTTTCCTTAAAGGAGCATTCTTTAAGATAGCTTTTTTTTTAAGAAACTTTTCTAAAATGTTAATAATATTAGTAATTTTTATTTTTGATCCGCCACCTAGATTAAATATTTGAAAAAAAGAATTTTTATTTTCATCTAAATTATGAAATTTATCAATATTAATTAATCTAAATAAACATTTAACCACATCATCTATATAAGTAAAATCTCTATAATTGTTTCCGTTATTATACAGCAAAATTTTTTTATTATTTTTAATAGATTCAGCAAATTTATAAATTGATAAATCAGGTCTGCCGTAAGGTCCGTAAACAGTAAAAAATCTTACACCTATTATTTTAATTTTATAATGAGTTGCATAAAAATGAGCTAAAATTTCGTTATTTTTTTTTGTCGCTGCATATAATGATATTGGAGAATCAGTATTGTCGGTTTCTTTAAAAAAATTAAAATTACCATTGCCTGCAACAGAAGATGAAGATGCAAATATAATTTTTTTTATTTTTTTTATTCTTGCACTTTCCAATAAATTATAAAATCCAATTTCATTTGTTTTAAAATAAACATATGGATTTTTTAGAGAATACTGGACGCCTGCGTACGCAGCTAGATTAATAATACAATCAACTTTATTTTTGTTAAAAAAAAAATTTATTTTTTTTCTATTTGAAATATCAAATTTATTAAAGTAAAAATTTTTATATTTTTTTAGTACTCTAAGTCTGTTATATTTTAAAGAGGGATCGTAATAAGAATTCATAGTGTCAATACCATAAATTTTATAATTTTTTTTTAGTAAAAATAAGGAAAGATGAAAACCAATAAACCCCGAACATCCCGTTATTAAAATTCTCATATTAATTACTGTTTAGAATATTTTTTTCGCTAAAATTAAATCAGATTTTGAATTAATTAAAATAGAGTCTTTATTATCTAAAACTACGTTTGTTATTTTATTTATAGTATTTCTTAAATAAGATTTATATTTTTGCACGCTGAATGCACCAACGTCTTTAAAAATTATATTTTTTTCTAATTTTAGTTTCTGATTTTTTTCATTACTGATAAGCTCCATGCCTCTTTTTGAATATTTGTAATATGTATTTTCTATATCAGGAACTGTTCCTATAACCTTATCGCTATCATAAATAATTAGATTGCTGATTGCTTGCTGAATATAGAATGATTTTCTAAAAGGATTCTCCAATGTCATAATAACTAGAATATCTAAATTTTTTTTATTAAATTTTTTGACAGCATTTACAACTGGTTCCTTAAAATCTATATTTTGTTGAGAGAATTTTTTCTTTCTTTTATGATAAAAAATATTATTTTTGTATTTGTTTTTCACTATTTTAATTAACTTTAAATCTGAAGTGGTGAGAATTATTTTTTTAAATTCTTTAATCTTTAAAGCCTCGTCTATTGTATAAAAAATCAAATATTTTTTATTTAATAATTCTAAAGAATTGCAAAACTTATCAACATTAGGTCCTCTGACTGGTATTACACAATTAATATTTAAATCTTTTATTTTTTTTTTTTTTTCTGAAAACTTTCGAAGAATTTTTGTTCTGGTTTTATATAATTTATTTTGATTTTGTGTTAAATTTTTTCCATGTTTTCTATAAAAAAATAAAGGCAATGGCACATGTTCAAATTTAAAGTTTTTTAAAAGTTTGTACCAAAGATCATAACCATCTTGTCTGTTAAATCTTTCGTCATATAAGTTTACTGAAAAAATTGAACTTCTTCTAATTAAACAACATGCTGCAAGAACTGGTTGATGATCTGACAATTCTTCTTCATTTCTAATTGTTTGTTTTTCTAATGACAAAATATTTCTTTTTTCATCAACAAGATAATAATCTGAATAAACAAGCGCAATATTTGAATCCTTTTCAATCGCATTTAGTAAAACTGACAGAGAGTTTGGATCTAAATAATCATCTGCATCCAACCTCATAACAAACCTTCCTTTTGAAGCTTTAATTGCAATATTAGAAGATTTAATCAGACCCTTAGATTTTTTGTTATAAATAGCTCTACAAAGATTTTTTTCTTCGTATTTTTTTATAATCTTTATTGAATTGTCTTTTGAAGCATCGTCAATAATTATTAGTTCTTTTTTTTTATATGTTTGTTTAAGAACACTTTTTATAGCATTCTCTAAATACTTTCCGTAATTTTTATTAGTTATATATATAGATATAATCGGATCAACTATCATACTTTTATTAAGTCTCCTTTGTTATATTTAATTTTAGATTTTTTATTAATTAAATCAAAAAAATTACTTGAACTAATTTTTTTAAAAGGACGCAAACAAATTATATTGTTAGTAGAAAAAACTTCACCCTTTTGAATATTTTCTTTAGCATAAACAGATCTTCTAAAGGAAAGTAAATTTTTTTGTTTTTTTTCGCTGTCTGTTAATTTATTTTTAACTTTTAAATATTTATTTATTGTATTAATTTTATTTAAAAAATTATCTACCATTTCTTTATTTAAAGATATTGCGTGATCTCGAAAAGTTTTTTTTTTTATATTATTAGAAAAATGCTTCTCTATTACTTTTGCTCCACGTAAAAAAGCATAGGTTATAATTTCATCTCCGATTGAATGATCTGAAAACCCAACAGTGACTTTAAATGTTTTATTAAAAAAATTTATTGTGTCTAAATAAGTGTCCTCTTTTGGGGTTGGGTAGGCTGTATTACAATGAAGGATCGCTAATTTACCTTGCTTAATAAATCTTGTATTGATTTTGTTAATAAATGACAAAGTTTTTTTTATTTCATCTACATTACTTAGACCGGTTGACAAAATTACAGGCTTATCAAGTAATATAATTTTTTTAATTATTTCAAAATTATGAATATCTCCAGAGCCGATTTTGTAAACATCGATATAGTCATTGAATGTTTCAATTTGATTTACATCCCAAACAGAAGCTGAGCATATCTTTTTTTTAGATTTAATAAGTTTGCAAAGGTTTTTATTTTGGGAAATTGAAAGCTCCAATTTTTTAAAATGGTCATATCTTTTTTTGTCATAATTTCTTGACACTAAGTTATCTGCTGTAAAAATTTGGAGTTTAACAATATCTGCTCTGCTATAACATGCCTGTAAAACTAATTTTTTAGCTTCCAAAAAATTTCCCTCATGATTAGAACCAACCTCGGCTATAAATAAAACTGGATTAATTTTAGAAGTAAAATACATAGTTTATATATAAAAAATTTATATGATAAAAAAAATAATAACCAAACTCAAATCTAAAAACTTTAGTGTATGTGTTATAGGGCTTGGCTATGTAGGCCTTCCTTTGCTTTCAAGATTTCTCAAAGCAAAAATTAATGTCTTTGGAATTGATATTGATCAAAGTAAAATTAACAGTCTCAGAAATGGTAAAAATTATATTAAATCTACGGATCCATTAATAGCAAAATATTTTAAAAAAAATAAAAAAAACGTAAGCACAGATTATGAAATTGCAAATAAATGCGATGTTTTAATTATTTGTTTACCTACACCACTCAAAAATAATTCAAAAAAACCAGACATGAGTTATGTTTTTAATTGCGCAAGAATTTTAAAAAAATACATAAAAAAAAATCAAATAATAGTGCTCGAGAGCACAGTTTACCCTGGCGCCACAAGAGAGTTTACAAAAATTTTAGTTAGTAAAAAATTTATTATTGGTGAAGATATTTTTATTGGATACTCACCCGAAAGAGAAAATCCAGGAGATAAAAATTTTAGCTATAAAAAAACACCCAAAGTAATTAGCGGATATACTGATAATTGTTTATTGCTTATTAAAATCATTTATAATTTTTTTGTAAAAAAATTAGTTATTGTAGAAAAAATTGAGGAAGCAGAATTATCTAAAATTCTAGAAAACTTATATAGAGCTGTAAATATTGGTTTAGTTAATGAATTAAAAATAATATGCAATAAATTAAACATTGATATTACAAATACAATAAACGCTGCGGCAACTAAAAATTTTGGTTTTGAAAAATTTGTTCCAGGTCCTGGGTTAGGAGGACACTGCATTCCAATTGATCCTTTCTATCTTTCATGGATATCCAAAAAAAACGGTTATGAACCAAAATTTATCAAATTATCGGGAATTATAAATTCACAGATACCCAACTGGACTATTAAGCAAGTATTAAAGAAGATTAAAAAAAATAAAAAAATAAAAATATTATTACTTGGTTTATCTTATAAAAAGAATGTTGATGATGATAGAGAGTCGCCTTCATATGAATTTATCAAAATTCTAAATAAGAAAAAAATAAAGTATGACTACCACGATCCTTATTTCGCAAGAATTAGAAGTGGAAGAAATATTAGTGAAAATAAAAAATCTATTAACTTAAATAAAAATAATCTAAAAAAGTACAATGCAGCTATACTGCTTGCTGACCATGATATGTTTGATTACAAATTAATCGCTAAACATTCCAAATTAATAATAGATACCAGAGGAAAATTTAAAAAAATTAAATTAAATAATTATAAAAATATTAATTTTTTTTAATTTTAGTAACTAAGTAGTCTCCTATATACAAATATTCTAAACCACTATTTAAAAAAGATTTTACTGCATCTTGTGGTTTAAAAACTATTGGTTCTCCATGCAAATTAAATGATGTATTTAACAAAACTCCTATTTTAGTAATTTTTTTAAATTCTTTAATTAAGTTATAATAATCAAGATTTAATTCTTTACTAACAAAATGTGGTCGACAAGTTTTATCAAACGGGTGTGTAGCAGCTGGTATTTTATTTACAAAAGAATTTTTAACGTCAAAAGACATAGTCATATAATAATTTATGTGGTTTTTTATAACGTTCATTACTTTTTTCGCATCTTCTTTTAATATGCTGGGTGCAAATGGCATCCAAAAATCTCTTACTTTTATCTTTTTATTAATAAAATTTATTATATCTTGATTTCTAGGGTCCGCTAAGATTGATCGATTGCCCAAAGCTCTTGGACCAAATTCATGAGCATGCAAAGAAAATCTAGCTACTGGATTTCCTTGGCTCAATATTTTTGCAATTTCTTTTTTGTCAGTTTTTTTAACTTTGAGTCTCATATCTTTTTTTATAAAATCTAAATCAGTATTATCAAAACTAATACCTACATATGGATTTTTCATATTTGAGACTACATTTTTTGATATATTCAAATAAGAAAAGTGACAATACGCAGCCCCTATTGGCAAAGATTCATCTCCTGGGCCGGGCGGGATAAATAATGATGCTATATTTTTGCTTTCTAAAATTTTTTTTGAAGCTTTTACATTTTGAGCAACACCACCGGAAAAAACAAAATCTTTAATTTTAAATTTTTTTGCTATATTTGAAAACCATTGAACCAAAATATCTTCTAAATATTTTTGTATTGCATAGCTTATAGTATCAAATCTTTCTCCTTTTAATTTGTTTTGAAAATAAAAATAATTATCTTTTGGTTTTATTTTGTATTTAAATCTTATTCCTGAAACGTAAAGAGTGTCTTTAAACACTTTAATAGCTTTTTCATAAAAATTATTAACATCAAGAGCATACCCAGCTAAACCCATTACCTTAAACTCATGTTCAGTAGGTTTCATTCCCAATAATAAAGTTACATATCTGTACATTCTTCCAAGATTTCCAATATTCGTACGATAAACTTCTTTTAATTTATTTTTTTGCGATATCCAAATAGATGCATTTGTGTCGTCACCACCTCCATCTAATACAATTGCACATATTTTTTTCCTTTTATCTTCCATGCCATAAAAAGCATAATAAGCATGACATTCATGATGATCATAAAAAAAGATATTTTTTTTTTCTAATGAAAAAAAATTACTAATAAAGTTTTTTCTGGCTTCTAACATGCCAGAATAATCATCCTCATTTTTAATATTTCTGAAATTATAATGAAGTTGAGACTTTCTGACTAATTTATCTCTAAAAATATCGAGATATCTAACTTTTTTATTTTGATATATTTTTTTATACCAGTACTCATTTTGCTCTTTATAATAATCTTCTATTTTAAAATTTGTGTTTCTTTTAACTAAAAAATATTTTGGTGGTAATTTTTTTGTCGAAACTGATATTTGATCAATCTGATATTTTTTTAAATTTGCGTAACTTAAACAATGGTTAATTGCGTGAATAGGAAAAGCATACTCATTTTTATTTCTAGTAACTCTTTCCTCGGACAAAGCGCAGACTAATTTACCTTTGATAAAAATTGCAACACCGCAATTGTGTCCGTCATGTATACTTAGTAGATTCATTTTTTTTTGTAATTTCTAAAATATCTATATATTTAGATGAGCTAAAATTATTATATATTTTTCTTGTTTTTAAAAGATCTTTTTTATTATTTAAACTATAATCTATATTTCTAATTTTTTTTGAATTTTTTAATAAAAAATTAAAGATATTATAATTTTTATTATTTCTATAAAAAAAATTAAAAATATGTTCTTTATCATAAGGATTAAGTTTTTTTTGATTTAACTTTCTAAAAATATTAATATCAGCGATTTCACAAGCAAGTCCCTTTGGATAAGTTCTTGGAAACTGATTGGTAACAATCTCATATCTTTTTTCTTCAAATTTTTTAATCATTTTATCCATTAATCTGACATCAAAAAATGGTCTGTCTGCACAAACTCTTATGAAAGATTTAAAATTATAAATCTTAGAACATTGCAAGGTCCTATTAAATACGTTGTTTAGATCTCCTCTAAAAAAATTAATTTTTTTATTTATGCAATAATTTTCCAATCGATTATCACTATGATGCTTAGAAGAAATGACAATAATTGGAATTTTGTAACTAGATATCTTTTTAATTCTATCAATTACAAGGCTGAGAAGTGGCTTTGAATTAATCTTGCATAATACTTTGTTTGGCAATCTTTTAGAGCTTAACCTAGCATAAATTAAAATTACCATGTTCAATTGCTTTAATTTTTTTCTCATATACCTTGTAAATACTATTTTTAAGATTATGTGCGGTATAGCAGGTTATATAACGAACAAAAAATATTTAAATTTTTCATTTGAGAAAGCATCGAAAAATCTAAAGTTAATAATGAGAAACAGAGGGCCTGATCAACAGAGCTCTTTCTGTCATACTTCTAATAATTATATTGTAAATCTATTTTCATCTAGATTAAGTATTATTGATCTCGATCCAAGATCAAGCCAGCCTTTCAAATCTGGTGATTTAATAATTATTTTCAATGGAGAAATATATAATTACATAGAACTAAAGAAATATTTACAAAATAAAAAAATTCAATTTAAAACAAATTCTGATACCGAGGTTCTCCTAAAATCTTACGAATACTGGGGGGAAAATTGTGTTGATCACTTTGATGGAATGTGGGCTTTTTGTATTTACGACCGAAAAAAAAATAAAGTTTTTATATCTAGAGACAATTTCGGAGAAAAACCTTTGTATTACTATTCCGATAAAAATAATTTATTTTTTGGGTCAGAAATAAAATTTATACATGAGTTGTCTCAAAAAAAAGATCTCAAAAAAATTAATTTTTTAAAAATTAATAATTATATTTATAATGGCTATAAGTCTTTACACAAAACAAATGATACTTTTTTTGAAAATATATACGAATTAGAACCGGGAACAAATTTAACTCTTGATCTAAATAAATTCAATCTAAAAACAAAAAAATACCTAGATAGAAAAGAAATTACTTCTGTCAATGTTTCGAAAAATTTAGAAGAAAACGTTTCTGAGATTAAAAAGTTATTATTTAAAAGTTTAGAACTACGATTAAGATCCGATGTGCCGATTGCATTTTGTTTAAGCGGAGGAATTGATTCGGCTAGTTTAGTTTCAATTTGCTACAAATATTTTAATATAAAAGCAAAATGCTTTTCGATAATCGATAGAGACGAAAGATATAATGAGAGAGAAAATATAGATATAATTAAAAAAGATTTAAAATGTGATGTTGAATATATATTTTTAAAAAAAGAAAAAAAAGAAAATTTTTTAAAAAATATGGAAGATTTAATAAAATACCATGACTCTCCAATTTCAACTATATCATACTATGCTCATTCAAAAATATCTGCAAAAGCTAAAAATTCTGGTCACAAAGTAATTCTGTCCGGCACTGGAGCAGATGAAATTTTTACTGGCTATTATGATCATTTCTTAATGCATTTAAACGAAATTAAAAATAAAGAAAAATTTAAAAAGGAAATTATAACCTGGAAAAAATTTATTAAACCATTAGTAAGAAATAAAAATCTTCAGAACCATGATCTTTTTTATAAAGATCCTGATTTTAGAGAGCATATATATTATGAGCAGGATAAATTTTATTCATATTTTAAAAAAAAAATAGTTTCAAATTTTTTTGAAAAGAAATACTCAAAAAACTTAATGAAAAATAGAATGTTAAATGAATTATTTCACGAATCTGTTCCTGTTATTCTTAAAGAAGATGACTCAAACTCAATGTATCATTCAATAGAAAACAGATCTCCTTTTTTATCTAAAAATTTAGTTTCTTACGCTATGAGCATTAAAAATGAAAACTATATAACAGACTCATATTCAAAAAATATTTTAAGATTAGCAATGAAAGGGACGTTGAACGAAAAAATTAGAACTGACAGACAAAAAAAAGGATTTAATACTAATCTAAAAAGTATAACCAATTTTGACGGTGAAAGTTTATATGGCTTTTTAATTGAAAGTAAAACTTTAAATAATTTAATAAATCTTAAACAAATAAAAAAAATAAATTTTAAAAATGAAATATCAAACTCCATGAATAAATTTTTATTTTCATTAATTAATCTTAAAATTTTTTTTCAAATTAATAATTAATGATATGTGTAATTGATTACGATCTTGGTAACGTTATCTCAATCAAAAATGCCATTAACAAAATAGGATATGATTGCATAATATCCAACAAACCTTCCGAAATTATGATGTCAAAAGCATTAATCTTACCTGGCGTAGGATCTTTTGGTAAAGGCATGAAAAATCTCAAAGAAAGAAATCTAATCGATTTAATAAGTGAAGAAGTAATAATTAAAAAAAAATTAATACTCGGAATATGTCTTGGTTTTCAAATTATGTGCAAAACAAGTGATGAATTTGGAAAGCATGAAGGATTAGGTTGGATAAACGCAAATGTTGAAAAAATAAACAATCAAAATTTAAGAATTCCACATGTCGGATGGAATAAAACAGAAATATTAGAAACAGACACTATTTTTCATAATATAAAAAATAATGAATTGTTTTATTACAATCATTCTTTCTGTATTAAGAAAATTAATGACAAAAATTTTAAAACTATTGCAAAATGTTTTTATGGAGAAGATTTTGTAGCAATCGGTAAAAAAGATAATATATACGGAATTCAACCACACCCTGAAAAAAGTCAGAAACAAGGTTTAATTTTTTTAGAAAATTTCTTAAAAAAAATATGTTAGCAAAAAGAATAATTACAACACTGATGTTAAACAATGGGGTTTTATTTAGATCAAAAAATTTTATCCCCGATTACAGGTTTACACTAAACTTTATAGATATGTGGTCTGTAGATGAAATTATACTCTTGGATATAACAAGAGAACTAGATTTTGAATCCGAAAAAAAAAATATTTTTTTTTCTGAAATGGAAAAAATCTCTAAAAATTCTTATGTTCCATTAACTGTAGGAGGTGGAATCAAAAAATTAAAGCATATTGAAAAATTACTTAAAAATGGTGCTGATAAAATTATACTCAATACAATTTCAATAAATAATCCAAATTTCATTAATGAGGCAGCTAAAGAATTTGGATCACAATGCATAGTAATATCTGTGGATGCAAAATACGAGAATGACAAATTTTTTTTAATGGAAAAATATGGTCAAAATAAAAGCAGTCATGAGCTCGTTAATTATATAAAATTAATTCAAGAAAAAAATGCTGGAGAAATTTTTTTACAATCAATTAATTGTGACGGCTCTCTTTTAGGATACGATTTAAACTTATTAGAAACTGTTAAAAATCATTTAAATATTCCATTAATCATATCTTGTGGTGCGGGCAAATGGTCTCATGTTAAAGATGTTTTGGAAAAAAATTATGTATCAGCTGCTTCTTTGACGAATGTATTTCATTTCACTGAGAAAAGCATAAAAAATCTTAAACAAGATTTAAAAAACTCAATTTTTATAAGAGAATGAATATGGAAAAAATAACAATTTGCAAATTATGTTTGATGCCAAGCTCAAGACCCAGAATTAGTTTTGATATAAAGGGGATTTGTAATGCGTGCAATTATCAAAAGAAAAAAGACTTAATTGATTGGAATAGTAGAAAATTAGAATTTGAAGAGATTTGCAATGAACATAGATCAAAAGATGGAAGTTACGACTGTATAGTACCATGGAGTGGAGGAAAAGATAGTAGCTCGATAGCTTATAAATTGAAGTATGAATTTAAAATGAATCCTCTTTTAACAACTTTTTCCCCATTAATGCCAACTGATATTGGAAATATAAATAGGCAATTATTAATAAGTAAAGGTTTTGATAATCTTTATTTGAGACCCAACCAAAAAGTATCTAAGTATCTTTCCAAAAGATTTTTTATTGAAAGAGGAAATCCAAAAGTTCACTGGGATGCTGGTATAAATGCCTTCCCTTTAAATATTGCGGTAGAAAAAAATATAAAACTAATTTTTTATGCAGAACATGGTGAAAGTGAATACGGTGGAAAAATAATTGATAAAGATTCTGATAAAATTAGAAATTTAGAAGAGGTTTTAGAAAATCAAATTGGAGATGATCCGATTAACTGGACTGACGATCTGATTAGGTTGCAAGATTTAATTCCATACACCTACCCAAATGAAAAAAAAATAAAACAAAATAAAATAAAAGCATATTACTTTTCATTTTTTTTTAAATGGGATGTTTATGAAAATTATAAATACGTCAAAGATAAATTTGGATTTAAAGAAAAAGATTCCAGAATTTCTGGAACTTTTCAAAACTACGATAGTATGGATGATGAAATAGATCCTTTGTATTACTACATGCAATATATTAAATTTGGTTTTGGAAGAGCTTTAAGAGATTCCTCTAGATTAATCCAGAATGGGCATTTAAATAGAAAAGAAGCCATAAAGCATGTTAATAAATTTGATGGCGAATATCCTGAAGAGAAACTTAATGAGGTCTTGAAATATCTAGACTGCTCTATAATTGAATTTAATGAGAATATTAATAAACACAGAAATAAAGAAATATGGTCTTTACAGGGCAATGACTACAAACTTAATTTTAAGATTGAATAAATATTTAAATTTTTAATTTTTATCAATAATAACAAAATAATGTGGTAAAATTAGCAAATCTGCCACCTGCATTCCTTTTACAACCAGAGTGCCAGCCAACTTATTTTCTTTCTTATTCATTATATTTTTGCTTGAAAAAAATGTATCTCTAATAAATCTAATTTTTGCATTTGGGGTAATTTTTTTAATAACCGAAGTAAGAAAATCTTTAGAATGAACATCAAAATACTCATAAACTCTAGGGTTTCCCTTGCTATCAAACTCATTTTTTGGTGGTATATTTGTAAACTTAAACCATTTAGAATTTAATACCATTTGAATCCTATATGATTTGTTATGGACGGGCGTTCTTAAAATTAAATATTTTTTTGTTACCCTAAGCATTTCTTTTAGAGGCTTTCTAATCTCAGGAATATGAGTTAGCACATTAGAACAAACTACAACATCAAATTGATTTTTTTTATATGGAATATTTTGCGCCCAACCTAGTTTAAAATTTATATTTTTATCATTTTTCCATATTTTTTTTGCAGCATTAATATGATTGGCCCACGGGTCTATACCTGAGTAATAAAAACTTTTTTCAATTTTTTTTTTAAAAGTTCTATAAAAATGACCGGTCAAACAACCTACGTCTAAAATTGAAAAATTATTTATTAATTTAATCTTCGAAATAATTTTTGCGTACGCTTTGGCAACTTCCATATCAGGAAGTTGTCCTTTGGCTCTTTTAATAGAAAGGTTTAGATAGTGAATATTTTTTTCACTCACATCATAACACTGGTTATATTTTTTTTTCAAAATATTAGCTCAGATTTATATTTAATACTTTCTCTGTACCAAGATTTAAAAAAATTTTTTACCTTGATATAATTATCCAAAACAATTCTTTCTTTTTCAATCTTATTAACTTTTTTTGCAATAATTAAAAGATAATCACTATCAATATATCTATTTATAAAAATTGGTCTAAATTTATTTAGAATAAGTAAATTACTTAAGGAATTTTTGCTGAAATGAAATGGATGCAAATCTGGATTATTTTTTCCAAAATACATCTGAATTGGTTTTTTATATGGCACTAAAATTCTACTACTTTCAGCAACAACTATATACCCATTTTTTTTTACTAATTCTGAGGCACATTTAATTACATCAAAAGCGTTAGAGGTATTGCACAATGTCCACATTAATGTGACAACATCAAAGTTTTTTTTATTATTCTTTTTTAAAAAATATTCTTCAATTGTAACTTGAAAATTTTTAATCTTATTCTTTTTTAAAAGATTACAATTTTTTTTTGATGGCTCAATTGCAAAAATATTTGATGATATTTTTTTTTTCAAAAACATCTTCAAGAATTCTCCCTCTCCAGCTCCAAAATCACATAAAGATTTTGATCTCAAATTAAGAACAGAAAGCATTGTCTCCAAAACATAAACATGACGAGCAATTACAGCTGGTATTCTTGAAGTGTATTGAGACTGTGAAAATTTTTTACCAAAAATTTTTTTTGACCATTCTTCTGCGATTCTTTTTGAATCTCTTCTTTTGACAACAGAAACTAAACCAGAATATTTACTTATATTTACTTCTTTTCCGTTTGTTAATTTTTTAGAGTACGGAACAATTATGCTGCTTCCGAATCCATAATAGTCATTTATTAACTTTTTTAAATCCAACATAAATATTTGTTTAATCTAAATCAAATATATCGATTTCATCAGTCACAAAAAAAGGTTATTCGTTAATTCTAACATTGTAATTTGTATCAAAAAAATTTTTTCAGTGCATAAATCAAGCCAATTGAGCTATTAGTAACGGTAAGCTTAACGTGTTACCACGCTTCCACACCCGTC
>Ga0169931_10007838_pt1 | contig 15739 bp, 15 predicted proteins | sample Kivu_15m_20L_FD_129675 | JGI IMG/M metagenome (GOLD analysis project Ga0169931, IMG submission 129675) | Freshwater microbial communities from Lake Kivu, Western Province, Rwanda to study Microbial Dark Matter (Phase II) - Kivu_15m_20L... | ecosystem: Environmental > Aquatic > Freshwater > Lake... | reverse complement strand
CCCCATTTAATTCAATATAAAATATTATATTGAAATTTATTTGAATATTATTTAATTCATGCTCTTCATGAAATATTATTTATATAATTAATTTAATTATTTGTAAAATTAAAAATTATGTTTGTAAAATTAACAATTACATGATTGATTTTCCCTTAGGAAAAATTTAGTATTTAATTGTTAATTTTACAAACATAATTATTAATTTTACAAATAATTTAATTAAATATATAAATAATATTTCATGAATAGCATGAATTAAATAATACTATTAATTAAAAATTATATTAAAAATGTTTAAATTTATACTTTATAGAAATAGACTACTTCTTAATTCATATGCTAAAACTTATTCTAATAAAGTTATGAGAACAGAAATAAAGCCTATTAAAAGAAAAATAGCTGAAGAAATCCCTATAAAATTAGACATCGAAAAGATCAACAAATTAGAAAAGGTAGATTTTATATAATTTAAAAAATACATTTCAAGACATTTTTAGCAAGGTTAAATTTCCTTATATACGCAATTCCTGTTTCAATTGGGTTGATTTTTGCATATAAAATATTATGGCAAGAATATTTGACTCACGATAAGAAAAGAAATTTGAAGCAATCTATTCTTGGTTTGATAGCTGTTGGTACTCTTTCATCTGGAGCTCTTGTTGGAAATTATTTATACGATTCTAAGAGAAATCATTTATTTAGATCTAAAAATTTACTATTGAAGCGTAGACAGCATCTGATTATGGGATTTCTGTTTACCTTATTTTCTATGAATTACGAATTTATAGAAAGAAATTTATTTTACTTTCTTTCTTCTTCATTAACTGGCTTAGGGTATCAATTTATTTTTTTATTTTAGGTTTTTTGCAGTCCTTCACATAATGGCAGATGAAAAAAAATCAATGAATTTATCTCTTCGCTTTAATGTCTTCCATATTTCTCTCATATTTGTACTTTTGTTATTTTCTGCATGCAGTTTTACATACTACAGAGAAGCTGAAAAAGAAAAAGAGTTTATAAAAGAATATAAAAATCGTCAGAAATACATTAACTCACTTGAATAAAAAAATTAAAATGAAAAATTATTTAAATTAAAATTGTTATCCTTCATTTATTTTGTATTAATAAGGAAATTTTAAGAATAATATGTCATTAAATTAAAATACCAATAAAGAAATTTTTATGATTCTTTATAAATCTAAATAGTCTTCAAGAATATTCTTTTTATTTAGATTAGTCGAAAGGATTGAATAAACCCCGGATAAATTTTTAAAATAATTTGATATTTTAAGTTCCCTACTAATGAATTGAGTAACCCTATCTAAAAGCTTAATTGACATCCATATAATTTCTGCATTGTCTTTTAATTTATTTATGTCTGGATTAAAACTAAATATTTTCTCCTTAAGAGAATTTAATTTACTCGTTAATTTTTTTTCATCCTGATGATTATTTAGCATAGAAATACGTTTACTCATAATATCAATAGCAGTTATTGAAGTCCCATTTATATCCTCCTTCAATGCCACAATACATGATTTAATTAATTTTTCATCTTGATTTAAATATTCTTTATATAAGTCGCTGTTTAAAATTGAAATGATATCAAGTCTTTCTTTCTCATTTGATAAAAGAGAATTTGTAAATTCTTCAAAAATCAAAAAATTATTATAGGAAATAGAATCAAAAGTATTCTTTAAATCATTAAGAGTTTTTATATGATTTTTACAACATATGGAATCATTCATAATCAGATAATCGAAAAAGTCAATACTATTTTTGTTTTCAATGTCTACAGCGTTGAATATAATCCTTAAAAAATTATGAAATTTTTTTGAAAATTGGGCGATATTTTCTAAATAAATTTCAGAAAAATCATCGTAATCTATTGAAGGAGGATGAATGAGACTTTTATCTATATGCATTTTTAATCTTTTTTTCAAGCTCTCATTTAGAGGAAATTTTTTAAAATCATTTGTCAAAAGGTGAGATAACTTTCTGTAATCTAATAAATATTTTATCTCCTTGTTAATACTTGAACTTTTATCCTCAGATTTAATAAAACAATTCTGCTCTTTTAACAAATTTATGAGTAAAATAAAATCCTTAATAAATATTCTTCCTATTCTAGATATGTTGAATTGATTATCTTCGAAATTTAGCAGAGAATGAAACATTTGTATTCTCTTATGCGAGTTTCTATGAATATTTAATGATTTTAGAAGTTCTAAAAATTTATTTTCTGTTAAGGATGCAAACGCATATTTATTCGATAAATAGATCAAAGGAAGATTAATAAATTCAAATTTGTAATTTTCATTTTCATTTTCTTCGACTGATCCTTTTGAAAATTTTTTATCAATTAAATTGAAATATATATAATCTATTATCTTTAAAATTTTACTTCTTGTAAAACTCGGTGTAATTTTTTCTTTTTTAAAATTATATTCATTGATCAGCTGATTTGCTATTTTAAATGTTTCTATAGAGTTATAGGAATTTAGATCAGTATATATAATATCATTAGTATCTGCCCTTATAAAATTATTCCTTAATTTATCAATTAAAGAAAGGATTTTGGAACTATCTAATTTTTCAATATCAGAATATATTATAAATTCGTTTTCTAAATCAGATATATCTTTTTTACATTCAGATATAATATTTTCTAAATATACAAAATTTTCTTTATAAACTTTTTTTGATTCCTTTTCTGCTTTTTGAAAATCCAAATTCGATCTAAATAAATTGCAATTTTCTTTGAAAATAAAATCAATTTCATTCAATATGTCTAAATAAGAAGGGAACAAATCTTGGGTCAATAGAAATTTCAAATTTTGAAAAATTTTGCTAGAATCAAGTAAGTATACATCAAATTCATCTTTATCAGATGTTAAATGGGATGAAAATGTTTTTAATATATCAATATTATTAATCAATTTATTGAGATCTCCTTGAACAATTTCAGAATATTTTTCAGCTCTTTCATATCTTAACTGTAATTTTTTCTGGAAATCCGATTCTAATTCTAAACAAGAATTATCTGTTTGTATTCCCCTATCTATAAATTTCCCTAATGCCAAAGTGATGCCTTTATTCAGATAAATTTGAAGGTCTAATTGCCTTTTTGCTTTTTCTATAGCCCCCAGTTCGAATTTTACTGAATTCATATTGATAACCGAATGATCTACAATTATTTGCCTTCTCAAATTAAAAACATCTTCCGTTGAATTTTTCTGAGAGATAACTTTATTTTTCAAAGACTTTCTGCCGATTTTTTCTTTGCGAATTTTTATCAATTCTTTGTTGTCGAAATCGATTGGAATTTTGTTTGTCAAATGGTTTGCGATGGTTTCGAAATTAGACACAGTTGGATTGAAAGTACTCTGACGTTTCATTAATTTAATGTTTGATGAAGACAACAAAAATTTATTTGAATTTGAGTTGGAGTCAGATCTAATTTCGATTGAATCTATTTCTCGATTATCTAATCTATTTTTCTTATGGCCTCCTCTACTGATTAGTTCTTTAAGCATATTTTCTTTGATTTCTTTTTCTTTGTTTGTTTTTTCCAGCATCGATGAAACTTCTTTTATAGTGTTTTCTTTAAATTTTAGATCCTTTTTTAAATTCTTTATTTCTCTTTGAAGTTTTTCTATGTCTTCTTGTAATTTGGTGTTTTTCTCTTCAGTTTGCATTAATTTATTCTCTTTTTCTTTTAGATTATTTTCAAAAGCATCTTTTATATCTTGATTTTCTTTATCTTTAATTGAACTCAATTTTTCTGCATTAAAAGCCTTCGCCTCCCAGATCCGATTTAGAAACTCGCTACGATAGTTAGAGGAGATGGAAAGATGAGATGAAAAATCTTGAAACAAAGAATCGATTAAAAAATTTTTAATTGTATAAAATTTTTGAGAAGATTTATTATCTGAAGAATTTGAATTCACTATAGATTCTAAAAGAACTATGAAAAACTTCACTTGTTTGTTTTCTGTATTTATCATAGAAACTTCGCAATCTAAGACGCTTTTTATCTTCTCATAAAAGTCTTGATGATAATTTAAGGTTTTAATAAAGTACTTGAGAAAATCCAAATTTTTGTTAAAATGAAAGAAATACTCTTCTTTCTTATAAAAATTTTTTGTTTTTGTCATTGAGAAAAAATTTTCCTTAGAGTTGTTAAAGAACCTTGATAAATCTTTTGATTTGTTTATTTTTCTGCTTCTTAATTTATCTACATCAATTTCTGAATCCAAATGTCTAAGCCTTTCTGTTAAACTTGCTTTTGCATATACCTCTTTTACCAAGTCAATAGGTCTGTTAAGATGATTGATGAAATTTTTTATATTTAAGTTTTTCATTTTAGGCTTAGTCAAATCAATCAAATATTTTTCTTCTTTCGTGTTAGCTTTGAAGTAGTCTAATAATTCAGAGTATTTATTCGTTGGGGAGGCATAATCATTCTTTTCTGATGTCATTTTATTCGAATTAGTTTTGTACATAAGTAAATTAAAATTATAATCCTTTAAATAATTAATTTATATCAAATTATCGTTATATATATCAAGATAAGGGCTAAGTATTATTTATATCAACCTAATTTTCTGATTTTTATTGTCAAGTGAAACGAAATTTAAGAATCACAATATTATTTACAAATGTTTTATTAATATTTTATTAAACCTTCTTATATTAATTGCGAATAAATTATTATTTATTAAAATGATAGCCAACACAGATGACTTAATTAAGTCAACTTGTGAAAAAATAGTCAACAAATACAGAGAAGAAAATGTAAAAGATGCATTTTCTTTGATATCAAAGCTTTTAAACAACATCCTTGCTAATCCAAGGGATTCTAAATTTCGAAATTTCAAACGAACAAACGAGTTAATAAAGTCAAAAATTCTTGTACTAAAGGAAACTCAGCAATTGATGTATGATATTGGTTACAAAGAATTAGACAGCGAGTATTTGGTATTCGAGGGAGAAGACGTGTCAAAAATCAAAACCGCAGTTAGGATTATAGATGAATACTTGAACAAACTCAATAAAATAATAGAACAGCAAGAAGTCAGAAAGAGAGAGGAAGAAGCAAGAAAACTTCAAGAAGAAGTAGACCGCATGAAAAAAGAAGAATTCCTAAGAAAACAGAAGATTCAGGAAGCGCTTGAACATGATAAAAGAGAAAGAATGCAGAGGGAGAAAGCTACTGATTCAATGGGTAAAAAAATGGATTTCGGAGCTAAAGTGTGTAAATTCGAACCTAAGAGAGGAGGAGGATGAGGTTAAATCATTCAAGGATTTAATCTTTGAAATTTTAGAATATACCATTTATCATAGATAATTAGATATAAATCATTTCTAGCTGATTCTTTGTGAAGTGTCTACCAAAAGTCTTTTTGACAGGGTATGATGCTGATAGAATTGGCTTATAAATTTTATTCATTAATCATCAAATATTTTATTCATAAAATGTCCCAAAGTATTTTATTATTTAAATATAATTTACTTAAATAAAGGTAAGTATTGGGTTATTCTCCCAAGCGTTTCGCAGAAAACTAAAATTCGATAGGTTTAATTTCTAGGATAACTTGGTTAAATTATTAAGTTTATAAATGATTTAAACACTAAGTATATAAATTTTTTTGGTTGAATTAAAAATTTTTTATAAATTATAATGTGCAAACTTAAAATATGATTCTTAAATTATATTAATGCTTATCATGTTCTAGATCTAATTTACTTAATAACTCTTCAAGATATTTACTGATCATCTTAGATATTGACAAGGTTGTAATTTTGCCAGAGCTAAAGTTCTACAAATTTCATTAAATAATATAAATTACATTAGGTAAAGTATTTGTAGTAACTAATTCATCTATCGGTAAATTTTCAATCTTTCTAAATGATTCTGTATATAATAAATTATGCGTGATAAAAGCATTGATATTAGCAGCTCCCATCTTTCTTAATTCTTTCACGCATGAAATTAATTTTGATCCAGTTTGTATCATATCGTCTACTATGATGACATCTTTACTTTTGACATCCTCACCTATGTAAGTACTATATAAATTATAATCTATTTATATTACACTTGATCTATATTATTGTTACTACCATGCTCCTTATATTCTGCCATACATCCTAAGGATGCTGGAACACCACTAAGTTCAAGAATATCTTTCATTTTTCTTGCTCTGGAAGTACCATTTACATCAGGAGATACTATAACAGGGCTGTCTCCGATTTCTCCCCTTGAAATTTTCTCAACAATATAACTTGCTCCTAGATAAACCATGTCTAATTCTAGAAATTGCATGGACTTAGCAAAACCTGTTATATTCGTATGAAGATCAACTCCAATTATTTGATCTGCTCCTAATCCTTCTAAAAGTCTAACGATTAGAGTCGATGAGTAAGGCATTATCTTTCCGATTTCAGTAGGTAGAGGAGTTCTTGAATATGCGAAGTAGGGGATTAAAACAATAATTCTCTTCGCTGATTCACGCTTTAAGGCTGAGATCAAGAACAGAAGCTCGATTAGATTGTCATTAATAGGTGGAGTCAGTGACTGTATTATTATAATATTTTTATTGTTAACTTTTTCATGAATTTTTATTGATGATTCACCGTTATTTAATTTGACTATGCTCAATTTTCCAAGAGAAGCCTTAAGATCCTTGGCCACTTCTTGGGCTAATTCTTTATTTCCATTACCTGAAAAAAGAATGAATGACTGTTTTTTAGAATCAGGGGAAACATAATATTTCTTCATGAATTGCCTTATATGATATGTATAATAGTCTTCTTCAATTTCTTCTATCACCTTGCAGGATATTATTTTCTTCTTCATATAATGATTAAAAATAGTCTCTTTATGATAGTATAATGAAAATAAACATGGCAAATAAAATATTTTTGAGAATATTAAATGAGTTATTTTTCCTTTGCCTATGCCATACATCTAGTAATAATATATTTATTTTAATTAACCTTAATATTCAATTACTGGAAATTACAGGCTATATATATATATATCAATTTGTTTTAATTAAAAGATTTTCATTAATTTTACTTAGGATTTTAAAAGTAATAATCAATCACAAATTTCTTCTACTATTCTAATTTTCCTAATAATTCTCTTAAATATTCTAAAGACATATTAAGGTTTATTTTGTCATGTTTAATTAATTCTTTATTATTTTCTAAATGATGAATCAAAGAGGAAAGGTTATTTTTCAGTAAAATTTTATTATCTTCTGTCAATTCTACAACTTTAGTTGAGAAAAATAGTCTAATATCATTTTTATTAAATATCGAAAAATTTTGACGTTTGATAAAATTTTTTAGAATTTCCCAGATATTATTTGCATTCGTAAAATTGAAGTCGTTACATAAGTTTATCAAATTCAATATGTGATCATTTCTATTTTCATGTATGATAGATTGAGACAAAAGAGATTCTTTGTCCTATTTTATGAATATATATATGTAAATATTTAATTTACGTCTATTTTCACGAAAGTAAAAACTTCCTTTATTTTATCTTTGTCATGATGTATTGCGATCTCAGACAGAATTTTAACAATGTAAATAAAGCTTTTATCTTGATAAGAGATTTCACCGTCTAATAAAATATTCTTTATATCAATTAAAAAACCGAAGCAAAAGTTTTTGTAATCTTTCATATAAACATGCTCAGAGTTATTTTCTGTGTGCAAAATAAAATAAATTGCATCCAAATAGAGATTTAAGTAAAACTCCTTTTTTAAAATTAAAGGTAAAAATGAGGTTTCAAAAACGAAATCCTTTTCATTTAGGAGATTGACTGGAGAATATCCTCCATTCAAGAGCAAATAAAAAATTAAACTTATTCCATAATGATTATATGAGTCTTTCATAAGGTATTCAGTTTTTTCGCATTCTGTTTCTTGTAATCTACTTTTAATTTTTGATATTTCATATAAACTGGTAATATTCCTAAATGAGAAGCTTATCAGAGACAAGGAATAATCAAGAAATTCTTCAAAATAAGAAAAATTAGTAGAGAATAAATGTCGATGAGTGAAGGATTGATAATCGTGATCTGTTGTTGTGTGATATTTACCTTGATATTTGCAGAAATTAGTGATGAAAAAGAAAAGAAAATCAGATAAAAATAAATTAATATAATGAAAGATTTGAATTTCTGGAAGATGGCTGAACTCTTCTGAATTTTCGGAATTCTCTTGAGACTCGAGATATTTAAAATATAGCGGAATACAATCATCTAAGAAGAGATTAGTTGAATCGATTTTCATTCCTAAGAAAATAGTCTTAAGAAATTCTTTCATAGTTGGGAAGAAGTATAATTCTAAATAGCTACATTCTTTACTTGTTAATATTTTCGGAGGAGAGTAATGTGAATGTTTGTCGTTCTATAATTATATTTAAATCTTCTTACTTGATTCGAGCACAGATGATATGAAAGGTTCTCGTTTAATATTCCTTTTGTTTTAAGATAAGATCTTGCGTGATCTCTTAAAACCCCACCTATAACAAAGATCAAACTGCCTACAAAATTTTCTTTCTTTTCTATATTCCATAGGCATATAGCAAATAAAGAAATTGTTTTGTAAAGCAGCATCACACTACTTTCTGTATTGATAATAAAACTAGATAAACTTGTGTAAAAAAGATTCATCTGACTAAAGCAGAATATTTGTAGAATATTTAAATCAATTAAAAAATTCTTTTTTTCTTTTAAAATTTCTGAATCATTTCCAGTTTCTAATTGATTCTCATAAAATTCCGCATAATTAAAATTTGAATTAGATGTATCTAATGAGGAAACGATTTTTTTTCTTTCCTTGTCTATTGTAATGATTTGCTTTTTAAGGAGATTGTCCAAATTTTTATTGTTAAGAAAAAATAAATGAAGAAAGTAATCGTAGTAACTCAAAGAATAGTCCAGATTATGAATGTAAAAATTACTCGTATCATACATCTCCCATAAAATTTCTAGATATTCATCGCCTGTCGATTGTAAAGCTTCTTTTGATAATTTTAGCATATTTTCTAAATACGAAATTTGTTGATTGTCATCTTCTTTCAGCACATTTTTAGAAAACAATTTTAGATAGTTTACATTCTTTTTTAATTTGACTTCTTCATCTGCATTTGAATTTTTATTCTTGATGAGTTTTTGACTCACAACATTGATGTTTTGAATTGATTTATTTAGTTTTTCAATGGAATAATCGTTTTGAATTTTTTTCTTCTCCATATTGTAAAATATAAAATTTATTAATCATAATTAATTTAAAATCATTCCATTTTATAAATGTGTGAATAATTTTTTAATTAAAATTTTTTTGTCTTTCTTCATACCATTCGTTGGCTAATTGCTCTTGGTAGTTTTTATCATTAATCCCAAACATTAGTTTTTCCATTTGATACTTTATTTTGTCCAGTAAGTCATCTTGTAATTTTTTTCTTGAATGAAAATCATCAAATTTAAGATTTTCCAATTTTTTTATTTGAAGTTTTATTGAATTTTCAATGTTTGAATCGGTCTGAATTTGAGGATTTTTCTGATTTACAATTTGTTTATTGTTTACTAATTGATTTACTTTCATATTTGGATATTAATTACTTTTTGGTAAGAAGAGTTTATTATTCGATTGATCATCTTTGAACGTTGGATCATTATATGTTTTAATTATTTTAGGATCGCCAATAATGAATTCAAACTGATTTTTAATATTTTTACCATAAATAATCTCATATTTTAAATTAATAGTTTCATTCTCATATAGGTCTTTTAATTTTTTTCTACGTATTTCTATTATTTCCTTAAATTTCCTTTTAAGATAATTCGAATCTGTTTTTATTCCATCTGCCTTTTGAGAAAAAGTCTTATCGGATTTCTTTGTTTCAGTTGAGTATCCTTCTAATTTGTTTAAATTAATATCAGTGTTTTTATTATCCAAAATCATTAAGGAATAGACATTTTTTATGTTTGCAGACTTGTCAAGATTGTATGCTGTAAATAAAATATTATTTTACTTTTTTCCGAGAATTTTCTGGCCCTAAATTAATAGAAATTGAATTTATCATTTTCAATTTTATTTATTTATTCTTCGTAAGTTTATTTGATTATACAAATTTAAATATTTTTTAATATAATACGAAATATTTTTCTTAATTTAATGATCATGTTTTCTGTTAGATTAAAAATTTTCAGCGTCTTCTCAATTTTGAATGTATTTTAGATAACTCTCTGAATTTCTTTGTAATATGGGTTCTATCGGCCCTAGTAATCTCTTAAAGCTTTGTCTATCGAGTGAAATAAGTTTGACATTTGTTATAGCAACAACATTTGCTGCTCTAGGTTCTCCACTTATCAACGCGAGTTCTCCAAAATAATCTCCCTTAAAATATTTCTTTACTTCGACTGCTTGTTTCCCAGGTTCGAAAGATTTTGTTGCAACAGCCTGTCCATCCTCTATAATATAAAAGACATCTCCCATTTCGCCTTCTCTTATAATCGAATCCCCTTTATTGAAGTAGGCTACTTTTAAAGCATCTGATATTTGGAGTTTTTCGTATTCATCTATGGTAGATAAAATCTCAACAGATTTTAAAAATTCTATGAAATTTGTCCTTTTTTTCTGTGCTGATTCTTTCACAATGTGATTGAATGTCTCTCTGTCTAATTTCCATAATACACAGTTTGTTTTAGCAATCACACTAGCTGCCCTAGGGGTATTATATAGAAGAGCAAGTTCTCCAAAAGCATCTCCTGCTTCATATACCTTTACTAATTTTCCGAATGTTTCGTCACTTTTCGCCTTAAGATGTTATTATAATTTATAAAATATTACAAATCTTTTATAACAATTAAGTTCTCCTGAATCCACCACATAAAGACAATCCCCGAGATCCCCTTGCCTGATTACTTCTTCATTTTCTTTAAAAGTTACTTCTTGCATAGCGTCTATGACTATTTCTAATTCGTTTCTTTCAAGACTGTTAAATAGAAAAGAATGTAGTACTCTACTTTTAATTTGAATTTTTTGTTCTTCCGTTTTTTTAATAATTAAGGGAACAAATTTTTTCTTTTCGTTATATTCACCATATACTTCAGCTGAGACAGCTATTCTAGGAAGACTTAATCTTTCTCGTACTTTTACTAAATCAATTTCTGGCGAATGCTCATCATCCTAAAATATTATTTTTAACGAATTTACACTTTCCTCGGAATCAGAATTGTTCTCATCCTCATGATTATTATTATGATGTCTGTCTAATTCTCGATACTTTTTAATTTGTTGGCGTAAGCTTCTAAGCTCTTCCTTCTCTTCTTTAGTAAGGCCTTAAATTAAATTTTTAGTTTTTATTTCAATAAATACTACCATTAGAAGTATAATTCCCTTTTTTATTTAAATATTCGATCATGAAATCTTCGATATTTCTTGGTCTTTCTGATACTAAATTGTAAATTAAACCTTCTATAACAGATTTTATGTTGTTATGATATTCCGTTTCAGACATTTTTAACTTATAAAAATTTATTTATTTAAAATTATGCATTTAGTATATTCTTTTTAGATGTTTTTAAATTACAACAAATTTCCGTAGAATTAATTTAAATACAATAGAGATATCAAGACATTTCCTAGTTTTTATTAAGTTTTTATTTTTATTAAAATTTAAATATGTTATATTTATGTTCGGTTATCGGAAGTTATATTGAACTAAGGGTAATAAGGCTGTAACTCCATCCAGAGTGTCTGCTGAAACTTCTAAAACTAAATAAGGAATTGAATCATTCAATTTTTGATTGGAAAACTGCACATAGACATCTTCTATTTTATGATCCAATCTGCTAAGATTCGATTTCATAAACGTTTGAATTAATGTAATTTGATTGGTAGTAATTATACTTACATCTACAGAGTATTTTTCTTGCATGTGATTGATTAATTGTCTTATAGTCATTGGACCATCTATGACTATCTTGTCCCAAACTGTCCATTTAGGAGGAATGGCTTTTACTGGACCTAGCATGAGAGGATCATAATCTTTGTCAGTCTGTTGAATTTTTTCTGCTGGTTCAGTTAATACAAACAAACTAACTGCTAAATTCATAAATGCGTTTCTCATAAAATCAATTTTATTAGTCTGTAATACAGTATATATTTGTAATGCAACTAAGCCTGTAATTGCTGCAGTTGTAGTTGCTATTGCTGGGATAATTTTTCCTGCAATCATTTTAGTTTTCTGTCTATCTGATTCAGCGATTCGATAGTTTCTAGCTCTTAAATTACTTGTGGCTGTTATAAAGTCTATATGTCCATTTTCATCGTCATCTTTTTCAAATTCTTCTGGTTTCAATGAATTAGCATCAAAGATATTTTTATCATAGAGACTTAGTTCGTTAATCAAATTGGAAATCTGATTTTCATCATCTTTACCTATAGAAACTTCGATGGGATCATTTTCATTAACTTGTATCTTTAAATTTTTAGGAACGAATTCGGGAATTTTAACAGATTCAGAATATTTTTGTATATAATCTAATGGTGAAGGATTGATTGAAAGGCATCTTGCTAAGATTGTAGCATAATTACTAACAAACGAAAAATGTAATGGATCGTAAGAATTGTAGCTGATTGGGGAAGGAACTCTTTTTGAGCCTGACCAAAATTTAGATCCATCAGGATTCACATATTCAGGAGGGAAGCTATGCAATAATTGTTTTATAGCATGGTCATAATTTTCAGTAAATCTATCTATAGCTAATTCAATACATTTTTCAAATGATCTTGTGCTAGCAACTTCAACTAATCTTTTTATTGCAATCACTTTTTCTAATTGGAAGGAAGTGTTACCCTCTTTTTTCAAGTCATTGTAGAAACCACTAGGATCAGTGAGTAATCTATGTGCTTCTTTAACAACATTTGTAAAATATCCGTTAAAGTGGTCTCTTCCCCATTCAATGCAATGTTCAATTAAAGCGGGGAAGTTTCTTAAGGTACACATAGGAATGGACTCTTCAGGTGGATCTTGAGTATCATTATAGCAAGATGTTACATGCGGGACTATCATTTGAACATGGGCTTTAGTTCCTAAAGTTCCAGAATCGATTAAAGGCTTTCCGTACCAAGTGCACATTGAATCTATATATCTTCTAGCATGAACATTATCAACAGCATTTATGACAAAGTCTTGGGAATTCCAAAATTTCGAGTTAAATATATGAACATTTTCAGCTCCTACTCTTGACTGTAAATCATAGCAAACAAATTCTGAATTCATTTTTCTTACAACTTCACAGGCTGTCTTAGATTTAGAGCCTCCTACATTTTCTCTCCTGAAAAGGAATTGTCTGTTTAGATTACTAATCTCTATGTTATCATTGTCGGTTACAACAGTTTTAGCTTTTGTAGAGATACCCATAAGAGCAAATTCTTTCAAAAATTCGCATCCTAAAGCCCCAGCACCAATCATAAATACATTTAAATTATGTAATTTTTCTTGTATTTCAGTTCCGAAAATAGCGATCTGATCATCGTATCTAGAATTTTGGGGAGTTCTGTTTGGTGAATCAAGATTTGCAACGCATTCATAGAAGTCGAACCACAACCACTGATTAATTGGAGAATATTTTCCTGTGAATTTGACTATTTCCTGAGCTACTATACCTCCCAAGAAAGAAGTTACTGGAACTATGTGTGATTTACTCCAAATAATTTGGGCAAGTAGAACTTTTTCATTGAATTGTTCTGAATTATTCATCCATTCTACATTATTTGTTTTTCCGTTTTCATAAATTCTCCTAGCTATTTGTAAAACTTCCTCAGCTTGAGCTTGATTGTTTAATTCAGGCAAAGATGAATAAAGTTTTACGAATTCATGCAAAGCTAAAACTCCACAATGTAATAGTTCATTTCTTCCAAATTTCGAGAAGTCTATAGGGTCTGGGATCTTATTGCCATTATAAGGTGATTCGAAAGAATCTATGAGGGATTTATAAGAATGTGGTTTTGGTACTTTTACTTGTTCTACTATTCCTCCCCCAATTTGAAATTCACCGTATTTGCTCGTATCTCCAATTGAAAATGCTATTGGCGATACGTATTTAATTTCTCTAGGAACACCATCGTTTAATTCAATCATCCCTTGAACTTCTCTAAATGTGACATAATCTCCATCTGTTAGAGCCAATTTTCCAGTTCCAATTGAATCATCTATAAGAACAATACCTTTTTCATCTCTGCTAATATTTCTTATAATATATTGTTTACATTCCTCACCGTTTTCATCTCTTATCATGTGTTGATCTCCAAAATCAACAAATGCAAATCCTGTGATCCCCATGCTTGCGCAATAGATGAAACCAGCTTTATTATCTCTGCATATTTTGTTCAATTTTTCTACAGTTTCTCTTGGAATTACTTCAGTTATGACTACAACATTATAATCAGCAACGACATCTTCGAGATTAACGACATTAGTAAGAGCGTCTACACAGACATAAGGATTAAGTTCTGCTAACTTATTTAGTGAAGCAACATCTCTTCTAACGTTTGAAATGTGGCTTTCATTTAAGTAGAAGTTACTTCCAAGGTCATTAATTGTCACTAAATTGGGGTCGTGAAGTGCAACACTTTTAGGTCCTGCTAAGATGATATTTTTAGCTATTTCAACTCCAAGTCCTCTCATACCGTGAATTAAAATTTTCATTTGAATAAGTTTTCCCATTGCTTCCATCCCGAAAGTTCCAATTTGTCTTGAATACAAATTAGTATCGATTTCCATGTTTGAATTTGTATCTTGAATCATTTTTGTTTTATTATTAATTCATATTTAATATTTAATTAATGTAAAAGTTGAGAATCCTATAAATTTTATTCAATTTATTATTTGAATTTAGAATTTATAATATTTGACTCAATAAAATTTTGATTTTTAAATTAATCCTCTCAATAACAAGAATGCGCTTATAGTCCCCCCAAAATTTGCCCATCTTCCAGAAATAAAGTCTAAGAAAACAATAAGAATTCCTAACCAGAAAGCCTGTATTTTAATAGGTAAGGGGAATAGGTAAAAGTGTTGCGTGGGTGATCTAAATACGAAATACATAATCATTCCTCTGAAAATTGCCTCAGATTTGAAGAAAGTTTGCTCTTTATGCATTGTTATCATTAAAACAGAACCTATTATCATCGATGACATTACTAATCTAAGAAAAACGGGACTAGTTAGCATCGGTTCTAAGGAGGAGCCTATGAATCCTGTTAAAAGTGTTTCAATGAAAAAATCAAAGAAGTTTGCCTTTGCAATATGGGCAGTAATTAAAACGTGATATTTATTATGCCTTAAAGCAAGTTGGTTGTAGAAAAATTCAGTAATATATTGCCTATTCGACATGAATAGACCTATTCCATATATTGCACAATTTGCAATTATGATTCCTTTTGTAACAGGTGGTAAGAATGCAAGAGGATTATTCATATTTGATTGATACTTCTTAGGATAAGAATTGATCAATTTATTTTTTGAATCCATCATTATCTTTTGATTAAGTTGTCTCGTTGTTAAAAAATATTGTGTTTTTGAAAGTTTAAACATTAGTATTTATTTATTTATATAAAAAAATAAAATTAACTTATTTTTTAGAGTTTAAATTTTATTTTCTGAATTTATGATATTATATTCATATGAAATTATACTTGAATTT
>Ga0169931_10007837_pt1 | contig 15740 bp, 12 predicted proteins | sample Kivu_15m_20L_FD_129675 | JGI IMG/M metagenome (GOLD analysis project Ga0169931, IMG submission 129675) | Freshwater microbial communities from Lake Kivu, Western Province, Rwanda to study Microbial Dark Matter (Phase II) - Kivu_15m_20L... | ecosystem: Environmental > Aquatic > Freshwater > Lake... | reverse complement strand
CGATCAACTGGCCGATGCGCTGCAACGCGAACTGCCGGCTGCAGATGCAGCTCGCCTGCAGGCACGCCACGCGCGTCGCTTCCCGGCCAATTACCAGAGCGAGGTGTCATCAGAGCAGGCACTGCTCGACATCACGGCGCTCGAAGAGCTGGACGCCAACCCGCAGCAATCGCAGCTGCGCTTACATCGGCCGACGGACGCCGCGCCGAACAGAGTGCATCTACGACTCTGTCGCCATGACGAGCCAGTACCCATCGCCGATCTGCTGCCGTTGCTGGAAAACTTCGGTCTGCGCATGCTCGGCGAAAAATCCTGGCAGATTGCCGCGCTCGAAAACCAGGCTGCAGTCGTGCTGCAAGACTTTGCACTCGAATTGCAGGGTGCCAGCAGCTTCGATATCGCAGCTACAGGTCCCCGATTCATCGAAGCACTGCGCGCCGTACGGCGCGGCCTACTCGATAACGACGGTTTCAACCGACTTGTGTTGCTCACAACGCTCGATGCGTACGAAGTCAACGTGCTCAGAGCCTGCTGTCGTTACTTGCTGCAGACTGGAATTCCATTCAGCCAGTCGTACATGGAGCGCTGCCTTTACAGCCATGCCGATCTTGCTGCAGAACTGTACGCGTTTTTCGCAACTCGTCATCAACCACAACTGAGTGATGCCAAGCGCGCTGCTGCCGAGCAAAGACTGAAGACTCGCCTCAACCGCAAGCTCGAAGCAATCGTCAGCGCCGATGAAGATCGGATCTTGCGCAGCTTCGTCGCCGTCATTGAAGCCATCTTGCGCTGCAACTTCTTCCAGCGCGATGCAGCCGGCGCGCGCCGCCCTGCCCTGACGTTCAAACTCGACCCGCAGGCTATTCCGGGCCTTCCGCTGCCAAGGCCGCGCTATGAAATGTACGTTTTTGGCTCACGGGTCGAGGGCGTGCACTTGCGCATGGGCGAAGTGGCACGTGGTGGCCTGCGTTGGTCCGATCGGCGCGAAGACTTTCGCACCGAAGTGCTCGGTCTCATGAAGGCTCAGAACGTCAAAAACACCCTGATCGTGCCGGTCGGCGCCAAGGGCGGTTTCGTACCGCGCCGTTTGCCGAGTGCACCGCGCGAAGCCGTGCAGGCCGAGGGCGTTGCAGCTTATCGCCTCTACATTAATGCGTTGCTCGATGTCACTGACAACATTGTGGCAGGAAAGATTGCAGCGCCCCCCGCACTGCATCGACGCGATCCAGCCGACCCCTATCTCGTGGTTGCCGCCGACAAGGGAACGGCAACATTCTCGGATACGGCGAATGCCATTGCGATCGAACGTGGCTTTTGGCTGGGCGACGCGTTTGCCTCGGGTGGATCGGCCGGCTATGACCACAAGAAAATGGGCATCACCGCAAGAGGCGCCTGGGAGTGCGTCAAACGTCACTTCCGCGAAATCGGCCACGACACGCAAACACAGCCCTTTACGGTGGCGGGCATCGGCGACATGTCAGGCGATGTGTTTGGCAACGGTATGCTGCTGTCGCAGCAGATCAAGCTGGTCGCCGCATTCAATCATCAACATATCTTCATTGATCCCGCGCCGGACCCTGCCAAGAGTTTTGCCGAGCGTTCACGCCTGTTCGCACTACCGCGCTCAGGCTGGAATGACTATGACGTAAAGCTGATCTCCAAGGGTGGCGGCATCTACGAGCGCAGTGCTAAAACCATCCTACTGTCGCCAGAAGCACGTGCCTTACTCGGCATTACCAATGCTACGGCTACGCCACTTGAGGTCGTGCGAGCCATCCTCTGCATGCAAGTCGACTTGTTGTGGAATGGCGGAATCGGCACCTATGTCAAAGCCAGCAGCGAATCGCAGCTCGCAGCCGGCGATCGCAGTAACGATGCAGTACGTGTCGATGGTCGCGACCTACGCGCCAAAGTGGTGGGCGAAGGCGGTAACCTCGGCTTTACCCAGCGCGGTCGTGTCGAGTACGCCTTGCAAGGCGGACGCATCAACACCGACTTCATTGATAACTCGGCTGGCGTCAACACCTCGGACGTCGAGGTCAACCTTAAGATCCTGACGACGGCGATCGAGTCGAGCGGTCGGCTCAAGCGCCGCGATCGCGACCGACTGCTTGTCAAACTCACAAACGATGTGGCGCAACTGGTGTTGCGTAACAACTATTTGCAAAGTCAGGCGCTCTCCACGCTGCAGTTACAAGCCAACAGCCGACTTCTCGAACTGCAAAGCCTGATCCGAAGTCTCGAGCGCAGTGGCGAGCTCGATCGCGCTGTCGAGTTCTTGCCAGATGACGAAACCCTGCTCGCACGGCGTAAGCAAGGTCTCGGCTTGACGCGCCCCGAGCTGGCCGTGGTGCTGGCTTACTCGAAAATCTCTCTCAATCGACAGTTGCTCGCGTCCGACCTGCCGGAAGATCGCTATTTCGCACAGGAACTGCAGCGCTACTTCCCGTCGATTGTGGCCAGTCGCTATATCAAAGATATCCGACGACATCGCCTGCAACGCGAGATCATCACGACTGCCGTCACCAACAGTCTCGTCAATCGCATGGGACCAAGTTTCGTCATGCGTGCGATGCAAGAGACCGGCGCTTCGGCTGCCGATGTGGCGCGGGCCTACAGCATTGCCCGAGAGGTGCTGGCTGCGCGCGAGCTTTGGAGTGGGCTCGAGAAACTCGACAACCGAGTCGCAACCACCGCACAGTATTCGGCTTACGCCGATTCGGCTCGCTTACTGCGTCACGCCACCATGTGGTTGTTACGGCGTGGTTCGCACCGCGTGGTTGCCGATACGATCGGGGTTTTCGATGCGCCGGTCAAAACGTTCATGGACTCTTTGAACTCGACCTTGAGTGGCACAACGCTGGCGCAGTACCGGCGCGCTCGAGAGCACTATCTCGCTGCAGGCATGACCGAGCAGTTGGCGGCGAAACTGGCTGCAGGCGTGACGCTTGATGCTGCCTTTGACGTGGCCGAGCTTGCCATCGCCGAGCGCTGCAAAGTGCAAGCAGCAGCAACCCAATGGTTTGCGACCGGAGCTAGGCTGCGCCTCGACTGGATCGGCGAGCGTATTGATCGCCTACAGGTGGACGGATCGCTACAAGCCGTCGCCCGAGCCGGCTTGCGCGAATCGCTCGGCAGACTGCAGCGCACGATCGTCGCGCACATGCTCGATGAAGGCTGGGACGCCTGGGCACTGCGCCACGCCGATGCCTTGCGTCGCTGGGAACGAACCATCGCTGAAGTAGCGGCGAGCGAGAACGCCGATTTCGCTTCACTCTCGGTGTGCGTGGACGGTCTGCGGACGCTGGCCGATTGAGGCGGTACTCGCCCTGCGTAGCGCGACGAAGCTCGTGCTAGCATTCGGCGCGTTCAATCGCTGCGCGTTCAATCGCTGGGAGTTGCGACATCATGCCGGGGAAACTTCTGCTCGTTCGTCATGGCCAGAGCACGTGGAACGTCGAAAATCTTTTTACCGGCTGGACGGATGTCGATCTATCCGAGCAAGGAAGACTGGAAGCGGCACGGGCCGGTCGTGATATCCAAGCTGCCGGTATCGTGGTCGACCTCGCCTTTACCTCGCTGCTTAAGCGCGCGATCCGTACGCTCTGCATCATGCTCGATGAAATGGATCGCATGTGGATCCCCGTCGAGCGTAGCTGGCGACTGAACGAACGTCACTACGGCGCCCTGCAAGGGCTCAACAAAGCTCAAACCGTCGCTGAGCACGGCGAGGCGCAGGTCAAAATCTGGCGCCGCAGTTACGACATTCCACCGCCAGCTCTCTCGACAGATGATCCGCGACATCCGCGCTTCGATCTACGGTACAGCGGCATTGACCCACTGTCGTTACCGGCAACCGAATCGCTCAAAGATACGCTCGAGCGGGTCAAACCATTTTGGAATGAGCGTATCGCGCCCGAACTACTCGCCGGCAAGAACGTCATGGTTGCGGCGCACGGCAACAGCCTGCGAGCGCTCATCAAAATGCTCGATGGCGTTTCGGAGCAGCAGATCGTCGAGCTGAACATTCCGACGGGCATGCCCCTGCTCTACGAACTCGACGACAACTTGCAGCCGCTCGGACATCGCTATCTCGGTGACCCGGCAGCCGTTGCCGCGGCTGCCGACGCGGTGCGCCGTCAAACGGAAAAACGCTGAGGGCGCGAATCAGCTCGACTTGCCCGGCGCCCAACCATCGTATCGACCGCCACCGGCAGCAGCCAGCTCGCGCAGACGGTGCGAACAGGACTGGACCGCAGGCACGTTGAGTTGCATGGCTTTCAAGGCGTGCACGCTAATCGGGTGTTCACCGCCATCGGTGACCTCGCGCACATCCACGGTATAGCCCTCGCTTTCAAGCATGCGGGCCAACTGCTGCGCCGACTCGAACGTGGGCATGGCGAGGAAGAAATCGATCTCCCAGGACTTAAAAGGATCCATGCCGCTGCGACGCAGGCGCTCGATCAATTTGGCGTCCCAGTCATCTTCGCGTCGCGTAGCGGTACGCCGCACCTGATAGACGATGCGAGCAACCGCAATGGCCGCGGCTGCGACTAGGAACAATACAAACCAATCCATGCGAACTCCCGGGGCCTGCCAACTACCCCATGATGTGAATGGACGAACTTATTCGTCGGGCGCGATCGTAACGCGCAACCCATCAAGTGCGTCGCTCATGTCGATCTGACAGGAAAGGCGCGAACCTTCCTTGTAGTGCGCCAATTCGTGCAACAACTCGCGCTCGTCCGACATCGGCGCCGGAATCTTGCCGACCCAGTCGGCGTCGACGTAGATGTGACAGGTGGCACAAGAACACATGCCCCCGCAGATGGCCGAGATCCCGTAATCCAGTTCTCGCAGGGTTTCCATGACTTTGACCCCGGCGCGCGCGGGAACATCATGCTCGACACCATCACGATCGACGACTTTCAACAAGGGCATGGCAAATCCTGATAGGAGTGACAAACGACGCCGATAGTTTGCCTCTCAAACCGCCGGGTTTCCAGTTCAAAGCGCCTCTCGCGGCAAATGTGCACGCAGGGCGAGCCAGGCCCCATCCAGCACTTCGCGGCAGGCGATCCACCAAGCGAGCTCCGCAGTGATCTCGCCGCGCTGCTGCCAAGCTTGGCGCAAGCCCGGCTCACTGACGAGCAAGCCAGCCCAATCCTCTAGCGGGTCTCCACGATGCGCATATTCCCAGTCGATGAACTGCAGTTCGTCATCAACCCCGATCAGTACGTTCGCCCGATTGAGATCGCCATGCACCAAGCACGGTCGCCGCGGCTGCCCAGTTACAACCGGTCGATTGCGCCGCAGCATCTCGCATCGCTGCCACAGATCAGCGGCGCCGGACGGCGAGACGGCCGCAAGCCTCGCGAGTAGTTCCGCGGCGCGCTCCAACGGATCGATGAGCGGCAGAGCACCCGCGTCGAGGGTTTGCAGTAACGCCAAACTGCGCTGCATTTGCCGCACCCGTTGCGGGCGATCACACCAGTCTTCCTCGAGCAGACCGCCACTAACGAACGCGAGCTCCGCCCAGTGCCACTGCGGATCAACACGATAGATCGTCGGTGCCAGACCGGCTTGCGCCGCCTGTTGATGAGCCGCAATCTCGATCTTGCGATCAGCTCCCAAAGCATCCGCGAACCGCGGTGTCACCCAACTACGGCGCACCGCGCGCGCGCCGTTCGGAGTCGTCACGAACTCGATACGATTGAGCGGTGTCACGGACGATGCGGCCACCAGGCACGAAACCCGAAAAGTGCGATCACGAAATAAACGACGTACAGCACCGCTACGAAAATCAAACCTTGCGAGTAATAGAGAAAGAAAGAAATGGCGTCGACGACCAGCCAGTAGAGCCAGTTCTCAAGCAGTGCGCGTGCCGTCATCCACGTCGCGAGCAGACTCATGGCAGTCACGGCCGCATCGAGACGTGGCCACGCTGCATCGGTGTGCTCGGCCAGCAAGCGACCCACCGTAAACGCGAGCACGATGATGCCAAGCGCTGCCACAGCATGCCGCCAACGCGGCCAAATGCTGACGGCCACCACCGCGTTTTGCTCGGCAGCTTTCGTCCAACGCCAAAAACCGTAGCCCGCCATCAAGACGTACACACCCTGCAACGCAGCTTGCAACGGCAAACCGGCGCCCGCTGCAAGCCACACCAAAAGCGACGAAGAGAGCGCGCCGAAGCACCACGCCCAACGATTTCGCTTGACGATCAGTAAGGCATAACCGATGCCACACAACAATGCACCGTGCTCAGCCCAGTGTGCAGCGAAAATCTGTTCGATCAGACTCTCCACTTACTGCAGGTTCCAGCTGAAATTAACGCCAGCACGACGCGGCTCGGCGAGCTGCAGATACAGCTTGTCCGGGAAGTCTGGCGGTTCGTTACCAAAGAAGAAACCGCGTTGCGCGTAATTTTCATCGAGTGCATTACGCAACCAGGCATCGACTCGCCAGCGCTCGGCTGCATAGCCGATGCGAGCGTTCAGAAGTCGATAAGCACGTGAACGCTGTTCGTGACTGTCGCTGAAATAGAAGGCTGCGACATACTGCACGTCGGCTCGGGCAAACCAACCGCTCTCATGTCGATAGTCGGCCGTGAAACTGAACTGCTGTTCGGGTGCATGCGCCTGAGCCCGCCCCGACAAGTCACGATCATCGACGCTGTAGTCCAGAAACCGACTGCGCAGCAAGCCTGCGGTCGCCGCCAGCGACCAGCGTTGCGTAAGACGCTGGGTGATTGCCGCCTCGAGACCAAAGTTCTCGCCGCGGGCAGCATTGTCGGTCAGATAAATGAACGACAAGGGATCACCCGGATCGAGTTGCGCCGAGGTGCTCACCTGCTGATCGGCACGTCGCATGTAGAACAGCGTGGCTTCGAAACGCCGACTCCGCTCGATATTCTCGTGTTTGTAGCCAAGCTCAAGGGAATGCAGCAGCTCAGCGGAAAATTCGCGCCGATCCACTGGAATCACTGTGCCGATATTGAAACCCCCAGCCTTATAGCCGCGCGCGAGGCCAAGATAGGCACTGCGGTTAGCATCCCAAAGATATCGCAGCGCGAGATTACCGCCCCACATGGTCTCCGATGGGGTGACAAAGCTGCCATCGCTATCTTGATAATCAGCGCTGCGGTGCTCGAGTCGCGCACCGACAGTCAACCCCCATTTCACAGCCAGCGGTAGCTCCAAAGTACCGTACAGCGCTCTGTGATCAGCCAGATAGTCACTGACGAGTGCACGGTAGACTTCACCACCGTAGAGATCGAGCTGATCGTTAGCCTCTCGCACTCGCATACCGTAGAGGCCGAGCACCCAGCTCTGGCCCGCTCGGCCAGTATCGTCGCTCGAGAGTAAGCGGAAGTCCTGACTGAGAACGCGGCGGTCGCGCAAAAATCGTGAGGTGAAATCGTACTCAGGGTCATGGCCCCAGTCGCCATCGAAGGCATAACCGATATCAGCATCGACCAGCGAGGTCAGACTGCGAAAACGCCATTGGCCAACGCGTTCCAAAATCAAAGATGCACCCCGCGAACGCTGCCGATCGGAGCCGGGATCGTCACTGACCGTGTTGCGCGAGTTGTCGATGGCGAACGCATCGAAGCCGTTATCTTGATCGACGTGCAACAACGACACGTCGGCCGACCAGCGTTCGCCGAGCGCATGGCGGCTGCGCCAACGCAGGGTATCTTCAGCAAGTCCATTGGTGTCATCCCGCGCAAGATGCAAATTGCGACGTGAACCATCGGCTCTATGCCGCTCGGCTACCGCCCGCCAAGTCGACTCGCCCGTCAATTCACCGCCTGCAACCAGGCCAATCGAACCTACGCCCGCTTCACCGAAGCTGCCGGTTAGGGCTAGCGCAGGTTCGGCGCGCGGCGCGACGGAGCTCACGTTGATCAAGCCGGCCAATGCGTTCGCGCCAAGCGTCGTACCCTGCGGTCCGCGCAACACCTCGACTTGACCGAGATCGATCAGGGTTGCCGGCATGCCGATGCCCGAGAAATCCATGCCATCAAACAGGAAACCAACCGACGGATTGGGCGCGCCCTGCCATTGATCGGTTTCACCGATACCGCGCAATTGAAAATAACGCGGCCTCGAAGTGCCTGACGCCCAGTTTAAATTGGGCACCAAGAGCAAGACGTCTTCAAGATGCTGCAGCCCTGCTTCGCGCAAAGTGCGCGCATCAATTATGGTAACGCTGGCTGTAACGTCCTGTAACTTCACCGGCCGCAGCATCGCGGTGACGACGACTTCTTCGAGCAGGTAATCGACGCTCTCTGGTGTCTCGGCAGCCGCATCTCGCAGCGCCGTTGTCACCGAAATGACACACAGAAAAAGACCAAAAAATACGGTAACGCGCGACTTCAACACCTGCTCCCTCCGCCGGTACTAACCGGATCAGGTTCAACGGGTTCGCCGCCCCATGCGACGTCTCAGGCCCTAAAGCCACCCCAAGGTAGGCGCTATTTTGGATTAAAATCAGCGCGTTGCAAGTCGAGGATGCGCTCGCCCGCCGAACTGCCTACAATCGCGCCCCTTGCTTCGTATGCGGCCTCGTCCAGGAGACTGCCGATCATGTCGAGAACCATTCAGGTTTTTCAGGTCGACGCTTTCACGCGACAACTCTTTACCGGCAACCCAGCAGGCGTAGTGTTGGGCGCTGAAGTTTTGAGCGACGATGAGATGCTCGCAATTGCGCGCGAACTCAATAACGGCGATACGGCTTTCGTCTTGCCACCGGACGGCGACGATCACGACTTGCGGGTCCGCTTTTTCACACCTCGCACCGAGTCGTCTTTCGTGGGTCATGCCACTATCGCAACCCACTACGTTTTGTCACGAGGCGCTACGGCAAACGCAGGGCGGGTTCGTCAAAAACAAAAAGCCGGACTCGTCGACATCGAAATTCGTGGTTCCGGTGATGACCGACGCATCGCGGTACGGCAGCCGGCACCACCCTTAGGCCGTGAACTCAACCAGCGCGAACGGCTCGCGGTGCTCGATGCACTAGCACTTTCAAGTAGCGATCTCGACCCACGCTGTGAAATGCGTATTGTGGGCGGTGCAGGCAATCGACTTTTGATCGGCGTTCGCGGCGCGCAACAACTGCGACAAATGAAACCGGACTTCGCCCGTCTCAACACTTTGTCGGCGCAACTTGGCGCCTCAGGTCATTTCGTCTTCACGAGCGAATCGGGACAAGAGGACTGCTTGACGCTTTCACGTATGTTCTGTCCAGCCATCGGCATCCCAGAGGACCCCGTGAGCGGTAACGCGCACGGCTTGCTCGGCGCTTACCTGCTGCATCATGGGCTCTTGCAGCGCGATGGTGATCTCGCCAAGTTCTCGGGTTCACAGGGGCTCTTTCAATCGCGACCGGGCCGAGTCGACGTAGAGCTGGAATTTGACGATGGCGCACTCGGCGGGGTGTGGATCATCGGCAGCGCTGTAATGGTTTTCGAAACGAGCATCACTCTGCCGTAATCAACGCGCAATGTCCCAAAAGAGCGCGTCGATACCGAGCTTGATGCCGGGGTCGGCGCGCCAATTGCGCTCTGCCTCAAATCGCACCAGAGGTTCGACGCTAAAATACAGCCAGTCGTTACGCAACGGGCGCTTCCAGAAGAGCCCAAGCTCATGAAAGTCGCTACGCCCCCAAATCTCGCCACCGCTTTGCAGACGCACTCCGGTCGCGGCCCCCAGGTCACGATTACGCACTCGCGACAGATTGCGATCAGCGCTGATCACCGAGGAGACTTGCGCATACAACAACGTCTGGGACCACGAGGTTTCGCCGCGGCGCTCGAGCCAGCGCAGCGAAGACTGCGAGCGAAATAGTTGACGTTGCTGCCAACGATCGATCACTACACTTCCGGCGGCGCCAAAGCCGTCATCCGTATCGACAAACAGCTTTGCAAAGGGCTCGATTCGCCAACGATCGAATGGCAGCGAACGACCGGTACGAATGGCGACAAACCCGACTGGGGGCGCATCAAGCTTGACGCCCATTTCAAAGTCGACAAGTTCGATCTGATCGAAACGCAACCCAGCGCGCAGCGTGTCGCGTGCACTTTCCAAGTTGCTTTCGGACAGCGCATCGGTGGTGATAAAGACGTCAAAGCGTCGCTCGAGATTCGGCAAGCGCAAGGAGATATCAAAATCGGCGCTATGCAAATCATCGAGCCGCGAACCGCGCTGAATGACCCCGGCATCGATACCAATTCTAAATGGTGAAACGGGTACCGGCTCGGCCTCGCGATCGGAGGCGACAAACATTTCATCGAGACGCTGCAGCCGACGTTGCAGCGCCAAAAACAATCGGTTGTGTGCTGCATCGAGCCGATGTAGTGAGGCATCAGACCTGCGTAACGATTCATCAGCGAGCAGCGAGGCAATAGAGAGTTCGGCAGGCTTAATCTCGAGAATAACCGACGCCTGTTGAGCGGTTTGCTGCGTCGCATACGGCGCAGTTTCTTGAGCGCCCATCGCAGGTGGCTCAGCTGCGAGCGGTCCTTGCCCCAACAGGCTTAACGACAATAGTGCAACGGCGTGCTTCAACCGCCCCATAGCGTTGGCGCGACCGGGTGCAGCAATCCATCCTGATAGCGTAGGCCGCCAGCGCGGTCTTGGGCGAGCAACAATGGCCCATCGAGATCGACATAGTCGGCCTGAGCAGCCAGCAACATGGCCGGCGCCATCGCGAGCGACGTCGCCACCATGCACCCAACAAAAACTTTGAACCCGAGGCGTCGCGCCTCGAGCAAAGTTGCATGAGCTTCGGTCAGACCGCCCGCTTTATCGAGTTTGATATTGACGATGTCATACCGGTCGCGAAGCGCGGCCAAGTCAGCGGCCACGTGACAAGACTCATCGGCTGCCAGGGGAATAGCGCGTTGCAGCGCTGCAAGCCCCGCATCCTGGCCGGCGGCTAGGGGCTGCTCAAGAAGCTCAACGCCCAATTCGCGCAAGCGAGGCAACGTCGCTTCCACAAGCTGCAGCGTCCAAGCCTCGTTGGCATCGATAACGAGCCGAGAGTTTGGAGCTGCCTTGCGAACAGCCGCGACTTTCTCGAGCGGCGCGTCGGCATCGAGTTTCAACTTCAACAAAGGCCGATGCGCATGCCTCTGCGCCGCCGCGGCCATATTTTCCGCAGTATCCAAGCTCAGCGTGTACGCAGTGATCTGCGGAGTCGGTGGCAGCAAGCCAAGCAGTTGCCACACAGGCTTACCACTGCGCTTGGCCGCAAGATCCCATAGTGCGCAGTCGAGTGCGTTACGCGCTGCGCCTGCTGGCAAGAGAGGGGCAAGTTCGAGTGCTGTGGCCCCCGCCTCGATCGCGCTGCGCACCATCTCGATCGAAGCCAGCACCGTGGCAACCGTTTCGCCGTAACGCGCATAAGGCACGCACTCGCCGCGGCCCACAAGCATGTCATCAGCAAGCTCGACGACGACGACGTCAGCGGCGGTTTTCACCCCACGCGAAATGCGAAACGGCTCGCGCAACGCCCAACTTTCGACCGCAACTCTCAACGTCGGCATAAAGACTCAGGGGCTCAAGCGAGCATTTGATCGACAATACGCGTCACGCCAAAGCGCACCGGGTCGCTGGTCGGCAGACCATGCTCGGCTTCAAGCTCAGCGAGGCAACTCTGTGCCGCAGACTCATCGAGAGCAGAAGTGTTAACGGCAATGCCGACAAATCGCACCCTAGGATCTAGCAACCGAGCACAACGCAAATGAAGCTCGAAACAGTCGTGCAAATCAGGAATCGGCCAGTGCGGCAAGCCTCTAACGTGCTTGCGGGTGGGTTCATGACACATCACGAGCGCATCGGGCGCTGCGCCGTGCAACAAGCCGAGACTGACGCCAGAAAATGACGGATGGAAGAGCGAGCCCTGCCCCTCGATGATGTCCCAATGGTCAACCTCGTTAGCCGGACACAACTCTTCGATCGCCCCAGCGACGAAATCCGACACGACCGCATCGACGGGCACACCCCCACCCGCGATCATGATGCCGGTCTGACCCGTGGCCCGAAAATCAGCCGGTACGCCGCGACGCGACAGCTCGCGCTCAATCGCGAGCGTGGTATACATCTTGCCGACTGAACAATCGCTGCCGACTGCCAGCAGACGGTGACCGCTGCGAGGCTTAGCCGTGGCGATCCCATGCTTGGACGGCTCACGCACCTCGATCAATCGGCCACCGCTGCGCAGAGCGGCAAGACGAATCGCCTCGATCGAGGCGAGCCGCGTATGCAGACCGTTACAAAGATCAAAGCCGAGCTCAAGCGCTCGCGTGAACACCGCAACCCAATTGTCGGCAATCGTCCCACCCCGATTGGCGACGCCGATCAGCAGAGTCTTGGCGCCGCGCGCACGGGCTTCTTCGAGTGACAGCTCGGCGAGCGGCAGCTTGGGAACGCAACCGGCCAGCCGTAATTGTCCGACGCAATCCTCGGGGCGCCACTGCCAAACGCCGATGGCCGTCTTAGCGGCCAGATCATCGTGGGCGTCACCCAGAAAAAGTAGATAAGGTTTGGTGATGTTCATCGCAACTCCTGCAAGAGGACATCTGCGATGTCCGCGATCAGTTTCTGTCCGACATTATCAGCCGAATAGTCGATCTGCGGCATCCCGTCGACTGTGATGGCGATCGCAATGCGACCGCTCGGCGTGTAGACGATGCCTACATCACTGCGCAAGGCATCGAGTGCACCCGATTTACTCGCCACACGAGAGGCGGTCACACGCCGACCGATGCCGTCTTTGTATTGCTGCCGCTCGAGCACGGCCAAAACCTGCGCCGATGCCGTGCCATCGACCACTTTTCCTTGCTCAAGCAACTCGAGCAAACGCACCATTTCTCGCGGTGTTGATCTGCCGATTCCGAAACGTTGATTCTCTGGCTTCAAGCCCTCGACGGTCCAGCCTTGTGCGGGCTTGAGTTGCGTGCCGTCACCACGGATCTTGCGCATGACTCGGGTCTGCTCCAGCCCTAGCGTTGCCAAATAGGTATTAACGACATCACCACCAATACGATCGAGCAGCAGATTTGTGGCTGTGTTGTCGCTGACGATAATCATCAAGGTCACGGCATCTCTGATCGTGACCGACTCCCCATCGGTGAAATCACTGAGCACACCGGATCCGGAAACTTTGTCTGCGGCTGCGATGATAAGGCGATCGTCCGAGCGATGTCTGCCAGCCGCAATTTCATTTTCAACAGCGACCGCGATCGGCAGCTTGATGGTACTGGCCGTTCGAACCAACTGATCAGCAGCTATGCCGAAATCACGGCCGGTATCGAGATTGCGCGCATAGAGAGCAACCTGTCCGTCGAACGGTGCAAGTAACGTCGCGAGACGCTCGGCGAGATTCACGCTGGGGGACGTATCTGTCGCCAGCGCCGTTGAGGTCAAAAAGCCAGCGCCGACCCAGCACGCGATCTGAAAAAAAACCGATTTACCGCGTTTGATCATGTTTTAGCCTCGAGCGATTTTCCAACCGGGAGTAATGCAAAGACCACGCACATCATGACGCCAAATGGGAATAGCCAAGGGAACGCCACCCAACCGCTCTGCTGCAATACGAGCACGCTAATGATAGACATACCCACTCCGAGGCCGATGTTGTAGATAAGGCGTCGCGGTAGAAACAAAGCCATTAGGAACAAGCCGAGCATGGCGCCATAGGTGTAGGCCGTCATGGCAAATGCCAACGGCACGAGCCCATCATCGCGCCCCGAAAGCAACAGAGCAAAACCACCGAGCGCCACTGCCCAGGCCAACACCAAAATTCGTGACAAGCGTAACGCGTGTCGCTCGCTAAGTGAGCCATCGAGATAACCCCGATGGAACATCGTCAGGGAAGTCTGCGCGAGAGCCGCCAACACCGAGTCGAGACTCGACATGGCAGCCGCAAACACCCCAGCAATGAGCAACCCGCGGATGCCACTTGGCAATTCGGCAATGATGAAAGCAGGAAAGATACGATCCGGCTTAGCTTCCACCAGGGCGGCGAATTGCGGGTCGAGCGGTTGATATTGATAAAACCCCCACAGCGCCAGACCCACCGTCAGGAAGAGCACGACCACGAGCTCACCTGCATTGCTGACGTAAAGGGCGCGACGCGCTTCGCGCAGCGAGTGACAACAGAGCATGCGTTGCAGGTTGACTTGGTCGGAGCCGTAGGCCGCGAGATTTTGAAACGGCATCGCAAATACACCCGCCCAAAACGTGAAACTGATCGTCGGGTCGATACTGAAATCAAAAACAGCGAATTTCCCCGCTGCAAGTCCGCTTTCGAACAAGCCGGCCAAACCACCCGGGTGAGCATTGCTCGCCACGCTCACAGCGAATACGCCGCCGGCAACGAAAATCAAAAACTGCAGCGCATCGGTCCAGACCACGGCACGAATACCACCCAACCAGGTATGCAACGCCGAAAACCCAACGATCAAAGCGATACACCACGGCAGCGTCAGTCCCGTGAGCAACTCGAGCACGAGTGCCACGGCAAACACACGCACCCCTTGCCCGAGCACGGCGCCCAAGAAAAACAGCAACGCCGCGACTTGTCCAAAAACAGCGCCAAGCCTCTCGCGAATGAAATCGTACGGACTGACGTAACCACCAGCGTAAAGTTTGGCGAGCACCCAGTGACCAATGATCCATTTGGAAATGAAACCCGCAACGGTGAATTGCAGATAACGATAGTCACCGCCGTCGGCAAACACGATCGCGGGCACGCCAATGAAGGTCACACCACTGACGGTGGTCGCGATGATGGAGGCCGACACGGCATACCAGGGCAGCGACTTCGAGCCGAGAAAATATTCATGCACGCTCGATTGCCGCGCACTCACCCGATGACCAATCCAAGTGATGAGCAGAAAGTATCCGCCCAGCACCAACCAATCGAGCGCGGCGAAACGGGTCACGACAAGCTCAAAGTGCGACCCGATCCCTCGCCGGGATACACCCGTCCGTTAGCACCCGGATAAGCATAGCCGTTGATCACGACGCGGCGCGGAGTGTCGGACTCATTGCAGGTGCTGCCGTGCACGGCATAGGGCCCGAATAGCAACACCGACCCTGCAGTGCCGGTAATCGTGACGGCTGCCGTTTCATCGATCGCTGCAGCGACATCGGCGCTACGCATCGGCGCGCCATAGTCATAATGGCCGCCAAATACCTGCTCAAAAGCGCCAGCGCGAATGGCTTGCTTGGGAATGAACTTCAGCGGGCCATTGCTCACAGTCATGTCATCGATCAGTGTGATCGTCTGCACATATGAGCCACGACCATTCAGATCACGCCACGTACCCGGCCCCTTGTCGCGGTGCTGAATATCCTGATGCCAATCAAACGAAACGCCATCATGCGGCATCTTGAAATGCGCCTGACACAACAATTGCTCGCAATGATCGCTGCCCAGTAACTGCAGCGCCGGCTGCAACAACCGTCGATCCGCACTCTGCTCGAGCAGCACAGGCTCTGCCCCACCCGCCCAGACGATACGCTTTACGGTCACTTCACCGGCGAGCTCACCACCCAGCACAAAATAGGCGCCATCATGAGTCTGCGTGGTTCGCAGCTGCTGCGCACGAGCATGCAGGCGCTCAAAAGCCCGGCGCGCTGCGCCCATTTCGTCAAGGGTGAAAACCTGCGGCAGTATCAGCCAGCCTTGCTCGAAAAAGAGTTCAACTTGTTCTTCAGTCAATT
>Ga0169931_10007836_pt1 | contig 15743 bp, 8 predicted proteins | sample Kivu_15m_20L_FD_129675 | JGI IMG/M metagenome (GOLD analysis project Ga0169931, IMG submission 129675) | Freshwater microbial communities from Lake Kivu, Western Province, Rwanda to study Microbial Dark Matter (Phase II) - Kivu_15m_20L... | ecosystem: Environmental > Aquatic > Freshwater > Lake ... | reverse complement strand
CGGGAGACCAGGATGTTGCTGCTGCGGATCACGTCCTGCACAAGGGCATGGATGTCAAGGTCCACGATCTTGAGCACCATGTGGCCGCTGTCCAGCACGGCGCTCTGTAGCACGTTCTCCACCAATGAGCCCAACCGCTTGTTCTCGTCACGGATCATCGATACGTAGCTGCGTACCTGTTCCTCACTGCGCGGTATGGAGGGGTCTGCCAGTGCTTCACAGGCCAGGCCGATGGTGCTGATGGGTGTCTTCAGTTCATGCGTCAGATTGTTCACCAGGTCATTGCGGATATCACTGATGCGCTTCTGGCGGACGATGCTGCGCAGGGTCGCAACGAACACAGCGATGATGATCGCCATGAACATCCCCGCGATGAAAAGCTGCGGGCCGATCCCGCTCCATAAGGCCTCCTCCCCGGTGGCCAAAACAACATGTAACCGGGTACCACTGTCCGTGAGGTCATGGCGGAAGAGCCGAACGCGGTGCGGAGAGGCGGCCAGCTCAATATCGGTTCCGGGCTCATCGGTTTCCAATGCGATACGCACCCCTTTGGCGTCGAATACCCCGAACGCGCGTGGCCGCTCCATTCCCTGGCCCGCGAAGGCCGCGCCGAGCAGGGAGTCCAGCAGGGTGGTCCTGATCCGCGAACGGATGTCCTTGCCGGTTTCCGTGATCAGGATGTCACGGACCAGCTCCCCCACCAAAGCGTTGATGTCCTCCTCGTTGGAACGGCTGCCGCCCGGAAGGGCGCTGTTTCCGCTGCGCAGCGTGTCCAGCCGCAGGAGCAGGCGGCGACCGGAGGAGTTGCTGCGCAGCACCTCCCATCGTTCCTCGCGCTCCAATCGGTCGCTGACGGTGATGAGCGCACTGCTGACCGCACCCTGCAACTGTTGCTCACGGGCTTCCAAGATGGCTTGCATCCACCGCACCTGCAGCCCCATGAGGCCGAGCAGGGCGATGGCGATCGCACTGATCGAGCCGAGCATCCAGCGGCGGTCCATGCAGCGAAACTACCCGTCGCAAATGCGTCATCCAACCTTAACGCTCTTTAACGATCGTTCGATCATCCTTAACGCTCTGGGCGTCGGTGGAGGGTACCTTTGTAAAAGAGGGTCGCATCGAACGTTCGTTCATCGGTCCGCGATGGTCGGCGATCGGGTTTTGGTGAAGCCGGCCTCGCAACAAGGCGTTGGAAGGTCTCCGCAAGGGGGCCTTTCGACGTTCAAGGGGTCCCGGTCATACAACTACCTTCGGGCCCCGGCCCACCAGTGCGATGGAGAACCTGCTGAACCTGATCGATGGCGCGCTGCGTCCCGCATCCACCGGCCAGTGGATCGATGTGTACAGGCCCGCCACAGGTGCCCTGCTCACCCGCCTGCCCGATAGTGGTACTGCCGACGTGGACATGGCCCATGCCGCAGCGCAGAAGGCCCTGCCTGTCTGGAAGGCCATGGGCCGAGAAGGACGTTCCAAGGTGCTGCTGGAGCTTGCGCGCCTGATCGAGGAGGATCTCGAAGGCTTCGCGCAGTTGGAATCCATGGACAATGGCAAGCCCCTGGCACTGGCCCGTAACGTTGACATTCCGCGCGCCGTTGCCAATTTCCGGTTCTTCGCCACCGCCATCATCCACTTCAGCAGCGAGGCCCACCTGATGGATGACGTTGCGGTGAACTGGACGGACAGGCAGCCCATTGGTGTGGTGGGCTGTATTAGTCCGTGGAACCTGCCCCTCTACCTGTTCACCTGGAAGATAGCGCCGGCCTTGGCGGCCGGCAATTGCGTGGTGGCCAAACCAAGCGAGGTGACCCCATGCACGGCCCATCGGATGAGCCTGCTCTGCGAAAAGGCGGGAATGCCTGCGGGCGTGCTCAACGTGGTTCACGGTGCGGGATCCACCGTTGGTGCGGCCATCGTGGCCCATCCGGGCATTGCAGCGGTGTCCTTCACGGGAGGGACCCGCACCGGCGCCGAGATCGCGCGCGTGGCGGCACCCATGTTCAAGAAGCTGAGCCTTGAGCTGGGTGGCAAGAACCCGGTGCTGGTGTTCGCCGACTGCGATATCGAGGAGGCGATCGCCACCACCGTCCGCTCCAGCTTTACCAATCAGGGCCAGATATGCCTGTGTGGTTCGCGGGTCCTCGTGGAGCGATCCATCTACGAAGCGTTCCGCGACCGCCTCGTGGAACGCGTCCGTACCATGCGCGTTGGCGATCCACAGGAACCCACGACCGACCTGGGCGCCGTGGTGTCCAGGGAACACATGGACAAGGTGCTAGGGTATATCGGGTTGGCGCGCGATGAGGGTGGCCATGTCCTGTGTGGCGGTCACCAGGTCGTACTGGATGGTGACCTGCATGGTGGATGGTACGTGGCACCCACGGTCATCGAAGGATTGCAGGATGGCTGCCGCACGGATCAGGAGGAGATCTTCGGGCCGGTCATCAGCATCGCCCCGTTCGATAACGAAGAGGAAGCTGTCGCACGTGCGAACGGCACACCCTACGGGCTTGCCGCTGTCATATGGACACGCGATGTGAAGCGGGCCCACCGCGTGGCGCGCGCGGTCCAAGCCGGCATCGTATGGGTCAACTGCTGGATGGTCCGCGACCTGCGCACCCCGTTCGGCGGTGTAAAGCAGAGCGGCGTGGGGCGAGAGGGAGGCGTGGAGGCGCTACGGTTCTTCACCGAGGCAAAGAACGTCTGCTTCAAGCTCTGAATGAGCGCTCGCCGCGTTGCTTCATACCGTTGGTGAAGAACCAGCCGAACCGCTCATCGAACCAGCGACCTGCGCTGGCAAGGAGACCGAATGCATGCTGAAGCGTGGTGAACATGGCGCGTCGTTTGCATGAATAACCGCCTGAGCCTCCCGATCAGTATGCCTCGTCCGATGGGGAACGAGGAACGGTCATATCCGGCCCTCCACCAGCAGCACTGGCCCGTCCTCCGGCAGGATACGCAAGGTGGCCTCCATCGTGCGCAAGCGCAGGGTCAGTTCATGGAGCTTCGTGCGCCAGGGTTCCCCTGCCGCCGTGCCTCCCCAAAGCGCATGGTGGTAGGCGCTACGCCGTTCCAACGGGGTCATTCCGTTGAGGGTCGGCAATAGCGACAAGACATCGATCCCCATGCGCTCTTCGGTGCTCACCAAAAGGTCGATACACCATCCACGCTCATCCTTCCTGCACAGCAGCAGTCCACCCCCGCCAGCCCTCCGAAGGTCGCCGAGTGCGGCAATGCTCGCATGGCAGGCGCGTGCGAGCTCGGGCCCCGGAATACCCGGCTCCTCCTCGATCATGCGCAACACCTTCTGTTCCGCACCAGCGTACCATGTGCGACCACCTGCACCGGCCAGCAGCCCGACGGCCTTCCGATCGTGGTCCAGTTCCGCGAGCCACGATGGTCCCTTGGTCCCGGCGCGTTCTCCACAATTGACCTCCAGGTGGAAGTGATGCACGGACCCGGTACCAGGGACGATCTCGTAGCGTAAGGGATGGCCGCTGCGGCGCGCCATTTCGATCAGGCCAAGGCCTGCTCCCCCGCGGGGTCCGTTGGTTCCGCTCGTCAGCGTTTCAAGGAACATCCGCTTCAGCGCGTCCGCATCCAAACCTTCCGTGCGGGTCAGTGCCGTGCGCAATGCTTCGACATCCTCGTTACGCACCTCGTTCATCGTCATCACGTCCGTATTCCGCTCCCCGTGCAACAGCAGGATCGCGGCGTTCCCGAAGGTGGTCCGCGCACGATGCCGTACCAGGTTCTGGTATGCCTCGATCAGGGTGAAGGTGGTCCGCGAACGAAGCTCCCTGCCGCAGCCGTTCTCCTCGGAGAGCATGCGCTCCGACACCTCGATCATCCGTGGTGTATGGTCATCCGGGAAGGCGCCCGCGTACAGCACCGACCCCTGTTCATGGGCAAGTGCGTTGAACAACGCATAAAGCTGCTCCTGGACCAGGGGGGACATCCCATCAAAGGTAGATGGTACCCCTCCACCCCTGCCCGATATCTTCGTGCCGGCATGGAACGGGAAGAACTGCTCGAAAAGGCACGATTGTACGTCCGGCGCCATTTTGCACGGCATATGCCGCCCCACCTGCGGTTCCACGACCTGGAACACACACTGAGCGTGGTTCGTACGGCGCACGGCATCGGCGAGGCTGTGGGGCTGTCGGCACGCGCACTCGCCTTGCTCGAACTGGCGGCGTTGTTCCATGATACCGGCTATGCACGTTCACATGCCGGTCATGAGGAGCACAGTGCTGCACTGGCGTCGTCCTTCCTCACGATGAACGGCATGTCAGCGCGCGATGTGGCCCTTGTCAAGGCTGCCGTGCTCGCCACCCGTGTGGGCGCAAGGCCGGCAACCCTGCTGCAGCGCGTTTTGCGTGATGCGGACAGCGCCAAGGCCGGTCAGGCGGATTTCGAGGAGAAGGGCGAGCGCCTCCGACGCGAGCTGGAAGCGGTGCGCGGACGTCCCATCGATCCCGTGGATTGGTTGAAGGAGAACGTGGTCTACCTCGCCGGACATCGCTTTCACACCCGCTATGCACAGGAACGCTATGGCCCCCAGAAGGCGATCAACCTGAAGGGACTGCGTGCACAGGTACGTGGCCAGGCACGGGGACCGGCGTGGCACGAGCATGCTGCCACCACCCATTTCGATCGCGACCTCAGCTGGCTGTCCTTCAATGAACGTGTGCTGCAGGAGGCCATTGATCCCAGTGTCCCCCTGCTTGAGCGCGTCAAGTTCCTGGCCATCTATTCAAGCAATCTCGACGAGTTCTACCGCGTCCGGGTGGCATCACTGCGAGGCCTCCGCAAACTGGACCGCACCTATCGCACAGCGCTTGACCTGCCGGCGGACAAGCTGGTGGAGCAGCTCAACCGGAAGGCGCTGAAGCAGCAACGTGCTTTTGGCGCCCTATACCGTGGCACCCTCCTTCCTGCACTTGCTGAACAGGGCATACGCTTGCTCTCGCCCAAGGAACTTGGTACCGAACAGGCCCGGTTCGTGCGCGCGTTCCATGCCGAAAAAGTCTCGCCATTGTTGAATTCCGCGGCCCTTAGGCCCGGTAATGCACCGTTCATCGAGGACCGACGGCTTTATTTCGCCTGCCTGCTCAAGCAGAAGGGCGTTGCAAAGCAGCGCATGGTGCTGCTCAACATCCCATCCGATGAGCTCGGCCGGTTCGTGCTGCTCCCCGCGGCAAGGGGCCGCACGGATCTCCTGTTCCTGGATGATGTGGTCCGCATGAACCTGGATGCGCTTTTCAAGGGCTTCAAAGTGGTCGCATGCCATGCCATCAAGCTGTCCCGTGATGCGGAGCTCTACCTGGATGAGGAGTATGCAGCCAACGTGAAGGAAAAGGTGCGCAAAAGCCTCCGGAAGCGACGCACCGGAATGCCCGCCAGGTTCCTGTACGATGCCGCCATGCCGCCACGGCTGCTCCGCGCATTGCGCACTCTGCTGGGGCTTGCCAAGCAGGATATCGTACCCGGCGGTCGCTACCACAATTTCAGCGACCTTATGAAATTGCCCGTAGAGGGGCACCCGGCACTGCGCGACAAGCCGTGGACACCGCTCCAGCACCCCCGGCTCGCCGGGGCCCGAGACCCGTTCAGGGTGCTGCAGCAACAGGACCTCCTGCTCCACTTCCCCTATCACGATTTCACCCAGTTCGTCGCATTGCTCCAGCGGGCCGCGCGCGACAAGTCTGTCACCCGCATCCACATCACCCTGTACCGGGTGGCGAATGATAGTGCGGTGTGTGCTGCATTGCTCAGTGCACTGGAACAAGGCAAGGCGGTCACGGTGTTCGTGGAGGTGCAGGCCCGCTTCGATGAGGGCACCAACCTGTACTGGGGAGAAATGCTGGAGCGTGCAGGTGCCAGGGTCATTTACAGTTACGAACGGCTGAAGGTGCACTGCAAGTTGTGCCTGATCGAACGGGGGCGACGGAGTGGCGTTCAGCGTGTGGCCTACCTCGGAACCGGCAATTTCAATGAACGGAGCGCCCGCCTTTATGCGGACTCCGCGCTCATCACCACCGACACCACGCTCACCAACGAGGTGGTCGAGGTGTTCCGGCACCTGGAGGACCGCACCCATCGCCCGCGCACCCAGCTGCTCCTAGTGGCACCCATGAGCATGCGCACCCGATTGGAAACCCTTATCGACAGGGAGATCTCAGCCGCATGCGGCGGCAAGCCGGCCGCGATACTCATCAAGGTCAACAGCCTGGAGGATCGCGCGCTCATCGACAAGTTGTACGACGCTTCCCGTGCAGGCGTGCGCGTTCGGCTCATCGTGCGGGGCATCTGCTGCCTGGTCACGGGTGTGCCAGGCCTTAGTGAGGGCATCGAGGCGATCAGCATCGTGGATCGTTACCTGGAACACACCCGGGCTTATGTGTTCGAGAACGGCGGTGACCCCTTGGTGTACCTATCAAGTGCCGATTGGATGGGGCGCAACCTCGACCGGCGCGTGGAGGTCGCCTTCCCCTTGCTGGACAAGGCCCTTCGTGCCGAAATGCTGCAGCTGCTCGAGCTCCAATGGCGTGATAATGTGAAGGCCCGTCTGCTGGATCGCAAGCAGACCAACCCTTATCGGCATGTGCCGGTCGGAACGCGGAAGGTGAGGGCCCAGCTGTCGCTTTGGAAAATGCTGGCGGAACGCGATCCCGGCTGAGCATCGGCGACTGTGGCGCGAGGGGGAAGGGGGAAAGGGCCGCTGCGGCCGGACCGACACCGGGACGGAGGTACCGGCGCCGGCGCAAGGGTCCTGAAGGACCGGCCCTTCACCTGTCTTCCTGTCATGTTGAACGTATGGCGAGCAGCCATCGTACACCAAGCGCCGTCACGCACAAAGTTCAACGGAGCAATTGTCCTCCTCCGCTCTGGCAGGAAGGGCTAATGCACATTCTTATACTCCCGCATTGCCAAGGGGCAGTGCCAGGAGCGGGCAACCGCACCTCCGCAGCACCTGTTCGGTGGTGGTTCCGCGCAGTGCATCGAACAGGCCGTCCGGCCCGCGCGTACCCAGCACCAGCAGGTCGGCATCCCGGCTCGCGTCCACAAGGACGTCCGAAACCGGCCCTCCCACTAGGGTGATGTGCACTTGGGCGGATGGCGGTACTGCCATGTGATCGCCTGCGTGCAGCAGGGTTACGACACCTTCCCCGGAAACATCGAGCGGCAGCCGTCGAAGAGCCTCCAGCAGCACCCCGCCATCCTCGGCATGCTCAATGGCGACCACCACGCGCCGCAGTGGATGCCGGCTGCCGGTCAGCGGATCCACCCACCCCCGGCAACCCGCCGGAAGGAACAACGTGGGCAGCGCAACCCCGCGGCGGATCTCTTCACCCACCGAACGTTCCTGCCAGCGCATGCGCCCACCATGCTGGCTGGTATGGAGCACCACGAGATCCGCAGGATGGGCCTCGAGGTGCCGGATGCACGCACCTGCCGGGTCGCCCCCACGTGCCATGATCTTCCGTACGGTCATCCCGCGGCTGCGCAGCTGCTCCAATTCGTTGCCCGGCCGGGTCCATCCCCACGTGTTCAAGGTGGCCCGCACGCCGGGCAGCTCCTCCCGTAATGCCCTGTCCGAACCCGGTACGTGCAGGATGGTAAGCCTGGCGCGTTCGTGCCACGCGATGACCAGGGCGTGATGGAAGGCCTCCGCACCATCGGAAGAGAGGTCGGTGGGATGGAAGATGTGCAGCTGTGGTCGTTGGTCGGTCACCATGCCGAAACTTCGGTGGTCTGCTATCAACGGCAACTGACGGAAGTCCTTTTCCGGTGAACGAACACCTCATCTGTGGGTACATGAGGACCCGGTGATCGTCCGCCCCGGCACGCCGCTGCCTCAATGAACCTTCGCCCAACGGGCATCCCGATCGTTGCGGTGGGCTATTTTCGCCGTCCCGACACAGACCGAACACCATGGGCCGCATCTTCGAGAAACGCAAGCACAAGATCTTCGCGCGCAACGCCAAGCTGAGCAAACTCTTTACCCGGATCGGCAAGGAGATCGCCATGGCCGTCAAGGCCGGTGGACCCAACCCCGAGGGGAACAGCCGCTTGAAGGTGGCCATCCAGAACGCCCGGGGCATGAACATGCCCAAGGACAACATCGACCGGGCCATCAAGAAAGCGCATGGGGGCGAGGAGGCCGACTACCTGGAGACCACTTACGAGGGCTACGCACCCGGCGGTGTGGCCGTCTTCGTGGACGCCGCCACCAACAACGTGAACCGCACGGTGGGCAATGTCCGCAGCTTCTTCAGTAAGTGCGGGGGCAACTTGGGCACGTCCGGTTCATTGGGCCACATCTTCGAACGAAAGGCGGAGTTCGTGGTGAGCAACGAAGCCCTCAAGGGGCGCGACCCGGATGAGTTCGAGATGGAGGTCATCGACGGCGGTGCGGATGACGTGGTGCGCGAGGACGAGGGCATGATCATCTATGCACCGTTCCAAAGCTTTGGCCAGATGCAGCAGAAGCTGGAGTCCCTCGGCGTGGAGGTGAAGTCCTCCGAGCTCAAGCGCTTCCCGCTGATGACCACTCCAGCCGATGCGGATACGGCACGCGCAGTGCTCAAGCTGGTGGACATGCTCGAGGAGGATGATGATGTGAATGCGGTCTACCACAACATGGACCTCACCGAGGAGGTGGAGGCCGAGTTGGAGAAGGGCTGATCAGTCCGGCTGGAAGCGGATGTGGTAGCGGGCGCCTCCGTTACCTTCCACGATCATGCGACCGTTGAGCTGGTCCACCAGGCTTTCGATCAGCGACACACCGAGCGTTGTGCCATCGTCCTGCAGCTTCTCCACGGGGATGCCGATCCCGTCATCCGCGTAGTGCAGGTCGAAGGAGCGGTCGTCCACACGGTGGATGGATAGTTGGATGCGCCCCCCCGCCCGGCCCACGAAGGCGTGCTTGAAGGAGTTGGTGATCAGTTCGTTCAGGAGCAGGCCCAGCGGCACCATGGTGGTGAGGTCGAACGCGAGGCCGTCATCGATATCGGAGTCATAGCGGATGCGGTCACCGACATCATTCATGCGCACCAGTTCACTGAACAGATCGTGGATGTACTGTGCCACATCGATGGTCGACAGCTCATCGCCCTTGTAGAGTTTCTCGTGGATGAGGGCCATCGCATTCACCCGGTTCTGGCTCTGTTCGAACGCCAGCAACAGGCGCTCCTCGGTGAAGGTGGCGGCCTGCAGCCGCAACAGGCTCGCGATCACCTGAAGGTTGTTCTTCACCCGGTGGTGCATCTCCTTGATCAGCACCTGGATGCGCTCATTGGCCTGCTCCAGTTTCCGCTTTTCCGCTTGCAGCTCCGCGCGCTGCTCATCGTCACGCATACGCGCCGCCTTCAGGTTCTCCCGCATGCGCGACAGGGCCATGCCCAGCACATCCTTGTCACCACGCACGTTCACGTGGGTATCGTAATTCCCCTTGCCGATGGCCTCTGCACTGTTTGCCAGGGAGCGTATGTTCCCGATCATGCCATTGAACGAGAGCGCCATCTGGCCGATCTCGTCAGCGGAGGTCACCGGTACCGTTGCACTGATATCACCTGTGGCCAGCGAACGGGCGGCCTGGCCTACCTCGTTCGCCGTCTTGCGTACACCGCGCATGATCACGTAGCCCATCACCGTCACCGCCCCCACCACGCCCGCCAATGCAAGTACCACCAAAAGAAGCCGCCATTCCGCATTCCGCACGTTGCCCGCGGTGTTGGCGATGATGAGCTCCAGGGAGCGGTCCTCCACCTCCTTGAGCCTGTCCAACGAACGGATGGACAGGTCCCACCAAGACCGCGACACCATGCCTGCATCCATGGTCCCCCGCTCCTTCACGATGCCGATGATGGAGCGCATGAGATTGATGTCGGGCCCTTGGAACCGCTCTTCGAAATGCACCCGCACCTCGGCTGGCGCATCCCGCTCGAAGAGCAGCATGTTGGTCTCATAGCGGGCCACCTGTTCCGCCAGGTCACCCAGCTCATCCGCCGATACAAGGGTGTCACCAAGCCCGATGAGCAGCCGGTCACGCACCGAACTGAGGGCCTCCTTCGCGTTCAGCAGGCGGAGATGGGCATAGATGCGGTCCTTGGTGCCCGGGTCGAGTTCCAGTTTGCCCAGCCGGCCCAGCTCGTCGAGCAACGCCATGTCCATGGTGCCATAGCCACGCAGCACTTCCTGTGGCAGGATGCGCCCCTCGTTCACCCGGGTGCGTAGCACATGCAGACCATCGAAGGCACGGTTGGCATCCATGAAGGCATCCTCCGAACGTGCCGGGTCCCGCAGGGCGGTGATGCGCTCGTCCGTGGCGTTCCACTGCACACTCAACTTCATGGGGGTCACCGGGCGCCCGATCACCCGGCCGATGCCCAACCCGCGTTCCTTCTGCAGTTCGTGTATCACATTCCCGTACAGCCCGAAGCGCTCGGACTGTTTCTGGATGTAGCCCATCACGTTGCGGCGCTTGATGCTGCCGTCCACCTGCTTGCCGATGAGCAGCACCATGCCCAGCACGGGAATACCCAATGTCACCATGAACTTGGTGCGGACCGGAAGATCGGCGAAACGCCACTGCATGGAGTGCCAAAGTACGGCGCATGTGCATGCCCTTCCAGCGACGGAGGTCGGGCAGCTACCTTTGGACACCGCTGCGGTGCCAAGCCGCGCATACCCCGACAGCATGGATCACCATTTCGAAGCGCTCGACGCACGCATCGCCAAGGCTATGGAAGGTGGCGGCCACGAACGGAACGCCGCGCAGCACAAGAAGGGCAAGCTCACCGCCCGCGAGCGCATCCACCTGCTGCTTGACGAGGGCAGTTTTGAGGAGATCGGACAGCAGGTGGTGCACCGCAGCAGCAATTTCGGGCTCGACAAGCAACGGTTCCCGGGCGATGGTGTGGTAACCGGGTACGGGCGCATCGACGGCAGGCTGGTGTATGTGTTCTCCCAGGATTTCACCGTGCTGGGCGGTTCCCTCGCGGAGGCCCACGCGCAGAAGATCTGCCGCATCATGGACCTCGCCATGCAGAACGGCGCACCCGTGATCGGGCTCAACGACAGCGGCGGCGCCCGCATCCAGGAAGGTGTGGTGAGCCTCGGCGGTTATGCCGACATCTTCTATCGCAACGTCCGTGCCAGCGGTGTCATCCCGCAGATCAGTGCCATCCTTGGCCCCTGTGCTGGTGGCGCTGTGTACAGTCCGGCGCTCACCGACTTCGTGCTCATGGCCGAGGGCACCAGCTACATGTTCGTCACCGGCCCCAACGTGGTGAAGACCGTGACCCACGAGGAGGTGAGCAGTGAGGAGCTCGGCGGAGCCAGCACCCACGCCAGCAGGAGCGGCGTGGCCCATTTCACGGCCCCCAACGAGATCGAGGCCATCCGCCAGTTGCGGCGGCTCATCTCGTTCATCCCCAGCAATTGCGAGGAGGAGCCACCCGCCCTGCCCTATGTGGCTGGTGATGAGTCGCGCCCGGCATTGGACACCATCATTCCGGACAACCCCAACCAGCCGTATGACATCCGCGAAGTGCTCAACGCCGTGATAGACCCCGACAGCAGCATGGAGGTGCATGCGGACTATGCCCGCAACATGGTGGTGGGCTTCGCACGGGTGGCCGGTCGCACCGTGGGCTGCGTGGCCAACCAGCCCGCCACCCTCGCCGGTGTGCTCGACATCGATGCCAGCACCAAGGCCGCCCGCTTCGTGCGCTTCTGCGATGCCTTCAACATTCCGCTGCTGGTGTTCGTTGACGTACCCGGATTCCTGCCCGGCACCGACCAGGAGTGGCGTGGCATCATCAACCATGGCGCCAAGCTGCTCTATGCCTTCAGCGAGGCCACTGTGCCGCGGATCACGGTCATCACCCGCAAGGCCTATGGCGGTGCCTATGACGTGATGAACAGCAAGCATATCGGGTGCGACATGAACTATGCGTGGCCGAGTGCGGAGATCGCCGTGATGGGCGCCAAGGGGGCTGCGGAGATCATCTTCAAGAACGAGATCGCGAAGGCTGACGACCCCGCCGCCAAATGGCAGGAGAAGGAGCAACAGTACAAGGAGCAGTTCGCCAACCCCTACGAAGCTGCGGCGCGCGGGTATGTAGATGAGGTCATCCGCCCATCTGATACGCGCCGCAGGATCATCGCCGCACTGGAAATGCTGCGCAACAAGGTGGAAAAGCTGCCGCGCAAGAAGCACGGCAACATCCCGCTTTGATCCCTGCCCGGATGACCTTCGTGCCTGCCTGAGCGGCGCAGATGCAGTGACCCTATGCGGTGCCTGTTTGCACCGAATCCCAACGCGATCAGCGCCCCAAACCGCGCTGTACGTACTTGCCCAGGATGTCGAACTCGATGTTGACGCGATCGCTAGGCTGCAACCTACTGAACGTCGTGTGCGCGAAGGTGTAAGGGATGATGGCCACACTGAAGTGCGCATCGGCAAGGTCTGCCACGGTGAGGCTCACCCCGTTGATGCATACGCTGCCCTTCTGCACCAGCAGCGTGCGTGGCTCGGGCAGCCGGAAGTCGAACCGCCAGCTACCGTCCAGTTCCGCCACCCCGATGCACTCGGTGACCGTATCCACGTGGCCCTGCACCATGTGCCCGTCCAGGCGGTCGCCCACCCGCAGGCAGCGCTCCAGGTTCACCAGGTCGCCGGGTTTCAAGGACCCCAGGTCGGTGCGTTGCAACGTCTCATCCACCGCGGTCACCCGGTACCTGCCCGGAGCACCCGGCCATACCTCCACCACCGTTAGGCAGACACCGTTGTGCGCCACGCTCTGGTCCACGCGCAGCTCTGCGGCCATGGCCGCCTCCACCACCAGGTCCACATTGCTTCCCTGACGCGTCACCGAACGCACCGCGCCCATCGCTTCAATGATCCCTGTGAACATCAGTTGCCAGCGGGCAGCACCCCGCCATCCAATAGGTGTACGACGCCGTTGAGCTGCTTCACTTCCATCCCATCCAGGCGGGCAAGCTGGACCGTACACAGGTAGAAGTAGACCCCATCGGCGAGGAACTCATCCGTATCCATGTAGGTTCCCCTCCAATCGATGTCCGGGTCCGTGCTGGTGAACACCACCTGCCCCCAACGGTTGAAGACCTGCAGATCGATGCTCCGCACGCCGCGGTATGGGAACGGACCGAACAGGTCGTTGACATCGTCGCCGTTGGGGGTGAACACGTTGGGTAGTTCATACGCGGGGCAGTTATCGCCGCACACCTCGTTGCTGGGCCCGCTCTCGTTGCCCAGTGTGTCGATGGCCGTTACGCGGTAGCAGCCGGCCACGGATGATCCGTTCACATGCGTGAAGAAGGTCGTTTCCGCACCGATCAGCTCCGCGATCACCCCATAGGTGCCGTCAATGCTGTCCTTGTACTGCACCAGGTAGCGGAAGGTGTCATCCGCACAGCTAGCGTTGGGGTTGTTCCAGCTCAGGCTGTTGAGCGGTAGCTCACAGTCGTTGTCCAAGGCAAGCGTGGGGGCGCAGGGGGGCGAGCGATCCACCGGCACGGCACACACCTCCTGGCTCCAGTTCAGCAAAGGCGAAACGATATCCGGGTCGCTATAGGCCCCACTGCTGCGTACCACATAACAGTAGGTGGTGCCGTTCACCAGCCCGGTATCCACAAAGCTCGTGGTGGTGCTCGTGCCCAACAGCGTGCGTACCCCACCTGTCACGCGATAGACCTCGTACAGCGTGTTCGCCCAAGGCGTATTGGCGGTCCATTGCACGGTGACCTGCTCGTCATTGGGGGCGGTGGTCAGGAAGATGGAGCTGGCGGGACCGCTCGAGCCGATCACATCCACCGTGGGCTGGTCAGCGCGTCCGAGAAGCTCCACACGATAGACATGTGCGGCTGCTTCGGTGTCGAGGCCCTGATCCACGAAGAACGTGTCGGGGTGGTCCAGGAAGGGATGGATACCACTCGTCCAGATGAGCGTGTTGGCCGTGGAGAAGCCCGTGCCGCGATACAAGCGGAACCGGTAGGGGCCCGGCCGCTGCACCGTGTCCAGATCGAAGGCGTTGCTCCAACGCACGGTATCCACACCGGCATCCACGTCCGTTACCCCCACGCTCACATGGGTGAGCACGGGCACCTGGCGGTCCAGCAGGGCGCAGAACTCCTCGCTGGCCAGGCTCTCCGCACCATCTGCGAACACAGCGATGACCATGTAGCAGTATTGGTTGCCGATGACCAGTCCAGACTGGTCGGTGAAGCTCGTATTATTCACGCCGTCCACCTCGGCAAGGAACGAGTATCCGGTGTAGGCGGGTACGCCCGTCTCGCAATGGTCCGGATCGTAACCGTAGACACCACTGCGCCGGTAGATGTGGTAGCCCACCGCATTGGTGCAGGGGCTAATGGACCAGCTCAGCGCGATGGCATCGCCCACCGGCGTGGCCACAGGGTCTTCCGGGGCCGGTGCGACCACCCGGATGGACATCGTGCCGTAGTCCAGCAGGGGCACCGGCAGGTCGTTGTCGATGGCCGAGAACACCACCTGGTAGGGCTGCTGACGCACGTGTTCACAGACCGTGCTCCACACGAAGGTGCCCGTTCCCGGGTTGCCTGGCTGGGCGTCGTCGAACACGGCCGGCGAGATGCCCAGCGTAAAGGGCTGGCCCAGGGCCCCGATGGTAACGGATTGCCCCGGGTCGGGGTCGGTGGCGCTCACTTGGAAGGTGAGGAATGTACCCGCGAGCACGCAGGTGTCCGGAAGGTCCTCCAATTGGGGCGGCCGGTTGGAGCAGGCGATCACGGTGATCTGCATGTCGCGCAGCACCGTGCCCACCTCCACCCATTCCCCGTTCACGCGCCGCCACTCCCGCACCACGAAGGCGATGTTGTATTCGCCCTGCTCCCCGGGAGCGTTCCAAGTGATGGTGCCTGTGGAGGGATCGATGCTGTAATTGGGGCCCGGGTAGGCATATCCCGGGATGGGAAGTCCTCCGGCGCCCAGGCAGATGGTGGGTTCGAAGGAAAGGCTGTCGCCATCGGGGTCGTAGGCTGCCGGGTTGTGGATCCAAGGCTGGTCGATGCAGGCGTTCTGGATCGGTGAATTGAGGAAGCGCGCCGAACAGTTGTTGCCGGAAAAGGGGGAGATCACCAGGGTGCTCACCAGCGCGAACGCCTGTGCGATGGAGTTGGGCACATTGAGTACACCGCCATTACGGTTGGGGTCCTCCATGCGCAACATGAACACGCCCGGACCGGCGTAGGTGTGGATGGCCGTGTAGCGGTTCTGCCGCAGGTCCCGCGAAGCATCGTCGATCACCTGGTTGCGCGGAATGGTGTCCAGCGGGGAGCCATCGCCCCAATCCAGCACCAGCTCCGGCCTGTCCGCAGGTGCGCTAAGCTTGGTGTAGGTGAGGATGGTGGCCTCGTAGCGCAGGTCCAGCGGGTCTTCTGTGAGCTTGCATACCACGATCTCCCCGGCACGGTTGTGCGTGGCCCATGCGGAATGCGACGCCAGCAGCGCTAGGGCCGTGGCCAGCAGGTATGGGAGTGTTCGTCGCGCCAAGTGGAACAAAGTTCGGTGATCCCGGACCTCCACCGACGGGCCCCCATGGCAATTCGTCCCAAGCGCGATCGGTGAGCTCCGCTGTGACACCGGTCGCAGCCCAGTATCTTCGTCGCCCCGCCCATGATCGACCTCCTCAAGTCCACGCGCAGTTCCGCCACCCGCGATAATCTCGTGGTGGTGG
>Ga0169931_10007834_pt1 | contig 15746 bp, 12 predicted proteins | sample Kivu_15m_20L_FD_129675 | JGI IMG/M metagenome (GOLD analysis project Ga0169931, IMG submission 129675) | Freshwater microbial communities from Lake Kivu, Western Province, Rwanda to study Microbial Dark Matter (Phase II) - Kivu_15m_20L... | ecosystem: Environmental > Aquatic > Freshwater > Lake... | reverse complement strand
GGAGCGAAGCATTCGCTCTACAACCTGGCTGAAGCGCTGCTGGAACAGGGCGATGAGATCATCATTCCGACTCCCTACTGGGTGTCCTATGCAGACCAGGCGGTGCTCAACGATGCCACGCCCGTGCTGCTGCCCACGAGAGAAGATCAGGGCTATGCCATCAACCCCGATGAACTGCAGCGGCTCGTCACCCCGCGCACGAAAGCGATTATCGTCAATAGCCCCTGCAATCCGACCGGCGCCACATACGACACACGCACACTTGAAGCCATTGCCGAGATCGCGCTCAAGCATAAGATCTTGATCATCTCGGATGAAATCTACGAGAAAGTCCTCTACGACGGCGCCACGCATTTGAGCATTGCCACGTTGAGTCCCGACGTCGCGGCTCAAACCGTGATCATCAACGGCGTCTCTAAGGCCTATGCCATGACAGGCTGGCGGATTGGTTATGCGGCCGGCCCGAAAGATCTGTTGACGGCCATGGCTAATATTCAGAGTCAAAGCACCTCCAATCCCTGTTCCATTTCGCAGAAAGCCGCTGTCGCGGCCTTGCGAGTCGGCAACCCGTTTACCGAAAAGATGGTCGCGGAATTCGACCGGAGGCGGAAGGTGATGGTGGAGCGGCTGAATGGCATTCCCGGCGTCAGTTGCCGGCTGCCAGGCGGCGCATTTTACGCCTTCCCGAATATTCGCGGCGTCCTCGGACGGCGCGGACCAATGGGCGCCATCGATTCACCGACGGCCTTCGCCAATTATCTCCTGAAAGACGCGCACGTCGCCGTAGTCCCTGGAGAGCCGTTCGGAAGCGCCGACCATATCCGGTTGTCATACGCCACCAGCATGGAGGCGATCATCAAAGGGTTAGACCGTCTTGCGGCTGCGGTCGGCAAACTCACGCCCTGAGTACCGTCTTGACTCGTGTGAATTCGAGGTTATTCCAATGAGGATTAACCCATCATTGTCGGAGGATGTCCTGTGCCGATTTACGAATATCGTTGTGATGAGTGCTCGATCACGTTCGAATTAAAGCAGAGCATTAAGGATGAATCGATTGCCAGTTGCCAGAAATGCGGCAAACCTGTCGGCCGCATCATCTCGGCCCCGGCGATCATGTTTAAGGGGAGCGGCTGGTATATTACGGATTATTCCGACAAAATGAAGCCGCCGTCAGGAGACGCCTCGAAACCTTCCCCAACGTCAACGACGCCGGCAAAATCAGAAGCGGCCGCCAGCGCTCCAGCGGCATCATCAACGGCAGCCCCGGCTGCCGCTCCCGTCTCCTCATCGTCAGGAAGCAGCAGCGGCACCTCATCTTCGGCTGGCACAAGCTCGTCCTCGTCAGGCAGTACATCGAGTTCGAGCTAAACGCGCTCAATTTTTCAGGTATGCTTGGCGGGCGCTTTTTTCTTTGCCGGGGCTTTGGGCGCTGGCTTGGCGGTCGGTTTGGCCGCTGATTTAGCCGGAGCCTTTGGCGCCGAGGCTTTCGCCGCTTTTGCCCGCAAGGCTTCCACTTCGTTTTGCAGGCTGGAAATCATCCCGGTTTTTTCACGGTTCATTCGGTCCAGGCTCTCGACCTGCGCCTGCAAATCCTGTTTACCTTTGGCCAGATCGTTTAACTGGCTCTGGAGTTGAGTCTTCTCCATATTGCTGGTCTGGATCTCCGAGCGGAGCTGCTCGATTTGTGCCTGTAACGCCGGTGGCCAGTAGTCGCAGCCCGACAGCGTAAGCCCTATGATCGCCAGCAGGCCCATGAGCATCGATTGACGTGTCCGAATCATCATTCCCCTCCTCCTTCTGACATGGTTCGAGTCTATGTATACCACATTTTTCTCTACTTGAGATGAAGTCCTTGCGCCGTGAGCGTCTTCTCAATGTCCAAAGGGCCAATCGCTCCCTCGCGCAACATCGTCACCCCGTCGCAGACACTCACCACTGTTGAGGGGGGGGCACCGGGAGTGATTCCGGAATCGACAATGAGTGCCACGTCGTTGCCAAGGGCTCGATTCACATCCTGTGCGGTCTGGACCGGCGGAGCCCCTGATCGATTGGCGCTCGTGCCGGTTAACGGGCCAATCAGCCGCAGCAGATCGGCCAGCGGACCGCATGATGTTAGCCGGACTCCCACCGTCCCCGTTCCCGCCGTCAGATTGTTCGGCAATCGGTGGTTGGCCGGAAACACAATGGTAAGAGGGCCTGGCCAATAGGTTTCCATCAGCGCCTTGGCCACCGGAGGAACATGGTCCACTAATCCATCGAGCTGTGCCCGGTCGCCAATGAGGACCAGAATCGGTTTGCCGTCAGGACGGCCTTTGATGGCAAGGAGCCGGTCGATCGCCGCCGCATCGAAGGGATTCGCGCCGAGTCCGTAGTAGGTTTCCGTCGGGATCGCGATAATCCCGCCTGTGCGCAAGACTTCGGAGAGGGATGCGCGAAGGGAGCCGAGGTCTGTCGCACGGTAGGGCGTGATGATAGCCATGAAGAGGGCGAACCGGACGAATGCTAGGCGCGCGGCCCCAACGCCCGATGCGCGATATCGGTCCGGAAATGACAGCCGTCGAACGACAGGGTCTTCACCCGGCGATAGGCTTCCTGCTGCGCTTCGGCAATGGTCTTCCCATAGCCGGTGACGCCTAAGACGCGGCCTCCGGCCGTCACAATGTCTTGCCCTTTGCGAACGGTCCCGGCGTGAAAGACCGTGGCCGACGGCGTGCTGTCAGCCAGGCCGTGAATGATCTTCCCGTTTTCGTAGGCGCCTGGATAGCCGCCGGAGGTCATGACCACGCACACAGCGTAGGTGTCATGCCATTCGACGGTGAATTGATCCAGCCGGTGTTCTACCACCGCTTCGATCACGTCGATCAGATCGGACTTTAGGAGCGGCAGCACCACCTGCGTTTCCGGATCGCCCATGCGGGCATTGAACTCCAAGACGTACGGCGTGTCTTTCACCACCATCAACCCGGCATAGAGCACGCCCTGAAACGGACAGCCCATGCGTGACATGGCCACCACGATCGGCTGCAGCACTTCGCGTGTCACCTGCATGCGCAGCGCCGCCGTGCCGAGCGGCGCGGGACAATAGGCGCCCATGCCGCCGGTATTGAGCCCCGTATCCCCGTCTCCCACGCGTTTGTGGTCCTGCGCCGGCAGCATCGGCACCACGGTTTTGCCGTCCGTGAAGGCCATGATCGTCAGCTCTTCCCCATCGAGAAATTCCTCGATGAGGACACGCTGGCCGGCTTGGCCGAACACCGACTTTTCCATGGAGTCGAGAATCGCCTGGCGCGCCTGTTCGCGCGTCGTCGCGATGATCACGCCCTTGCCCTGTGCCAGCCCATCGGCCTTGATCACCACCGGCAGCTCGTGCTGATCGACATAGGCCAGCGCAGCGTCCATTTTCTCAAAGCTCTGCGAACGGGCCGTGGGGATTTTGGCCGTCGCCATGACTTCTTTGGAGAAAATCTTGCTGGCTTCGAGGCGCGCGGCATTTTTGGTTGGACCGAATATCTTCAGCTTGGCCTTGCGAAACTCATCGGCAATGCCCAGCGCCAGCGGGACTTCCGGCCCCACGACGGTCAAATCGATTTGTTCTTTAATGACGAACTCTTTGAGGGTGGCGATATCGTCGGCCTTGATCGGCAGGCAGGCCGCGAGCGATTCCATCCCCGCATTCCCAGGAGCGCAAAACAACTGCGGCTTGCGCGGACTTTGCGCGAGCTTCCAGACGATCGCATGCTCGCGCCCACCGCTGCCGACAACAAGAATCTTCACAAGGAACCTATTGGTGATACGTGATGAGAGATGGGTGATGAGTGAAAACGGGACAAAGCAATCCAGCAGGCGGTTGGGGCGAAGCCGGAATGTGTTTTACTGAACCGATCACTCATCACTCATCACCTTTCACGGGTGTTGTTAATGTCTAAAATGCCGCATGCCGGTCATAATCATCGCCAGTCCGTGCTCATCCGCCGCCTTGATGATCTCGGCATCGCGGATCGATCCGCCCGGCTGAATGACCGCCGTGATGCCGGCCTGGGCCGCCGCATCCAAACCGTCGCGGAACGGGAAGAACGCATCGGAGGCCATCACACACCCCTTCACAGGCATCTGCGCTTTCATCGCCGCCAGCTTGACCGAATCCACCCGGCTCATTTGCCCCGCCCCGATGCCGACCGTCTGGCCCGGCTTGGCGTAAATGATCGCGTTCGACTTGACGTGCTTGCAGACTGTCCAGGCAAAGGCGCAGGCCGCGTATTCGTCATCCGTCGGCTTTCTGGCCGTTGGCACGTGCAGCGCGCGCAGGTCCGTGAGCACACCCAAATCGCGGTCTTGCACGATCAATCCGCCAACGAGCTTCTTGAGATCGTAGCCGACCTGCTTCACCTTGGTGAGCGGGCCGACATCCAAGAGGCGGAGATCCTTCTTGCGCTTCAATTCAGCCAAGGCGTCCTCGGCAAATCCCGGCGCAATGACGACCTCCACAAAGGTGGAGGTGATTTCCTTCGCGGCGGGCAAATCCACAATCCGGTTAAACGCGATCACGCCGCCGAAGGCCGACACCGGATCGGTCTCGCGCGCTTTGACGTAGGCTTCCACCGGCGCCGCGCCCAACGCCACGCCGCAGGGGTTGTTGTGCTTGATGATCGCGACCGCGCACTCATCGTATTCCTTCGCCAGCTCAAGAGCCGAATTCGCGTCCAGGAAGTTGTTGTACGACATCGCCTTGCCGTGGAGAATCTTCCCGCGCGACACCGAGGGTTCGTCGGAATTTAATTCCCGATAGAAGGCGCCTTGCTGGTGCGGATTTTCCCCGTACCGCAGAGATTCCGCCAGCTCGAATTGCATTGAGAGGATCTTGGGAAACTTCACCTCCCCGCCCTGCACCTGCTTTTCCAGATAGGCGGCAATCAGGCTGTCGTAGCGGCCGGTGTGTTGAAACACTTTCATGGCCAATTCGCGCCGGAGTGCCGCCGGCACGTCGCCGCTCTTGAGCGCGTCCAGCGCCCGGCCATAGTCCGCCGGATCGACGACGACCACCACATCTTCATGGTTCTTGGCCGCCGAACGCAGCATGGAGGGGCCGCCGATATCGATGTTTTCAATGGCCTCTTCAAACGGGCAATTCGGCTTGGCAATGGTGGCTTCGAAGGGATAGAGGTTCACGACGACCACATCGATCGGGCCGATGCCATGCTGCTGCATTTGCGCGACATGCGCCGGCACCGAGCGGCGGCCCAACAGACCGCCGTGCACCTTCGGATGAAGCGTCTTCACCCGTCCATCGAGGATTTCCGGCGAGCCGGTATAGGCCGCCACATCGGTGACCTTCACGCCGGCATCGCGCAAGGCTTTGGCCGTGCCGCCGGTCGAAAGAATTTCCGCGCCAAGAGCCTCCAGGCCCTTCGCCATTTCAACAACTCCGGTCTTATCTGAAACGCTGATCAGCGCCCGCTTGATGCTGGCCATGGTTCACTCCTTGAGCAGTGGCTATATCGTGGTTCGTATTCTGGAAGGCGGGTCGGAGAATAACAAATGGGTTGGGGAAGTTCAAGGCAACGAGGACGACCCAGTAGGATTTTCGGATGGCTCGACACAGATACCCGGCGCATACTCTCGGAGCCGTCACCACCTGCCCATCAGCGTTTTGGGGGCGTCTGGCTTGTCCTCGCGTAATACGCTTTCAAGGCGCCCGGTTCATACTCCCTGACCGTCTCCCATCGAACTCGAACGGAATCATGCACCGATTGCGTCGGATCAGGCTGTAGGGCCCCATCGCCCGACGATCCGGGGACCGGCGTCTGCAATCCAATTGGACGGTCGATCCCGGGCGTGACCCGATACAAACCGGTCTTCGAGTTATGAAGCATCCCCGCTGGATCGGGACGCAGGGGATGCGCCGTCATGACCGCTTGGTCGAACACAAGCCCGGCACCCGCCGCCGACATCGCTGTGCGCACCGCAGAACCACATCTGTTCGACAATTTGGTTCAATTTGGGCTTGTAAGACCAGAGCGTCGGCTCAAACGGGGTTCGGTTCATCAATCGCCAGGGCGTGATAGGCATATTCGACCGTCCCGCTCAGCTCGGTGTCGTGAAAGAGATACTTCTTGCGGGTGAGCCATCGAAGGCCCCGGAGAGGAATTCCCAGCGAGCCGACGGTGTCCCTCACGCCAATGAATTTGACGGGAATGGGGTTGTCCCCGCACGCACTGCACTCTTGTTTGAACCGCACTGCGTCCGTGGCATCAGGATGGGTCTCGGGATGTTGATAGAGCGCAAGCGCGTCCCGGTAGCGTTCGATGTGGGTTCGGCTCAGGATCCCGCAGTTCCGGATCATTCCCACGATGCTGCGGGCCGTGAAGGCGCCTCGGCTGAATCCAAACACATACAGCTCATCGCCCGGCTCGTAGTTGGCGACCAAAAACCGGTAGGCATCGTGAATATTGTCTTCCATTATGTTATTAATCATGTAGTTATTATAAATCCTTCGCCGAAGGCCCCGCCTGACACACGGTCAACCAGGTTTCCCGTACCCACTCCCTGGTCATAGAAGATGATTTGCGGGATTGCGCCATCGCGTTTGGCAATGCGGTAGGCAATCTTCACGACATTGGTGGGACAGGGCACATCGTTGACTTCCTGGTCGGCGCTATTCCAGGTGCCGTCACAACACAGAATGAGTCGCTTCATGAACACTCCTTGCATTCATCACGGAAGGGGCGCAGGGTCGCCGGATTCTCCGCCGAATCGCCCAACTCGTCAAGCAGGAACACTGGGAGATCTTACGCCTATGTGCTGCATTGTTCGTCTTAGCACGGGAGTCTCTCGTTTGACTTCCCCTTCCCTGCCCTCCTAGAATCCTCCATGGCTTCGTCCTTCGTCCATCTCCATCTCCACACCCAGTTCAGCCTGCTCGACGGCGCGAATCAGATCGAGCCGCTTGTCCAGCAGATCAAGGCGTTCAACCAGCCGGCGGTCGCCATGACCGACCATGGCAACATGTTCGGCGCGATCGAGTTTTACCGGAAAGCCAAAGAGGCCGGAGTGAAGCCGATCATCGGCTGCGAAGCCTATATGGCCTTGGGCAGCCGCCATGCGAAGAAAGGCAGCGGGCTCGCGCACAACGATTACTACCACCTGATTTTGCTGGCCAGCGATCTGACCGGCTACCAAAATCTCATCAAGCTCGTCAGTAAAGGATATCTTGAAGGGTTCTATTATAAGCCTCGGATGGATAAGGAAATTCTCAAAGAGCACCATGAAGGGATCATCGCCCTATCCGGTTGTCTCAACGGAGAAATCCCCTACCTGATCGGCCAGAAGGATATGGCCGGCGCGATGGCTGTGGCGGGCGAATTCCAGGAAATTTTTGGGAAAGACCGCTTCTATCTCGAAGTGCAGGCCAATGGCCTCGACCACCAGCGGATTGCCAATGCCGGCTTGATTGAGATTCACAAGAAGCTCGATATTCCGATGGCCGGGACGAACGACTGCCACTATCTTAAAAAAGAAGATTCGCATCCGCACGAACTCATGCTCTGCCTCCAGACGGGCAAGACCTTGAGCGACCCGAATCGCATGAAGTTCGACACGGATCAGCTCTATGTGAAATCGACCGAGGAAATTGCGCCGGCCTTCGCCGAATTTCCCGGCGCAGTCAACAATACCTGCCGGATCGCCGATGACTGCAAGCTGGACCTGCCGCTCAACAAGACCTATCTCCCGCAGTACAAAGTGCCGGAAGGCTACACCCGCGAATCCTATGTTGAGGAACTGGCGATTGCGGGGTTGAAGGCGCGCCTCAAAGAGCGCCCCAGCCAGATTCCCTCCGCCGCCTATGAACTGCGCCTGCGTGAAGAGCTGATGGTGATCTGCTCAATGGGATTTGCCGGGTATTTCCTGATCGTGTGGGACATCATCCGGTTTGCCCGTTCGCGCGGCATTCCCGTCGGACCGGGCCGCGGCTCAGCCGCCGGCAGCCTGGTGGCCTATGCCTTGCGCATCACCGATCTCGACCCGCTGGTCTATACCCTGCTGTTCGAGCGGTTCCTGAACTCCGAGCGTGTGTCGCTCCCCGATATCGACATGGACTTCTGCATGGATCGCCGTGGCGAGGTGATCAACTACGTGGTCGAGAAGTATGGGGCCGACCACGTGGCGCAGATCATCACGTTCGGAACGCTCGGCGCCAAGGCCGCGATTCGTGACGTCGGCCGGGTGCTGGAAATTCCCTACGCCGAAGCCGACAAAGTCGCCAAGCTGATTCCCAATCAGTTGAATATGACCCTGCAGCAGGCCCTTGAACAGGAACCGAAGCTCCGCGAACTCGTCGAGACCGACACCAGAATCGCCGAACTCATGAAAGTCGCGCAATCGCTGGAAGGCCTGGCGCGCCACGCCTCGACGCACGCCGCCGGCGTCGTCATTTCAGAGGGCCCCCTCACCGATCACGTCCCGCTCTACAAGGGGGCCAACGACGAAATCGTGACCCAATACTCGATGGGGGACGTCGAGAAAATCGGCCTGGTGAAGTTCGACTTCCTCGGCCTCAAAACGCTCACGATGATCCGCCGCGCCGAAGCGCTGATCAATGACAGCCGTCCGAACGATCCGCCGCTCGCGGTCGATCAGCTGCCCTTCGACGATCCGAAAACCTTTGCGCTCCTCTCCTCCGGAAAGACCACCGGCCTGTTTCAGCTGGAAAGCTCCGGGATGCGTGATCTCCTCACCGGCCTGAAGCCGGACCGGTTCGAAGACATCATCGCCATCATCGCGCTCTATCGCCCCGGTCCCATGGACCTGATCCCCGACTTCATCAAACGCAAGCAGGGCAAGATCCCGATCGCCTATGAGACGCCCGAGCTTGAGCCGATCCTGAAGGACACCTATGGCGTCATCGTCTATCAGGAACAGGTCATGGCCATCGCCAACAAGGTGGCGGGCTTCTCGCTGGGACAAGCCGACATTCTCCGCCGGGCCATGGGCAAAAAGAAGCCCGAGGAGATGGAGAAGCTGCGCGTCAAATTCCTGGACGGCGCCAAGACCAAGGGCATCGCGGAGAAGAAGGCCGACAAGCTCTACGAGCTGATCCAGAAGTTCGCCGGCTACGGGTTCAACAAGTCGCACGCCGCGGCCTATGCCGTGGTCTGTTACCACACCGGCTACTTGAAGGCCCACTACCCGACCGAGTTCATGGCCGCGCTCATGACGACCGACATGGGCAACCAGGACAAGACCGTCGGCTACTTCACCGAATGCCGCGATCTCGGCATCAAGGTGCTCGGCCCGGACATCAACGCGAGCCAAAAGCATTTCGCGGTCGTCGAGGGCGTGATCCGGTTCGGCTTGGCGGCCATCAAGAATGTCGGCGAAGGCGCCGTCGAATCGATCATTGCCATTCGCAACGACACCGGCCCGTTCACGTCGTTCTTCGAGTTTTGCCGGCGCGTGGATTTGCACAAGGTCAACAAGCGCACATTGGAAGGATTGATCAAGGCCGGCGCGTTCGATTCGACCGGCGCGAAACGCTCGCAGCTCATGGCTGTGCTCGACCAAGCCGTCGAAGACGGAGCCGCCGCGCAGCGGGAACGGGACCTGGGGCAGACCAGCATTTTCGGCGAAGAGTTTCAGGCGCAAGACACCGGTACAGCCATGGCCACGCCGCCGCTCCCCAACATCGCCGAATGGGACCAGGCGCAGCGCTTGAAGTACGAGCGTGAATTAACCGGTTTCTACATCACCGCCCACCCGCTCACGCGCTATGAGGCCACCATCAAGGCCTTGTCCACCGCCACGACGATCAGCTTGGGAGACGTGGCCGACGGAAAAGAAGTCAAACTCTGTGGCATCATTGCCTCGGTCAAGAGCATGGTCACGAAAAAAGGCGACCGGATGGCCTATCTCACCTTAGAGGACCTGCACGGCACCGTCGAAGCCATCGCGTTCCCGGATCTCTTCACAACCGCCGGCGACTTGATTGCCCCGGAACGCGTGGTGCGGCTGGTCGGCACGGTCGATCGGGGCGATAAAGGGACCAAGCTGCGCGGCGTGAAGATCGAACCGCTCGCCGACGTGCAGATGCAGTCCATCAAGCGCGTTCACATTCGGCTCACCGACCGGCCCGATGTCGGTGAGCAACTGCCTCGGCTGCGCGACATCTTCAAGCGCTACCCCGGAGGCACGGCTATCTCCCTGACCTTTCAGATGAACGGCACGCTCGAAGCGGACACCCAGCCGCTCCCGAATCTGACCGTGACCCCCAGCGAATACTTTGTGGCGGATGTTGAAGAAGTGCTAGGCAAAGGGGCCCTTTCTTTGCTATCTTAGCGTACGTAATTGGGGGTACCATTGGCGAAGACCCCACCCATTGATCAACCCGGTACGACAACGACTATGCGCGATTACCTTGAATTTGAAAAGCCGATCCGCGAGTTGGAAGAAAAAATCGAGAAGCTGGCGGCGGCCAATTCAGGCAAATCCTCGACCCAGGAAGAAATCCGCAAACTGCGCGGGAAAGTCGCCCAAGCCGAACACGAACTCTATGGGTCCCTGACCCCCTGGCAGCGCACCCAGCTGGCCCGTCATCCCCAGCGTCCCAGCACCATCGACTATATCAACGAACTCTGCCGTGGCTTTCTGGAGTTTCACGGCGACCGTTCATTCGGCGACGACCGGGCCATTGTCGGCGGGTTCGCCCGGTTCAACGACCGGACGGTCATGATCATCGGCCATCAAAAGGGCAAGACGCTCAAAGAGCGGATGCAGCGGAACTTCGGCATGCCCAACCCGGAAGGCTACCGGAAAGCCCTGCGCCTGATGCGAATGGCGGAAAAGTTCAACCGGCCGATCATCACCTTTATCGATACTCCGGGGGCCTATCCCGGCATCGGCGCCGAAGAGCGCGGGCAAGCCGAAGCCATCGCCCATAATCTGCTCGTCATGTCCCGGTTGACCGTCCCGATTCTTTCCGTGGTGATTGGAGAAGGCGGCAGCGGCGGCGCCTTGGCCTTGGGCGTGTCGGACCGCGTGATGATGCTGGAGCATTCCGTCTATTCCGTGATTTCCCCGGAGGGCTGCGCCGCGATTCTCTGGGACAACCCGGCGAAGGTGCCCGATGCCGCCGCCTCGCTGAAAATCACCGCGAACGACCTGCTCGAGCTCGGCGTGATCGACGAAATTATTTCCGAACCGCTCGGCGGCGCCCATCGCGACCCCAAAGCGATGTGCGAACGAGTCGGCAAAGTACTCACCAACCAACTCTTCCAGCTCACCGACCTGTCAGCCGACCAATTGCTTGCCCAACGCGATCAGAAATATCGCAAGATCGGCGCGGTGAACGGGTTAGTTGCCCTCACCTAGGCAGACATCTCTCTCTCTGACAGCCAACCCGTGTCTAGCACCGTAGTAAGTCAATAGTCAGGCCTGCCCCTAACTTTTCGAATTTTTGTGTGTGATAGTCCTTCTCGCTGTTTGTAGCGGGAGACCGTTGAAAAATAACTCTCAGATATGCGAAAAGAAGGCAGCCTCTCAGAGCGGTCACTCTGAGAGGCTGCCTCTCCATCCTAGGTTCTACTTCAGAGGGTTGCGTCTAGGCCTGAGGGGACTGGCCCTCCACACACAGCACCTTCTTCAAGATCCGCAGGTCTCGCTCTTCATCTCGGAGCCCGACGGACCGGACAAGAATCCCCTCGCCCTCCGCCGGATGAATCTTCAAGGCGATGCGGTGATCCTCACGCCCGAGGAGCCCGGGTATCCCGCGGTGAAAGCGTCCTATCTGGCCCGTTTCCCGGCATCGGCCATGATGTTCGGCTTTGGCGATTTTTCATTGTGGGAATTGCGGCTGACGGACGCCCACCTGGTGCTCGGATTTGGGCAGGCCTATCAATCGACCGTCAACGCGCCAGCCACGTGGATCCACCAAAGGCCTGAACCGAAAAAGTAACGGACGGTTCTACTGCGTCGGGGGAGCCGTCGGAGTCACGACATCGTCAACACGTTCCGATTCCCACACGTAGGCGGGACTCAGAATCGGCTGATAGGGCGGCAAGAGAACCGGGAACGTGGCGACTTCCACCGCGCCCGCGACGGTTCTGGCGAAGAACATGCCTATCCCGTCAAACGGCCCGCGCAAGACGCCCGTCACCCACCCTTCGTTCTGCCCCACTTCGTAGACCTGCCGGGGAATCTCCATCCAACCGGTCGAAAGATTGACGACCCCGCGCAAGAATTTTTGCGAGATTTGCGTTTCCAGATTCGCCGGTTCCTCTGCCTGAGCCGGCAAGACGCACATACTGGCCAAGACGAGAACCAGCCCCAGACAGACTGCTGCCGGAGGAATCATCTCTCTGAGGCTCCGATCGTTCCCTTGCAAGTCGAGACCGCTTTGGTTATGGTACCGCCCGATGGATCGCACTCGTGCTCGCCAGATCGCGCTTGCCTGTGCGAGCGGGCTCCTGCTCCCGTTCTGCTTTCCCAAATTTGACCTGGGGTTGCTTGCCTGGGTCGCCATGATTCCCCTCCATCTTGCGCTGGATTCTGCGACGCGCCGCCGTGCCTTTTGGATCGGTTGCCTCAGCGGGACCATCGGCTTTACCGGCATCATGGCCTGGGTCGTCACGGCCATGACCACCTATGGCAAGGTCCCTCTCCTCATCAGTTACGCCATATTGCTCCTGCTCACCACCTATCTCGGCCTCTACGTCGGAATCTATAGCTGGAGCGTCGTCTGGCTGCGCGAATTTATACCACGATACGGCATTTTTTTCGCGCCCTGTGTCTTGGTGACGCTGGAACTTCTGCGGACCTATTTTTTGTCCGGATTGCCCTGGTGCCTGCTGGGCTATTCACAATACCGGGAATTGGAGTTGATCCAGGTCGCCGACCACCTGGGAGTCTATGGGATCTCCTTTTTGATCGTCTTGGTCAATCTGACGCTGGCCGAACTCATGCTCTGGCTCATGCCCTTCTTCCGCGGATTTCATCCCAGGAAGCTGCCCTGGGAATTGACGACCATTACCACGCTGCTCATGGCATCGACCTGGAGTTACGGCATGTTCCTCCTGAGCGGCTCGGGGCTGCCGCTCCCCAAAGCATCGATTACGGCGGGGTTAGTCCAGCCGAATATCGATCAAGCGGTCAAGTGGGATGTGGCCTTTCGTGATGAAACCATGCAGCGGTTCGACCGGCTGACCGGCCGGTTCGGCACCGGCGCCGACGTCATCATTTGGCCCGAAGCGGCCACCCCGTTTCTTTTCGAGCGGGAAGCCGGCTACCAATTGCAATTGATGGCCTGGGCCGAGCGGGCAACGGCGCCGCTCCTCTTTGGAAGCCCCGCGCTCCGTTTCTATCCGGATCGCCGTCCCTATCTGCTCAATAGCGCCTACCTCCTCTCGGCCGACGGGACGATCCTGAGCCGTTATGACAAGCAGCATCTGGTGCCCTTCGGTGAATATATTCCCTTGAAATCCTCGCTGCTCTTTTTCCTCGATAAACTGGTGGAAGGAATCGGCGATTTCGAAGCGGGACCCGGCGGGACGGTCATGACGCTCACGCCCAAGAACCGGCTTGCCGCGTCCGGACAGCCGGTGGCGGCCCGGCCGGTGAAGTTCGGCGTGGCGATTTGTTATGAAGTGATTTTCCCCGATCTCGTTCGCCAATTTGCCGTCAACGGCGCGGAGTTTCTGGTCACGATCACCAACGACGGCTGGTTCGGCAACTCGTCGGCGCCGGCCCAACATTTTGCGATGGTGGTCTTCCGCTCGGTCGAAAATCACCTGGCCTTCGCGCGGGCCGCCAATACCGGCATCACCGGCGCCATCGACCCCTTTGGCCGGATCATCCAGGCCACGCCGCTCTTCACGGAAGAGGCGGTGCAGGTCACCCTTCCCACGTGGCAGCCCCGCACATTTTACAGCCGCTACGGGGATGTGTTTGCCTACGGCTGTGTGGTAATCTGCGCGCTGCTGTGCCTGGCCAGCCTGTTCCGTCCCAAGGAACTGGAACCCGGCACCACCGCCATTACACCGGCGTAATCAGAAAGGATCGAGGGCATGCTGGAAGAGGTCCGGAGTCGCGTGCGCACTGTCGGTGAACAGGTCTCGGAATTACGGGGGCATCTTTGACCTCGCTCGCATGACCTCCGATCTCGAAGAGCTTGAGGCTCAAATGGCGGAGCCGTCGTTCTGGAACGATACCCGCGCGGCCGCGGCGGTGAGCCGGAAGAAAGTCACCCTCGAACGCGAACTCACGCTCTGGCGCGAGATCGATGCCAAGATCAGCGATCTGAACACCTTGCTGGAGCTGGCCGAAGAAACCCATGACGAGTCGCTCGAACAGGAACTGACGGCGGAACTCCAGCAGTTCGAACCGAAGCTGGCCGCGCTCCACGTCGAAATGCTCCTCTCCGGAGAGCTGGATCCCAACAACGCGATTGTCGCGATCCATCCCGGCGCCGGCGGCACCGAGTCCCAGGATTGGGCGCAGATGCTCCTTCGCATGTATGTGCGCTGGGCGGAGACCAAGAAATTCAAAGTCGAGACCTTGGATTTGCTCCATGGCGACGAAGCGGGCATCAAGAGCGTGACCATTTCCATCATTGGCCCCTATGCCTACGGCTATCTGAAGGCCGAAGCCGGTGTGCACCGGCTGGTCCGGATTTCTCCCTTCGATGCCAACAAACGGCGACATACCTCGTTTGCTTCCGTCTTCGTCTATCCCGAACTGAACGAAGACATCGATGTGGTCATCGACGAGAAAGATTTGCGGATCGACACCTTCCGCGCCGGCGGTGCCGGCGGCCAGAACGTCAACAAGGTGGAAACGGCGATCCGCATTACGCACATTCCCACCAACATCGTCGTGCAATGTCAGAATGAACGATCGCAGCTCCAAAATCGCAACGGCGCGATGAAGATTCTCAAGGCGCGGCTCTATGAAGTGGAGCAGAAGAAAAAGGAAGCGGAGTTCAATGCCATCGTCGGCGAGAAGAAGGACATCGCCTGGGGAAGTCAAATCCGCTCGTACGTGTTTCAGCCCTATCAGATGGTCAAGGATCACCGGACCGGGCATGAGACCAGCCAGGTGAGCGCCGTGATGGACGGCGATCTGGACGGGTTTATCGAAGCCTATCTCAAGAGGAAATTCACGAAAGGCAGCGAACCGCTGACCGCCGTTACCGGACAGGATGACGATGTCTAAGGCGGCTAGCGGGTACGCATCACTTATCACTTATCACTCATCACGGATCACGGATTGCATATGGATGAACTGAACGAACAACGGCAGCAGCGGATCAAGAAAGCGGAGCAACTGCGCACCGCCGGCGTGGCGCCCTACGGCACTCGTTTTGAAGTGAAGGACCGGGCCGGACAGCTCATCAAGCTGCACGGTGAAAAGACCAAAGACGTACTGGAGCAGGAAAAGGTCGGCTGCACCTTCGCCGGCCGCGTGGTCGCCCTGCGGCGCTTCGGTAAAGCCGGTTTTGCGGTTCTGCAAGACGGGTCGGATCGCTTGCAGGTCTATCTCAAGAAAGATTTGCTGAGCGAACAAGCCTACATGGTCACGGAGCAGCTCGATCTCGGCGACTGGATCGGGGTCACCGGCACCCTCTTCCGCACCAAGACCAACGAATTTACCGTCGAGGTCCGGGAACTCACCTTTCTGAGCAAGGCCCTGCGCCCGCTCCCGGAAAAATGGCACGGCCTCACGGATGTCGAAACCCGCTATCGCCAGCGCTATGTCGATCT
>Ga0169931_10007833_pt1 | contig 15747 bp, 10 predicted proteins | sample Kivu_15m_20L_FD_129675 | JGI IMG/M metagenome (GOLD analysis project Ga0169931, IMG submission 129675) | Freshwater microbial communities from Lake Kivu, Western Province, Rwanda to study Microbial Dark Matter (Phase II) - Kivu_15m_20L... | ecosystem: Environmental > Aquatic > Freshwater > Lake... | reverse complement strand
TGCATCATCTACTAGAGCAGGCTGTGTGAAAATTGAGAAAAACCTGATATGCCCTACATGCTCGGATTCTATTACTCGTCTGCTTCCTATTTTTATCCTAAGTATTGAGCTTAACTTTGTTCCATTTTCGAATTTGATTTATTTTACTATTATTGACTCTAACTCATGTATTAATGTTTTCTTTAGGTTGCAGCTGCTTCCTCTATTCGGATTTAATTTCCACTTCTCTGCTGTGATTTTAATTTATCAAACATGTTTTACTTTATTTCTGAGTGATCCTAAGAAAATTGTCCTTATTTGTAGTTGATGCTATTGCTGTAATAGTAGCTTTCGCCTTTTTCTGATGAAAATTTACTAGCTTTCGGACACATTTTTTTGGGCACAAATTTAGTCTATATTACCTTATAGGGTATTTAGTTACTTTAGTGTTTTCTGTAAAGTCCATTTTCCTTGTGGATTCGAGAGTTGAATTGACTGATAGATGAAAAATTAAGAACTTTTTAGTTAGAAATTTGAAGAGGCGCTGCTACTTGACTGCTGGGTTGAGAGGCCATGGCTAGCTGCTACTCATTACTAAGCTAGTCGTAAAGAGATAAAATATACTCGATCAAGACACATGCATATATTCTTTATCTAATTTTATGTACTGTGCATTCGTGAGGGGGTAGGAAACAAAAATTTGTTTAATTCCTGAAATGAGTCGCATTTTCAGTGGCGAAGAAAACATTCTGTGGATGATAGCTGTATATAACAACGAATACTGATAGCATCTTCGTGTTTTAGCACTACTTATTACAATATTTTTTGGTTAGTTAACTGTAAAATAGATTTTCTGAGTCTCAGGTACATTTTTATTTTGGGTTTTTCACAGTTAGTCAGCAGAGTACTCAGAAGCTGGCACTACAGACTCAACTTGTTATGATGCATCCACGAATCTATATTATTCATAAGTAACTAATGAGTAAAGGTAGCCACTGGCTGGGCTGATAGTTGCGACGACAAGCGATGTACTAGCCCCAGGAAACTCTTAATTATGATTTGACGTAGTCTTGTAGAGAGGCGATAAGCTGGTTGATGAAAGAAAACAAAGGAACTGGCTGTGACTGAATAAGTATATAGCTACATTTTGGTTTTAATTTTTAAGTGATTTTAGTTGTTGCTGGAGAAAAGTTATTCCGGCTTGCATTTAACGATTAGATTAATAGGGCAGATTAATAACTAAGCTAAGAAATAACAAAATTGCAAATGATAAAATTTTATCAATAGTGATGTTACCCGTATACTTCTTACCAATCGTCCATGGTTCTTCTGTAGAACAAAGAATTGTTGTCTCTTTAGCCAGCAACAGCTCCCTCTTCCATTCCTAGCAATTTGAGCATTTTGGAGCTGGCGAAGAAAAGAGGACTCATTTTTTTGTTATTTTTTGCATTAAGATCACCACCAAAATCAAGAAGCATGAACACGATCTGCATGTCTCCGTTTCTAATTGCCATATGAAGGCAACTGTTACCATCTTGATCTTTCGAGCATGCATCTCCTCCACCCTATAGCAATTTAGCCACTAGTTATAAATTGGAATGAAAAACTGCCCACCATATAGCATTAGCGTTTCTCTGCATAGCAGGATTATTGATCTATGTGGCAGTGACCACTATTCCGCTCTTCTTCAGTAAAGGATACTGATTCTTTTCTATCATTCTGTAGAACTATGCCAGTCTTATGCAACCATTACGCGTATATTTGTTTTTCATCTAGACCATAGATAGTCGATTGGAGCTGAAAAAAGTATAGAGATTGATAGGTTTTCTAGGGATGCGTATATAAGGCTTCAAAATATTGTTTATTTTCATGTTTACTCTACGCAGTCTGTTTTATACTCCTTTCAAATCGATTCCTTTGCCCAAGGGATAGATTCGTCTGAGAGATTCTAGTTGTTATTTGAAATTGAGAGCATGTTTTTGACGGGCTTACTATCTCATTTATAGATATCGTTTTCTGTAGTATATGACTCTCCAGGTAGCTTGGATAATAACCACGTATTTTACGAGAGAAGGCTTGGAAAGGTATATTTTTTGTCTAGTCAAATCCACTATTATCTGCTTAGGTGCCTCATTGGGTCCACCACTTAGCTGTTTTTTTAGACTCGAGTCATGGTTACGCTTGTATTTCATATTATTCAGTTGACTAATAGTCTACTACAATTTGCCATAGTGAAACCTTTAGGAGGGAATATATGTGCGATACTTGAGACGATGAGAATATTGATCTTCTCTTTTGATGACCTTGCTCGAAGGATATTTAGCTTTTATCTTGCTTAGAACCTTGTTTTATGGCTCACATAATCGCTTCAATGCTACTTAACTCTTTGTTTTTGCTCTCTTTTTATTCTTACCGATTGCTTTTTTGAGATTTGTGATAAAGAGAGTCACCCATTTCATTTTGTTGGGGTTCAATTTAAGACTCATCCGCTAACCTTCGATTATATTTTTGAACATCTATCGATATTTTAGAAAAACAGAATTCGAATGCTGTTTTTTGGCATGATCTGCCCTTTCTAGACTGGCTTATTTGCGTACTTCTTTGCGCATTTTGCTGAGCTGCTGATAGTATTTAGCCCTTAAATCTGATATTTTTTTGGTAAGTTGATGGTAAGTATCAATAATTTTCTGCGCAATGTTACCCTATAGTTTTGATATAAGTCTGGATCCAGCTGCTTTGAGGTTGTTTTTGACTCTCTGTTTCTAGCTAGGAGCTAGTGTTTGATTGAGAAAGAGAGAAGTTGCACAGAGATACCTAAGCTACTAGGGCGTGATGCCTAAGTGTTATCTTTGTTCCCATTTTCGGTATATATTGTCTCTTGCTTTGACTGTTTTAGTGTATTTTTTGACGAATTGGTACAAAACTGGCACTTGATTGATTTTAAGGTTGCTACGAAACTCACCCATTTTTGCTGCAAACTAGACTTATTAGCTCTACTACCAGCGTGATAACAAAAATTAACTTTTGTCGCGTATTTGTACATCGCAAAATTAACTTTAGATTGCACTTTGGACCTGTTTATGTTTATTTAAAACAGGACTGGATATATTAGTTCCCACCCAGCTGTTAGTTTTGACATGAGTGATAGTGGCAGTCTTGCTATTATTAAGAGTGGTAGATCTATGGCTCTTAAGGGTTGCAGAAATATTTTTATTAATATTAGATGAGTTGTAGTTAATTGTGGCGGTTTTACTGCGATTTAGCATCACTGAGCTGCCTCTGGCTTAGGTCTAAAGAGTTTATTAAGTGTTCATGTTATTTTTGACTGTTTTAAAGGCATCATAAGGTATGTTAGCAGGCACATCTGTAAGTCTGCTCAGTTAATTGTCGAAAAGTTTGACTTTTTCTAAAAGTATTTATTAGAAAATAGGTCTTAAGTGAGTATACTAGGTCTTGATGCCCAACCATTCACACTGTTTGTTTTTGAATTATGGATGGGCAGTATTGGCGCATTTCCACATCTAATCTTCAGCCATTTTGTCTATTACTTTTAAACTGTCCTACAATTGTCCCTGAATTTTCTCATTTACGTATTTTTCTCTTTATTTTCTGTCCATCTTGCCTACTCTCTATAAATCAATAGAAAAGATCTGTGCGATTTACCTCGCTACGCTGTGATGCTGGTCGAAGTGTGTGACCTATAATATGGCAGCGAAGGCATTGCTCAAATCTTGTTAAACACTAGTTGCTGTTTATGGATTATTTTTTGCATATATTTGAGCTAGCAATTGCTGGCGTGACTGATTTCGTAGTTATTGAAAGCGTTTGTCGACTGCCTGACGATTAGAGAGAGGGCCGAATTACATATAAAGTTAGCCTTATTAAAATTATTTTTTAAGGCTTATAGATTTATCTCTAAAGAATCCTAGAAAAAATTATTTAGATTTGAATGTATTTTAGTTGAAGCTATACACAATCACAGCTAGTAGACAGTTTTTCTTAAAAACACGATATAGACGATGGTCATCAGGTACAAACTGAGACCAGTATACCATAGCAGTTGTTCAAAGAACTAGTACAGCATTTCTGCCCTTAGAAGTCCCCACTATGATATATTTTTTTATATTATTTAGGCTTCGCTTCCCACTGCTTTCTCCATTACACCACTCAATGTCCACACATTACTGGTCTACTTGAGTCCACATGTGTAAAGATTTTACAGAGCTGATAGTTGATCAGTGTGAATAGTGCACTATAGGGAAGAATGAAGAGGACGATCGAGCGTGAGCTAAGCTAGAGGCTGGGAGGGATGAAGGTACTTGGAATGAAGAACGAGTAAGAAAAGAAGCAAAGGTAGGACTGCTCTTACCATGTGTTGAAAGTAGTGGTACCAGATATAGTATATGTAAGGCACTATCTTCTTTCTTATTTCCTTTCTCTAGTCCTCACTATTCGATTAAAAGTATTACATCACGTACTTGTATGCGAATGATCCGTTGAACTATATAGCTTTGCTTGTAGTTGAAGCCACGAAAAATACGCACATTGCCATGCAGAAAGTACGTAGACAGTCCACAATAGCCTTCACCAAGTACCCACTGATAAATTTATGACTCATGAAGATGAAAATCAGCATGCCGACCATATAGCTATTGAGCTGCCAGATGATTTTTTTTGAATCTAATTTGACCTTAGCCCTAGTCTCCTTATTCTATTGACTAGACTACTCTTCTTAGTGATAAAGTTCTTTGAGCGTTTTTGCATAGAAGTTTCCCAGACGAATGACATTGGGTATCAAACTGACGACCAAAGCAAAATTGCAAGATAGAATCACCATCATAACATTTTTAGGAGTGAAGAAAGTTACTTCTTTTCTGAACACTATTTACAAGTGTTTTTGGTAATCTGCCACTACTTGGGTGAATGTTTGATCGTATACGCCTTAGGTAGAGTGTAGGAAAGCAAAGCTGAGGTAGAAAAGGAAATTGAGCGTTATTGCGAATAGTATACAATGTTTTTTGTTGTAGTTTGTCAGTAAAAATGTTTAAAGTGAAAGTTTTATTGCGTAGATAAGTATGAGTAGTAGCACATAGAAAGGGGCCATTGAGCTGCTTCCGAACACCCAGCTGGCACATACTCTGAGTAGCATGAAAATAGCTAGACCCTGTGTTGTGATTTAAACGCGAGAATACTAGTCAGAAAAAGGGTAGTCCTTGACATCTTTATAGTTAACTTTCATTATGGCGACTTCTGGCTACTATTTTTTCGAAGGCGAAGATTGAGGAGGAAGAAATAACACTGCACCTTTGGGAAGAAAGAGTAAGTCAGGGTACTTATTATGAAGCAGATGTAAGGCTGCAAAGATAGCTATTAAGAGAATTGCGTCTACTATCATGCAAAAATAATATTGTTGGTAAGATTTAATATAATTAATCTGATAGCAGTTTACAATAGATGAATAAAAAAATGGCTAAAAAATGTGAAAATAAATAAAATATGTAAAAAACTTTTAATTTTTACTAAGGTGCATATATTACAATTAAGCTGTTTAGTTCTTATGGCTGATATAATATAAATGCTGATAAGAGTTAACCAGGACCTTAATTAACGGCAAAAATAGTTACATAAACAATCAGTCTACAAGTAAATGCTCGATCATCAGGTGCTTAACAATCAACAACATAAAATATATCAATAGCAGCAACTACTGACTGAAAAACCTCGTAAAAACAGTATTACTGCTCCGGTAACTAATATTACACCTTACCATCCAGCCAGACAATACAAATTGCCTATGTTTCCAGCACTCAAGGACAGAAACGTACTCTACCAAGGCAACAGCAGGTTTGTATAGATAGAGCCTGCTTCATAAATACACAAACGAACCAAGACTGAAACAGCCAAAAAAGAGACATACCTAGAGTAATAGTACTTCGATAAATGCCAAGCTATCATCAGTTAGTTACAGCACATAAATCTAAGAGACAATAAAACCAAAAAACGAAGAAAAACTACTTACAATACAGATAAAAGCTATAATAGCAACTATTTGAGCTATGCGTCACATTCTGGTAAGCTTCAGGACAGCTCTTCGGGGGCAGTTGGGTGGACTGAAAATAGAGAGTAGCAACAAACGAGTTTCAGCAGCATTCCATCGGTTAATTTAAACACCAAATCAAAATAATCTAAAATGAGTAAAGAATACAGCACAGAAAATAAAAAAGAAAGAATAGCTAAAGATAATGAATTTTAATAATAGAAATACAACAGACCACCTAATAGTATAACAAAAAAAGCAACTGCAATAACATACAACAAACTTGATTCAAGTCCTAAAGACACTAAAAAGATGTTTAATAAACCTGATTCAATAAAAGAAAATCAAACGAATCAAGCTTTACAACCATTTAACATATAAAATTAATTTACGAGTGAAGACATTTCGATACCTTAACAAAAAATAAATAATAAGTCAACATTAAAATATTAGGATGCATAAAACAAAAACAATAAATTAAAAGCAAATAGTCGAAATCAATAAATTGATGATGAGAGTCATAAGCCAGTGTCCAAAAGTACTTTTGAAGTCAAATAATAGTATAATAAAGAATCCAGATAGTAAAAAATCATCAAAAAATAATCGAACAAAATAATGAAAACGGTAGATTTGACAAAAAAGCCCTAGGAAATAAAGAAACAATAATTAATATAGAAAAACTAAAAGATTTAATCCAGCAAATAGGGTCAATTACCAAATTCATAAATATAAGAATCTAAGAATATAGCTTATCTAGCAAGGGAAAACTTTCTAGAACAGTTGCGTAAAGTTAGAACACGTGGATAAGGTCTTTTTCGCAGAATAGCCAGGAAAAATACGAATACCTGATTTATACTCATTTATACTCTTGTTATCGATATTTTTAGTAATTAGATTTAATATCAATAGTTATAAATGTAATTTATATATTGAGCAGACATCATTTGGGCGTACTCTGAATATGCAGCATGCCGTTAGGGCAGAAACCAAGTTCCTAAAGATCGGCTTACTCTTCGACTGTATATTATCTTCTCGGGAAGTTACCCATAACTTTGAAGCGACCTTAGATGGCTTTGCCCATCCACTCGTAAACCTTATCGATACGCTGGCTGGCTAACAAGTGCAATATGTATACCTATCCCTGCTGGTCGCGGATTTTGATAGTGCAAACAGCGCTTTAATCTACTTCTTTGTTTTGCAGCTGGGCATACAGTTAAGTTTTAAACACAAGCGCACCTTAGACTCGCTAAAACCATTCGTTTTCCTACTATTTTTCTGCTTTTTCTTCAGGAATAGAGCTTTCTCCGTTTAGTCTCTTTTATATTTAACCTCTGATGTTGATTATTTTGCCATTTTTCACCACTTGTTTGGGTAATTTATTTAAAAACTCTTACTTAGAAGGAGGCTTAAATTCATTCTGCTATTTTGACTAAAAAGTGCTGATAGCATCTTGACTACCTTCCTCGCTATACTTTTATGCTACTTTATCAACTACCCTTAAGAAAACTCCGTTTGGGTACTTATGTTTCAAAACGTAAGGGAAATATCCATCAAGAAGGTCGCCTAAAATCTGCAAAGATTCTTTCGATTTGTAAGGGAAAAATTTAAATCCTTTTATAGCTATGCCATTAGCAAAGAATCCGAGGGGCAGAGGTTAAGCTTTTCTGAATTTATGTATGCCGTTTTCTGAGTATACTTCAGTTGCTTTCCCCTATGAATGAAGTCCTGCATTCAGTTATTCAACTCTTCGAACAATGGTATTAATGTCGATCTAACGAGGCATTCTATATTGATAGTTGCCTTTAGCTATGTCTTTTTTGAGCCTTTCCTGCTCCAGTTTGCCTTCAACTTTAGTACCTACCCATCGAAGTCCATACTTTTTTAAATACTCTTCCATTTACTGCACTTTGCTCTTTAAAGCAGCGTTTTCTTACTCAATTTTTCGCATTTTTTAGTATTCTTTAGAGGCATCTTCTCTCATGCCCTTGAGAAAAATGTTCTAACCTCTAAGTTTTTAAATAGTTTATGATTTTTCCTATATCTTACAAAAATTACTTTAATCTACTCGCGTTGATTTTTGCATGTCATCTATACTGTTTTGAGTCTAGCAGCCATTGTGCTCAGCAAATCTTTTTCACCTCCGCTGTTGCCTACATTAGCTGATATGTTTTTATTGCTGCCTTTCTGTTTGGGCGGAAGACTAGGTGTATTTTCTTCTTTTCCTGGTTTTTTCTTATCAATTTGAGTCGAAGGAGGTCCTTCTGCGGCAAGTTCTCTTAGTATTTTATTGGTAAGATGATCATCAAGAAGATCGGGGGAAGGCTAACCCATGATTTTTTTGCCCACATTGACCAAAGAGCTGTTGTTGTCCCTGGATTTTTATCTAGAACGAGAGGCTCTTGAGGGTGGTTTTTGTTACCAACTGTCGTTTATTTTGAAATCTCCTTTCAAGAAAAAGTTCATTTCTAAATTATATAACAGAAAGAAGCTTAACTCAGCATTTAAACTAAAAAATATTAAACTTATTATTTAGTTTTTATACAAAAATGAACTTTAAGTATTTTAGTTGTTATTTTGAAAAAAAATTATCAAAATATATTTAGATAGACTATCTTCAAAAATAAAAGGTGATAGAGACAGATGTTAACTAAATCATTCTTTTATTGTAATCAACAGCTGATCTAATACAAAAATTTCTTGTTTATTTGAAGTTTTTTAATTAGACTAACTGAAGTAGACTGGCCTGGTATAAGTTGGCGCTCAATTCATAACTCTATAATCAAATGAAAGCTGAGTACATCAGGACCTATGTCCGCGTGCGTCCTTCCAACGAAACCGGAGTCCTCGGAATCACTCCCGAAAAAGTAACCTTGCTCCGAACTGGGGAAATTTTCACCTTCAGTACTCCTTACATGAGTCAGATGAAGTTTTCGATGACAAAGCAGGAAACGACCATGTTTACTAGCAGACTATGAGCAACATTATCCCAAGTCTTATGCAAGGCTACAATGGTAAGCGACTCATTATTCAGGTTTACAGTTAGAGATTTAGGTTAATGAATGATGATTCAGCATGCGTACTAGCCTACGGACAGACGAATTCAGGCAAGACCTTTACGATGAAAGGCGAGGATGGATGCTGGGGCATAATTCCGCTTACAATAAGGTAGTTTGATAAAAATCTAGGTGCTTTTGGCTGGATTCAGGTGATTTTAGTCAAATTTAGAAACATATTTGAGGAAATAAATCAACTGAGAACAGTGGCCAAGGTCTCTATCAGCTACTTCGAAATCTACAACGAAAACATTATAGACTTACTTGCTCAGGAACAGCCGCCTAAGTACTTATAACTGCGAGACGATGGCAAAAAGAATGCGATCATATGCGACTTGACTGAGCATATGGTGACCAGCTAGATGGAAGCACTGACTATTTACTAGAGGGGAGAAAGGGGACGCAAATTTGCTTCCAACAATATCAACCTACAGTCATCACGCTCGCATTCTATCTTCCGGATCAACCTTAGTTTGATCAACAAGCAGCATGAAAAAGTAGATTCGACCATCAACATGGTCGATCTGGCTGGCAGTGAAAGCATCAGTAAAACAAACGCTGTGGGCATCCTCAAAAAATAAGGATAAAACATAAACAAAAGTCTTCTCGCTCTTTCCATAGTTATTAGGAATATCAGCAGTTCCAGCAAGGACTATGTGAACTTTAGAGACTCCAAACTGACACGCATTCTGCAGCCCAGCTTACAGGGTCAATCTAAAGCGATAGTGATTTGCACTGTGCAACAAACAGAGGAGTGTCTGCCTGAAACAATCAGCACTCTTCGTTTCGGTGTGTCTGCTAACAAGATTAGCGTTGTCGCTAAACGCAATGCCATTGCCGATGATGATTCTCGCTATAAGGCTCTAAATTAACTGCTTAGCAACGAGCGAGAAGCAAGAATGAGTGCTTAAAAAGAGGTGATTGATCTGAGGATAGAAGCATAAGGGTTAAGAAACGATAGAGATAGACTGTAAGAATAAAGAAAAGAGCTGCTGAAAGAACTTCAGTTGTAGCACACCCACAGTGTCACCCATATGAGTCTGATCAATCAATATAAGAGATAAAGGGAACAGTACTCCAATGACAACATGTTCAAAGACCACAATAGACACATCGAAGTTCTTTAGCAGACTAACAGCCAGCTCAAACAAGAAATTGCTGGGTACATAGAGAGACTCAAGGGCAAAGACAAAGGCATACAACTGCTTTAAAAGAATTAAAAATACTTGCTCGGAAGAATAGATAAGTATGAAAAAGAACTGGAAACTCTCACTTAGAACCTTAAAGAGGAAAACACAGAACAAAGTATCAACGTAAGACCAGGTAACCAAAGCACCAGAGATGGCAAAAACAGTACAAGATAGGGCAGGAATGTGAGGGAGGGTAAAACTCCGCAAATTAGCAGAAACCAAGTTCCTTAGCATTAGAATCAACTGCAGTAATTTGTTCCTGCTGAAGGAAGAAGAAATTTCATGTAAATGGCTTTTCCTTCACGACCCACTAGAAAGGTTTCTAATCCTATGACGATCGGTACTGTACTGGATCTGCATGCTGAAATAATCAACCTAAAGCTGAAAATGCGAGATTATGAGAAAAGCATCGTTTAGCTTCATGAAGATTCTAATAGAATGGAGGTTTAGATCGCCTAGCTAAAGTAGTAAAAGTTGAATTGGTAGAGAAACAACCCGGAAGTGAGGGAGTAGCTTCACAACGATACACCCCGCAGTCAGGAGTCGCGCATGTCATTCAAGTCGACGAAAATGATATCGAAGGGAAAGAACCCGTTAGGGGAGAAGGTGACTAAGCTTGAGAGGAATGTGGCGCAGCTCAAAAGATCCAACTAGATACGTAAATATGAGAGTATGTAGTTCGAAAGGCACTCAAGAATGCAACCGAAATTCAGAGAAGCAGAATGGAGGGCTTCAACGAGTACGTAATGCAGAATACGAATGGCGACGAAATAAAGATGTTCGAACTGATTACAAAGGAAAAGGCTGAAGACTTCGAGCCACTAGAGTACAAATGATCACATACTCGATAAACAATTTTTAATCATAAAAATTTATAAAGCTTATTTAATACTAGTTTTATATATAGCAGTCATCATGGCAAGTTGTAGCTAATCTTTCTGTAAACCTTCTCTTTACGATGCCTTATCTTGCCAGAATTAGGCACTATAGGTACAGGGAATACAAATTTGCTTTAGTTCTACTCTTTCGCAACAGTTTTTCCTGCGGCTTCGTCTTCAATCAACCATTTCGGCTTAGGGAACGATACTTCTATTCCTCGATGAGCTGAAATTCTTTGCAGTTTTCTTACTTTCCAAGCTGGAGTAATAGGATCTCTCAAAGGTAAAGGATATTTGTGCGGATACATGTGTTATTTGAGTTTCAAAGGAGTTCTAAAAATGAGTGACACTGAGCCTCCTGCCTTTTTAATGGCATTAATAGCATCAAGACTAGCATCAGTGACTTATAAGCGCAGAGGATAGTTGACTCTTTGAGCACCCTATATACCTACAATTTTACTCTTCCGAGAACTTTGACTCCAAATTTAACCTTTTTGATGATTCCAGTCTATATGAAACTCCTTATTGTTATCGGCTTTGTGGCATCTAAAACTCCTAACTTAACGTAGTAGTCAATCTTATCAAGATTAATATAGTCAAGAAACTCTTTGGGTCGACTTTGTAGAAATTATTGTACGTTTGTACGACTCTTCCGTATTTTGGCAGTCTTTTTTGTATGGGTGTTTGTCCTCCTTCAAAACGAGGATGCACTTTTCCTCCAGCTCTGGCATGAGTTCCTTTCATACCTCTTCCAGACATTTTGCTTAATTAAAATTGATATACCCTTTGCCTGAGCCTGGACCTCTTCCGACTCGTTTTGGCCAGTACCTAGCGCCTGGATTGTCGTGAAGATTGTTAATAGTAAAGGGAGCTAAGTAGTCGAGCTGTGTGGGGACACTTGGATCTCTCGGTTTGCGATGGAAACAAAATTGTATATTTTTGAGTAGAGCCAAAGTAGTATTGGTGAGTCTGCTGAGCATTCGCAAATGATAATTATAATTAAAATCAAGTGTTTACAGAAGTTATGATAAATTGAATATGTTTTAATGTTGGAATGTCTGCCGATCAGTAGATGGTGCATTAACACACATCTCTCTTTCCGTTATCAACAGCGGTAATAGGAGTATAATCTTTGATCTCTGCAAGTTCCTTTAAATATTGTTCTCCGTTGCTTATTTATCGTGAATAGAGCTATTCTTTCTTGCCCAACATCTAGTCCATGCTCTTAAGAGTGTCTACGTAGCTCTGAGCATTGCTAAGTCTTTAGTTAATAGCACTGTAGTTCTTCTTATTCTGTATGTTTTCTTAGTCTCCTTTCTGCGTACTGAGTCTTCCCTAATGGATTTTGTCTTAGCAGGTTTTAATGCTTCTTTGGATGTCCGAACATTTCAAGAAAATCTTGGCGATCTCAAAAATAGTGTTGATTTAAGCCTATGCACTCTAACTATATTTATTTTTACTTTGAGCTAGCTGGAGGTGATTACTTACTTGAACTTGTTGATAAATTTTATTGTTTGAACTCTCTGTTCTTATTTGGCATTGACTGCACTGACCCTGGCTAACCTGGCCTTCAGATCTTCTCCGTTGTCTTCTTCAAGAGTTTGTTCCTAAATCAATGAATAATTACTTTAAAGTTGGGCCAGTAGTACTTGGTCTCTGGTTAGTTGTACATGCAGACCAAAATCCACTTGAAAACTTCGTTCGCAACTGATTTTCTTTCTTCCACATCTAACTTTTTGAGCAACTTATAGTTGATATTTTCAGCCAGTTCGATACGTTTCTTGCAGCTGTTGACGAAATTAGCTTAATGCTCTTTGATCTCTTTTCTTAAATCCTCTTATTGGCTAATGCTTCCAAATTTTTTTTCGTAACTTGTTATCACAACTTCAATCTCTCCTGCCTTGCCCTTCAGCTAAATTTCAAAAAATATACGGTAGTTGCACTCTTCTGGCCCTACTCGATGTTAACTTTTAATTTGTTTCTGATTTCCTTAATGCTCTATAAGGTAGATTTAAGTTTAGAGACCTGAATGACACCGAGCTTACTTGTTTTTCGGATATTTAGTGATCTTGACTGACGACGAGCGATTTGAATTCACGGTAAGTTTTGGTCAGCTCGACTGCTTTGTTCTGAGATAAGGCAGTTCCAGCCACAGGATTTTTCAAACTCATGCTATCAACTTATTTAAATATTAGATAGAATTCAAAAGACAACTAAAATAGGCATTAAACCTGAAACTAGATTTAAAATAAAATTTATGAAGATAGCTAAAATATCTATCGAATTCATTTGATATAAGAATGATATAAAAATTATGATGCTGCTGATATACTATAATAATTTTACGCATATAATTAGGCAACGACATGCGCACTCAGAACCTTAACACTCACTCAAACATCTAAAAAATCATCAACCAATACGAAGCTCGTCCTCAACCCATCCATCTCGATTCTACTCATAAGCCCTGGAAAGCAAACAGCGGAATATCTACTCCCGAGTTCTCCACCATCGATCGAAAACATATCATCAAAAATCTATAAAGGTAGGCCTATGATGACAAAACTTAGAAGAAGAACTAATATAGAAGCAGGGAGGGAGAAGTTGGACAGTATAGTTTTGCGATCAGCAGTATTGATAATAGCATCAGAAACATCGACTACAGTATTCGAAGTATCGATCGTAATGATTACTAGACCATTCTTAGAAAGCTAGACGACACCTAAGACAAACTAGCGCGTTCTTAAAAAAATTATGGGGAAATATGGAGAAAATACTAAAAATTACTTCACGAGAACCAGACTAGTTCGAAAGAAGCCTAACTAGAGCATCGCTTAAGGGTCAAGGAAAGCGACGATATGAATCAGCAGCTGGCTGCAGTTCAAAGAGAGGCCTTAGGGATCAAAGAATGTCTGGCAGTCAAGGAGGCAAATATAACTGCTCTTAAAGAAAAAGCATCTTTGAATGAAAGAAAAGTGATAGAGATGGAAGGCGAGTTACATTAAACTAGAAGCGAATTGCTAAGACTAAAAGAAAGATAAAAAAAATCGTAGTAATAGTGGGAGAGCAGATTGGTTCAGAAAGAAAAACAGTGTTCTCAGCTTACAGAATAAATAGATAGGTACAGATAAGCAATGTTTTTGAACTAAAAGTAAAAGAAAGAGTTGGTGTTGTAGCTGCAGAAAAATTATTTGGCTCACAAGTAGTAGCTAACTGTTTTGAAAAAGAGCTATCTGAAAGCTGATTAAGAATACACTAACTGGATTTAGCAGTGCACTCAATAGAAAATAAAAATGACTTGCGATTATTAAGCGAAAATCAAGCAGGCTCAACAATCTATTAATAGCGCAGCTGCCACATCTCCTCTGGCCCTTCAACTCAATCAAAAAGACGAATAAATAAACCAACTTATGAGTATAAACATGCAACTAAATTTATAAATAAAGCAGCTTAAGATTTAGGGTTAAAGATTAGGCAGGACTAAATCTGAGCTTGTTCATAAAGTTTCAGTGCTATAAAACTCTATTATTGATAAAAACGATAAAATAAGACAGCTATAAGAGACTTGTGAAGAATTGAGAGAGGCGTATAAGATATCATAGGATAGAAATAAATAGACATCTGCAAAGTATTGGGAAATGAATGCTTAGTTTTTGGAAATAAAAGGCAAGTGTGGAGCTATGTTCAATCAATTGCAGTAAAGAAATGTAGGTTCCAATAAGGAAACTCAGGAATTAGTAGATGTAAGAAAGTAGCTGATCAACTGCAAGAAAGAACTATAGTTGATTAAATCTAAAGAATTTACTATGAATAGTCAACTAACTGACTCCATCTCTGTTCTCAAAAATACTCTAGCTACTTTATAAGAGCAGAACAGCTAGATGAACACATAATTGCTAGCTTAGAGACTGCAGAATGCAAGATTAAAGCAGTAGTTAGCTTAGACTCAAAGTGGACTCAAGCGATAATATGAGCTGTCCCTTCAGAATACTAAAAGATAGCTACAACAACAGATTGCCAAGAGTCAAGTAAAAGGATACAGAGGCTAAGAAAATTCATAATCAAAAGAAAATTTGTACTTGCAGCTGAGAGAATTATAAAAAAAGTACGAACTGCTTGCTAACTAAATAGTTACAGTGGATGAAGTGATGGGTATTGCCAACAAAATCGAGAAAAGGAACAAGGCCTACTCTCGTAGATGATATTCAGTTTAGTATTCTTAAATTTTTTATCAAACTATGAAACGAATCTATTCAGAACATCACACAACATTATCTACAGCTTTTTTGCGACCTAAAAGTATGTAATTACCACCATTTTGTTGTTCCGCTAGTTATCCTTTCCAGTTAATATCTAGCTCTCGCTTAGCTATGACCTATATTCCTGCGATTTTCATCATATCTTGCAATAAATGTATATTGATAAACTTCTCGTAATGATGAGTGTGTTTGGGCACTATTCCAGTCACATACTCAGCCATAACTATGTGAGTCAACCATGTCATCGGGTTTCTAGCTATTGTTGAAATCATCACAGTTCCTCCTGGCTTTACTGCCTCGCCTATTTTTCTCAAAAATGCCATCGGATTGTCAACATGTTCGATAACATCC
>Ga0169931_10007832_pt1 | contig 15747 bp, 13 predicted proteins | sample Kivu_15m_20L_FD_129675 | JGI IMG/M metagenome (GOLD analysis project Ga0169931, IMG submission 129675) | Freshwater microbial communities from Lake Kivu, Western Province, Rwanda to study Microbial Dark Matter (Phase II) - Kivu_15m_20L... | ecosystem: Environmental > Aquatic > Freshwater > Lake... | reverse complement strand
TGCTGGGCCTCCTCTGGCCACCGGGCATCCGTCCCGTGTTCCTGGGCCTGCTGCTGCTGACCTATCCGATCGGCTGGGTGGTCTCGCACGTGCTGCTGGCCGCCATCTTCATGCTGGTGTTCCTGCCGATCGGGCTGGTGCATCGCCTCCGCGGGCGGGACGCCCTGCGGCTGCGGCCGCCGCCGCCCGGCTCAAGCCTGTGGACGCTGGTGGAGCCCGTGCAGGATCCGGCCCACTACACTCGCCCGTACTGATGACCACGCCACCGCGTCCAACCGGCCCCTCGCTTGAGCAGCTCAAGGCGGCTCGCCAAGGCGGACTGGTCAGCGATCTCTGGCACTTCATGCGGCACAACAAGAAGTGGTGGCTGCTGCCGATCCTGGCGTGCTTTGCGCTGTTCGGCCTGCTGCTGCTGCTCAGCGGCACCGGTGCGGCCCCGTTCATCTACACGGTGTTCTGATGCCGCCGGCCGAGCAGGACATCCAGTCCCGGCTGGCGGTGCTGCTTCGCGTGGCCGACGAGGCGGCGGACCTCACCCGCTCGTACTTCCAGAGCGACCGCGTGCGTGTGGAGAGCAAGGCCGACGAGAGCCCGGTCACGCAGGCGGACCGCGAGGCGGAGCAGTGCATCCGCGCGGCGGTCACGGCCGCCTTTCCCAAGGACGGCTTCATCGGCGAGGAGTACGGCACGCAGCCCGGTTCCAGCGGCTATCACTGGGTGATCGATCCGATCGACGGCACGGTCAGCTTTGCCGCGGGCGTTCCGCTGTACGGCTCGCTGATCGGCATCGAGCACACGGATGCGCACGGCACGCGGCACGTGGTGGCCGGCGTGGCCAGCATGCCGGCGTTGCACGAGCGCGTCTGGGCGGTGCAGGGGGGCGGGGCCTGGTGGGAGCGGCAGGGCAAGCCACGGGTGCCGGCGCGTGTGGCACCGCCGCAGTCGCTGAAGGACAGCATCGTGTGCACCGCCGGCGTGGAGTACTACCGGCGCACGGATCGCATGCAGGCCTTGCGCAAGCTCGAGGAGACCTGCGGTCGCATGCGGGGCTGGAGCGACTGCTACGCTCTGGTGCTGCTGGCGACCGGCCGATGCCAAGCGGCCATCGATCCCATGATGAACCCCTGGGACTGCGGGCCCTTCCCGGTGATCATCGCGGAGGCCGGCGGCGTCTTCACCAGCTGGACGGGCGAGCCGGGCATCCACGGCGGCGACTCCGTGGGATGCCATCCCGCCATGCACGCCGAGCTGCTGCGGCTGATCCGGGACTGAGCGGGCGACTCAGGTCACCAGCAACGCCTCGCCGGCCAGCCCGGGTCCGAACGCCATGCCCATCCACGGCCGCGGCACGTCACCGCGCTGCAGCCGGTCCAGGATGAAGAGCAGGGTGGCGCTCGACATGTTGCCGAACTCCCGCAGGATCTCGCGGCTGCATGCGCCCACGGCCTCGGGCAGCGCCAGCGACGCCAGCACCGCCTCGATCACCCGAGGCCCGCCCGGATGGATGGCCCATCCTCCCACGTCGCCCGTGCGCAGGCCATGCCGGTCGAGCGTGCCGCGAATCCACGTCCCCACGCGATCCTGCAGGATCTCCGGCACGCGCGCGCCAAGCGTCATCTCGAAGCCGTGGTCGCCCACCGTCCACGCCATCTGGTCGCGCGTGTCCGGCAGCAGCACGCTCTCGAAGGCATGCAGACGCGGGCCATGTTCCTGCATGCCCACCACCGCGGCCGCCGCGCCGTCGGCGAAGAGCGTGTTGGCCACAAGGCGATCCAGGCGGTCGCCGTAGTGCAGGTGCACGGAGCACACCTCCACGCAGCACACCAGCACGCATGCCGTGGGGTCCGCCCGCACCAGGTCGGCCGCCACCGCCAGGGCGTTGACCGCCGCATGGCAGCCCATGAACCCCACGTGGGTGCGACGCACCGTGGGCCGAAGCCTCAGGTCCTCGATCAGCCACTGGTCGGGCCCGGGCGCCAGGAATCCGGTGCAGCTGGCGGTGACCACGTGCGTGACGCGATCCGCGCCCGTCCGCGACCGCTGCATGGCCATGGTCGCCGCCCGGGCCGCCATCGGCCTCGCCGCGGTCACGAAACGCGCCATGCGAGCGGCCGTGCCCGGTCCCGCGCCCGCCGGATCCGGCGGGTAGAAGGTGGGCTCGCCCTCGCGATCGGCGGTGTCGCAGTGTCGGATCTCGATGCCGCTGCGACGCGCCAGTCGCTCGGTCACGGCGCGGTCCACGCTCGCCGGCGCGATGCGGTCGGCGATGGGCACCCAGTCCATCTGGCGCATGGCCCGCTCGGGCACCGCCGTGCCAAGGCCAAGCAGCGACGGCGCGTTCATGCCTGGCATGCGCGGCCTCCGTGCGGCACGACCGCGCCGAGGGATTCCGCGGTTCGCGACGCGACTCCAGGCCAGCGCTCCGCGGCAAGCAGGCCAGCCTGCACGAGCAGGGGATGCCGAAGGAACCAGGCCACAACGCCGCATCGCACGCCCGCCATGCGGGTGAGCGAGCGTGCCCGGTCCGGCCACATGCCCGTGGTCGCGTCGCCGGCCAGCACCTCTGCCGCGTGGGCCCCCGCGGCCATGCCGGTGGCCGCCGCCCATCCCATGCCCTCGCCGGTGAAGGGCTCCACGTAGCCGGCCGCGTCGCCCGCCACGAGCGTGTCCCGGTCATGCAGGTGGCGCCGCCTTCGCCAGAGTTGCGGCGTGCCATGCCACGGGGCGTGCTGCACCGCACCATGATCCAGCGTCGATGCGCCGAGCAGCCTCTTCATGCATCCGGCCGGTCCACCCGAGGCCCGGATGGCGTCGGGGCGCACCGCGGCGGCCGCGTCCACGCGTCCGTCCGGCAGCCGCACCAGCCCCACGTACCCGTCTCGGTGCACGTGCATTCGGATCTCGTCGTCCGCCACGTCCACCGCACCGGCCGGCAGGATCGCCCCAAGGCCCATTCGGCTGGCGCCCCGCACGTGCCAGCCAAAGTGGGGGTTGTCCCGAAGCGACGCGCCCTGCAGCCCGTCCGCCGCGATCCGCATCCGGGCCTGCACGCACCGTTCGCCGCCCGGCCCGCGCAGCTGCACGGTGCCGCCCGCCTTGATCGTGCCCACGAATGGCCATGCCAGCGTCGCTCCCGCGTCCGCAGCGGCCCGCAGCAACGCGGCGTCGAGTTCCCCGCGCGAGATCACCGCCGTCCCGCTTCGGCGCACCTGCACCGAACGGCGACCACCGGAGAGCCGAACCCGCTGGACCGGGCGAGCACGCTCCAGCACGTGGCCCAGGCCCGCCTGATGCAGCACCTGCTGGCCCATCGGCGCCAGGCAGCAGCCGCAGACCTTGTCGCGTGGGTGCACCGCACGATCCACCAGGAGCGTGGCAAGACCTGCGCGAGCCGCCGAGATCGCGGCCATGGCGCCGGCGGGGCCGCCGCCCACCACCAGCACGTCCACGCTTGCGGGCAGTCCGCACGCGCTGCGGATGGCCGGGAGCTGGCTCATGCCGCCGCGCCCCGCTCCCACCAGAGTCGCCACCGCACCGGGTCCGTCACCTGCACCGTGGCGTCCTGCAGTCCCGCGCGATCGGCCAGTTCGCGGACCTCCTGCGGCTGATGCGCCGCGCGCACGCTCGCGGTGGCGTCGTGACGCACCACCGGACTGCGGGAGAGCGTGCGGGATCCAAGCCACACCAGTCCAAGGGCCAGGCGCGTCCGTCGGAGATCGCTCACGCCAACGGCCAGTCGGGCCGCGCAACGCATGGCCTCCAGGATGCGGACCACGTCCGGGCGGTCGAAGTGGTGCAGGAAAAGGCTGTTGATCACCAGGTCCGCCTCGGGCAGGGGTTGTCCCGGGACATCCACCTGTTCGCCCTTGCACGCCAGTCCGCACGCCCGTGCCCGAGCCAGACCGTGCCGAAGCGCGTGCGAGCTTCGATCCGTCAGGGTCCACCGAAGGCGCACGCCCTGGCGTCGGGCGACGGCATCCATCCGGATCGGCAGATCGGCGCCACCGCTGGCCACGTCCAGCACGTGCAGTGTGCCACCCTTCCGGCGCGCCAGCGACCGGACACGCGGCCACAGCGATGCGTGGCAGCGAGAGAGGGCGTTCAGGCGAGCCAGTCCACGCAAGGCCGCGTCGTGATCCACGGGCGGCAGGGCCGGATCATCCATCCACTCCGCCACGCGCTCGCGGGCAAGGGTCACGAGACCGTCCCTTCGCGCATGCCGCGTGCCCGGAAGCTCACGCGCCGCGGTCCCGGTAGCTCGGCGGGGCCGCCCATCGCATCTTCTCGACCAGCGTGTCCCAGTAGCTCCGGTCGGGATTGCCGATGAACCGCGCCGACGTGTGATGCCGGCCGGCCAGCAGGCGGTCGCCCTTGGAGAGCGGCACGATCGCCTGCCCGTCCAGCACCAGCGAGGTGCCCTCGTTCACGCGCACCGCCTCGATCAGGATCTCCAGGTGGCTCGGGGCCACGATGGGGCGGAACGCCAAGCTGTGGGCGCAGTTGGGGGTGACGATGATCGCCTCCACGTCCGGCTGCACGATCGGCCCGCCGGCGCTCACGTTGTAGGCGGTGCTGCCCACGGGCGTGGCCACGATCACGCCGTCACCGACCAGGTCCGGGCCCGGACGGTCGCCAAGCGTGATCTTGAGCTCGATCATGCGGAAGGGGGCCCCGGCGGTGATGGCGGCCTCGTTGATCGCCAGGCCCTCGTGCACCAGGTCGCCGCGCGCGTTGCGCACGATCGCCTCCAGCACCATGCGGCTCCGCACCACGGGGTCCTCGCCAAAGACCATCTCGGCGTGCTTGCGAAGCCCGGCCAGGTCGAACTCCGCCAGGAATCCCAGCCGGCCGAAGTTCACGCCCACCAGCGGCACGGCACGGTCGAGCAGGCGGCGGCACTGCGCGATGAGCGTGCCGTCGCCGCCAAGCACCACGACGCGGTCGAAGGTGGTCCGGAGCGGGATGGGGCGTTGATCCGCCTCCAGTTCCTCCACGATGCGGCCGTGCGCGCCCACGATGCGGCGCACCTCGTCGATCGCCTGCGGCACGCCTTCGCGCGAGCGGTCCGCCACCAGAAGCACGTCGGTCATGCCACCATGCCCTTCGTGAGCCGCAGGAAGGCCGTTTCAAGATCCGCGGCGGCCTGCTGCATGCCGCTCACCCGGAACCCGGCCGCCACCAGGCGCGCCGGCAGGTCGCTCAGCGGCACGCCAGCCGCGGGATCCAGCGTCACCTCCAGGCGTGGCGAGCCATCGGCCGCGGTCATCTCCACACGCGCCACGCCAGGCACCTTGCGGAGCAGCTCGGCCGCCTGCTCGTGGCGGTCGTCCAGGGTGATCCGGACCAGCGTGCCGCGGTGGGCCCGCGCCATGGCGTCGGCCATGCGTCCGGCGTAGACCAGCTTGCCCTGCTCGATGATGCCCACGCTGGTGCACAGCTCGGCCAGCTCGGGCAGGATGTGGCTGCTGATCAGGATGGTCTTGCCCATGCGGCGGAGCTCCTTGAGCAGCTCGCGCATCTCGATGCGAGCCCGGGGATCCAGGCCGCTGTTGGGCTCGTCCATCAGCAGCACCTTGGGATCGTGCAGCAGCACGCGGGCCACGCTCAGCCGCTGCTGCATGCCGCGGCTGAGTCCGTTCACCTCGCTGAAGCGCTTGCCCGCCAGGTCCGTCAGCTCCAGCACCTCGCCCACCACCTTGTCGCGGGCCTTGCCGTGGGTGCCGTAGCAGGCGGCGAAGAACTCCAGGTACTCCTGCACCACCATGTCCTCGTACGCGCCCATGAAGTCGGGCACGTAGCCGATGATCGGCCGGATGAGGTGGTTCTGGTAGCCCACGGTCTTGCCGTCCACGCGCGCCTCGCCCCACGTGGGCTTGAGCAGCGTGGCCAGGATCTTGATGGTGGTGGTCTTGCCGGCGCCGTTGGGTCCGATGAACCCGAAGCACTCGCCCGCCTCGATGGAGAGGTTCAGGTTGTCGAGCGCCGTGAGCTCGCCGTACTTCTTGGTCAGGTTGACGGTCTCGATCATCGCCATGGGCGGGCCTCTAGGGTAGGGCACGACCCGAGGGCGGCTGCACCGTGCCCGCATCCGGGACGTCCAGCGGAATCAGGCACCGCACCATCACCATGCCTTCGCTCGAGGGCGCACGGCCATCCACGCGCAAGGGGGCGGGAGCGGCCTGCGCGGGCAGGAATCCCGTCACGATCAGGCAGGGCGAGGCGAACCACGCCGAAAGGTCCAACTCGCGGCCCAGGAGTCGCGTCACGCGGGCCACCTCGGGGTCCGCCGGCGGATTGGCGCGGTACACCGGCGGCGACAGCATCTGGTAGAGCGAAAGCATGGTCAGGTTGTCCTGCGGCTCCCGGAACAGGGCGCCGGCGGCACGCGCCTGGATGCCCAGTGGATCGCCCGCGGCGCGTCGCAGCAGCACGCCGTAGAGCTGGTCCACCTGCACCGTGAAGTCGTGCTCGCTCTCCCCGGGCACCATGGCCGTGCCGTTCTTCATGCCCAGCGCCGCGGCCACGTCGAGTGGCTTGCCGTCCCACAGGGGCACGCGCCCCGTTCGCGCAGGCCGCGGTGGAAGTCCGGACGGCTTGATGCGGGGCAGGGCTCCGCTGCCCCAGGACCGCTGTGGGTATCGGAACGGGGTGACCAGCGTGAGCGTGACGTCCTGCAGCGGCGCCGGCAACGCGTGCGAGATCGAGCCGCTCACGCGCAGGCCCGCCCGCGCTCCCGGCTGCGCCGAGACCATGACGGGCGTGTCCTGCCAGATGCCTTGGCCCCAGCCCGCCGGCATGGCGCCGGTCCACCAGGCCTGCAGGTCCGTCTGCGTGCCCCGGCTGGGAACCTCGATGGTCCACGGCGCGTCCACGTCTCGACGGCCCCGCGCCAGGTCGGGAAATCGCTGGGCGTTTCCCTTTGGTGGCGGGCTCCAGTCCATCAGCATGTCGCCGCCTTCGCCGCCCTCCAGCGAGAGCGTGCTGCTGCCGAACCCCTCCAGCGCAGCGCTCATCCAGGCCACGCCGCGCCATTCGGTGGGGCGTGCGGCCCCGCGTTCGAACACCGCGTCCACCACGCTCAGGTGACGCACGCGGACGCCAGGTCCGGCCACCAGCCAGCCAGCGGCCCACGCCACGCCCGCCGCACCCATCGCCACCAGGGCGAAGGCGGGCCAGGTCCATCGCAGCCTGTCGCGTCGCCGCAGCAGCAGCCATGGAAGCGGAACCGCAAGCACCCAGTAGGCCACCAGAAAGCCCATCACCAGCAGCACGCCTATGGCCACCTGCACCGTGCCACCCAAGGCCGTCTGCACCATGGTGCCGCTGCCGGCCTCCCATCGCACGGCGCCGGTCGGGTTGGCCATCTGCCGCGGCTGGGTCTCCTGCCACGCGCGGTAGTCCGCGTCGCTCGGCGCGTCGGCTCGGCGGCCCAGCACCGCGTTCCAGAAGGCGTCCGCCTGCGGCAGGCCGCCCTCCAGCAGCGCGTTGCGATGCAGTGCCGCCACGTCCACGCCCACCAGGCTCACCGAGCCGTGTCCCACCACCCTTCGCACGGCCACGGCCTTGCCGGAATCGCCGAGCGGCACCAGCGGTCGCCACGCCGGGTCCAGTCGCGATGGATCGAACAGCGTGGCCCGGATGGCGGCGCCCGGCCGGCGAAGCGTTCCGCCCTTGGCCATCAGCGGCACCAGTTCCGCCACCGGCACGGCCTCCACGCGCTCCATGCCCTGGCGCGGCATCACGTCGCCCAGCCCGCCGCCGTCGGTCTTCCACGGATCGCCGGTCTCAGGCAGCACCACCACCAGATGCCCGCCACGTCGCACCCACGCCAGCAGGGCCCGTCGCTGCTCCTCGCTGGCTGTCTGGGGACCCTCGTCACCGGTCCAGACGAGCGTGTCCACCGCATGCAACCCTTCCCAGCGATCGGGCAGGTCGCGCCCGCGCGCCCCACGCACCAGTCGCGTGAGTTCCTGCATGGACGGGACCGTCTCGCCACCGCCCGTGGCTTCCAGGGTCTCCAGTCCCATCCCGGCGTCGCCGATCACGGCGATCAGGCCCTGATCCATCTCCACCGGCATCGGGGGATCCGGCACCTCGCCGGGGCGAAAGCGGTGCGCGGCCAGCTCGCGCAGCCGCTCCTCGCCTCGAGCCTCGAAGAGACGAAGCGTGAACACCTCGCTCAAGAGTTCGTCGGCCCGGCCGACGGGCGGCAGCCGCGCATAGAGCCACCGCTGGGCCGCCACGCCCGGCGCCAGCGTGACGCGCCGTGTGTGGACCACCGTGTCGCCGTCGGCGTTGGGCAACTCCCACTGGAGCAGGCACTCCACCGGCTCCCGCTCCTCGCTGCGAAGGCTCACCAGCACGCCGGTCACGTCGCCTGGGCGGAAGGACCGCAGGGCACCAAATCGCAGCACCGACACGCTCACGCCCTCGGCGTGCGCGCCGCACCATGCCGCCATCGCCAGCATCGCGGCGGTGAGCCGCCAGCGACTCCAGGGCTTGGATGCCGTGCCGCGCATCAGGCCCGGAGCTGCGCGATCTCGTGCAGGATCGCCGCGTGGCTCAGCGTGCCGCGTCGGTGGCAGCTCAGCTCGAACTTCTCGTTGGGGCTGTGCACGCGGTCGTCGTCCAGGCCAAAGCCGACCAGCAGGCTTTCCAGACCCAGGATCCGCTGGATCGAGCCCACCGCGGGAATGCTGCCGCCCGAACCGATGCGCACCGGTCCGCGACCGTAGATCCGCTCCAGTCCCCGCTCCGCCGCCCCCAGGTAGGGACTCTCGTCGGCCACGCGGATTGGCGGGTTGCGGCCAAAGCTGCGGACGTCCAGACGGTAGCCCGTGGGCACCCTGGCCCGCAGGTGCGACTCCAGCTGCGTGAACACCTTCTCCGGATCCATGTCGGCCACCAGGCGGCACGAGATCTTCACGCTGGCCTTGCTGGCGATCACCGTCTTGGCGCCCTCGCCCGTGTAGCCGCCCAGGATGCCGTTGCAGTCGCAGGTGGGACGGCACCAGGTTCGGGCCATCGCGTCGTGGCCAGGTTCGCCGAAACCCGATCGCACCCCTGCGGCCGCCAGGAACGCCCGCTCGTCAAAGTCCAGTCGGCTCCACTGCTCGCGCACGCGATCCGGAAGCGGACGCACGTCGTCGTAGAAGCCTGAAATCGCCACACGGCCATCGTCGTGATGCAGGCTGGCCACCATCCGGGCGAGGGCGTTGATCGGATTGGCCAGCGAGCCACCGTAAAGACCCGAGTGCAGGTCGTGCGAGGGACCGGTCAGCGTGGCCTCGATGTACACCAGGCCCCGCAGCATGGTGGTGATGGCGGGCGTGTCCACGTCCCACATGCCCGTGTCGCTCACCACCGCCACGTCGGCCTGCAGCAGGTCCCTGTTGGCCTCCATGAAGGGTTCCAGACTGTGGCTCCCACACTCCTCCTCGCCCTCCAGCATCACGGTCACCGGGCAGGGCGGGCCACCGGCGCACGCGTGCCAGGCTCGCAACGCCTCCAGGAACGTCATCACCTGCCCCTTGTCGTCCACCGCGCCGCGGGCCACGATCCGCGGTCCACGCGGTCCCTCCACCACCACCGGCTCAAAGGGCGGGCTGTCCCACAGTTCAAGCGGATCCGCCGGCTGCACGTCGTAGTGCCCGTAGAAGAGCACGCGTGGGCGACCGCTGCCGGCAGGTCCCGGATGGGTGGCCACCACCATCGGATGCCCGCGCGTGGTCATGGCGGTCGCCTCGAATCCCATCGACTTCAGTTCCGCCACGCACCAGTCGGCGCCGCGGGCCACGTCGGCGGCGAAGGCCGGATCCGTGCTCACCGTGGGAATCCGAAGGAACGCCTTCAGCCGCTCCACCGCCAGCGGGTGGTCGGCTTCGGCCCGGGCCAGGACGCCATCAAGGGACGCGGTCATGTGGCCGCACAGGCTAACGCCTTCCGCGCCGTCGCTCAGTCGCCCACGGCCACCATCAAGACGTGCAGGCCAAAGGCCACCAGCACCGCCGCCATGAAGGCGGTCACCAGCCACCGCTCCAGCGTGACGGTCTCTCGCCAGGAACGGAAGGCGTCCGGCTGGGGCGGGCTCAAGTCGACCAGCCCCTCCATCTCGGCGTAGCAGCGGGGTGGACGTGCCACCAGATCATCGCCACAACCCGGGCAGGCACCCACTTGGCGATCCAACGCCACCCGACCGCAGGCCAGGCAGCGGGGCGTGAGGTGCCGATGTCCAAGACTCGAGGCGCGAAGTCGCATCCGGGGCTACCGTAGCACCGTCCGGAGGCGGAGCCAGCGGACAGCAGGGATTCCATGCAGGAAAGCACCATCGATCTGCACGGTTGGGTCCGACACCTTGCACGGATCTCGGGCCTGACGCCCGTGGCCGACACGGCACCGCCCTCGCTTCATGCCGTGCAGGACCAGGGCCTGGACGCTCGCCTGTGGCGGACCGCCGTCTTGGCGGGCGGCTTCACGCCCGAGCCCGCCATGCTTGCGGGCAAGGGGCCGCTCCGGGCGTGGGATGGTCAGGAGACCATCGAGGTCTGGACCGAGGTGGAACTGGCCTCCATGCACGCCCTCTGGCGACTGGCCCGGCGGCACGCCCGACCGGACCTGCGGGCCCGGCTCTCCATCGCCGCCACGTGGCACATGGAGCACACCCAGCCCGACAACGCCACCAACCGTCCGTGGGCGCTGCACGTGTTCCTGCTGCAGGGTTCGCACGAAGGACGCGTCTACGCCGAGACGCTGCTGCACAACGCCCTGGCCCTTCGGGGCCATCCGGAGCCCGGCTCGGCGTGGGTGCTCATGGACGCAGCGGCGGAACTGACCATGAAGGCCGCGCCCGGCATCCCGTAGCATCCGCGGCATGCCTGATCGAGTGGTGGTGGACCGGATCGATTTCCGCGAGGCGCTGGTCTTTCCGCGCGTGGTCGGATCGGTGGTGGGGGCCCTGCAGCCGGCCCGGATGCTGCTGGCCACCTTTGCCTTGCTGAGCATCTTGGTGGTCGGCCGTGGCTACGACCTGATCCGTGGTCCGGTGGTTCCCGCCGCGGGATTGCTGGCCGGTGACCGGGCAGCCGGCGACGCGGCTCTGGCCAGCGAGATGGCCCGCCGCATCGCCCGCGAGACGCTGCCGGCCGATCGTCGCCCTTCGGGCATGGACGGCTTTGGCGGCCGAGTCGACGTGGAAGACGTGCACGCGGCCCTGCGTTCCTATCGCGGACAGCTGGAGGGCAGCGACCGGGCCGCTGTCCAGCGCGCCCTGGACCGGCTCCAGCCCTACCGCGGCAAGGGCGCCTTTGACGCGTTGGCCACGGCGATCGGCGCGCGGCTGGACGCGCTGGTCACGGCCGTGGTCAGTCTGGAACTGGGCGGGGTGTCGGGTGTGTTCCCGTGCCTGGCGGACCTCGGGATCACCATTCCTGTGGCCCTCTGGAAGGCGGACTGGTTCAGCGCGATCTTCCTGGCGATCGTGTTCGGGTCGATGCTGGGCGTCTTTGGCGCGGCCCTGTGCCGCATGGCGGCGCTGGATCTGGCCCGAAAGGGCGGTCTTTCGCCCGTGCAGGCCTTGGACTTCGTGTCGCCGCGGCGTCTCAACCACGCCCTGGTCCCGCTGTGGCCGGGCATCACGCTGCTGGTGCTGCTGCCGGTGGCGCTGCTGCTTGGGCTCCTGGGGCGCGTGCCGGGTCTGGACCTGATCGCCGGACTGGCGTGGGGGTTGGCGCTCTTCTTCTCGCTGCTGGCTGCCGTGGTCCTGGTGCCGTGGGCGCTGGCCATGCCCATGGCGATCGCGGCCAGCGCCTGCGAAGGATGCGACGGTCTCGAGGCGGCCCAGCGTTGCGGGGCCATGATCTACCGCCGCCCGCTGCACGCGCTCCTGTACGCCGCGTGCGGCGTGGTCGCGGTGGCGTTGCTCGCCTTTACGGTGGACCTGATCACCACCGTGGCCATCGAGCTGGCGGCGGGAGTCGCGGGCATCTCGGCGGGCCAGGGTGCCGTGGCCAAGGCGGGCGGCGCCCGATTTCTTCAGGCCGACGCCTTTCCGTCCGCAGGCGACATGACCGGCGTCTCGCAGGCCCTTGGCACGGTGTCGGTGGGACTGATCCAGCTGTGGCAGGGTCTGCTGCAGAGTCTGGCCGCGGGCGCGGTCTTGGGCGGCGTCTTCACCGTGGCCACGGCGGCCTATCTGGCCATGCGACGCACGTGTGACGACCAGCCGTTCGATGACCTGTGGATGCCCGGCCATCCCGCGGGCAGCCGTCAGGGCTCTGCGCCGGCGGCCTGATCACATCCGGAATCCGTCCGCCCACGCCGCTTGCAGGGGGTTCAGCCCAGACCGCCCTTGAGCGGCCGGCTCGCGGAGAACTTGGCTCGCAACTTGGCCATGGACGGGTCGTCGGGGCGTGCGGGCTGCGCCGCCGGACCGTTGCGGTCCTTGCCCGCGGGCGCGACCGGACGGTCCATGGTGGCCTTGATCGAGAGGCTGAGCCGACGGCGTCCCGGATCCACGCTGAGCACCTTGGCGGTCACCACCTGGTCGGTCTTGAGCGCGTGCTCCACGCTGGGAATGCGGTCGTGGCTGATCTCGCTGATGTGCACCAGTCCCTCCACGCCCGGAGCCACCTCCACAAAGGCACCAAACGCCGCCAGCTTGGTCACGCGTCCGGTCACGGTCTCGCCGGCGGCGATGGCCTCAAGCCGTCCCGCCGTGGGGTCCTGCATCACTTCCTTGCGGCTGAGCGAGATCTTGGGTGGCTTCTGGGCCAGGTCCACCCGCAGCACCTTCACGCGGACCACGTCGCCAACCTTCACCACCTCGGACGGGTCCTTCACGCGATCGTGCGACAGGTCGCTGATGTGGATCAGGCCGTCCACGCCGCCCAGGTCGGCGAAGGCGCCAAAGGCCTGCACGCTGCTGATGGTCACGTCGCGGATCTGGCCCGGGGCCAGTTCCGCAAGCGTCTTCTCGCGCATGGCCGAGCGTTCCTGGGCCAGAGCCGCCTTGCGGCTGAGGACCATCCGGCCCTTCTCCTTGCGGAGCTCGATGATCATGCAGGGGAACTTCTCGCCCAGGAAAATGCTGATGTCCTCGACCGGTCGGATGTCCACCTGTCCCGCCGGCATGAAGGCGCGGTGGTGCGACACCTCCATGTCCAGGCCGCCCTTGTTCATGCCCGTGCATCGGGCCTCCACGATCTGGCCCACGGCCAGGTGCTCCCACGGCGCCTTGGTGGTGGCGCCCGGCAGGGCCAGGATGAGCAGGTTCTCGAAGGCGTCGAGCCGTTCCACCACGAACTCCACCTGCGCTCCCGGCGGGGGCGGCTCGGCAAACTGCCGCAGCGGACACACCCCCTGACTCTTGGGCCCGAACTCCACCATCACGTCCTCGCCCTGCACCCGCACCACGGTGCCCGTGCGGGTCTGCCGCTCGCTCTTCACGCGCGCAGCCGGCACGCGGCTGGCCGGCAGATCCAGCAGGTCCTGATCGCTCAGGCCTCCCAGAGCTGCCTGCATCTCCCGCTCCAACGAGGCGTCAAGGCCGGACACGGGCGCGGACGGGGGGGTGGCGGGATTCGGGTCCGTCATGATCGAGAGGGCAGCGTAACCGTATCCACCCTCCCCACGCGAATCAGGAAACCGAGCCCGACCCCTGACACGAATGGTCGGATACGCCCTCCCTTCAGGGCCCCCGGGGTTATATTCCCGACCTCGGGCTCGTCCCCTCGCTCGCACCTGATCCTGCCCCCACGGCCCAGACCCACACGCCCGCATGCCGAAGAATCAATCCGCCTGGGGCATCGAGATCGGTGCCTTCGCCATCAAGGCCATCCGTCTCCAGCGTGACGACGACGAGGCCATCGTCGAGGACTTCGCCTTCATTCCGCACGCCAAGCCGCTGACCACCCCGGACATCGACCCGGTGGAGATGACCCGGCTCACGCTGCAGCAGTTCGTCACGGCCAAGAACATCGAGAACGTGCGGGTGGTGGTGTCGGTGCCGGGCTCGGTCAGTCTGGCCCGCTTCGCCAAGCTGCCCCCGGTCCCCCCCAAGCAGATCCCCAGCATCGTGAAGTTCGAGGCGGTGCAGCAGATTCCCTTCCCGATCGAGGAGGTGGAGTGGGACTACCAGACCTTCACCAGCGGGGACAGCCCCGAGGTCGAGGTGGGCATCTTCGCCATCCACAAGGAGAAGATCGGCGAGCGGCTGCGGCTCTACGCGGAGTTCGGCATCCGCCCGGAACTGGTCACGCTGGGTCCGCTGGCCGTCTTCAACGCCATCTCCCACGACATGAGGCTGGGCGAGCAGCACAAGCCGATCGTGGCCCTGGACATCGGCACGCAGTCCAGCGACGTGGTGGTGGCCGAGAACGGCCGCTGCTGGATCCGAACCTTCCCGCTGGGCGGCACGCACTTCACCGAGCGTCTGGTGGACGCGTTCAAGGTTCCCTACACCAAGGCGGATCGGCTCAAGGGGGAGAGCGCCACCAGCAAGTATGCCCGCCAGATGATGCAGGCCATGCGTCCGGTGTTCGGCGACCTGGTCACCGAGGTGCAGCGTTCGCTGGGCAACTACCAGATGACGCATCGCGAGAACCCCATCGAGCATGTGTTCGGCGTGGGCAGCACGTTCCGCATCCCGGGCCTCCGCAAGTTCCTGGGACAGCAGCTGGGCGTGGAGGTGGAGCGGCTGGACGAGTTCAAGCGGATCCGCGTGGAAGGTCGCGAGGCCGCGGACTTCGCCGCCAATTCGGTCAACCTGCTCACCGCCTATGGCCTGGCCCTGCAGGGCATCGGGCTTGGACGCATCAACGTGAATGTCTCGCCCGTGGCCAACCTGCGCGACAAGATGTGGTCGGCCAAGACCAAGTGGTTCGCCGCGGCCGCCAGCGTGGCGGTGGTGGCTTCGGCCGGACTGTTCCTTCGTCCATTCCTGGACGCGGGCGCCATCCGCTCCGTGGGCAGCGGCGGGGATCCCGTGCAATTGGCCAACAGCGCCATCTCCCAGGGCAAGGCGCTCCAGTCGGAGCTGACCTCGGCCCAGGCCGAGGGCGACGTGGGATCCATGCTGTCCAACGTGCGGCTGACCTTGGAGGCCCGCGAGGTCTGGCCCCATCTGGTGCATGACGCCTTCGAGGCCACGCTGAGCAGCCAGCCGTCCCGGGAGTTGGCGGTGGCCGATCCCGCCGACTTGCTGGCCATTCCCAACGAGCAGCGTCGCCTGATCTCCCTGCAGAGCCTCTCGGGCGACTACGCGGTGGCGGCCGAGGGGGGCGCGCGCACCATCACGGTTCGGCTCGGTGTGGAGTACGTGAGCATGGACCGCAAGGCGGCCACCTTGCTGGAGGGAACGGTGGGCAAGTGGCTTCGCGAGCACACGGATCGACCGGGCGTTCCCTACACGATCGATCCCGCCAGCATCAAGATCGAGGAGGGCACCGCGCAAGAGATCGACGCCCCCAAGTCTGATCCTTCGGCACCGCCGCCGCCTGAGGGATCCCTCCCTCCGCCGCCGCCTGCCGGTGCGCCGGACGGCGCCTCGGGCAGCGGCCCGGGTCAGCCGCCGCCGGGCCGAGGTTCCGGTCCATCGGCCCCCGGTCGAAGGCGGCCGGGAGGCAGTGCGGGCACGGTTTCCGCGGGCACCGGGCTTGGCGGCATGTCCATGGGAGGGCCGGCCCCTGGTGGCGGCAAGACCACTTCGGACACACCCGCGGCCGATGAGACGCCCTCAGGTCCGGCAGGTCC
>Ga0169931_10007831_pt1 | contig 15747 bp, 8 predicted proteins | sample Kivu_15m_20L_FD_129675 | JGI IMG/M metagenome (GOLD analysis project Ga0169931, IMG submission 129675) | Freshwater microbial communities from Lake Kivu, Western Province, Rwanda to study Microbial Dark Matter (Phase II) - Kivu_15m_20L... | ecosystem: Environmental > Aquatic > Freshwater > Lake ... | reverse complement strand
CAGGTGGTACCCCGCCTTACAATGTGACATGGGGCGGTGCAAACCCGGCTGCTTTGGCTACAGGTAACTACACAGTTACCGTTACCGATGATAATGGTTGCGTTGTTACCCAGAATGTGAACATCAGCAACTCCAACGCCTTGGGCACTTCGGTTACCACCACTGATGTGAGTTGCTTCGGGTTGAGTGACGGCACCGCGACTTTGACAATAAACGGTGGTACAGCACCTTACAATACCAACTGGAACGGGGCCAACCCCAATGCCCTTCCGGCTGGTAATTACACAGTGACTGTGACTGATCTTACGGCCTGTACATCCACAGCCAATTTTGTGATAAACGAACCAGCCTTGCTCACCGCGACCGCTACGGTCACCGATGTGCTATGTAATGGAGGAACTACCGGTACTGCCACTTTGAACATTAACGGTGGAACTGGTCCATACAACGAGAATTGGGTCGGTGCCAATCCAGGGGCATTGGCTGCGGGCAATTATGCTCTGATCGTGACAGACGCGAACGGTTGTACTGCAAACGTCAACCTGACAGTTAATGAACCTGTAGCACTGACAATAACCGTGGCAACCACTGATGCGACTTGCGCCACCTACACCGATGGATCGGCCACAGAGACAGTGAATGGCGGTGTAGGTCCGAATACCCTCGATTGGGGCGGTCAGAACCCGAATGCCATAGGTGCTGGAAACTACAACGTGACAGTAACTGATGCTAATGGGTGCACCGCTACCGGTGCGTTCACGATAAGTGAACCTACAGGTATGAGCATGACTTTGACGGTGACCGATGTGCTGTGTTTCGGTGGTGCCGATGGGACGGCTGTCGAGGCCATAGTCGGAGGTACAGGACTCTATACCGTGAATTGGAACGGTGAGAATCCTGCCGCTCTTGCTGCCGGGAATTATCAGATGACCGCTACCGATGCCCAGGGATGTGTTTTGACAGAGAACTATAGTGTAAGCGAACCCAATGCCTTGAGTGCGCAGGTTACAGTGACCGATGTGACGTGCTTCGGTCTGTCCACTGGTACCGTAGTTGAAACGGTTACAGGAGGCACCATACCCTATAACCTTAATTGGAACGGGGCGAATCAGGCAGGACTTGCCGCTGGTGTCTACACATTGGATGTGACGGATGACAATGGATGTGCCGCGTCAGCGAACTTCACGGTAACCGAACCGACTCAATTTACTGCCACGGTTGCAACCACCGATGCTCTGTGTTTCGGAGATGCTAATGGCACGGCCACCGTGCAGGGAAATGGTGGCACCTTGCCATACAACATCAATTGGAACGGCCAGAACGCCAACGCGCTCGCACAAGGCAACTACAGTGTCGATGTTACTGATGCGAATGGTTGTGCTGTCAATTTGCCGTACACGATCAACGAGCCTCCGGTGCTGACCACCACTGTACTTACAACCGATGCCACATGCTTCGGGTACTCTGATGGAACCGCAGTGCTGACAAATGGGGGAGGAACACCACCTTATGTCGAAGCATGGGCTGGAGCAAATCCTCTTGCCTTACCCACAGGCACTTACACCGGTACCGTTACCGATGCCAACGGATGCAGTGCAGTTGCCACGGCTACCATTGCTGAGCCGACTGCTATGACAGTACAATTGGCCACCACCGATGTATTCTGCAACGGGAACGATGAGGGCACCGCTACCCTGACCATTGCAGGAGGTACACCGCCTTATTCACAGAACTGGGGTGCCTTGAGCCCGACCGCATTGCCTTCCGGGACACACAGCGTCACGGTTACTGATGCGAGCGGATGCGCCCAGACACTCAACGCCACTATCAATGAACCTCCTGCTTTGGTGGTTAACATCAATACCATTGCTGGTGCGGCTTGCATTGGGCAAACCGTGAACATGACCGGTTCGGTGAGCGGTGGTGTAGGTCCTTACACGACTTCATGGATAGCTCCCGCTGCCGATCAGTATTTCATGCCGAACGGGATTGACGCACAGACCATAGCCTATGTGAATGGTGGTTACACCTTGGAAGCCACCGATGCCAACGGTTGTTACATCAATTTCACGTACAACATGCCTGTGAATGGGCCGTTGGACATCATCGTGCCACCAATTAACCCTGTCTGTCCGCTCACTTCAGCCAATTTCCAACTCTCGGGCAATGGTGGCGATGGCTCATACAATTGGACATGGGATGTGAACCAGAATCCGATCACCGCTGACATTGTGACCCCGCTCATAGACTCAGCCCTCACTATAACTTTCGTATTGACCGATGATTGCACTTTGCTTGCGGACACAGCTGTGGTGACCATCATCGCTTATCAGGCCCCTCCGTTCGATATCTCTCCGCTCGATACCGCAGGCTGTGAGCCTTTTCTTGTCACTTTTAGCGACAACACAGTGCCCATGCCCGTGCAGTGGGTTTGGGAGTTCAATGACCCATACAATCCTGGGGCCTTCTATGTCGGGCCCGATGCCATGTACATTTATGAGCATAGTGGCACTTATCAGCCTGAGCTGACTGTAACCACTGTTGAAGGATGCGAATTCAGCACCACTGCCAATGTCACAGTGTACCCGCGGCCGCTGGCAGGTTTCTCGAGCGAGCCATTCGGAATCGCGAAGTTGATTGATGCCCGATTTGAGTTCACTGATAATTCGAGCGGTGCGGTGGAGTGGTTCTGGGATTTCGGTGATGGCGACACCTCCACCTTCCCTGACCCTGTCCATATTTTCTCCGACACGGGCGATTACCGTGTTCTGCTTGCCGTTTGGAGCGACATGGGATGTGTGGATACGACTCAGTACATCATTAAGATCGAACCTGATTTCACGATTTATATACCCAATTCATTCACCCCGAATGGCGATGGATTCAATGACACATTCGGAGCTGTAGGGATGAATGTTCAGAGTTTTTATATGACCATTCATGACCGGTGGGGCGAACAGCTCTTTGAGATCTTCGATATCAACAAGGGTTGGGACGGCATATACATGGATAGGCCTGTTGAACAGGGCATCTATGGATGGTCGGCCACCGTTGTAGAATTGAATGGTATATCGCATGATCTGATCGGCAGCGTGCGACTCATAAGGTAATGTTGATGCAATCTTCATTGCATTTAGTTGCTTTGCCTACTTTTGGACTCCCATCACCCCTTACAAAATGATGTTCCCTAACAAAAAGAGCCTTCTCCTTCTGCCATTGTTGCTTGCCAGCTCGAGTGTCTGGGCGCAGGACAACGTGGGCATAGGCACCACGACACCGCATCCGAATGCATTGATGGAGATGAGTTCGACCGATAAAGGTCTTCTCATCCCGCGCATGTCGGCTGCACAGCGCATTGACATTGCCCCGGCAGCAAGTGCTCGTGGGCTTCTGGTTTTCGACACTGATGATAATCAGTTCTGGTATTGGGATGGCACCGTTTGGGTGACTGCTGTGGGCCCAGCTGGGCCGCAAGGTCCTGTGGGACCTGCTGGTGCCGCTGGCGCAGCTGGGGCAACCGGACCTGCGGGCCCGACAGGCGCTGCGGGTGCTGCCGGACCAGCTGGTGTTGCCGGAGCGGCTGGGCCGCAAGGACCCACTGGCCCAACCGGTGCAGCGGGTCCTGCGGGTGCAGCGGGAGCTACGGGTCCTGCTGGACCTGCTGGACCTGCCGGAGCAACTGGAGTTACCGGAGCGGCAGGGCCTGCGGGTCCTGCAGGAGCTACTGGACCTGCCGGACCTTCCGGACCTGCAGGTGCAACCGGAGCCGCAGGACCTGCGGGACCTGCGGGACCAGCAGGGCCAGCAGGAGCAACTGGCGCAACTGGACCTGCGGGGCCTGCGGGGCCAGCAGGAGCAACTGGCGCACCGGGTCCGGCAGGGCCTGCGGGAGCTACAGGTGCAACCGGAGCTACGGGCGCAACGGGTGCCACTGGACCTGCAGGACCAACAGGTCCTTCGGGATCGGCCAGCACGGTTACAGTTAACCTGACATCGACAGCTAACGTGGAGCAAGTTCCTCAAGCTGCAGTCACATATGTACAGCTGACTGGTCTCTCACATACTTTCACAGTTCCTGCAGGCCAGACATGGAAAGTGTATGCTAACTCGCATGGCGAAGCATTTAACCTTGGTAGTTTCCGCGATTGTGTCGCGCAGTATGAGTTTTTTGTTGATGGGACTTCAACTGGGATTTTTCAGCGCACATTTATTGCCGACCTCTCCACAGAATTGAATTTCGCATATGGTGTTTGGAGCATCGGCATGGCCCAGACATTCACTGCGGGTTCACATACAATCAGTGTACGTGGCGCGCATGCAGGACCGACTGGTACAGGCACTAATATCAGGCTGTGTTCAAGCGTAGGTAACATTGGGCAATCATTCCTGGAAATCATCATTGTTCAATAATACCCGATGTGATGAAGTTATTCCTTCAAATTGTGATTCTGAATCTGCCTCTACTCGCATTCGGACAAGTAAAGTCTGCGGATGGGGATAATGCCTACAAACCGGCAACTATCAAACTAACAGATGTTCAGGTAGGCAGTCAAAGTGAGTTGTCATTGGAACCGAAGCAAACGTCTGGTTTTAATCGCTATAAACCTGTGGAGATGAAAGCATCCGATGGCAGGAAACCACGTGTCCGTGAAAGCGAAGAGGAGTTATTGAAGCAAAAAGCAAACGGGCCAGGACCGAAAGATCGTTACCAGCCCGTTAAGTGAGTCCTGTCATCTTTGGCGAGGCGTGTTCAGAGCCTCGTTCAATCAGGCATCAATCCTGGCATACTTGGCATTGCGCTCAATGAAATCCCTTCGTGGGGGCACTTCATCGCCCATGAGCATTGAGAACACGTGGTCTGCCTCGGCAGCATTCTCAATGGTCACAAGTCGCAAGGTGCGAAGATCTGGATTCATCGTGGTCTCCCATAGTTGCTCTGCATTCATCTCTCCAAGACCCTTATATCGCTGCACGTTCACGTTGCTGTCCTTGGCCTCGCCACGGAATTCGGCTATGGTTGCATCGCGGTCGTTGTCGCTCCAGCAGTAGCGCTGTTTCGCTCCGCGTTTGACAAGGTATAGGGGCGGTGTGGCTATGTACAGGTGTCCGTTCTCGACCAGTTCGCGCATGTAGCGGAAGAAGAACGTGAGGATAAGGGTGGCAATGTGGCTTCCGTCAACGTCAGCATCGCACATGATCACAATCTTGTGATAGCGCAGATTGGTGAGGTTCAATGCCCGCTCATCCTCTTGGGTGCCTATGGTCACACCGAGTGCTGTATAGATATTCTTGATCTCCTCATTCTCGAAAGCCTTGTGCTGCATGGCCTTCTCCACATTCAGGATCTTTCCGCGCAGCGGCAGGATGGCTTGGAAGTTCCGGTCGCGGCCCTGCTTGGCAGTACCACCGGCCGAATCTCCTTCGACAAGGAACAGCTCGCATTTGCCAGGGTCGCGATCTGAACAGTCGGCCAGTTTGCCTGGCAGACCTGTGCCGGTGAGCACATTCTTGCGCTGCACCATCTCGCGGGCTTTGCGGGCCGCATGGCGGGCCGTGGCGGCAAGGATCACCTTGTCCACGATCATGCGGGCCTCCTTGGGGTGTTCCTCAAGGTAGTTGGTGAGCATATCACTCACTGCCTGATCCACTGAGCCGGCCACTTCAGAGTTGCCCAGCTTAGTCTTGGTCTGACCTTCGAACTGTGGCTCCTGCACCTTCACACTCACCACCGCGGTGAGGCCTTCGCGGAAGTCATCGCCACTGATATCGAATTTCAATTTGGCCAACATGCCTGTCTTCTCGGCATAAGCCTTTAGGGTACGGGTCAGGCCCCTACGGAAACCGGCCAGGTGAGTGCCACCCTCGTGGGTGTTGATGTTGTTGACATAGCTATGCACGTTCTCGTTGAACGAGGTGTTGTAGCGCATAGCCACTTCCACGGGGATACCGCTGCGCTCGCCTTCCATATAAATGGTGTCGGCAATGAGCGGTTCGCGCACCCCATCGAGGTATTGGGCGAATTCGCTTAGGCCGCCTTCACTGTAGAAGGTCTCGCTCAGAAAACCACCATCGGCCTTCGGTTCGCGCTTGTCGGTTATGTTGAGCCTGATGCCCTTGTTGAGGAACGCCAACTCGCGCAGACGCCCAGAAAGTGTGTCGTAATTGTAGGTGGTGGTGGTAAAGATGCTGCCATCGGGCTTGAAGGTCACCGTGGTACCGCGTCTGTCCGTCTCGCCTATCTGTTTCACCGGATACAGCGGTTTGCCCTCGCTGTATTCCTGCTGCCACAGTTTGCCGTCCTTGTGTACACGCACATCAAGATGGATGGATAGCGCATTGACGCAGCTCACGCCCACACCGTGCAAACCGCCCGATACTTTGTAGCTGTCCTTGTCGAATTTACCACCTGCGTGCAGCACAGTCATGACCACCTCAAGTGCCGAGCGGCCTTCCTTATGGTGCATATCCACAGGGATGCCACGACCATCATCTACTACCGTGATCGAGTCATCTTCGTTGATATACACATCGATGTTCTTGCAATGCCCGGCCAGAGCCTCGTCAATCGAGTTGTCGACCACCTCATACACAAGGTGATGCAGGCCTTTCACACCAATGTCGCCAATGTACATGGCGGGGCGTTTGCGCACCGCTTCGAGTCCTTCAAGTACCTGAATGGAGTCAGCTGAATATTCTTTCTTATCTGCCATCGTGTTGATTTTGCTCTCCCTTTTTTTCGGGTGTCGCGAATGTACTCAAAGCAGCCTCGGAAGCCCGATTTGACGGGGGTTCCTGAGGGCTAAGGTTATCAACAAAGGATCAACAAAACGGTCGATTTCGGTGGTTCACCACCACCCCAAGGCCACTCCTTGGACACCGCCAACCTTAACAGCCCTTTGAGCAGGGAAAGCATACGCTGCTAGTTCCGAAGACCTAGCGACACGCTTGCAGCGTAAACCGAACAGCCGGCTTGAGTGCGAGACTGAGCAGGGATATGAAACTCAGAACAACGACAAAGGCCTATTTCAAGTGGCTAACCTTCCTATGCAATAAATTCTGGTGTCAGCTATTCAACTGACCGCAGCTGAAGCAACAGGAATTTCAGGCCGTATCTGAGCCGCTTCTTGAACTGCCGGGTCAGAATGACAGAACAGTCATTGGACAAGCGTGAAATGGATGCTGGCTTCCTCAAACTCATCGCAGTCATGGTCTTCGCAGCCCTTGGCGGTGAGGTGAAACTCTGTGCCAGCAGGGTAGGAGGAGAGATCCACGACTTGCTCGAACTCGTAAGTTTTGTTGTGTTGATGCTTGTAGAAGTCGATAAGGACATCGTTGGTTTGGTTCTCTGCAACAAGAAGTACCTCAACCGACTCTCCTTCGCTGGCTTCCCACTCAAAGTTGACATGAATCTCTACGCTGTCGGCTTGCGAGAGCGGAATCTGTTCATTATCAGTGGGGTGTAGGAAGGTGATGTCTACAGGGCCGTGTTCATGATCGTGATCATCACAACCTGAGAATGTGAGCATTCCGAGGACAAGAGTGGGAAGGAAGAGCCTTTTCATCTGATTAAAGGGTTTGTTGGTTCGATTCACGAATGACGCAGCATTCAGTGGAGTGCAAAGTTAGTTGCTAAGAATGGTGTGCAACAATGTTGCATAAACAAGGGGTGTGTTTCAACTCTCGGCTACGCATTCACAGTAGAATCACATCTCGGCCTCGGTCAGCGGTTGGGCAACCGGAATGGGCCAATGGTCAGCGAATTTGGTCCCCGATAGATAGCGCGGAAGCTCTTTCTCGTTTAGGAGGCAATGCTCAAGATCCTTGCGGATTCTGGCCTCGTCCATGTCCTGCCCTATCAGTACCAATTCGTTCTTGCGGTCACCGAAATCCTTGTGCCAGCTTGCTTCAATAGAGTCCTTGTTCTCTAAGAACGCAGCGAAACGCGTGCGCTGCGAGAAAGGCATGCTTGACCACCAAACACCCGCGCTCTCTGTTCTTAATGAGCCACCTGCCTGGCCCCAACTAAGTGCTTGCTGTGGTCGAGATGCCAGCCAGAACAAGCCCTTGCTCCGAATGACTGTGGACGGAAATCGGTTGTTCACATAATCGAGGAAACGCTCAGGGTGAAAGGGTCGCTGGTCGCGAAACACGAACGAACTGATGCCGTATTCCTCGGTCTCAGGAGTATGACTGTCTTTGAGCAATTCGTTGCCCCAAGCCGCTGTTTCTTCGGCTTCTTCGTAATCAAACAGACCTGTGTTCAATATGGCCGAAGGAGGAACTTTACCAAAGACAGAGGTTATGATCCTGGCTTTTGGATTCAGCTTTTTGATACTTGCCCTCAAAATCCCAACGGTGTTGTCATCCACAAGGTCAGTCTTATTAAGAATGATGACATTGGCGAACTCAATCTGGTCGGTCAGTAGGTTGACGATGTTGCGATCATCACCCGCCATATTGGTCAGGTTCCTTGCCAGAAGAGTATCGGCACTGCCGAAATCCTTGAAGAAGTTGAAACAGTCCACTACCGTTACCATACAGTCGATGTAGCTGACTCGACTGAGGTCGATACCGTATTCCTCGTCAAGGTATGTAAACGTCTGCGCCACAGGGACTGGTTCTGATATGCCGGTGCTCTCGATAAGCAGATAGTCGAAACGCCCCTCTTTGGCCAGTCGCTGCACCTCAACCATAAGATCCTCGCGTAGGGTACAGCAGATGCAGCCGTTACTCATCTCCACCAGTTTCTCTTCAGTGCGAGACAACGTGGCCCCTTCTCTGACCAGCTGGGCATCGATGTTCACTTCGCTCATATCGTTGACTATAACAGCCACTTTGAGTCCCTCACGGTTGTTGAGTACGTGGTTGAGCAACGTGGTCTTACCCGCTCCGAGAAATCCACTAAGGACTGTTACTGGGAGTTTAGAAGTCTTATTCATGTTCTTAGATTGCTTCAGCTTTGATTCTCTGGGTGAAATACAGTTTGTGTTTGGCACTTGTGTAAACATCGAATACCACACCGTCATGGAATTCTGCCGAGTGCATGTCGGGTCTCACCCCGAGATGTTCAAGCACCAAATAATGTTCATCAATCCCATCAGCCATGTAAGCGGATCGAGGAGTGAGACCGTCTCCCGACTCCAACACACGGGTCAATGGACCGGGGAGTACTGTTTCTGCAGCGCAGTATGAATTGCTCAGAAGCAGCAGAATCAATGTTTTAGCGATTGTCTGTACCATGTGATGATATTATTTAGGTGAGTTTCCCCATAGATTTCTGTAAAAAGCCTTGTCTCTGGGTGCGAGCGGTCTGAGTAAACTGCCAATCGTTCTAGAACGAAACCGTCATTCAATTCTATTCGGCATTTGACAGTGATGCATTCATGCCATTGGTCATAAGTGATAGGTATCATTTCATTCAAATCGAAGATTATTGGAGTCAATTCTGAGTAGCAGCCGTTGTTTCCCTGTTTCCTCTATTGTAGGACTACAGTGTATTGCTGCCTGTACGCCATCTTTCGGGTAGAGGGCGCCTTTGAGTATGACCACATCTGTCTCGCCCGCTCGTACAATGGCATCGGGGTCGCGTACAATACGATCGTTGTCACCACTGAACTGCAATGCTTTTCTGTCAGCGGCATCCTCAGGCAGAATAAGTGTGCCGGGGCCAGTGTAAGTGCAGAGCAGGCGCAGTTCGTTCAGATCCGTGTGAAACCTGCGGCACATATCAGTATTCACAGTTGTGAGCGTAAGCCTGACCGTTTCAGACCCTGATATTGCCGAGAACTGCTTCACAAGCATGGCAATGTCGTGCTGCAAGTCAGCAAAACGGCTGAGTTCAGGATGGTACTCCAACATGTGAATGATCTGTGACGCTGAATCGGTCACGGATATATCATCCATTCTGGTTAGCAATTGCAAAGCCTGCTGAGTAAGCCGTTTCAATCCTCTGGTCCACAGTACTGCGTTGAACTCATCTGCACGAATGGAACTCAGTCCATTCAGACTCTCGCAATGCGCTATGCTTGATTGAGTAAGGAGCTGTAAGCCCTCCTCTTTGTTTTTGTGCAACATTGTTGCAAATATAGGATGGCCGATTTATGTGCAACACTGTTGCATAAACTTTCATCAAGTTCATCGAGTGTATGGGATTAGGCACGAACAGAACGGTAAGAGAAACGCTTACCACAGCGACAGACGCTGGAACGAAACGCCCTTAGAAATTGAAGTTCAGCCCTGCCATCACCCCGAAACGCTGGCTGGGGTAGAGGTAATACTGCTCATAGCGAAGGGCAGCAATATTGCGTAGGTCGATGAATGCCCCGATCCACTTGCGATAGCGGTATTCGGCACCGAGGTTCACATCGGCATAGCCAGCAAGGTCGATAGCCTTTACGCGGACAGCTCCTTCATTGTCGACATAGGTGGTCTTGGCCTGACGCACGCCTTGGGCATAGATCTCGGCCTTGATGATGATCTTGTCGCGGAGGTTATAGCGTGCGTTGAACGAGAATCGGAAAGGAGACTCGTGCCACGGCTTGATGCTGTCGTTCGGCATGGTGAAGAATCGATACTCAACTTTGGCAGCTGTTGTCAACCGTTCGCCCCACAGGTAGCCCAATTCGCCATTGATGCCGAAAATGTTCACATCGTGGTACTCGATATTGAATCGGTTCCCGATTCCGTTGCTGAAATCATTCACGAAGAAGGGCATGTTGGCCGTCACGGTCTCGCTGATGCCCACATCGTACGTGAGTCTTTTGATGATGATGCCTTTGAACCCCGCCTTAAGTAGGAAATGCTGTGTGCTGTTGCGCTGCGCGAAGTCGGTCTGCATCCACGGGTTGCGTTGCGACATCCCATCGAGGCCGTTGCGCAAGAAACCACCCGTTGCATCGGCATACAGTTTCCAGATATCCTTGACAAGGAAGTAGTGGAAATTGATCTTGGGGAATGCCGAGACCTGCGTGGTGGTGTCGTAGATATCGAGGCCCAGATTGATACCGATGGCGATGGCCCACCGTTCGCGGATCATGCTGAACTCGGGCCCTAGGGCGATGATGCCATTGTTCCGTGAGCCGCTGGGCATGGCATTGCCGTAGTATGCGCCCGCTACGTTGGCGAACATGCGGCTGTTCTTGATAGGGAATGCCAGTTGTGCCTGCACCCCAACGGCATGTTCCACACTGTTATAACGGTCGGCAGTGTAGCCATACCGGAAACGGACATCGCTCAGCATCTTGGGCTTGAGGCGGTCTGTGCTGCCGATACCCAACTCTATGGCCGTGCGGTGGAAATACTGCGACACCTCATCAGATGTGAAGCTGGTGTCGGTCGGGTTGTAGCCGTAGAAGAAATTACGGTCGTGCGCATAATTCACGCGCCCATCAATGGTATAGTCTTTCCAGAAATAGCTTCCCTGAGCCATCAGGTCGAGGTCGGTGAAGCCGAACGAGCGGCCATCTAACTTGGCATACGAGGCGTTGTACCGTGCAAGGCCCGAAGCCCGTAGGTTCTTGTTGCGCACCGTGCCATAGCCCACCTCCACCAGCGGCATGGTGTAATTGCCGAAACCGATACGGGCGTGTCCGGGGGTTATCTTCTCCAGTGGCTCGTTGGTCAGTTTTGCCGCCTGAATGGGTTCGACCGCAACTACAGTGGCTGCCTGTCGCGGCAGCACCTCATAGCGCATGGTCATCTTGGTGATGGTGTCGGCCTCGGCCTTCGGTTGCGGCACTATGCGGGCGGCATCGCGGGCCACGGGCACGTAGTCCTTTCTCACCGTGAAACGCAGCGAATCGGGCAGGTCAGTCTGCGCTACCGCCAACGGGCCCCAACCAAGGAGCAATGCCACAGATATCAGCCGTGTGGTGCTCATTCCTTTGGCGTTTCTATCTGTTCGTCCACATCGAAGATGTTCGGGTTGACCTGCACCGGATTTGTGAACTCCACAGCCGGTTCAACAACGGGCGCGGCCTCTGCGGCCTTTCGCGCCTGTTCGGCCTCCTGAGCGGCCATCTCATCGAGCCTACGCTGGGCCTCAGTGGCCTGATCACCCTCGAAGTTGGCCACTATATTCTGCAGTATCAGCTTCGCCTGAAATGCATCACCCTTTTTCAGGTTGATGTCAGACAACAGCAGGAAACCCGCACTCACCCATTTCGGATGGGCAGAATATTGATTCACGAGGTCGAGGATGTGGCCCTCGGCCGCATTGATGCTATCAGTGCGGAATGCGATGGATGCAAGGGTGTATTTAGCCTCGGCCGCCTCGGCACCTGGTCCCATGGCCACCACCTCGTTCATTCGGGTGCTGGCTATGGCCATATCGCCTTTCTCAAACGCACAACGCCCGTGGACAAGCGTGGCCTCTTGTTTCAGGTCGTGATCGGTCTTCTCAGCATCTATCAGCATCTGAGCATAGGTCATGGCCCCATCGCAGCGCTTCAGAATCACATTGGCTCGCATGATCCCTACCCGCGCAGCCACCTGATTGTCGGCCAGTTCGGCCACTTCCTCCAACTTGGACAGACGCAATAAGGCTTCCTCGTACCTCTTCCGCTCCATCAGCAGGCGCGATGCGGTGTACAGGCTCTTCTCGGTGAAAATGTTGCGGTTGTAACCCAGCACCACATCGTAGGCTTGAAGTGCCTCATCGGGCTTGCCCACCTTCATGGCACTTTCGGCCAGATAGAAGTGCGCGTTGAGGCGGAAAATGCCATTGGGGTACCGCTCCACGTACTTCTTCAGTTCGCCATAAGCGCTCACATGGCTGCCTTTCATGTACAAGAGTTCGGCACTCTCGTAGTACGATGAGTCGAGCGCGGCTGTGTTGAGTTCAGGGAATTTCTTCTCCTTCAGGTACGCCTCGTAAGCCGCTACGTTGCCGTCTTCAACATAGATCTTATTCAGCTTGATGAGTGCCTCCTTGGCCTCGCTGGTGGCGGGATAGCCCTCGGCCACTTCCTTGAACAGCGCTATGGCTTTCTGGTCCTGATTGGCGTTGTATGCTATAAGGCCCTTGTTCAGCTTGGCCTTGGCCATGTATAACGAGTTGGGGTAATCGCGCATGAGCTGATCGAACCACTTCTCGGCCTCGGTGGGGTTGTTCTTGTTGAGGAACGCCTCTGCTATCTCGTACACCGCATCGGGCGCGTAGTTCGACTGTGGATATTCCTCCAAAAGCACCTTCAAGCTTTCGATCTTACTCTGCGTGCTGCCCTGCAGGCCGTAGCACACGGCCACTTGGAACATGGCGTAATCGACCTCCGATCTTCCCAGCCTGATGGCCTTGTCGTACCACTCTATGGCGCGGGCCGTTTCGCGACTGATGTAATAGGCATCGGCCACGCGTAGATATGTGTCGGCCAGACGGATCTGGTCTTTACCTGCCAACGGCTCGAAGCGCCTGAACCAGGCAATGGCCTCGGTGTACTGCTTCTGCTCAAAATGGATGTAGGCCAGGTTGTAGTGGCCCAACGCGTACTCATCGGTGCCCGGTGCACCATCCTTGCGCAAGAACGCTGCATACCGCTGACCCGCACCGACCCGGTCGCTCTGACGGTGCAGTATCTCGGCCTGCCAGAACTCGGCCCTAGCCTCCAATCGCGCATCAACGGGTAGTTTCTGCGACTTGCCAAGGAACTGTGCCGATGCCTCATACATGCTGTTGCCGAAAAGCTCCATGCCCCGCAGGTAAGCTGTGCGCTGGTAGGTCAGCTGCATCTCGGGCCCGCGGGTGCGCATCTTGTCAATGGCACCAAGAGCCGCCTCATAACTGTGCGTGGCCAGATACACTTTGAGCAGGAAGGTGTAAGCTTCATCGGCACGTGGGCTGTCGGGATGCTTCTTCAGGTACTCCTCGAATGCGCGGATAGCCTCGTGGTACGGGTCGTAGCTCAGCTCGTAGGCCAATTTAGCGAAATTGAAGAGCGCGTCCTCCTGAATCGCCTGGTCGAAACTGGTGCGGGCCGCCATTCGGAAGGCGCTCTGAGCACCCACTTTCTCGCCCTGCCGCAACATGCAGTCGGCCATCTGGTAATAGGCCACCTGGCTTATGGTATCGTCAACCGTAGTGACCTGCTCAAAGTTGAGAGCCGCTTTCTTGCAATCGCCCGTGCGGTAGGCGGCATAACCCAATTGGTAATGCGCGTGGCGGTCATCGGCCGCGGGGTCAAGTCCTGCTTCAATGTACGGGATACACTCCGCGAACTTGCCCGTGCGGTAAAGGCTCTCGCCCACCAGTCGGTTCACCTCAGTGGCGCGCTTACCGCCCTTGCTCAACAGCCCTTTGCCATAGGTCACCACCTCGTCATATCGCTCCTGTAGGAACTCTATCTGCAAGATGTAGTAGGGGACAACGGGCCCGAAGAGCTCATCGGACTCCAACGATTTGAAACCCTTGAGCGCGGCCTCGTGGCTGCCTTCGGCATACTGTATGTGCGACATATAGTATACGGCCGCGCTGCGGTACTTCTTGCCCGCCTCCGTGATGTGGCTCAGGGCCACCTTGGCATCGGCATATTTCTCGCCCTGCATCTGGGAATACCCCAGCTTGAAGTAGTACTCCTCCAACTGCACAGGGTTCAGGTCCTTGGGCTGCGCCAGGGTGAAATGGTCTATGGCCGCGTTGTACTTCTTCCGCCTGAATGCGATGGTGCCCAGATGGAACCGTGCCATAGGCACCCGCGGGTGCTCGGGGTGCAGGGTCACGAAGATCATCAGCTTGTCCTCGGCATCGCCATTGAAGAGCTGGGTGGAAGCAACGCCATCGTTGAACTCGGCATCCTCGCTCATCACTGTGGGCAGCAGGTCGCCATCACGTCTCCACTGATGCACCCCAATGGTCGATGCCCACCGACCGTGTCCGTACAGGTGCGTCTGGTGCAAGATGCCCACCAGAGGGCCTTCTTCGGCTGCTATGCGCTGCGCCACTGCTACCTGTGAACACAGCCCAGACCCTAACAAAAGGGCAATCGAGAACGGTAGGCCAAGGCGCAACGACATCTGTGCGAAAGTACCCGACCCCCAAAAGGGCCTCAGGCGCACCGATGGTGCAATTATCAACGGCACCGTGTTGATGAGGCGATACTTCACAGCGCCCCGAACGGAACGGGAGCGGGAGTATTGTGTGGGCTCCCGTATGCGGGATGAGAGTCATTCGGAGCGTACAGGGTGCCAAATCATGCAACATGGCCAAGGAAGAGGCCATTTCAGAGAAGTGGAAACCCTTTTCTGACCCGAAATCCGGTGTTCCGACATTGGAATTTCCAAAATCGGAAGGCCTATTCCGGACATCCGGAATGGCACTTCCGAAAGTGGAAGGCCTATTCCGAACATCCGGAATGGTACTTCCGAAAGTGGAAGGCCTATTCCGGACATCCGGAATGGTACTTCCGAAAGTGGAAGGCCTATTTCGGACATCCGGAATGGTACTTCCGAAAGTGGAAGGCCTATTCCGGAAGTGGCGAATGGTACTTCCGAAAGTGGAAAGAAAGGCCATTACAATCGAAACACGACTTTCTATCGCTTCGATGCCCGTGTCTCTGATGAGTCCATTGCATCGGGTCTGGACATCAATAAGCACCTCCTCAGGGGCAATGCCTCCACTTTCAACATCCCGACTCAATGCCGTCCTAAACGTTTTCCGTTCCTGATTTTCAGGACGGATTTATTGGGATAGGAGGCTGTTTTTCGGGATTTTCAGAAAAGAGTCCCCTGCATCGGGGTTGGGACAGGGTCTTTGTT
>Ga0169931_10007830_pt1 | contig 15748 bp, 15 predicted proteins | sample Kivu_15m_20L_FD_129675 | JGI IMG/M metagenome (GOLD analysis project Ga0169931, IMG submission 129675) | Freshwater microbial communities from Lake Kivu, Western Province, Rwanda to study Microbial Dark Matter (Phase II) - Kivu_15m_20L... | ecosystem: Environmental > Aquatic > Freshwater > Lake... | reverse complement strand
CCACGGCCCACGGTTACGGCCCACGGTCACCCATCCCCGAAACTCACCCCCAGCTCCCGCGCCGTGCGGACGGCGTCGCCATCGAGGGGCACGCATTTCATGCCACCCGCGATCTGCGGGATGGGCACGCGCTTGGTCTTGAAACCCTGCAGGATCACGAGCTGGTTGAAGGCGCCTTCCTCGACCATCCGCACGGCTTCGGCGCCGCATTTGAGGGAGATGAGCCGGTCGAAGGTGGTGGGTGAGCCGCCCCGCTGGAGGTGTCCCAGCACCACGGAGCGCGTCTCCTTGCCGGTCAACTCGCCCAGCCGCTGGGCCACGTAGGCGCCGATGCCGCCGAGCTGCTCGGCCTGGCCGGCCACCTTCCCCTTCACCATCACGCCGCCGCCCTTTTCCTTGGCGCCTTCCGCCACCACCACGATGCTGTGATGGCGGCCCCGGCCCTCGTTCTCGCGGATCTTCGCCGCGACCGGTCCCAGGTCGAAGGGGATTTCCGGAATCAGGATGGCATCCGCCGAGGCGGACAAGCCCGCGTGCAGCGCGATCCATCCCGCGTAGCGACCCATCACTTCCACCACCATCACGCGTTCGTGCGATTCGGCGGTGGTCTGGATGCGGTCGATGGCGTCGGTGGCGATGGATACCGCCGTGTCGAACCCGAGCGTGAAATCGGTCTCCGGAAGGTCGTTGTCGATGGTCTTGGGCACGCCGACCACCGGGATGCCCTTTCCGATGAGCATGGACGCGATGCGCATGCTGCCATCGCCGCCGATGGCCACCAGGGCGTCGATCTTCTCCTCGCGGAACCGCGCAACAAGCTTATCGCTCCAATCTTCGGTGCGCCAGGTGCCGTCGTCGTTGCGGACCGGCATCTCGAAGGGGTTGCCGCGGTTGGCGGTGCCGAGGATGGTGCCTCCGCGCAGGGTGATGCCGCGGACGGCGTCGCGGTCAAGGGTCATGAGCGGCGTGTCGGGATCGAGCAGGCTGCGGTAGCCGTTGCGGATGCCGACCACCTCCCAGCCCCGGCGCAGGCCGGCCAGGGTGACGGCGCGGATGACGGCGTTCAGGCCGGGGGCGTCGCCCCCACCGGTGTTGACGGCGATCTTCATAGCGGCATGCGATTATTCGTATCTTTATCAACCTATGAAACCCGACACCTTCAAACAAGACATCACCATCGACGCCTTCAAGAACATGGACGTGTTCAAGGCGGCCTTCTGGATCATCGGCATCAGCCTCGCGGCCTTCGCCTTCCTGGTCTGGCTCATCTATCTGAAGAACCCCGCCCAGGGTTCGCCGGACTGGGTCTTCTCCCTTCCCGGCGTGAACGCCAGCCTGAACAGCCTGAGCACGGTCTTCCTGGTGATGGCGATCCTGGCCATCCGCAAGCGCGACTACACGGCGCACATGCGGTTCAATCTGGCCGCCTTCGCGACCTCCACGGCCTTCCTCCTCACCTATGTGATCTATCACAATGCGGTCGGGCATACGCCCTACACAGGCGAGGGTTGGATCCGTCCGGTGTATTTCAGCATCCTCATCAGCCACATCCTGCTTTCGGCGCTGGTGGTGCCGCTCATCCTGTTCAGCTTCTTCCTGGCCTTCGCCGGACGTTTCCAGCAGCATCGGCGCGTGTCGAAATTCACCTTCCCGATCTGGCTGTACGTGTCGGTGACCGGCGTTGTGATCTACCTCATGCTCCGGGCGGCCCAGGGGTAGGAAAGATTCTGTTCAAATTAACCGGAATCGTACCGCAAAGCTGACGGAGGGTGGTTATATTTGGGGCTGTGCCTGAACGCCCCTCTCAGGCAGTCGGATCTCGCAGAACCAACGAAACCAAGCAGTCAAACATGGCTCAGCTATTCCCCGAATGGAGCAACCGCGTGCCGCGCATGTTGCTCGTCGGTTCGGTCTTCTTCGTGACGGCCGTTGTCTTCTTCTTCTGGCATTTCGGCTCTCACGACTATCTGGAAGTCGGGTACGCCCCCAAGCAACCCATCGATTACAGCCACCGACTGCATGCCGGCCAGTTGGGCATCGACTGCCGGTACTGCCACGCCTCGGTGGAGAATTCGGCGGTCGCCTCCATCCCCTCCACCCAGACCTGCATGAACTGCCATGCGCAGATCAAGGTGGACAGTCCGAAGTTGGCCCTGCTGCATGAGAGCTGGGAGACGGGCGCCCCCATCGAGTGGGTGAAGGTGCATGACCTGCCCCAGTATTCGCATTTCAACCACTCGGCGCACGTGAACGTGGGTGTGGGATGCGAATCCTGCCATGGGCGCATCGACCGGATGGAAGTGGTGATGCAGGCCGCCCCGATGAGCATGGGTTGGTGCCTGGACTGCCACAACAATCCGGGGCCGAACCTGCGTCCGGTGGACCAGGTGACCACCATGGGCTGGGTCGCCCCGCCCAACCAGTTCGAGCTGGCCGCCGAGATCATCGCCCGCAAGAACATCGCTCCTCCCGTTTACTGCAACGCCTGCCATTATTGATCCGACCGCATGAGTACCACACCCAACACGTACTGGCGCAGCCTCAACGAACTGGCCCGGAACGACGAGTACCGGCAGCTCGTGGAGCGTGAGTTCCCGGAGAACGCGTCCGAGCTGACCGACGGGTATTCCCGGCGCAACTTCCTGCAGATCATGGGCGCCTCGATCGCCCTGGCCGGGTTCACGGCCTGCCGAAAGCCGATGCAGAAGATCGTGCCCTACACCCGCATGCCCGAGAACGTGGTGCACGGCAACCCGCTGCATTACGCGACGGCCATGCCCTTCATGGGTTCGGTCACCGGCCTGGTCGTGACCACGCATGAGGGTCGCCCGACCAAGGTGGAAGGCAACGAGCTGCACCCGGACAGTCTGGGCGGCACGCACATCCTGCACCAGGCCTCCACGCTGGACCTCTACGATCCGGACCGTTCCCGTGGCATCCGCCAGGGCGATGAGGCCCGCACCGCCGATGATTTCGCGGCCTTCTGCGCCTCGACCTTCACGCGCGACAAACGCGTCGCCTTCCTTTCGGAAGCCAGTTCCTCGCAGACCCTGAACCGCCTGAAACGCCAGATCGCCGGCCGTTTCGCGGCCTCGACCTGGGTCACCTACGAGCCTTTCGGCGAAGAGAACGTGCTCCTGGGCACGGCCATGGCCTTCGGCGCCAAGCGCCGGCCCATCCATCATTATGACAAGGCCGCGGTGATCGCCTCCTTCGGGGATGATTTCCTGGCCGCGGGACCCGACTCCGTGCGCGCCGCCAAGCAACTGGCGAAGAGCCGCAAGGTGATGTCCACCGAAGACGGCATGAACCGTCTGTACGTGGTCGAATCCAATTACACGCTGACCGGCACGAACGCCGACCACCGCATCCGCGTCAAGGAATCCGAGATCGCCCAGGCGCTCTTCGCCCTGGCGGCGGCGCTTGGCGCCGACGGGTTCGGCGGCCACACGAACGCCTTCACCGGGAACGGGGACATCGCCCGCCTGGCCGCCGACCTTCGCGGCGCCAATGGGGCGGCGTTGGTCACGGCCGGTGCCGACCAGCCTCCCGCCGTGCATGCGGCCGTCGCGGCCGTGAACGCCGCCCTGTCGGCCGTGGGCGCGACCGTGACCTATGCGGCCCTTCCCTTCGCCGACGCCGCCGACCAGAACGCGGCCTTCCGCGCCCTCACGGCCGACCTCGCCGCCGGTCGGTACGACGCCCTGGTGATGTTGGGCACAAACCCGGTCTTCACCGCCACCGGCGATGTGGATTTCAAAGCGGCCTTGTCCGCGGTTCCGGCCGTGGTGCATCTGGCCTCCCACATCGACGAGACCTCGGCCGCCCTCCCGTCCAACGGCTGGCATGTGCCCCGCGCGCACTATCTGGAGATGTGGGGCGACGGCCTCTCCTTCACGGGCGCGGCCTCGGTCATCCAACCGATGATCCAACCCCTCTTCGGCGCCTGGAGCGAGATCGAGGTGCTGAGCACCATCCTGACCGGATCCCGCACGGGCGGCCACGATCTGGTGAAGCAGACCTGGACCGGCTCCGACTGGAACCGCATCCTGCACGACGGATTGCAGGCGGGTACCTCCTTCCCGGCCGCCACGGTCCGCCTCACGGGCGCGGCCGCCATCCGCGCCGCCGCGGAGGCCCTCCCGACCGTCTCCGGACTGGAAGTCGCCTTCAAGGCCGACCCGAAACTGATCGACGGCCGCACCGCCAACAACGGCTGGCTTCAGGAGCTGCCCGACACCATCACGAAGATCACGTGGGACAACGTCGCGCTCATGAGTCCGACCACCGCCGCCGGCTACGGCGTCGAGTTCCCGCGTGCCTCCATCCTCCGCGCCCCGGCCGATGAGGAGCCCATGGTGGCCGTGAACGTCAACGGCAAAACCCTCGAGCTGGCCATCTGGGTCGTTCCCGGCCATGCCGACAACGCCATCACGGTGTACACCGGGTATGGCCGCACGCATGCCGGCCGTGTCGGCAACGGCATCGGCGTGGATGTGAACCCGGCGCGGACGAGCTCCTCGCCCCTATTCGCATCGGCCACGGCCACGCGCATCAGGCGCACCTATCCCATCGCCTCCACGCAGGACCACCACAGCATGGAGGGGCGTCCCCTCATCCGTGAGGCCAGCCTCAGCGGCTACCGTGAGAAGCCCGATTTCGCCGCGAAGATGGTGAAGGTACCGGGTCCGATCGACGAGGCCGGCCAACCCATCTCCCTGTTCGACGAGCAGACCTTCCCGGATCATGAGCCCCAGTGGGGCATGACCATCGATTTGAACGCCTGCACCGGCTGCGGCGTGTGCACCATCGCCTGCCAGGCCGAGAACAACATTCCGGTCATCGGCAAGAAGGAAGTGAAGCGCGGCCGCGAAATGCACTGGATACGGGTGGACCGCTATTTCTCGGGCGATGTCAACGGCAACCCGCAGGTGGTGCATCAGCCGATTCCGTGCATGAACTGCGAACTGGCGCCCTGCGAGCAGGTGTGTCCGGTCGCGGCCACCACGCACAGCGACGACGGCCTCAACCAGATGACCTACAACCGCTGCATCGGCACGCGGTATTGCGCCAACAACTGCCCCTTCAAGGTGCGCCGGTTCAACTTCTTCAACTATCCGAAGACCTGGCTCATCGAAGGGAACGACCCGGAAGTGGTGCAGATGGCCATGAATCCGGATGTGACGGTCCGTTTCCGCGGCGTGATGGAAAAGTGCACCTACTGCGTGCAGCGTCTGAACCGCGCGAAGATCGAAACCAAGCGCGCCACGGGCGACAGCCGCAAGCCGGCCGACGGCACCGTGAAGACCGCCTGCCAGCAGGCCTGTCCGTCGGATGCCATCTATTTCGGTGACATCAGCGACACCGAGAGCGTCGTGACCCGGACCAAGCGCAACGAGCGGAATTACCTGCTGCTCGAAGAGCTGAACATCCGTCCACGTACATCCTATCTGGCCAAACTCCGCAATCCTAACGACGCCACGGCATGAGTCAGTCGACGTACGTACCCGAAGAGCCCCTTGTGAAGGGCAACCACACGTTCGCGAGCATCACCTCCCTGATCGCGGACATCCCGGAGCAACCCACCCCGAAATGGTGGTACATCGCCTTCGGCATCTCGAACATCCTGCTGGGTGTGCTGCTGATGTCGATCGGCTACCTGTTCTGGGAAGGTACCGGCATCTGGGGCATCACCAACCCGGTGGGCTGGGGCTGGGCGATCATCAACTTCGTATGGTGGGTCGGTATCGGCCATGCCGGAACGCTGATCTCCGCCATCCTGTATCTGTTCCGCCAGGGTTGGCGGACGGCCATCAACCGCTTCGCCGAGGCCATGACCATCTTCGCGGTCATCTGCGCGCTGATCTTCCCCGGCATCCACGTCGGCCGGATCTGGCTGGCCTACTGGATGTTCCCCCTCCCGAACGGCATGCAGATGTGGCCCAACTTCAACTCGCCCCTGCTGTGGGACGTGTTCGCGGTGAGCACGTATTTCACGGTCTCGCTCCTGTTCTGGTTTGTGGGTCTGGTGCCGGATTTCGCGACCCTGCGCGACCGCGTGAAGTCGAAGCTGGCCGCGAAGATCTACGGATTCTTCGCGCTGGGCTGGACCGGCGGCAACCGCCAATGGCAGCATTACGAGAAGGCTTACATGCTGCTGGCCGGTCTGGCCACACCGCTGGTGTTGTCGGTTCACACCATCGTTTCCTTCGACTTCGCCGTGTCGGTCATCCCCGGCTGGCACACCACCATCTTTCCGCCCTATTTCGTGGCGGGTGCCATCTTCTCCGGCTTCGCCATGGTGATGACCTTGATGCTCATCGCGCGCAAGCTGTACAAGTTGGAAGACATCATGACCCTCGACCACATCGAGAAGGTGAACATGGTGATCCTGGTGACCGGCAACATGGTCGGTTTCGCCTACATCATGGAATTCTTCATCGCCTGGTATTCGGGCGTGACGTATGAGAAGGCGGCTTTCATCAACCGGGCCATGGGTCCCTACGCATGGGCCTACTGGACCATGTTCCTGTGCAACGTGATCTCGCCCCAGTTCTTCTGGAGCAAGAAGATGCGCCGCAGCATCACGGCCAGCTTCATCCTGTCCATCGTCGTGAACATCGGGATGTGGTTCGAGCGCTTCGTGATCACCGTCACCTCCCTGGCGCAGGACTTCCTTCCCTCCTCCTGGGGGTATTATTCGCCCACCAAGTGGGACATGCTGACCTATCTGGGCACCTTCGGCCTGTTTTTCACCTTCTTCCTGCTCTTCCTGCGATTCCTGCCGATGGTGGCCATCGCCGAGGTGAAGATGGTGATGCCCCAAGCCGACCCGCACCATACCGACGCACATAAAGGAGACCATTGATGAGTTCCACGTACGCCGTACTGGCTGAATTCAAGAACCCGGGTGAGCTGATGAAGGCGGCGGAGACCGTCCGCAAGGCCGGCTACACGAAGTGGGACGTGCACAGCCCCTTTCCGATCCACGGCATGGACGATGCGATGGGGCTGAAACCGTCGAAGTTGGGATGGCTCGTGTTCGGCCATGCCGTTCTCGGATTCACGGGTGCGGTCACCTTGCTCACGTGGGCGTCGAGCATCGCCTATCCGATCAACATTTCGGGCAAGCCCTTCGCCAACTTTCCGGCCTTCGTTCCGATCATCTTCGAACTGACGGTACTCTTGTCGGCCTTTGGCGCGGTGTTCGGCATGTTCTTCCTGAACAACATGCCCCGCCACCACAACCCCCTGTTCAACTCGGAGACCATCCGTCGGGCGACCGACGACGGGTTCTTCGTGGTGATCGAGTCGACCGACACCTTGTACCACGAGACCAAGACCGCCGAACTGCTCCGCAGCGCAGGCGCCACCCTCATCGAACCGATTTCCGCCTGACCATGCGAATCCCATCCACACTCGCCCTGCTGTTCGGCCTGTTCCTGGTCGGTTGCGCGGGCATGCCGTCGGAGAAGCCGCCGATCCACATCAACCCGAACATGGACTGGCAGCCCAAATTCCGGGCGCAATCGGCCAATCCGAATTTCGATGACAACCGCACCGCGCGTACGCCTGTGGAGGGCACCGTGGCCCGTGGCGGCCTGGTTGAAGACAGGCCGCCGGTGGAGCTGACCCGCGCCTTCCTGTACCGCGGCAAGGAACGATATGAGATCTACTGTTCCATGTGCCATGGCGGAACGGGTGCCGGAGACGGCATCGTGATCGGGTACGGCTATGTGCGACCGCCCAGCTTCCATGAAGACCGGATCCGGACCATGCCCGATGCCGAAATCCACAGCGCGATCGTGAACGGGGTGCGCAGCATGCCCTCCTACCGCCACCAGGTGGCGGGTGAAGACCGCTGGGCCATCGTCGCCTACATCCGCGCCTTGCAGCGCAGCCAGAACGCCACGGAGGCCGACCTGCAGAACCTCAACCTTGCCGCAGGCAACTGATCATGCAACACGAGCACCCGACCGACTCCAACCTGTTTCCGCAGACCATCAACCCGTCCAAGCGCCTGCTGACCATCGGCGGCATCGCCTTGGCCGTGAGTCTGGTCGGCTTGTATCTGGATGCCGACCAATTCTTCCACAGCTACATCGTTTCGTTCTCGTTCATCGCGAGTGTCTCGCTTGGCGCCCTCTTTCTGGTGATGCTGCATCACATCACGCGTTCCCACTGGGGTGTCACCTTCCGTCGGATACCGGAAACGTTGATGCGGAACATCCTCTGGGTGGCCCTGATGTTCGTGCCGGTAGTCTTCGGCATGTACCAGCTCTACCATTGGACCCACGCCGATGCCGTGGCCACCGATGCCCTTCTGCAGGGCAAGGCTCCCTACCTCAACACGCCCTTCTTCCTGGTGCGCCAGGTGCTGTACTTCGGCGTGTGGGGCTTCCTGGCTTGGAAATTGTACGCCAACAGTTTGGAGTTGGACCGGACAGGCGACTGGGGGATCGAATCCCGGCAACGCACCATCAGCGCCCCGGGCATCTTCGTGTTCGGGTTCACGGTGGCCTTCGCCTCCTTCGACTGGCTGATGAGCCTGGATCCGCACTGGTTCTCGACCATGTTCGGCGTCTATTATTTCGCGATGTCCTTCCAGGCCACCCTGGCGGCGATCGTGCTCATCGGATTGTGGCTTCGTGGCAAGGGCCTGCTTGTGAACACCATCAAGCACCCGCATTACAACGATCTGGGCAAGCTGATGTTCGGGTTCACGGTCTTCTACGCCTACATCGCCTTCTCGCAGTTCTTCCTCATCTATTACGCGAACATCCCCGAAGAGACGCTGTGGTTCCACCACCGACTGGAGGGTGGTTGGGAGTATGTGACCTACGGACTTCTGCTGGGCCGGTTCGTGCTGCCCTTCTTCGTGCTGCTGCCGATGGCGAACAAATCGAACCTGACCATCCTGAAATGGACCGCGGCCTGGATCCTGTTCATCCATTTCGTGGAGCAGTTCTGGATCGTGATGCCCAACCGCGGCATCCTGAATCCGGAATTCCACCACATCCATTTCAGCTGGATGGATGCCACGCTGGCCGTCGCCTTGGTGGGCATCGCATTGGGCCTGTTCTTCCGGCAGTTCAGCCGTCACGGCATGGTGGCCGTGAACGACCCGCGCTACACCGAATCCTTGAACAAACACTGATCCGCGCATGGCGAAGCCAACCAAATCAAGCCCGGACCTGGGCACCCTCGATCCCGAGTACCAACTGAGCCTCGAGGACCTGCGCAAGGACATCGAGTTGGGCGTGGTTCCCGACCGGCTCAACGATGGGAAGCTGTTCCGTCTGTTCCTGGCCGGCATCCTGCTGGTGGTCGGCATGGTGCTCTTCGCCGCCGAACTGTATCGGTACATCGATTTCAAAACCTCCTTCCAAGCGGCGGTCGCGGCCCAATACCCGGAATTGCAGCGTCTGGAGGCCAAGCATGCGAACGAGCTGACCACCACAGCCGTTCTGGATTCGACCTCGCGCATCTACCGGATACCGGTGGACAGCGCGATCACCCTGATCGTGAATGAAGCGTCCCGTTAAGGACATATCCATCGCCTTGGCCTTCGTCCTGTCGGTATCCCAACCGGCGGCCGGCCAATTGAACACGCTCCCGGCGGCGCTGCGCGGCATCGGTGTGACCGAGCGCTTGGCGGAGCCGCTTCCCTTGGACGTCCGGTTGGTGAACGAAACCGGCGACACGGTAGCCTTGGGCTCCTATTTCGGGGATGGAAAACCCGTGATCCTGGTACCGGTGTATTACGGCTGTCCGATGCTGTGCGGACTCATCCTGAACGGACTCACCGATGCCATGAAGACCGTGGCTTGGAAGCCGGGGCGCGAATACACGGTGGTCACCTTCTCCTTCGACCACAGCGAAGGGTCCGACCTGGCCGCCGCCAAGAAACGCCGCTACATCGAACAGTTCGGCGTGCCCGGTGCCGAGAACGGCTGGCATTTCCTGACCGGCGACAGCCTCTCGATCGCCCGCATCACCGAGGCCCTCGGGTTCGGTTTCCGCTGGAGCGAGGAGAGCCAGGAGTTCCTTCATACGGCTTCGATCGCCTTCATCAGCCCGACCGGACGCATCTCGCGCTATCTCTATGGCGCGCAGTTCTCCGAACTGGACCTGCGCAACGCCCTGTTCGATGCCGCCGATGGCAAGATCGGATCCGTCATCGACCGGGTCATCCTGTATTGCTACACCTACGATCCCGATTCCCGGTCGTACGTGCCCTATGCCATGAACATCATGAAGCTGGGCGGCTTGCTCACGCTTGTGGTGCTCGGAACGTTTTTGGGAATCCTCTGGTACCGCGAACGTCTTACACTCAGAACCGCCTAGATGGAACGTCTACGCCACTACTTTCTCCCGGAACAAGCTTCCCCGTTCGCTCAGGATGTGGACGGATTGTTCATCTTCATCACCGTCGCCGGCACCATCCTGCTATTGGGCATCACGGCGGCGCTGATCTATTTCTCGGTCAAATACAAACGCCGTTCGTCGGCGGATGTGACGCCGGTGATCCGACATAACCTGGCTTTGGAGCTCACGTGGACGATCGTGCCTACCATTCTGATCCTGTTCATCTTCGCCTGGGGCTTCCGGGGATATGTGCAGATGCGCAACGCACCGGCCGACGCCTACGAGGTGTATGTGACCGGTTTGTCGTTCGGATGGCAGTTCACCTACCTGAACGGGGTGATCTCCGGCGGCGAGTTGGTGGTGCCGGCCGGACGTCCGGTCAAACTGCTCATGCAATCCCGTGATGTGCTGCATTCCTTCTTTGTTCCGGATTTCCGGATCAAGCAGGATCTGATGCCGAACCGGTACACCACGGTCTGGTTCCAGGCCGAGAACCCGGGTGAACACATCATCTATTGCACCGAGTATTGCGGATCCGGCCATTCGAACATGATGGGCAGGGTCCGCGTGCTGGCTGATGATGCGTTCGACGCCTGGATGGCCGGCGAAGCCGCCAAAAACGAACAGGACCTGCCCTTGGCCCGACTGGGTGAAAACCTGTACACGCAACAAGGATGCATGGCCTGCCACTCGGTCGATGGCAGCGCGGGCATCGGTCCCACCTTCGCGGGTCTGTATGGCGCGACCCGGAATTTCACGAACGGGACCTCGGCCGTGGCGGATGAGGTCTATCTCCGCGAATCCATCCTGGTGGCCAACGCACGCGTGGTCGCCGGTTACCCGCCCGCCATGCCCAATTACCAGGGCGTGCTGAGCGACCGTCAGGTCGATGCCCTCGTCGAGTACATCAAAGAGCTGAACTAATCCAATCATGGCGAACCAAGTCAACCTACGGGAATTCCCGGTCGAGGAACATCCACAGACCCATTATCTGAACCACGAGAAGGGGCTCAAATCGTGGTTGCTGACCATCGACCACAAGCGGATCGGCCTGATGTACCTGGCCTCCATCGTGTTCTTCTTCTTCGTCGGCGGCCTGCTGGCCCTGGCCCTTCGGATGGAGCTCTGGGAACCGGCGCGGAATTTCATGGATGCGGACACCTACAACCGCATCTTCACCCTGCATGGCGCGGTGATGATCTTCCTGTTCATCATCCCGTCCATCCCGGCGGCCTTGGGCAACATCTTCCTGCCCGTGATGATCGGAGCGAAGGACGTGGCCTTCCCGCGGTTGAACCTGGCCAGCTTCTACATCTACGGCTTCGGTGCGCTGTTCACGCTGTACTCGATGGCCCACGGCGGCATCGACACCGGTTGGACCTTCTACACGCCCTATTCGACCACGACCGGATCCGCGGTCATCTCCATGACCTTCGGGGTGTTCGTCATGGGTTTCTCATCCATCCTGACGGGTGTGAACTTCATCGTGACCATCCACAAGATGCGCGCGCCCGGCCTGGTCTGGGGCAAATTGCCGCTCTTCATCTGGAGCCTGTACGCCACGGCCATCATCCAGGTATTGGCCACCCCGGTATTGGCCATCACCCTGCTGCTGCTCATCATGGAGCGCACCTTGGGCATCGGCATCTTCGATCCGGCCCTGGGCGGTGACCCGGTGCTCTACCAGCACTTCTTCTGGTTCTACTCGCATCCGGCCGTATACATCATGATCGTGCCGGCCTTCGGCATCATCAGCGAACTGATCGCGACCTTCTCGCGGAAGACCATCTTCGGCTACTGGGCCATCGCGCTCTCGTCGCTGGCCATCGCCTTCATCGGCTTCCTGGTCTGGGGACACCACATGTTCACCTCTGGGCAGTCCGAGCTGAGCACCATCGTCTTCAGCTTCCTCACCTTCTTCGTGGGGATTCCGACCGGCATCAAGATCCTGAACTGGGTGGCCACGATGTACAAGGGCAGCATCTGGATGCAGTCGCCCATGCTCTACGCCATCATGTTCCTCTTCCTGTTCACCATCGGCGGCATCACCGGCATCATGCTGGGCGCCTTGTCGGTGGACATCCACCTGCACGACACCTACTACGTGGTGGCGCATTTCCACTACGTGATGATGGGTGGCACGGTGTTCGCCTTCCTGGGAGGCCTGCACTACTGGTGGCCGAAGTTCACCGGGAAGATGTTCAACGAGCTGCAGGCCAAGATCGCGGCCGTGATCCTCTTCGTCGGCTTCAACATGACCTTCCTGCCCCAGTTCGTGATGGGCTCGCAAGGCATGCCCCGCCGCTATTACAACTACGTGGAGCAGTTCCAGACCCTGCACCAGTATTCGACCGTCGGTTCCTGGGTTTTGGGTGCCGGCTTCCTGATCATCTTCTGGTACCTGCTGCAATCGCTGCGCAAGGGCGAAGCCGCGCCGAGCAATCCCTGGGGTGGCCGTTCTCTGGAGTGGATGACCTCCTCCCCCATGCCGGCGCACAATTTCGAGCACGTCCCGGTCGTCAAGCACGGCCCCTACGACTACCATCAACCGATCGCCGACTTCCGTCTCGGCGTGGATTCCCCTAACGCCCACTGACCATGGCCCAAACCGACGCACTGAACGCCCATTCCCATGTGGCCCACCATTTCGTGGATGCCGAACAGCAGTTCGACTCCGCGAAGATGGGCATGTGGGTCTTCCTGGTGACCGAGATCCTGTTCTTCGGCGGCCTCTTCGTCGCCTACATCGTCTACCGCGCCTGGAACCCCGAGCTGTTCACGCTCGCCGCAACGCAGCTGGACACCGTGATGGGCGGCATCAACACGCTCGTGCTGATCGGCAGCTCGCTGACCATGGCCCTGGCCATCCGCTTCGCGCAGAAGGACGACATCACCAATTCCATCCGGATGCTGGCCTTGACCATCCTCGCGGCCGTGATCTTCATGGTGATCAAGTATTTCGAGTACACGCACAAGTTCCATATCGGCATCTTCCCGGGCGAGAACTACACCTTCACCGGCATCGACCATCCGAAGGCGCACATCTTCTTCTCGATCTACTACATGATGACGGGCCTTCACGGCATCCACGTCGTGATCGGCATCGGCCTCATCGGCTGGCTGATCCTGAAGGCCCGCCAAGGCGCCTACGGCTCGCACTATTACACCCCGATCGAGATCACCGGCCTGTACTGGCACTTGGTGGACATCATCTGGATCTTCCTCTTCCCCCTCCTCTATCTGATCGACTAACGGAGCCACCGGCATGAGCGGACATCACATCATCGACCTCAAATACCTGATCGGAACGGCCCTGGCCCTGCTGGTGCTCACCATCCTGACCGTCGCGGTCTATTTCATCCACATCCCCGAGCCCTTCAACATCGTGGTGGCCATCGGCATCGCCGTGTTCAAGGCCACCCTCGTGGCGGCCTTCTTCATGGGCCTGTATTGGGACAAGAAGATCAACACGATCGCCCTGCTGCTGTCCATGGTCTTCTTCGTGCTGATGGTGGGCATCACCCTTCTCGACACGAATTTCCGCGAGAAGCCGACCGATATCTACATCCGTCCGTCGTCGCCGCCGCCGGTCAGTCCGTCCTAGCCTCCCCAACCGACAGCACCAGCACCAGTTGCGCGGCGATGAGGATGCTCGAGCCGCTCAGGTGCACCACCTGCAGGGCCGCCGGCATCCCGCCATAGGCCATCCCGATGCCGACCACGACCTGAAGCAGGATCAAGCCGCCCGTGAGGGCGGTTTGCGTTTTAAGCCATTGCGGACTCGCGGGCGCCGTCCACACCCGTCGCGCGAGGAGTCCCAGCACGATCAGCACGCTCCAGCTGAAGGAGCGATGGATGGCGTCGATGAGGCCGGTCTCGGCCAGCCATTGGCCGCGCTCCAGGTCCGGCATGGTCCGGATCACGGTGTCGATGGCTTCCCGGAGCTGGGTGCCGATGCCCATCTGGATCAGGGACAGTGCCAAAAGCACACTGCTCAGGGTTAGGACGGAGGTCCGCAGGCCGGCATCCAATCGCAGCGAGATCTGCTCGGACACCGCCTTGTAGGCCGCCAGGAGCAGCAAGGCCATGATCACCATGGCCAGCATCATGTGAAGCGTGATGAGCCCCACGTGCAGCCCGGACCGCACCACCATCCCGCCCAACCATCCCTGGACCAGCACCAGCACGAAGGCGGCCCAGGCGGCATAGGTCACCACCGGACGCTTGCGACGGTACGGAAGCGAGGTGAAGGCCGTGGCTGTGATGAGCAGTCCGATGACGACCCCGATGAGCCGGTTGATGTATTCGGTCCAGGTCTTGACCACGTTGAATTCGGCCGGATCGTAGCCGGCGGGCAGGTCGGCGAGGGAGGTCGGCGGGATCCACACGCCGAAGCATTTCGGCCAATCGGGGCAGCCGAGTCCGGCGCCCGTGGCGCGCACGAGGCTGCCGACCAGGATGAGGAAGAGGGTGGCGGCGACGGTGGTGAGCGCCAGTTTCTGAAAACGGTTCAAGGCCAAGGGACAAGCTCCTGTGATGATTCCCTAAGGTAAAAAATCCGTACCTTTGTCAGCTGTAAAAACCGCATGGAAGCCACCCGAAACACCACCGCCGCGCCCGTCACCTTCTTCGGAACGATGGCGGCCCTGCACGAGCTCACCAAGCCGCGCATCACCGCTTCCGTGGTGGCCAGCATGGCGGTCGGTTTCCTGCTCGCCTCGGGCGGATCCATCGACTGGGGCACCTTCATCCACGCCCTCTTCGGCACCTGGATGATCGCCGGCGGCACCGCGGCCCACAACCAGTTCCTGGAGCGCGACCTGGACAAGCTGATGGTGCGCACGGCCAAGCGTCCGCTGCCCAGCGTGCGCCTCGACCCCGCCTCGGCCCTCTTCTTCTCCCTGGTGATGATCTACGGCGGCGTGGCCTATTTCATGATGACGGTGAATGTCATCGCCGGGATGGTGTCGCTGGCCACCTCCTTCATCTATCTGGTCTTCTACACGCCACTGAAGCGCGTCAGCTTCGCCAATGTGAGCATCGGTGCCGTTGCCGGGGCCTTGCCGCCTGTTGGCGGATGGGCGGCCGTCTCGGGCGACCTCTCCCATCCGGGCATGTGGATCCTCTTCGCCGTGATCTTCTTCTGGCAGATTCCGCACGTGCTGGCCATCGCCTGGCTCCTGAAAGACGATTACGCCAAGGCCGGCTTCCACATGCTGCCGAAGAACGACGCCAGCGGACGCAAAACCGCCATCTGGAGCGTGGTTAGCCTGGTCCTGCTCCTGCCGACCGGCCTGGCCATGGCCGTGTACGGACTCATCGGCACGGCCGGACTCCTGGCCGTCACCGCCATCTCCCTGGCCTTCCTGGCCAGCGGCGT
>Ga0169931_10007828_pt1 | contig 15749 bp, 15 predicted proteins | sample Kivu_15m_20L_FD_129675 | JGI IMG/M metagenome (GOLD analysis project Ga0169931, IMG submission 129675) | Freshwater microbial communities from Lake Kivu, Western Province, Rwanda to study Microbial Dark Matter (Phase II) - Kivu_15m_20L... | ecosystem: Environmental > Aquatic > Freshwater > Lake... | reverse complement strand
TATTATCAAGACATAAACCTTTCGGAAAAATGCCTACCCATCCACTTGAATGAAAATCAAATGGCTGAACTTCACGATTTTATTCTCAATGACTTCAATCTAAATGATGCAAAAAAACCTATTCATATTCCAACAGATATGAACTATGGACCTCAAGATTGTTTCTATGAATCCACAAAAAAATACAGCCTTTTTCATACCTGCAACACCTGGGTAAATGATGCCCTGAAAGACATTGAAGCCAATCACTGTTTGTGGACGGCACTCGAATTTGGGGTTATGGATTTGTACCAAAATCAGAAATAAACACAAAACAATTTGATAACCTTAAATGTCATTGTTTTGAAATCCCTTTGCTTGATTTAATCATTAGTTTTGTACAATGAAAAACACAGCGCTTGCATTTATCTTTTTGAGTTTCGCCAATGCTCTAAATGCACAAATAATTATCTCACGAATTGAAGCCAAAGACATTACTACCACAGGGTTTAATGTGTCATGGACCAACAATCAAACAGCTACCTCTTATATTCGATATGGCGCCACACCAAACTTAGAGTTGGGCACAATTCAGGCGGGCAATGTGCAAAATCCTACTGTTTCTATTTCAGGTGGCTTTCCAGCGCAATTATATTATGTGCAAGCCGTGGCTCAAGTTGGTTCGGTTATTCATCAAACCGATACGCTGGCCTTTATCACTGCTTCCAATTCGTCAGGGGATATAAAAATTTATTTCAACAGAACCGTAAATACCAATTTTGCCAATTCAGCGGATAATCATGCTGTTCAACTGACCAATGCCATTGATGATACACTCGTGGCTTATATTGGCAGAGCACAGCATTCGATTGATTTGATGATTTACAATCTGGACAATTCCTCCTCTACGGCTGATATTGCTGAGGCTCTAAATCAAGCGTTTTTAAACGGAATTGCAGTGCGGGTAATTTATAACGAAGACACCCAAAACGCTGGCATCGCGGAATTAAACCCAAACATTCCTAAAGTAATGAGTCCTGTACCCCAATTTCCAGATGGACACGGAATAATGCACAATAAAATACTCATCATTGACGCTTTTTCTTCCAATGCCAATCGCCCAATCGTGTGGACAGGATCAACCAATTTCACTGTTCAACAAATCAATACCGATCCAAACAATGTGATTATTATTCAAGACCAAAGTCTGGCTAAGGCCTACACCTTGGAATTTGAAGAAATGTGGGGATCAAACAACCTATCACCCAATCTTGCAAATTCAAGATTTGGGCCATTTAAAAAAGATAATACACCGCATTATTTCAATATAGGTGGGCGAAAAGTTGAATGTTATTTCAGTCCTTCAGATAAGGTGAATGCCCGAATTATTCAAGCCATGAATGATGCCACTTACGATATCCATGTGAACACCATGCTCATTACCAGGACAGACATTGGAAATGCCATGCAAGCTGCGCATAATAGAGGTGTTCAACTCAGAGTTTTGGTTGATTCTCCAAGTTCAACTTCTATTTACAGTGACATTGCATTTTGGCTCAATTGGCGTTTGATGAACTATGCTGCTTTACCGCAATCAGGAACGCTTCACCATAAACTCATGTTTGTCAATGCATACGGCGGAATAGACCCGTATGTTTTAACTGGTTCCCACAATTGGAGTACATCGGCAGAAACCCGCAACGATGAAAATACCTTGGTCATTTATGATGAGGATATAGTGAATCAATATTTGCAAGAATTCATGGGGCGTCTTGGCACTTTGGTTTCCGCCGAATATTTCGAACCTTTTGCCCATGTAACGGTGTATCCCAACCCTGCAAGCAATATGATCCAAGTAAATTTGGCGAGCGGCGCCGATGTTGAAGAAATTCGCTTGGTCAATTCACTCGGCACTGTAGTTCAAGTAATTAATCCTCAGTCTGGACTTCAAATAATAAATGTGGCCTTAGACAACTGCGAATCAGGTGTTTATTTCCTTCAAATTCAAAGCGCTGGTGTTGTTCATGTTGAAAAATTTGTGTTGCGATGAAAAGACTAATTCCTTTGTATCTAATCATACTGATTCTCCAATTCGGTTGCGCGCCCAAACAGCAATTGGTTCAATATAAATCATCAACAAAAACGGTCTACAACAGCAATACCGAACCCAATAAAATTGATTCGATCGTTTCTCCGTATCGTATTTCGCTAGAAGCAGAAATGAACACCGTGTTAGGCGAAGCTACCTGCGCCATGAGTAAAGCCAGACCCGAAGGTGCTTTAGGAAATTTTGTAGCGGATATTGTTCAGAATTTTGCCAAACAATATTTCAGTCAATTTGCTGATTACAACCCAGTTATCACCATTTTGAATCATGGTGGATTGCGAGCACCCATCAACGAAGGTCCGATTTTGTTGCGCAACATTTATGAGCTTATGCCCTTCGACAATGAAATTGTTTTTGTAAAAGTGAAGCAGGAAAAATTTGCTGAAGTTATGGCTTATTTGGAGCAAAGTGGTGGCGAACCCATTGCAGGATTTAGAAAAGGCGATGCGCCGTTTGATGCTGATTTTTGGATCGCCACAAGTGATTATTTAGCCTCAGGTGGCGATAAAATGACTTTTTTTCAAAGTCCTTTGGAATACAAGCAAACAGGACGTTTATTGCGTGATGAAATAGAATCAACAGTGAAAAAACAAGGCTCAATTTGCACTAAACTCGACGGAAGATGGCACTAGACAGAAGAGATTTTATCGTAAAAAGTTCAACTTTTGGCGTGGGTTTGGCACTCAGCCCCAGTTTAATTCAACAAGCCAAACGCGACTATCGAAGCATCACGATTTTGCACACCAACGATACCCACTCGCAAATCGACCCTTTTCCTGATAATCATAAATATCATGCGCAGAAAGGAGGTGTTGTTAACAGAGCCAAAATGGTTGATAAAATTCGACAAGAAGTTCCAAACGCTCTATTACTCGATGCTGGAGATGTATTTCAAGGCACACCTTACTTCAATCGTTTTCATGGTCATTTGGAAATGCAAGTGATGCAAACGATGGGCTACGACGCTATGACGATGGGCAACCATGACTTCGATATTGGTATTGATGGTTTCGAAAAAGCCTATCGAGCCAACGCATCTTTCCCAATTATCTCGAGCAATTACGATTTCACCGACACATCCATTGGAGATTTGGTAAGGCCTTTCAAAATATTTGAACGCAATGAAATACGTATTGGTGTTTTCGGCTTAGGCATCGAATTAAAAGGTTTGGTAAGCAAAGCCATGTATGGCGACACACGTTATAATGACCCCATCGCTGCGGCTACTAAGTACACCAAGCTCCTTAAAAAAGAACTGAAATGTGATTTGGTCATTTGTTTATCACATTTGGGTTACAAGTATGACACAGAGAAGGTATCAGACCGAATTTTGGCGCAAACCGTTGAAGGCATTGACTTGATTATCGGTGGACATACGCATACTTTTTTGTCAAAACCAGAGTTGATTACACGAGAAAAATCGGGTGCAACCTTGGTCAATCAAGTTGGATTTGGAGGTATCAATTTGGGGCGAATTGATTTTGTATTGGAAGATAAAAAAGTTAAAAACAAAACAAGATTGGTAGCAATTGACTAGTCTTTAAACGTTATCTATAAAATCCATCGTCAATTTTACAACGGTTTTTAAATCAGCTGGCAACTTGTATTCTGTAAAAGGGTGCACTGCGCCAAAAGTGTGATTCGCGTCAGGAATTTCAAACAAAGGCACACGCAACCAATCTGACAACTGTTTTCCTTCTTCAATGCTCACCGCGTCGTCTGCTGAGCCATGAATAATCATTCGTGGAATCTTGATTTGCTCGCAAGCCTTTTGAATATTCAACCTGTGTTGATGCGCTATAAAATCCTCATACATCGCATACGCAATGGGCATTTCTTGCTGGGTACGCGTGTTCAATTCATATCGCACACCATCTTGTTGCCATTGCTTCAATTTATCCGCCGTAGGAAAACGTTTTTCAATATCACAGATGGCTGCCCAAGTTGTAACAGATTCAATTTTAGACATTTCAGCGGCTCCTAACAGTACTATGCCCCCTCCTCTACTGTGCCCAATTACATGAATGCTATATTCAGGCAATGACAAACTTTCCAAGTGATTCAGGAAAAAACCAAGATCGTCAAGCTCTTTGGTATACGTATTTTTCGAAAAGGCCTCTAAATCAGGGAAATCCTTGGCATAAATCTGATTTGCTCCATTGTGACTTAGATTGAATTTCGCAAAACCAAACCCAGCAAATGTGAACTCAAAATCCACCAAGTTCCAAGCGCCCCAATCCTTGAAACCCTTGTATCCGTGAACGAAAACAACCAATTTACCATTGAAGTTTTCGGGTATGTGCAAATCAAAAAAGGACTTTCGACCATTGGATCCGGTGTACAACTCATTTTCAATTCGGATTTCCATGGTGTGATTTTTAAAAATGATGACGTAATTTGGACTTGCGACTTAATTATTATACTCAAACCCCGAGTTATCTGCAGGTTCAGCATCAACAAAGTGTTTTAAGTTTAAACTATAAAGGAAAACGAATAACGCGCTCAACGATAGTGAAAAGATGATTAATAAACTAGATCTCAGCTCGCCTGGGAATAAAACAAATGGGATGCCTACATCCATCAAACAATATATAATGTACAAATGAAAACCGATTTTTTTGAGCTTGAACATGAAAAACACGCCTACAATTCCAATGCCAATAGCCAAGAAAACCAAAAGGTGGTATGGCCAAAAAACTTGTTTTTGAATGAACTCATTGCGTTCAATGAAAAAATTGGACATGTTTTCTACAACTTGAAAGGCTTTTTCTCCTTCACTGTCCTTGAGATCTTTGCGCGACTCCGATAAAGCCTTCGCCGATTCAACACGAACAGCATTGAGTTCATCATTGGATGAAGGACCCGAAATTATTGTGGATACAACACCAAAGAAGCCACCACCTAAAGATAGTCCGCTCAATACCAATAGCACCAATAAAAATGCTGGTTTATCTCTTTTTTTCAACTTTGGATTATTTTCTTCGCTCATAATTTTCGATTTTTAGCAAAACTACAAAAATCAAAGTACCATCCTCAATCTTTGGTTATATTTGCCCATCAAAAAAATAAAATCATGAAAAACATAGCAGTAATTGGCGCTGGCACAATGGGTAACGGAATCACACACGTTTTTGCTCAATCAGGTTTTCAAGTAGCGCTGATCGATATTTCACAAAACGCATTGGATAAAGGTTTGGCGACTATTACCAAAAACTTGGACCGTATGGTGGCCAAAGAAACGATTGATGAAGCCAAGAAAAATGCAACATTAGCGAATATCACGACTTTCACAGATATGAAAACTGGTTTGGCGAATGCCGAATTGGTGGTTGAAGCGGCTACCGAAAATGTGGATTTGAAACTGAAAATCTTCCGCGATATGGACAGTTTCACCAATGAAAATACCATTTTGGCGACAAATACCAGTTCAATTTCTATCACGCAAATTGCTGCTGTTACCTCGCGCCCGGACAAAGTAATAGGCATGCACTTCATGAATCCTGTTCCGATTATGAAATTGGTGGAAATTATCCGTGGTTATAGCACATCAGATGAAGTGACCAATACCATTATGGACATGTCGCGCACCTTGGGCAAAATTCCTGTTGAAGTGAACGACTATCCTGGTTTTGTAGCCAATAGAATATTGATGCCGATGATCAACGAAGCCATCTATTCCTTGTATGAAGGCGTTGCTGGCGTTGAAGAGATTGATACTGTTATGAAATTAGGTATGGCGCATCCGATGGGTCCATTGCAATTGGCTGATTTCATCGGTTTGGATGTTTGTTTGGCCATCTTGCGCGTGCTTCACGAAGGATTTGGCAACCCAAAATATGCACCTTGTCCTTTGTTGGTGAACATGGTAACCGCTGGCAAAATGGGTGTTAAATCAGGCGAAGGATTCTATGCTTGGGGTCATGGCACCAAAGATTTAATTGTTGCGCCAAACTTTAGCAAATAAGTCATGAAAATAGTTGATTTACGCAGCGACACGGTCACCAAACCATCTGCGGCGATGCGTGAATTTATGTTTCAAGCAGAAGTTGGCGACGATGTGTTTGGCGAAGACCCCGCAATAAATGAATTGGAAGAATATACCGCTCAATTATTCGGCAAAGAAGCGGGTTTGTATTGTTCTTCCGGCACGCAAACCAATCAAATTGCGATTGCTGTTTATTGCAAACCTGGAACAGAGGTTATTTGCCACGAAGATGCACATATCTACAAATATGAAGGCGGTGGAATTGCCAGAAATGCCGGCGCTTCTGTGCGAATGATGCGCGACAACAATGGTATGTTGACTCCCGATTTCGTGAGGCGATATATCAATCCAGATAATTTTCATTTACCCATAACTGCCTTGGTTTCTGTGGAAGACACCATGAATCGAGCGGGCGGGCGTGTCTATGATTTTCAGAATATTTTGGACATTAAAAAAGTTTGTGATCAAAACAATCTCCCCTTACACTTGGATGGTGCCCGTGTTTTTAATGCACTGGCAGTGAACGGAATAGACGCCAAAACTTACGGTGCTGCTTTTGACTCCATATCCATTTGTTTATCCAAAGGATTGGGTGCTCCGGTCGGTTCCGTTTTGGTGGGCAGTAAAGATTTTATTCACCAAGCTAGGAGGGTGAGAAAAGTTTTTGGTGGCGGTATGCGACAAGCGGGAATCATAGCGGCAGGTGGACTTTATGCCTTGAAACACAACGTAACACGTTTAACTGAAGACCACAGACGCGCACAGACTTTGGCTCAGGTTCTTGAAAATTGCTCGTGGGTTGCGGAAGTTTGGCCTGTGGAAACCAACATCATCGTGGTGCGGATAAAAGAAACATTAAAAACTGCTGAAATTCTGCATAAATTAGAACAAAATGGCGTTAAAGGCATAGAATTTGGTGAAGACCTCATCCGTTTTGTAACGCATTTAGATATCCACGACGAAGATTTAGCACCATGCGAAAAGGCATTTACCTCTATATAATTTTGTTTACGGGTACTACTGTATTTTTTTCATGCAAAGAAAAACAGCAACCCGTAGACATTGATTTCGATGCACTAAGGCCTGTAACTAAGCGCGACTATGGAATCGACCCAGACACTATAACCATTCCAGCGCTAAGTCCTGCTGATGTAAGCGCATCCTTCAAACCCGTTTTTGAACTTATCTTTCAAAAGGACTTAAATGTTCCCAGCGACAAAGAACTTTATCCTTACCGCTTTGGAGCCCAAGAATATCTCGCAGTATCACAAAAAGACATCAACAACAATGATATGGGCACGTGGTTTTTTCTGCTCTATAAAGACAGTGTGATGACCGACAATGCGTATTTGAATTGGCTCGATTGTTTTGGAAAAGAATGCCAAAGTTTGAGTTTGGGTTCGGATGATAACATTGGTGAAAACACAGGTCAAATTTGGGCAAACGACACCCTACTCGTGGCATATATATCCAACCAAGGTGGTACGTTTTATCCAAAGGAGACCAGCAAAATGGATAAATTTTTCAAAGAGAAATCACGATTTGGTTTAAAATGGACGCGCGGTCAAGCTGGCTCTTGGTCTGGGAAAATGGTTCTAAAATAGAAACCTTTCAGTGGTCGAATTGTTACTCTTTTATAATCCTGATGCATGGAAAACAAAATTGTCCTTTTTTGGCACCGTCGTGATTTAAGGTTCGATGACAACGCTGGTTTGTATAAAGCCTTGAAATCGGGCTACTTGGTGAAACCCATTTTCATTTTCGATCGCAACATACTTGATAAATTACCAAAAACAGACCAGCGCGTGTTGTTTATCCATGATGCCATCAAAGCATTGAAAGCCAATTATCAATCTTTTGGTTCAGATTTGAAGGTGTATTACGGAGAACCCAAAGCCATCTTCCAAAAACTGATGTCAGAAGAAAAAATAGCTCAAGTGTACACCAACCGCGATTACGAACCTTATGCCCTGGAGCGCGATAGAGCCATATTCGAACTACTTCAAAACAAGGACATTGAACTCATTGGCGCCAAAGATCATGTGATTTTTGAGAAAAGTGAAGTGGTCAAAGACGACCAAAAGCCCTACACCGTTTTCACGCCGTATTCAAAGAAATGGAAAGCCAAGTTAAACGCATTTTATCTAAAGCCCTATCCCAATGAGAAATATGCCGATAAGCTATCAAAAACCGAAGCCCAAAACTTAATCTCATTAGAAGAAATGGGCTTTTCATCAAAACAAAATCAAGATTTCCCAACGAATGATTTGAGTCAATTGAGTATTGAGCACTACGGTGAATTGCGCGATATTCCGTCTGTTCGAGGAACATCCCGTTTGTCTGTTCACCTACGTTTTGGTACAATAAGCATACGTTCCTTGGCGCAAATTGCATTGAAAAAAAACGAACATTATTTAAACGAGTTGATTTGGCGCGATTTCTATCAAATGATTATGTATCATTTCCCGAATTCTGTAACTCAATCGTTTAAACCCCAATACGATAGGATTGTTTGGGAAAACAACGAGGCACATTTCAAAGCATGGTGTGAAGGACTTACGGGCTACCCCATTGTGGATGCTGGTATGCGCGAATTGAACCAAACAGGATTCATGCACAACCGCGTGCGCATGATTACAGCCTCTTTCCTGACCAAACATTTGCTGATTGACTGGCGTTGGGGCGAAACTTATTTCGCGGAAAAACTACAAGATTTTGAATTGGCTTCCAATGTTGGCGGATGGCAATGGGCAGCTTCTTCTGGTTGCGATGCAGCGCCCTATTTCCGAGTTTTTAATCCAGAATTGCAGACCCAAAAATTCGATAAAGAACTGAAATACATCAAGCAATGGGTACCTGAATTTGGCACAAGCAAATACCCAAAACCTATCGTTGAGCACAAATTTGCCCGTGAACGTGTTTTAGCCCGATTTAAAGAAGGATTGGCCGTTGATGGTTTGTAGTTCGCGATACATCGCTACAACCACTGAACTCAAAACGTAACAATAAAAAACAAAAAAAGTCGACTCTTTCGAATCGACTTTTTGGGGTGGAAGATGGGTCTCGAACCCACGACCTCTTGAACCACAATCAAGCGCTCTAACCAACTGAGCTACAACCACCATTTTGCCAAATCCTGACGACTCTTAACGTCAAAATTCGGCTGCAAATATAAGCATATTCTCCACTCCGAACCGTGTGAAGTGAATTTTGTAAGAAAAAAATTGCAGACAGCCGAAATCGAATGGCTACACAAAGCAATTGCTTATTTGCTTGAACCCGAAAGTTCAACTGAAAATCAAAGGATTAAAGCATGCTCAATAGCAAACATTGAGCATACTCGCTTCCTAAAATAAATTACACCATTTCTTCAAGTAATCCTTCTTCGAGCAATTCGCTTTAGTCTAATTAAAAAACCGATTCGGCGTCTTCCAAAATACCATAAGCATCTGAAACAAAAACCTGATCGACTTCCTCAAAAATAGGAGTTTGACCTTGCATCAAGTTGGCAATATTCACTTCTTGGTAATGATTTGCAGCAATCCACGAAATCACCGTTGGGAAAAATTCCTTAATAGCGTTTCTTGAATAAATAACCCTACTGTGACCATAATTTTCCAAGTTGTTGTGATTCAACGAAAAACAATGGTATTGATTATCATTAATAACAAGTCGTTCAATAAATGTTAAACACGATTTTGAAAGTAATTTGATGTCCTGTACAGATCAACGAATTCACTCGAAAAACATTAAATCAAACTGTTCGGTTAATAAACTCGAGAAAATCGTTGAATATAAACTGGAAGACAGATCATTTTGTTCCAAATACAGTTATGATGATGCGGGTCGACTTTCTATTATTCATCACCCAAAACACTGTGGATATTTAGCTACAACACGTATGGTCTTTTGACAAGAGAAAGTTTTCTGTATTCATACATCGTCTTTCTCCTCTACGAATACGAATAAGCTACACTTTCAAACTTCCCATTCCACCATCTACGCCTATGATTTGTCCAGAAATCCAAGAAGATTTATCTGAAATTAAGAACTCGATCAAAGCCGCCATTTCATCTGCTGAACCAACAGCTTTTATCGGATGACGATTCGCCGCTGCTTCTCGTTTTTCTGGCGAACCAAGCAATTTTTCAGCTAGAGGTGTATCGGTCAACGATGGCGCAACACAATTGACGCGAATGTTGTTGGCAGCATATTCCGCCGCGAGACTTTTAGTGAGTCCTTCAACCGCGGATTTAGATGCCGCAATAGAAGCATGAAAAGGCATTCCCAATTTACTGGCAACTGTGCTGAACATAACAACACTCGATGAACCGGCACGTTTTAAATTAGGTAATATTTTCTGAATTACTTGAACGGCTCCCAAAACATTTTGGTTAAAATCATTCAAGAAATCTTCTTTACTGAGACGGTGAAATGGCTTCAAATTGATTGAGCCAGGACAATATACCAAACCGTGAATTTTATCTGGTAAAGCGTCTAAAGGAGAAAAATCACCCGCTGTTGCATCGAAAACACTGAACTTTACATTCATCGCATTCAAATCATCCGATTCTGAACGCGAAAAGGCATAGACTTGATTTCCCTGACTCAAAAGTCGCGCTGTTGCCAATCCAATTCCTTTTCCTGCTCCAATGATTACTATGTTTTTCATATTTTCTTCTTTTTGTCTTTTTTACAACGTTCACTACAATATTTAACGTTTTCCCACGAACGTTCCCATTTTTTGCGCCAGGTGAAAGTCAAACCGCATGTTAAACAGATTTTAGTAGGAAGATGTTCTTTTTTCATCGGGAATTTCTTCGTTGCTTATTTATCCTAACCAAAGTAGCTACAATTTGTTCACCTTCCGATCGGGATAAATCGGTTTTTCGGGTATCCCAAATGACTTTGGTTTTTTCGCGTGTATTTTCGATTCTCACTATGCGCTGCGGATAATTATCGCCCAATTTGAAATCGTAGAACACTTCTTCCATAGCATTGATATTCCAAGGTTCATGGATTAAATGCGCGGGCAAATAGACCAATTCTGGACACCACTTTTTTATAAAAACGGCATCTTCATCGTGTTTGTGGCTGTTGAGCACGGGATTGTACACGCGAATGGTATTCACACCTGTCGAGCCAGCTTGCATTTGAAATTGTGTGTAATGTATGCCAGGTTCAAAATCCAAAAATTGCTGCGCCAAATGATACACGCCATGTCGCCAATCTTGAAACAAATGATGCGTGAGAAACGACACCAATAAAGCGCGCATTCGGAAGTTGATCCATCCTGTTTCAATGACACAGCGCATGGCAGCATCTACCAAGGGATAGCCCGTATTTCCAGTTTTCCATGCTTCAAGGAACATCTCATTTTTTTGTGGCCAAAGGTTTTCAAAAGCCCGATTGATGCACAACGTTTCATATTCGCAAACGGTTTCAAACTTTTGGATGAAATGACAATGCCAAGTCAAACGCGTCAGAAAATTGTTGTGCGGATTTTTATTCGATTTGGTCAAAGCATCACGATACACGTATTGAAAAACCTGACGAATATTGATATTTCCCCATGCCAAATAAGGCGACAATCGACTGCATGAAATTCGGCTGAGTTCTGGTTTGGAAATATGCCGACTGTAATTAAAAACCCTGTCATTCACAAAACTCTGCAGGTATTTCCAAGCGTAGGACTCCCCTGCTGGTTGAAATTGTTTGGGATAATGTTCCCATTCTTGCACTAAATTTTGGGGTAAAGCAAAGTCATGGTGCCACGAATGCGTCTTACCCACTGCAAATTGATTTTGAACCAGTTGACTGTGCGCCATCGAAAACCAAGCCTTATCCCAAGTCTGCCGATTTTTGATGCCACGCAAAATGCCATCGCGCTGAAATTCAATCAATTTAACAGCGTTTTGGCGAAATATTTTTTTCACCTGCAAATCAATATCAAAAGTCAAACGAATGCCCGACTCTTGATAACTCCAAACATTTTGCACATCAAATTCAGCCAAAATAGCTTCAAAGATTTCTGTGGTTTTGCCATAACACACATGGATTTGAGATTTGAATGCGCTTAAATTCTGTTTCAAATCCAGCAAACTGTGGTACTGAAATTGCAAATGTCTTGTTGAACAATCAGGATGAGCAAGTACTTTATAATCAAAAACATACAGCACCAAATAAGGCCATTCACTAGATTCAGCATGATGAAACGGCGCATGGTCTTGTGAGCGAATATCGCGCTTTAGCCAAACGATATTAATTTTGGATTTGCTCATCGTTTTTCAAAATCTGCTCTCAGTTGCTTTTCAATAGATTTCCAAAAACCAAAAAAGCTGTTGAATGATTTAGTAGAAATCGGAGTCAAAAAATCGCGTGGTTCTTCAAGTCCCTCATATTGATTGAGCGGATGTTCTTTAAATATGAATGTTGATTCACCAGCAATTCTTCTTAATTCCTCAAATTCACCTACAAATAGTTGAATTCCATGAATATTCTGAGCCAAGTCGAGCATGAATTTTATGGATTTATCACCAACTGGATAGCGTTCAAAAACACTGGGCTCCAATAACAAAACGCGATTACAATTTATCTCTTTGTGCCATTCGAAATCCAAGTTATACCAATTATAAATCAAGGTTGATAAATCAGAATTGAGATGAAAATAGGCATCTGTTTCAGGTAGATTTGTTGTCCAAACAGCTTTTTCTCCGTGCATCAGTTGTCCGGGAATATCCACTTCAGCAATTTCTTCATACGATACATCGAGATAGCTGTTAATTTGCTTGCTTCCTGTGTATTTGTTGATATTCTCTTGATTGGCGAAATACTTTTTCTGGCTGAAAGCGCCCGCCACCCATTGCCACGAGCAGGCATTGCTCGCCCAATCGGCATCTAGCAGGTGAAAATACATCCAACGTGCAGGCTCTAACCAATGATAATGACCAATATTGCAGGCCACAGACGCCGTGTACATCCGAACATGATTGTGCATGTAACCCGATTCAACAAGCGTTTGGATCCCAGAATCTATGGCTTCAATTCGAGTGCCAGAGACACGAAGAGCTTTTGGCAAATCTGTTCTTTTTACTTGTTCTTGCGGCTGTTTGATGTCTTGATTGATTTGATCACCCAAACGCATCCACACCAATTGAAAAAAATCGCGCCAAGCCAATTCCTGCACCAATTTCTCAACATCTTCCCACGTGTAATTTTGATTTTTCAAATGTTCAAAAACCCGACGTGTAGTCAAAACACCACGAGAAATAAAGGGCGACAGATATGTGACCGCTCCATCCAAAAAATTTCTGCTTTTGGCATAGGCAATCGGGTCAATGGCAAGTAAGAGCGCATCAATATCCGATTTTTGCGTACCGAATTTCCTCATCGCTTGCTGATTTTGTTGTTGGAAATGTGACGTTGCCTTGCGCATTTGAAACGTTCAATATCCGTGGAGCGCTTATTCAAATGCTTGATGCTAATCCCTTGATTCACACGCTTTCGCCACAAATTAAAACTCGACCTTTTCAACTGACTTCGCATAATTTTTATGACCTCTCCTTGCGTAAATCCATATTGAACACGGATGGCCTCAAAAGGTGTTCTGTCCTCCCACGCCATTTCAATGAGTCGGTCGAGTTCTTGTTCGGAGAGATGTTCAATAGCAATTTTCATGGATAAGAAACACCTGGAAAGAGGTTTTGTTTTTGGAAGGAAAAATCAAAATTATTGAAACTCACTCTAGCTCCATCGGAGCGAAATCATGATAGCACCGCAAGGTGCAAAATAACCTCCCAGCTCCTTAGGAGCGAAATCATAATTACCAAAACCAATAAAAATGATTAAAAAAACATCAAAAATTAAATTATTTTTTCATCATTTTAAAATATTGTTTATCTTTGAATCCATTAAACCAAATTATGAATCAACCCAAATTTCAATTCACCGCGTTGAACAATAATGTATGACCTAAACTTGAACTACTATGCCAAACACCTACTCACAAATTTACATTCAAGCCGTATTTGCCGTAAAAGGCAGGAAGTCGCTCATCAACAAGAGCTGGCAAGACGAAATGCATAAATACATCTGCGGAATTGTAAACAACAAAAAACAAAAAGTCTATGCCATTGGTGGCGTGGCAGACCATATCCAAATCTTAATCAGTATTGACCCAGCCATTTCTTTCTCAGATTTGATTCGCGACATTAAGACCAATTCCTCGAAATGGATAAATGATAGACATTTCACACGTGAAAAATTCGAATGGCAAAATGGATTTGGCGCATTTTCCTATGGTCAATCGCAATTGGACACAATTATTGCATAAATCAACAATCAGGAAAGGCGACACAAACTAATTACGTTCAAAGAAGAATATTTCGATCTATTGGATAAATTTCAAATAGATTACGACGAAAGATATTTGTTCGAATTTATTGAAAATGTTTAATCATTGGATGCCGTGAGAATTTTGATTGGAATACCGTGATTTACAGCGGGTGTAATGACTATGCCGCTCCTACGGAGCTAGGAATATTTCGCTCCTATGGAGCTAGGGTGATGACGCTCCTATGGAGCTAGGATGGTATTTGCGGAGCTGGTATTGTAGGGAGATTTGGGGTGGGATGGCGGTATCATTTACCCAAACCCCGCAAAAATTCCTCTGCACGGTCAAGATATTCGGCGCGTTTTTCGGGTTCCCATTTGTCAAAAGTATTGATGAGCATGGAAAGCCGTGGGTTCTTTTTGAAGAAATCGCGGTGTACCGACATAAAACGCCAAAAAAGCGCATCCCAATCATCTGCCCAAGGTTCGCCTTTTTTGTAGTCGCTCATTTTGAAAATGTAGTTGCTTCCACTGATGTAAGGTTTGGTGACCATTTTTCCACCATCGGCGAATTGCGCCATACCATAAACATTGGGCACCATTACCCAATCATAGGCATCGATGTACATTTCCATAAACCATTGATAGACTTCATCTGGGTTAAATTCGCAAAGCAACATGAAATTGCTCAAAACCATCAGGCGCTCGATGTGGTGATTATAGGCGGTTTTGTTGAGTTTTTTGATGGCATCATCCACAGGACGAATTCCAGTTGTGCCCTCATAAAATGACTTTGGAATTTTGCGTTCGAAGCCCCAAAAATTGGTGGTTCGCTGTTCTATGCTGTGAAAATGATAGACATAACGCACAAATTCCCGCCAACCCAATATTTGTCGAACAAAACCCTCCAAACTATTCATTTCTACCTGACTTTCCTCCGCGAAAACGATAGCTGCACGAATCACATCCATCGGCTTCAAAATACCTACATTGAGCATCGGGGTTAAAATGCTGTGGTTCAAAAATGATTCACCGGAAACAATGGCGTCTTCATATTCCCCAAATTCATGAAAGCGCTGCTCGAAAAATTGATTCAACCAAAGATTGGCGTCAAATGTCATAATGGGATAATATACAGCGCTTTGCAAACTTCCAAGATTGGTAGAAAAGTGTTTCTCCACATACGCCTCAGCTTCTTCATGATATTTCGTCTTCACAGCATTTGGCAAGGGTGGCGCCATCTTTTTTGCTGGATATTTCTTGCGATTATCTGCATCAAATGACCACTTTCCGCCCAAAGGTCCACCAAGATTATCTAGCAAAATACCGCGCTTTTTCCGTTGATGG
>Ga0169931_10007827_pt1 | contig 15753 bp, 12 predicted proteins | sample Kivu_15m_20L_FD_129675 | JGI IMG/M metagenome (GOLD analysis project Ga0169931, IMG submission 129675) | Freshwater microbial communities from Lake Kivu, Western Province, Rwanda to study Microbial Dark Matter (Phase II) - Kivu_15m_20L... | ecosystem: Environmental > Aquatic > Freshwater > Lake... | reverse complement strand
TAAGTATGTCAACAACCCCAGGAAGTGGAGTCAACAATACCTTCCCTGCTGATTAAATGACATGCTCGCTTGACAAAATCAGAATAAGATTTTCAGCTAGAAGATTTGTTGATTATTTCGGTAATCCAGGAGGCTCATTCACCAGTAGATGGGATACAAACTAGTATGCTATCCTCTATATAACTGTAAACCCCGACACCACAGCCAGAGATCTGCCCACAATGCACCACGAATACATCTTCATGTCAGGTGCATACACTTATACTTATGGAGGAGGCTACTATCCCAGAACCCAGAAAACAGTCACTCTCGCATCTCAATCCTTAGCCGATACTGCCACAATCAGCACCCTCACAACCAATCCCAATCGCGGTGGAGTCACTTAGTTCTCTTTCAGTCTTGATTAAATCCGTACTAGATTCGGCAAATCGGTGAATGGATACATGCTTCTAGCTTAGTTTGTTGGAACCAGTGGATGGACTGGTGCCAACGATCCTTGGTCGAGCTATCTCAACACTGCTCTTAATGGTTAAAAAATGGCATGTAAGTGTATTTCAGGTGCCCATCCTCTGGCCATCTCAGCCTCATCCCCTCTCATCGACACCACTTGCATCCGAAGACTACCCATTTCTGGTTTCTAAAACTACGCTATTTTGATCGATGTCTAGGGACAAATCACTCAAGATATCAAGTGTTTCTTCCCTGAGTTCAGAGTATCAACCGGAATGTCGTTCAATGTCGAGTTCAAACTAGTCTATGGTGACAGCTATGCGCCATAACTAACAACTGTTTCAACAAAATACAGCAGTATTTTCAGAAGACAAAGCAACACTCTTTCCTTCTCAGCCAGTACACCCACCATGTCCATCACTGGTTTCAGCTCAACATAGACTCCCAATCTCTATGGATCAGCTATGAACGTAGGCTCGTCTCATAGTAGTTCATACGTACTGAGCGGCAGCTGGGGTGCCAACTTAAACACTCCTTTCGTCTATATAAATTTCAGATCTGCTGGACCCATCCCTATTTTCACTTTCTGCTCAGATTCCAACACCTATCTTCAGTGCAGAGTCTACACAGGAGTAGTAAATCTCCTAGTCGCGCAACTAAAATCAACTTCAGTCAGCTCATACAGCATCAACAACCTTGGCAGCACTCTCAGCTATCCACCCTCACAATACAGCGTTTCTTCAAACTACGACGCACAAATCTATATCGGCAATACTCAATGGTCATACTCTTCATCTATTGGACGCAACATCAATAGTCTCACACCTATCTCATCTAACACGTTCAAAGTATACACCAATAGATACGGATCAGAAAAAGCAACGTATTAGACCAATATCTTCTTTGCTTTCAATCCTGCAGGACAATCTTTGTATAGTTATGTGAATACTGGGTCAAGATTGGTCATTAGTTGGAGTGGATTGACTACTCTTAGAAACTGTCAAGTATGGGTGCAAGGTGAATCTGCTGTTGAGCTCTAGTGCTAGACCACTACAACCTCAGTAACTATCATCTCCAGATACTACGACTACTCAACTTCCAACAACATCTTCATCAGTCTAGGCATGACCAACCCCAGTTCAGTCTCAAACACCTTCACAGCTCAACTCTTCGACTACTACTACGATTCCAATCGTTTTTCGAGAACAATAAGCCGCACTGCCACTTATACCACTGACACTTCCTTCACATCTTTTGCTAAAGTAGCCAAATCTACAGTACAAATGTATCCATTCGTGTCAAGAATATCAACGATTGCCAACGCACCTATGAGGATCAGGTTCAAAACATCAGGAGGAACTATTTCGGTTGGTAATAATGGAGGTTTTAGACTTACTTACTCACAAATACAATATTCTAGTGCTCATTATTGTTAGATCATAGAATATGATAACTATGCAAGAATGGTCCAACAAACTCAGAGGAAGGTCTATAGAGCGCATTCTTGTACGTCTTCAGGCAGCACCATAACAGTCTACCCAGCTCATACCCTCAATGTGGTCAGTTCAAAATATTACTAACTTGTTATGATGCCCCTAGGTATCGACGCTGCAGGTTGCACAGCTCACGGATGTGTCACCATGTCAGGATATCAACAAATCAACTTCGATACTGCCAATTTCGTCTCATATAACAACATCGGCAGTCCAAGTATTGTCTACCAGCAACCTCAAAGAATATACGCATATGAGGGCACAAGAGCCATCGGACTACAACATATGTATGTTCTGACAACATAACCCATGCTCACCTCACTCTATTTGTCAATCAATATCAACTTCACATCGTCACATAACTTCCCTACTCATTATCTCGAAGTGACTCTTCATGATCTCACCATCTCAGCTTTTACTGGAGGATATGCAGTAGGTGACATCATCCCTTGTCAGCTCTCTAGCAACTTCCTAGCCATTTCCAACCGGCAACTACCACAATGCAGAGTAGTCAAGGCATAAAAACTTAACAATTTCGTCAGAGTGAGAATATAAAACATCGGATTCCTCAGTCCACAAATATATTGGATCTCTCTAGATGACATAACCTTCCCAACTCCCTCACAATCCGACAACAACGCCAAGTTCGATATCTCGATCTCTTACTATGGTCCTAGCAATCTGAAATATGAGAACTTTTTCCCTGAGATCTTCCAAATCGACAATACGAACGGAACTGCTCCAGTTACCAGTTCTTCATATACTTTCCAGAATCCAGGTTCGACTGGGTTTGGTAATCCTGTTGTCGGACAAATCAGGTTCAACTGGCCTTTTGACACCAACTCTTTAGTCTCAGAATAGTCGAAAATATCAGTCAGGTTCAGAGGCGGTTTCTCTGCAGTCTGGGCTAATATAGATACCATAACTTTCCTTGACAACTTAGGCACCTATCAAATCCTATGGGTGAACAAAGCTCTAAACAAATTCGTCTTCATCATCCCAAGAAAAGGTTTAAACGTCGACACAACAATCAACATAACCGCACTCCGCAATCCGTTCCCATATCAAAGAGCCCTTTACGAAGCCAGTAACACCATCGATATAAATTTCTTCCATAACTATTTCCTTGCCAATAGCAGAACATTCAATCAACCCGGCTACAGCGTATACACATAGAACCCTGCCCTCATATACATCAATCAGAACTGGCCAAGTAACACCTTAGACAACTTCCCAGCCACCAATACTATCAGCCCTACCTCGAGAAATGTACTTAGATTGTCAGTTGCGTTTGACTAGACTCAAGCCAATATGCAAACACGAAAACTTAATTGGATTGAGATCAAGTTCACAAGTGGAATTTCTTTTGTTTCGGAGTGTAGAGTCATGCGCAATGATACGACTTATGTCAATGTTCTTGAGGTATGCCAACCTACCTGGGATGGTACTAATTGGTGGGTCTAGATCTTTGATGTGAGTAACAGTTAGATGCTTGATCCTTCCACTGGTCAAAACAAAGGGTGGTGGATCCAAATATGGTGCCAGGTAAACTCAGCCTCCCTCGCCTACACTGCGTACGTCAGAGCCTCAAACAACAACTAGGTCTAGTACACAAGATCATACACCCCCACCTTCTCAGCGTATAACACCTCCAGATCAGTGGCAACCTCCCTCTCCTGGACAAACATGAAACACATAAACAGATTTTTCTAAACCCAATGGAAATTCCTAGATGCAGTCGCCAATCAATAAACAAGATACATCAAATTTAGATACAGACAACCTATATCTAGCAGTGTTAGTTCAGATATGATGTATATATACCTACCAAACAATGCTGCAAGTCAACCATTCTCACCTAAAAATAGTGGAAGTCATATGCATGCTCTTTTCTTGCCTGCACTTGGAGTCGATAAAGATTTTTCAATAGGAACTGCTGGATACGCTCACTTGGTTAATAGTGGAGGAGTCTTTAGATATGATATCTATATGCGCAGAGGAGGGTTGATTGCAGGATGGGATTATCTTCTTCAAATTATATAGTATAACCCTGCCACCTCAGCATTCTTCATGGCAACTGCCCCCAGAAGAGATGCGGTTCAGCTCAGATACGATTACAACTCAGGTAGCGGCACGTGGACCTATACCGATATGGTCAACGTCTACTCCTATCGACTCTTCAGAAGCGCCTCATTCATTCATACCACAACCACAGTATCAGATTACAACACCATCACCATCAAATACAAACCAAACGGTGCTCTCTTAGCCGCTTCTAGCAATCATTAGATTTCCTTAAGGTTCTCAGTATAAGGTAGATACCATACAAATGATGGCGGCATCACTGATATCTATACTGCAGATGGAAGAACTTTGGTCTCAGGTGGACAATTCTCAGGATGGGTGGGCAATGCTAACAACAACTAAGCTAATAACATTCAATTCGCACAGTATTCTATCTAATAGGCGCCTTTAAGATTCGTCCTCAGCAAACAATCTGCATACTCCGACAACGTATAATACACCTACATCGTTCCTTTATTGAAAAATCCATCAACCGCCTTCGTTTCTCTACGTTACAACTTAACCCTAATGGTCTCGCCTGCCAACAGCTACGAGTACATCTATAACCACTACTAATCAATAAACGAATACCATACAGTAAGCGACACCTCGACAACTCTAACAACAAGCATAACCAACAATCTAAGAACAGTCCAAACTGTCAACGCAGTCGACATGGCTGTCAATCTAGGCAGCTATTCTCTACCACAATGGCATAGTGCCATTTTCAAGTTAAATAATGCATTACCCGGATTACTACAAAATATTGTCTCGCCCAATGACACTTCCAACTATGATTACCACTATTTCAAGCATATCCATATGATCATGGCTAAGAAGAAAAGTACGAACAATATCATGAGTGTCGGGATAGGATCGTCTAGTTCTGCACTAAATTATCAGTCTACTTTCGGACTATCATGGGTCAGAATATTCAACTCGAGTAACGTTGCGACTGCTACCAACCCACAAACTATTCATTTCTCATCTCCACCCGTACTGACATTGACTACTCTGACCAACTATGCCAGTAGTTCGCTCACTAGAATATAAGGATACTAGACTCAAGGCTCAGCCACAATGTATCGACTCAACTTTGCAACACCCATCATCCCCTAAGGTGGATAGATCAGAATCTTGTTCGATAACACTAAATTCACATCAAATAACAGAGCTTCATGCAGAGTAGGAAGCAATTTCGTCAGAGCATCCACTCAAACCAGTGTGATGAGATGCTATAGAACCAGCTAGGGCTTCAGAATAACAGGATTCAATAGTATCACAGCATCGACTAATGCTTAGCTATATTTCATGTTGAGATCAACCGCATCAGTCACAAGTTCCAACATCCAAGTCGACATCTTCGGTATTTTCGATAACAATTCTACAAGAATATCATTGGCTAATGTAGGGGCATTGACCTTCGCTAGTGGAAGCGTGCCTTCTTCGTTGTATAGATTCGATTAAGTTATAACTCCTTACTTTGCTTCAATATACACTGTTTACAGGTATTAGATCTAAGGAAGTTTCACTTTGAGAGTGTTAAGTATCACTAATGGTCATACTTTATGGCTTTAATAACCAAGTTTGACAGTTCGAGGTAATCGAAGATTCCTTGTAAAATAAAATTCAACTTCAGTCACTGGATGGACATAACTTATCAGAAGATCAAGTGATGGTGCCTATGTGTTCCCTCCTAACTACCATATCACTCTCACTGCAACTACTGATGTTCAATTCCTCTTCAGATTGACCACACACTACGCCAGCAGCTCAGATTGGTCATACTACAACGGCATTCAAATTAATAATGCAGCCGTTAATACCTTTAGATTCCTGACAAATGACGGCAGCTGGAGATAACTCGGATACTATAACTTCGTCCCTTATACCGAACCCATCCTCCTGACTGTCAACAATAGATACAGAGCTGCAGGCAGACAAACTGTTTTGGATCTCACTTTCATGGCCAATATCGATGCAGTATCAGGAGACTAAGTTGTCGTCACTTTTGCAACCAACAACTTACTCAATCAAATGTTCACTGATGATGTCGAAGGCAACACCACGATGACCAACCACTATAGATATCTAGATTGTCGCTAGTGGGGATCCAACTCAGAAATATCATACTCCAGACTAGTATGTTTGTTGTATTATGGTAATAGATTGGCCAATCCACCAATCCCTGCAAATCTAACAATCAAATACACAAAATCAATGAATGGTCATCCTAGTGCCAACACAGTAAGAATCCTCATAGGAAATGTGCGCAACCCCACAACTGTAGGCATGAATGTCGGTCTTAAAGTCAACATCAACAGATATGCTTAAACCTATCACAATCAGCCCAGTCATTTGTTCGAAGCTAGAGGGTTCTATGTCACAACTGCAGCCACATAAAATGCCATCACCACTGGTACTTCCTTCACTTCATCGTCTACGTTCGTACTAGCTACTGGCCTGACTCATACTTTCATGCTCGAGTTGACTACAGGACTCACCTCTAGCGATGCTATTTATATTATTTACCCTTAGAATTTTCAAGGAGTCATGCCTAATGATTGCTCAGTTTCAGGATATTCGTGCTATGTCTTCCCAACTCGCAGATGGGTAGCACTCTTCCCTACTGGAACAGTCAGCTCTGGATCTAGAACCCTCTCGATGACCTCTATGAACAATCCCTACTACTCAAAACCATTCTCATAATATTTCTTAGTAACAGTTGCAAGAAGCGGACAAGTCGGAGACACCTACAGAATCGTAGCCCCTTCTTTCGTACCAGTAACCTACAGCCTTCAAAACACTGGAACAAACACAGCTATGACAGTCTAAGCAACACAAACTCCCAGCATGTATCTCCGCAACTACGCCAACACAGTTATCTTCACAATCAGCAACGTATTCAGCGATGATAGGATGAAAGCCATCTACATCAAGGCACCAACTGATGTAACTATATGGGATTAGACATATTGCAATGCTTCACTCACGACTACTTCTAGCTTCAATTATCCGCTTAGGTTTATTTGTAGAGTTGATCCAGCCACCCCGAATTTCTTGAGATTGACTAGAGATTAAGACATGGACGTGTTTTCTAATTCTTGGGGACTTATGAGTATTAGAGTACATGCCAAATTTACCATCATCGATTTCCCTTCAGCTCCACAATTGTACATTGATACACCTGTTACCAGTGGATACTTCCAGGCTTTCAGTTCAGTCAACGTCACTAGTTCCAGCTAGATCTACTACGTATCTTCAGCTCAAGTCAACCTCCAGATCAGTCAGAATCAAGTCCCCATCATCTCAGTCATAAACTTCAATCAAAGATCATATGCAAATCGTCAAGCAAGAGTCAACAACAAAGTAGTTTTCTACTTACTCTTCAAACCAGTCACAACTGTCGACATCGGGTCTATTGTTTTCACAATGCCTAGTGAGTTCAACTACCCTGGTGTTTTCTAGTTTGATAACTGTCTGATGATCGGAAGAGTTATAACCCCTCAACTTAATTGTAAATTGAGTAGATCGTAAGGTCAGACTTTGGTCACTTTGGTTCCAACAGGATGGGATAATCAAGTCAAGATACTGCAATTAGGTACGGTTGATATGTCGAATTGGTTCACTGCGCCCACCTTACCTGGCGATTTTTATAATCTCAACGTTGCAGTGTATTCCAACACCGGTGTGCTTTACTCCAAACAAACAAGAAAGATCTCAAGCGTGTATGGTGAAGAATTCAACATCCCTTCCATTCAGATACTTAATACTAAAGATCAAAATCTGAAGAAACTTGCTGTTTTTGACTTACAATTTGTTACAGGTACTCTTCAGATCCCTCCTGGAGCCAGAACCACCGCAACAGCTATGGTCTCATAGTTCTAATTCATATTCTAAAACTTCGATGGTATGAACCCTACGAACGTCTTTTCCAACGACCTCGGAACTGGTTTAAAATCTGGGTAGTAAATAGGTTGTGTGATATCATCCGGAATGACAGCTCTAGCCAATCAACGTATAAAATGTTTACTCAAAGCAGGTACAAGTTAGACTGATAAACCAACCATAAGAGTTGTAAACTATGATTTCATCAACCCAGGAACAACTATTATCATTAGGTTTGCAGGATTACAATCATTGCCTCATACTCTGGTCAATACTATCAAGATCGCAGTCAAGATTTTCTATACTGATATCGGCAGTTCGACTTATCTATACATCCCGACACCCATAGCTACTAAGCCTACTAATTCGGTTAATAAATTTGATAGCATGTCTTTGAGTCCCAATGAAGGATGGGCTGATAATTGGTACTTCGCCATGGGCTACACTGGAGTCAATATCGTTCTTTAACCTGCGACTTTCTACATATAATATAGAGTTCCATATTAGTATTGGAGGCACCCAACCACCTTCAATTGGCAGAACAACTATGCTTATAGTTCCAGCTCAGCACCCGACCAATACATCCTCATGACTTTCTATCCAGCCACAGTACTTGACAAGAACAACCCAAGACCAGTATCATGCAACTCGCCATGCACTGGAGTTGAAGTATTCTACGCTGCAGGAGTGGTCAGACTCAGGCAAACTTCATCTTTATCTGGCAATGTTATCCAAAGATGGACACTTACCAACTTCCCCACATCCAGTTTCTAACTGCTATAACGACGAATCTTCGTATACGTCCAACTTATCGACGGTCACTAGGCCATCTTCCAACGCAACATAAGTCTACCAACCACAAACTTGCGAACTGTCTAAAAATGCACTAAATTCAACTTCGGTGTCCTATCGGCTTCATCCACCAACGGAGGCTAGATAGGTGTAACTTATGTCTTCAGTATAAAAACAAATCATTTCGTACCTAGTGATGGAGCAGTCTCGATCACTATCCCTTCAGCTTATGGTGACATGCTTGCCAATAAAGCCACTTGCACTTTGATTGGTTTTAATGGAACAAATTGCTACTGTCGTATTAGAACCCCCTCACGCATCGATATCTATTCAAATGGCACATAACTCAATAGAAATAGCACTTATAGTGTCCGCATAACCAATCTCCAAAACCCTAACGTGGCCAGCTCGCAATTCACATTCATCGTTACCAGCTATTACCACTAGAATATCTTTTTGGCTCAAAAAATATGCTAGAATCAGATCACACCCCCTACTATCATAGTTAAACCTTTAAGAACATGCAAATTGTCATGGGTGCCTCAATACTACAACCAGAACTACAATGCCAGCTATTCTTTCAGATTGAGCTGTTCTGATGTTTTCAGAGGCGATAGTATTCTTTTCATCAAACTGCCCAGTGCTTTCTAGACTGCCAACCCTGTAGGAAATAGATATTGTACCTCATATGAGAGCACCACATTGGTCCAACCCTTATGTACCCTATCTAAGAGTAACGGAGACTTGTTACTTTCAACTCAAATCGACGCATCTTCTCAATCATCTCTCAGTCTTATACTCAATCTGGTCAACCCTATCAATAATACCTATACTGCTTCAGCTTAGGTAAGAAGTAAGGGCACTACTTACGCATCTTCAGGCACATCTTCTCTCACTATCCTATCCAACTCTTTCGCTAACTCACAAAGAAGTGATGTGGCTTTGCTCAACGTACCCAAAGAGGCAGGTTTGATGTCGACGTATATTTTCAGAATAGCACCTATCAGCACTTTTACTCCAAGCAATTTAGGTATCACCTTCCCTGATAATTTCAATGTCAATCCAAGCAAAGTCCAAGTGTCGATAGCTAACAGTGCTAATAATAGATTCTTCAAAGAACTCACCTATAACAATATACAAGCTCTAGTCAACAATGTCTCAGCTATTGCCGGAGTCAGAATATCCAGCTACCCTCACTTCACTGTCTCAGACCTATCTCTCTACCTCACCAACATCACCGGTCAGGTCAGTTCCACCCAATGGACCTATGTCTTCATCTCAAACATCCAAAACCCTTCAGCCTTCGTTTCCGCTAACTTCAAAGTGGCCTACTATCTAATTTCCAACGGCTTCCAGACTCTCCAATGGATCTACCAAAACCCACTTACTTATTACATCAGCTCTCCACCCAAATACATCGCAATCAATAGCGTAAATGTCTCAGACTATGATCTCGGATACGCCGCAGATTATACTTTCAAAGTAAGTAGCTCTTAAGGTAACTTCATCGGCATCGCTGGAAAGAATTTATCGTATATTATAGTCATCCCTACTTTCTATAAAAGTGTTTTGTGGGCCAATAAAGCACCTATCTGCAAATTTGCATAACTCAACAGAACTTCCAGCTGCTACAGCTACCAAAGCGAAATCATCGTCACTGAAGAATTTGCTACAAATTTCACAACACTTACTCTCACTATAAGCACACTGCTCAATCCTTTATTGCCGACTACTTGTGATACAACAGACATCACATTACTGGCACAAACTTTCTTTGTTATCAGAATAATCGATGCTTTATCAGATACTTTCCTGTATGAATCTTCATCTGTGGTCGATGCTTCCAATTGTCTTAGATTCGCTTCAAAACGTATTGCGATTTCAGTATAATATGCCTTGGTTATGACTGCTGGATTAGCCTATGATATCGTGTTTGGTTTGACTAAAGCCGCAGCCAACCTGAGAATAACATCAAGAATCGATAACAGTGGTTTCACCTTCTCACCAGCTACTATAAATTTCAACGACCTCTACACCCTCACCAAAACTACAAAATTATTTTTAAGATCAGATGTTGCACCAGGCTAATACATAATCTACTTCACAAAAGCATAATCAAGCGCATAATAATATTTCAGAAACATCCTACCAGTCAAAATAACAGTAACTAAAGCCAGTGATACTTCTATCGTCTCAACACCTACTATAAGTGTCCCATCTATGGTAGACTCTACTATAGGATATCCTGTCAAAATACCTATTGTGTTTTCATTGCCTTCGTCGACGTAGATGACTTTGTTTATGAATATTACAGAAGAAGCTACTCAGAGTCTGGCACAGTTTTCGGAACATTTTACCAATTTTAGTATCACACCCAGGATCATTAATATCAAACCTCAATAAACGGAGTATTTCTTCACTCTCAATCAAGCGAAAAGAGTTGTGCCTCCACCCATCACACTAAATCTTAATCTGATCAGCAACTACCCTATAGTTCATAGTTTGACCACACCCACAATCCACATATGCTTCGATCTCGATCCAAGATACAACGTCCTCTACCCGCCTCTCAGAGTAAGAGTCACATAGTTCCTCACAACATGCAATCGCAGAGATGTAGGCAAGACGATCACCAATATAATGATCAGCAACACAGCTTCATAGAGCTCAGCTACGCTGGTAGAACCTAAAATCGTCAGCTTATAGACAACTTCAGTGGCAAGTACTGGTGCAACTGTTCGCATAAACTCGATTTCTTAGGGACAAATATACTACGCTTGCATACCTGCTGGATCACCAGCCATCACTGATGGGAAAGTTCTGACTAGCAAATCAAGCAAAATTGGTGTAGTAGGGTAGACAACCAACGCAGCCAAGACAGTTTCTTCAGGTAGAATCGCACAAATAAATTACTAAGCAACTGCCATCATTAATGGATTATCACAATCTACAAATTACGTCTTGTATGCAGTTTCAAGCAACAATCTAGGCACATCAGCCATCAGATCCATCCCTATTTCGACAAAATAAATATCAAAAGGAGTCCAAATGCGTCTTCAATTCACAACGGTAGTATAAAAACTTGATCTAGTCAACGCACTAGTACAAGTGTTGAGGGTCTCACCACTTCGAGTCAAATTACTCACCTCTACTAAAACCCTACAAGACAAACAAAATTCAACAACAGTCAATGACAACATGCCCAAGTTCTCATATGACATTGTAATAGCACCAGACGCCACTAACGATATAGTCACACCTTTTTCAATCGTCTAGAATTTCGCAAATAGCTCAGCATCAAAAGACACCTTCCAATCATACCTACCAACTTTTTCAAAAACATCAAAGATAACATATTTCTAGCTAAGACCCATCTACCCCAAGATCGATAGCATGCCAGTGACAGTAAAGATCAACTTATACAATGCTACATTTTCATTCAAATTGCTCACCAGAAGCAATATCTATGCTATTTTGATATAAGCTAAAGGCACTGCCAGGAACTCACTTGATATCTCACAAGAAGTCTTAAAGCCTAAAAAAGTCAGTACGCTTTCTCAAGCAGAGAGGGAGACTGCGCCATCAAGTTAACAGATCAAATCGGGTACAAATAATGCGAATAATAATTTGGGTAAGTATAAAGTAGTTCGTATCATGACAAATGACGACGGGTCAGGGTCGATAACCTTCACTGATCTGAAACCACAATCATAATACACTGTATACATGACTGCTTCCAGCTACCTGCCCTATGACTCTGATATGCTATGGCCTGATGATGATGTAATTACCTTCAAGTTCTCAACTCTTCCCAATCCTAACTTAGTGGACACGCAGAGACAGACTTAGTATATAAAGGAATTGAAGAAGTTTAATCCTGAGTTGTCGGATGCGATGGAAAAGTTTGTAGAACTCAGGAATCGTAAAAAGAAAACTGACAGATCTTGATTGAAATAAAAATAGATTATCATTATATTGACCTCATATAACATTGTTGCTTAAATTCTTTTCTTTTTGTAAACATTTATCATCGATTTGTTTTAACATATTGATTATGACCTCATATAACATTGTTGCTTAAATTCTTTTCTTTTTGTAAACATTTTATCATCGATTTGTTTTAACATATTGATTACTATATCATAAAATAATGATATGCATTTGTATTGTTGATTACTCATATAACAACTACGAATCCAAATAATTTTAATGAAATCACTCCAAAACACCCACAACACCCGCAAATCCATCAACCACCTCTCCGACCACTAAATCGATCTATGGAGTCAATAAGCCAAACACAAAATCAAATCCTTCTAGAAAAACAACAATAAACATCACAATAATGCAAGATCACATTTCAATCCGTAGTTGCAATTCGGACTCAACTCGTCGCTCAGCTAGGTCAGGGAACGCACTAACTCGGAAAAAGCTAACTAGTCTATTTTGAGCAATCGGATTCATTATATGACTGTTGATTTGATGAGGAAGAAAAGAATGGCAGCACAGGCTAAGAATAAATACTAAAAAATCATGGCCACTCGAGCTCGTAGTTTCGTATAGAAAAAGTAACTAAAACACGTACATGATCGATAACTCAGTAGCGATAAAAAATGAACAAAACTCGACAAATGAGCGTGACTCTCCAAGCCAGCATGGTACGAGATAGACGCAAAAACATAAGAGAGATGAGTCAAGTAATACGTGAGCGAAACAATACATAAGCGAGGGAGATCAAGTAGGCTAGAATTAAAAATGAGGAGTATATTGCGAATAGAAGGCAGGTGTAGATAGAGAGGAATCGAAGAATGGTGGCAAGTAATCAGTAACAGTTGGAGAGGAGTAGAATGAAGATGAAATAGTCAAGTTTACTCAAGCAGTAGCAAGCCAATACAAATAGAAGCATGAAGATATTACAATAATACAGTCGTGGCTAAATACACAGGGTACATCAATACTAAAACAGAAACGTAATAGTTCGTTGAGAAGGAAGTTGTAAGGCAAGATGAAATAACTTTAAACAATTTCACTAAAATACGCACAATAATTAAAATAATACTAGGGTCTGATGAGCATGCGAGTAAAGCGTAAGGAGAGTGGGGGTAAACATAGTTTTTATGTCACTTCCTGATGATGTTTCGTTAATATTGTCGTAGATATATGTTAGTTGATATAATATATGCACATTATCATTTGTATATAGTTGATGTTTACTTTCTTCGTCTCATCAACTATTTCTAATTACCTTTAAGTAATATTTTGATACCATTATATACAATTCAACTTTATTTTTGCTATTATATTATAGTTTAGTTAGTAATCGTTCACATATTATCAACATAGTAATCGTTGACATATTATCAACATAGTAATCGTTCATATATTATCAACATAGTAATCATTCACATATTATCAACCAGAAACATCTGCACCGCCTCAGCATCATACCCATTAATCTATATCGCAAACAATATCTCTTGCTCGCTGAATCCCTGTGCCATCAGATCACCGAACCAACCCGGTCTCTACTCTCTTTTGACTTTAGATAACTCCCTAGCTATCTCCATCTACCTCTACTATATCTTCTTGAGCTAGTCTTATATCATCGCCTGTTCGGATTGGTAACGCATCTAGGACAACTCGGCTCTTTAAATTTGCTACATTATTAGATGGTTTTATGATAGTTTGAGGGCTTGATTCATCTAGTTTGTTTAGATGTCGTTGAGAGATTATTAGAGAGTGTCCTAGTGACCCGATTATGCCTCCACTTTCTAGTTTAGAGCAGAATCGATGTTGTTGCTTATCGAGAAGAATTGTCTGTGTCTTCGAATATTCAAACTGTTCACACTCGCCTGAGTCGAGTAGTTCGCTTGAAACATATGCTAGTACTCTCCAAAAGGACCCTATAACAATCCCTTTTTCTCTTAATTCTCTCTTTTGATCGAGTTGTAATGACACCTACCCACATAGGCCAGTCTTATAGGCTCTATTTTCATCTAATTATCTTAATGAAACGTCCTGAGTGGTTTTGAACTAGTCGCAAATATCTCAATAGGTCTCTGATATATCTCGGACAAAGCCTGTATCTCCACATCATCTCCCCAAACCCCATCCCTTGATTTTCTACTAATATAATCCCCCAAATCCTAAGTAACATAATCTTGAAAAAACCCACTTTCTTCCTTAATATACCCCATACACATCTTCCTTATCTCCATATGATATTCCTGCGTTCCATACAATTGATGCGATATGGCCCTGAATAAACAATTACCATCACCTGACATTTATGATACTATGAAATGTTGTTATTTGAGCTGCTGGATCATATCTGCTATCTTGGCTGCAAGTATCCCTGTATCATATACTTGTTACTTTATGCTAGCTAAGATAGGGAAATTGATTGCTGTTTGTTTTTTAGTCTAGTTTTGCCCAATCCATAAGCCTTGCTCCTAGAACCTATCACATCAAGCTAACTCTACAAGTCCACCCAACGATCGTACTTGGGATGGTAGTTAAAATAATGTACCTTTACCCCTACTATCTTAACCTACCCACTCAACCCATCCCTCTATTACTTGGTCTATACTACCCTCGCCTACAACCATCCACAAATCGGATGGTATGAATCCACCCGATTATTAACCCTCAAAAGTTTACCATGCTACCATTGCGTCATGAGACGTGGAGAGTCATGAGGGATGTATTCGTCGAAACGGTATGACCATCCAGAATAGTGGATATAGAGTTAGTGGCCTTTGATGTAAACTACTTAACCATTTACCCATTTGTTTTTTATGTCGAGGATGTCGACTTGCTGGCCTATGGTCCAAGGGAAGTAGTGGTGCATTTGAGAGAGAATTTATTATATAGCGCCATAGGTAAAGCTATAAGATTGAAATACGATAGAATAAGTAATAGTAGATGAAAGAATTATAGATATGTTTATATACGCATGTAAATCAAGTATCATTCATCTGAAACTCATGGGTTCTTATTGGGATAAATTGAGCCCCCAAGCCAACAATATTCCTTTGGTTAGGTATGACATATTGTCAAACAAACG
>Ga0169931_10007826_pt1 | contig 15753 bp, 15 predicted proteins | sample Kivu_15m_20L_FD_129675 | JGI IMG/M metagenome (GOLD analysis project Ga0169931, IMG submission 129675) | Freshwater microbial communities from Lake Kivu, Western Province, Rwanda to study Microbial Dark Matter (Phase II) - Kivu_15m_20L... | ecosystem: Environmental > Aquatic > Freshwater > Lake... | reverse complement strand
TTGCTCTATCCAAGCAGGCTATGAAGGACATTGAGAACCGATTGGAACGCAACCCTCTGCTACCCAAATGGGACATTCTTATTCGTCCAGCCTAGACGGTATATTCTTTCCCGGAAATCACCTTAGCCGGATCGGGCTTGCGCCGTTTAATCAGCGCGACTGGGTTTTTCTCTGTGTACTGTCGCTCCATGGCGAAGCGAAACAGCCTGTGAATCACGGTCTGGTGCAGTTGGTGAGTGCGGTGGCTTAAATGGTTAAGGCTCCTTAGGTACACCTCAACCTGCTGGCGGCTAACCTGCTCCACCCAGGCACTGCCGCACTGGGCGAGAAATCCCGTAAGGATTCCCTCGTAGAGAGTCTTCGTTCTTGGGGAGAGATCGGGGCTATCGAGCAGTTCACGGGCGACCCGCGCCAAGGTGTGAGGTGTGGCCATATACATCCCTATTGCTAGCGGCATCACTATGCCGTATGTAGAGCGGAGTAGAAAGCGGAATTACTCCGCGCCGGGCGTTCCAACTCTCCCACCACCATGGCAGTAGCACCACTCCTCAATGTAATAAGCCCCCAGGGAGAACCACTCGGCGAGTATGTGGCGCGAGTGCGGGAAGCCAGGCGAATGAACAAGACCGAGCTTGCCCGTCGTGCCCAGGTTCACCTCACTACGATCCTTCGACTGGAAAGCGGTCAGGTAAAGGGGCAAAAGTTAAAAGGCTTGGTGCTGGCTCGAATCGCCACGGCCCTTCAGGTGCCGGTTGAGTATCTTCGAGCTGCTGGTTCGGGGACTGCGATCGAGGCCGTGCAGTCAAACAAGATCTGCCCCAGGTGTTGGGTGCCAAGCACGCCGCCCGATAGTCGGTGGGGGTGCGCTGATGCGAAGTTCTGCCTCTGCTGTGGGGAAGGGCTGGTGAGCGCCTGTCGTTGTGGGGAGTCGATTTTGCTCAGGGCGAAGTTCTGCCCCGAGTGTGGGAGTGCTTACTCAGGGCTGCTATAGTGCTCCTCATGCCTGAGCAGACCTCACTATTTTCCGACGCCAACTACGCCGCTTTCCTCAATGGGCTAAAGCAGCGGATCCGCTCGGCCCAGGTCAAAGCAGCACTCGCCGTCAATCAGGAGCTGATCCTGCTCTACTGGCAGATTGGCCGCGATATTCTTACCCGGCAGCAAACGGAAGGGTGGGGGGCTAAGGTCATCCAGCAACTGGCAAAAGACCTCAAGGGGGAGTTCCCCGATATGCGGGGGTTCTCCCGATCCAACCTTCTCTATATGAGGGCTTTTGCGGAAGCCTACCCGGAAGAGTCAATTGTCCAACAGGTTGTTGGACAAATTCCGTGGGGGCACAATCTCAAGATCATTGAGATGATCAAAGATCCTGCCCAGCGGATCTGGTATATCCAGAAGACCTTAGAGCACGGCTGGAGCCGCAATGTACTTGTTCTCCAGATCGAAAGCGGTCTCTACGCACGGCAGGGGGAGGCCGTCACCAACTTTGATCGCACCCTGCCCAAGCCTCAATCTGACCTGGCTCAACAGCTAATCAAGGATCCCTATAACTTCGACTTTCTCACCATCAGCGACGATGCCCATGAGCGAGAGCTGGAGCTGACACCATCTTTCTAGCCAGCCATGCTCTCAGTGCCAGTGGTTGTCTGATCCCGATAGTTCATTGAAAAAATCGTCTCGGTCAGCCATTTGCGAAACGAGTCGTTGTCGCTGAACTGCTTGAATAGCTCAGTATCATCCTTCATGGCATCAATGATGACTCGCCTCAGCACCTTCTCATGTTCGATGCGGGCATTTTGTTCATCAGAGTTTTTCTTGGCATTTTGGAAAGCGGGATCTGCGGCTACCTTGGCGGGTATTTCTTCGGTGATGAGTTTGTGAACACGATCGCGGTCAGTCCACAAAACATTACCAAACTGGTCGTTAAAGACTTGGAGAATATTAGAGAGGCGATCTAGTTCTGGCTCGGCCTTAAAGCCGCCACCGGAGACCGGAACGGGCTCTATTTCAGCTTCAGCATCAGGAAGCTGGATACGGATAGTCGCCTGTTTCTCACTGCGATAGCTGTCCATGTCGATCGCCTCAAGGATTCCCCTCGATAGGTCTTCTTCTCTGGGGGCGGGGAGTTTGGGGATAAGAAACGTCAGAAAGATAGACAGCTTTTCCCATTCGGCATTGGTGTAGGGCAGGATAGACGCCAAGAAGCCGTAGGTGCGGCAGAAGGCTTTGGCCTTTCCCTTAAAATCCACCTGGCCGTCTTCATCCAGGCTCTCGTTATAGACGGCGACGCAGGCATCCAGAATGGGATCTAACCGATCGCGATCTGCTCCGCCGAGATAGAGATGAGCGAGTTCGGTAACCTCTTCCAGGGCATAGACCTGATAGCCATCGAGGGTGGCTTTTAGATCGTGGAGTTTATTGGGATCGGTCTCATCACTCAGGACGGTTGTCCGGTAGAAATCAGCAAAAGACGCCTGAATCGTGTCAACGTCGTTCATGAAGTCGAGCACAAACACATCGTGCTTTTTCGGGTGAGCCCGGTTGAGTCGGGAGAGGGTTTGTACGGCCTTGATGCTGGAAAGTTGCTTATCGACGTACATAGTATGGAGCAGCGGCTCATCGTAGCCGGTCTGGAACTTATCGGCACAGATGAGGAAGCGGTAGGGATCCTCCTGAAGCTTGTCGGGGATCTGGCTACTGGGGAAACCATTGAGCGATGCTTCGGTTACCTTAGCTCCACCGTACTCATGCTCGCCGGAGAAGGCCACGATCGCCTGGTAGAGGCTCTTGCGCTCTTTTAGATAGAGCTGAAAAGCATGGAAGTACTGGATGGCTCTCTCGATGCCGCTGGTTACCACCATGGCCCGTGCTTGACCGCCAATTTTATTGAGGGCGATCACCTGTTCATGGAAGTGATCGACCATGATCTCTGCCTTTAACCGAATGGCATGATCGTTACTCTCTACATACTTACGCAGCTTCTTTTTTGCCCGTTTAGTGTCGAACTCAGGGTCATTCTCAATGGTTTTAATCAGCTTGTAGTAGCTGTTGACCGGCGTGTAGTACTTCAGCACGTCGAGAATAAAGCCTTCCTGTACAGCCTGCTTCATCGTGTAGCTGTGAAAGGGCCGGTGCTTTGTTGTGCCCTCACTCGGGTAGGGCACGCCAAAGAGTTCTAGGGTTTTGTTCTTTGGCGTTGCTGTAAAGGCAAAGTAGCTGGCGTTGGGCAGCATCTTGCGGGAATCCATGATGCGGTTGATGCGATCTTCCGGGGTTTCCTCGTCCTCCGCTGCGCCAGACTCTGAAAGGGCCATAGACATTGCTGCTGAAGTACGGCCCCCCTGACTTGAATGGGCTTCGTCGATAATGATGGCAAAGCTTCGCCCTCGATGATCGGCTCCAATCTCATCCAGGATCCAGGGAAACTTTTGAACAGTCGAGATGATGATGCGTTTGCCGCTTTCGATAAACTCCCTGAGCTGTTTAGAACCCTCTGTCACGGCTCCTACAGTAGAGCCGACCTGGACGAATTGTTTGATGGTGTCGCGAATTTGTTTGTCGAGAAGGCGGCGATCGGTGATCACCAGAATGGAATGAAACACGGGCTGTCCGTCATGTTCAAGGCCGAGAAGCTGGTGGGCTAGCCAGGCAATCGAGTTAGATTTACCGCTGCCTGCGGAGTGCTGAATGAGATAGCGGTGGCCAGATCCCTGTTGGTTTGCATCCCCCAGCAGCTTGCGCACCACGTCGAGTTGGTGGTAGCGGGGGAAGACCTGCTTCTTTTTCTTCTTGCCGGTCTTCTCGTTTTTCTCTTCAACGATTTGGGCAAAGTTCTCCAGAATGTTGGTGAGGCTTTTGGGAGCCAGAATCTGCTTCCAAAGGTAGTCAGTCTTAATGCCGTCGGGGTTCGGAGGGTTTCCGGCCCCATCGTTGTAGCCTTGGTTGAAAGGTAAAAACCATGAGCCTTTGGCCTGAAGGTGGGTACAAAATCGCACTTCCTGATCATCCACAGCAAAGTGAACCACGCAGCGGCCAAATTGAAATAGCAGCTCTCGGGGGTCGCGATCGCGCCGATACTGCTCAACGGCATCTTCGACGGTTTGCTTAGTGAGGTTGTTCTTTAGCTCAAAGGTGGCGATGGGTAGCCCATTGATGAACAAACACAGATCAAGGGAAAGTTTGGTTTCATCGCGGCTGTAGTGGAGCTGCCGGGTCACGCTAAACCGATTTTGAGCATAGCGCTCAGAGGCCTTGAGATTGCCCGGAGACGGGGTGCCATAGAACAGGTCAATGTGATGCGGCCCGTGGTCTGCCCCCTTGCGCAGCACGTCAATGGTGCCGCGTCGGGTGATCTCGCCCTGCAAGCGGGAGAGAAACTTGTGTCGGGTCGGGCTGGCATTCTCAAGGTCGAAGGTTTCCACCAACTCTGGTTGAGTTGCCTTTAGAAAAGCAGTGAGCTGGGCCAGGTCAATGGCATAGTCTTGGTCGTAGTCGGTGGAGTGGCCTTGAATCCAGCACTGGCCATAGGAGCCAGAGACATCGCTGACCACGCCCCCCGAAGATACGAGCAGTGGTTGGCAGGTCATTGTATTGACGATTAGGCTTTCAAGCCCTTTTTCGCTCGTGTCTGTCTTCATAGCTGCTCCAAGGCGCTGCGGCAGGCATCAATGGTCATGCCCTAACCATAGCAACGTACCCAAAATCAGGCTTCCTACTATTTCATTTCTGTGAAGTGGTCTCTGCTTAAGTCGCAGAACAATGGCCCTTACAACTTTGCTCTTCTAGGCGACCTTCCGATATCGATACTTACCCCTGATCCAGTGGTGCAGATAACGACCCTTAGAAACAGCAGACATCAGACCTGCGTGAATTGAAGGCGGCACTCCAAAGTACTGGTAAATGCCTCCGCTCCGAAATGCGACTTCTAGGGTTGCGGTTAAAGCGTCGTAGCCAACGCTACTGAGATTACTCGACACAACAGGTTGTCTGGACATAGTGACAGTCTCCAAGAATGAAATGTAACTACCCTTTGGGAGGGTAAGGGTCATTGCCGTAGCTATCTTTTTGCCGGATTTTGCCATCCTGGCCGTGGACGATGCGCTCTGAACCCTGGTTTTTGGCAATTTCTCGACCGATATCCATGGCTTCCTTCTGAGTGCGCGTAACTCGCGTTGCCCGATCAGCCCCCTCAGCCTTAACGGCCCACCCGTCTGGATGGGGCACAATGTGCTGATTTCTGTCTTTTTGTGGTGTAGCCATCTAGAAATCTCTCTGGTTTAATGTTAGATTTGCATAACATCCTAATTATAATCTCCCCGAATGGGATATGACAAATGTTAACTTGATCCGAATCTATCGTGAGCAGGCGGGGTTGCCCCAGGCGGATCTAGGCCGATCGCTAGGGGTAACCCGGCAGACCATTGCAGCTTGGGAGAAGGGCGATCGCGAACCTTCGGTGGTTCAAATCACCCAAATAGCACAAGCCCTAGGCATAGCGGTGGAACTGCTGCTTCCCTCTACCCATGACATCCCAGCAGTTGAAGACAGGGGGCTCATGTTCCGAGCCGATGAGCCTGCGGCACTCACTCCTCAGCTTAGGGCTGCGCTATCGCGAAAGGCAGATGACTATACCTTTGTAGAGCACCTCGCTGGAGAAGTGCCGACCCTGCCGGAAATGCGCCCTTTAGATGGCTACGATGCCCATGTAGTAGAAGCCGTGGCGCGGGAAATTCGTGATTGGTTGGGCATGGGGGAAGGCTGCCCTCTAGGGGATGCAGTTGCTTTGCTCGAAGCCAAAGGTCTCAAAGTTATTCTGCATCCCCTACCTGATGAGATCTCGGGCTTTTCTGGGTATACCGAAACCTCAGGAGCATCCATCTTTATCAATGCCAACCACCCGACCGACCGTAAATTTTTTACAGGCCTCCATGAGTTGGCCCATTTGATTTTTCATCGGCAGGATTATCGACGCCCTAACGAAAAGGCGACTCGCCACGACCCTCGCGAAAAGGTTGCCAATCATTTTGCTGGGGCAGTGCTGTTGCCGGAGGAGGTGATTCGCCGAGAACTGTATGGGTATCGCAATCGCTGGCTACCAGAACCACTGTTGTCGGATATGAAACGGCGCTATGGGGTGAGCATGAGAACCGTACTGTATCGAGCTGCTCAAGCAGGGTTGATATCTCAGAAGCAGCAGGGGCAGCAGATTGGCCAGCTCAACAAAAAATATGGTGCCGACAAGGAAGGCGTTGAGCTACCGCCGATTCAACATCTCACGCGACTAGAGCGCATTGTGTTTTTAGCGTTGCTGAAAGAAGAGATCACGATATCTAGGGCGGCTGAGATTCTGGGCAAACCCCTGGCTGAAGTTCGTGAAGCCCTGAACGATTGGCTGGAGGAAATGGCAGATTGATTTTGCTGTCCGATGCCAATGTGCTGATTGACCTGGGGTATGTCGGTGGACTCCAGGTCTTAACCCAACTTGCTCAAGTAGAGGTGCTCGATGTTGTCTTGGAAGAGTGCAAACATCCTCGTCAACCGGCTCTAGTGGATGACATCTGCCAAGCAGGGATCCAAGTTATCACTGTGTCACAAGAGTGGCCTGCCTTGGCCAGCCCCTATCAAACCAGAGCATTGAGTTTTCAGAACCGGCTCTGCCTTTACTATGCCAAAACGTTTCAACGGTTGCTGCTGACAAATGAAAAACCCCTAAGACAATGCTGCCAGCAGCAGCAGGTTCTCGTTCACGGTACGTTGTGGATTGTGCGATCAGCCTACGATCAAGGGTTGATTCCATCTGCAAGCCTATGTGAGTGGCTTACCATCCTAAGTGAACGGAACCGGCTGTTACCCCAAAAAGAGATTGTCGCCCTCCGGCATCTATTGGGATGTTGATGAAAGATGGCTATCTATTTTGGGGTATCAGCTCTCTATTTTGCTTCTGTAAAGCGCCATTACCCTGATAAGACAAACCTAGCTCCTGTATCGCGCAGCATTTGGAACGTGCGAATGTAGGGAACATTTAGGGAATTACAGACCGCTGGAATTTTGACCCTTTTTCGTTCTCCCTCTACGTACACCTCATGAGAGACCACGGTATAACCATGAGCCTTGGCGTAGGCAATCAGAAATGGATCAGCCCCAGATAAAAATACGCGCTTTGCATCTTCTCGGTGGGGGGCGGCTTGTACCCAACTGCTAACGTCTGTCATCGCTTGAATAGCAAGAGGATCAAGCGGTAGAAAAAAGCCGCTGCCCAAATCTCGTGCCCATTGGGAAAGCTCATCTGAATAGCGGATTAGCTCGGCTTGAACCCGATCGATACTAAAAACTTGTCCAGCTTGGTTTTGCTGCTCAAGCCATGCCCAAAACCCAGGACAAACATCAAACCCGTAGTACTCATTCTTGGCTTGGATAAAGATGTTGGAGTCGAGCAGGTATGGCATTGGGCTATCAAAGGGAGAAGGCTAAATCTCTTGCCAGTTCTTGAAAGGTTTCAACCTTAGAAAGCCCGACGAGTCTAAGGGCATCACGATAGGGAGTACGACCTTCTAAGGTGCTTTCGATCAAGGCCTGAAGGAACTGCTTGCTGAGGCGAGAGCGCTGGGTACGGTAAAAGTCTCCCCCTCCATCTTGTTCAGTAGCAGCAGCCTGAAAACGGTCTTGCTCAGCCTGGTAACGTTGCTGAAAGGTGCTGGGAGAGATTAACCCACTGTCATTTAGCCGTCGCAAAATGACCAGAGAGCTAACTTTGAAGCGCCTAGTTAGGCTCTGAAGCCAATTATCCCGAGCGCTGGTGTTACTCCACTGTTCTTGCAGTTCAGCCGCAGGCACTAGTAATTCTGCGGCGACCTGGTTACAAAATCGCTCGATATCGTGGTGGTTAGCATAGGTCTTATCGAAGTTAGATATCCCGGATACCCCAACCCAGATGTGAACTAACTCGTGGGCCAGGGTAAACATCTGGGCTCCTTTGGCATCTCGGGCATTGATGAAAATCAGAGGCGCATAGGGGTCAGATAGCGCAAATCCTCGAAACTCGTCTACAGATAAGGGGCGGTGGGTGTTGTTGCCAACGATGCCATTTCGCAGCACTAGCACGCCGGTATTTTCAATCTGCTCAATTTGCTGGCGCAGAGCATCTTCCCAGGTGCGGGCCTGTTGGTTCTCGTCAAAGCCAACAACCTGACGAATTCGGTTGGCGGCCTCGATGATCGGCACGTCTTGGGACAGGCTACCCACAAAAGATAGTGGCTCCTGGCCCCGAGCGATCAGTTCATCTCGGAACCAACTTTGAATCTGTTGGGCCTGGTCTAGGGTAGCGAGCAGATCAGGGCTGGGGTGGCGGATCGCTTCGCTGCCAACGGTGCGGAAGTCATTGATGGGTAAGGCTTCTTGGGGTGGCTCCAGTAGGTAGAGGTAGCCGAAGGGGGTGTGGGTGATATTGGATAGTTTCTCAGCTTGCTTAAAGCTGAGCTCCCCATTCTCTTCCCAGGCGATGACTCGTTGGGGTTTTACATGCATTTTTTGAGCGAGCACGTCCACACTCAACCCGGCGCGGGTGCGCGCCCAGCGAAGGATAGTGGGTTGCAGGCTAATCTTCATCGCTGATGGTAAGTTTTGCTGAATCGCTAGGACTCAGCCGAGTGTAGTTCGGATGTCTTACTAATATTGTCGCGTGATTGGCGATTATAGGCACACTTTATTTCAGCAAGCGGATTCATAGCCAGCCTAAGGATCGACGCTACCTAGGCCAGTTTTGCCTAGCCTATCAAATACCCATCAAATAAAGGCAACTTGTCCATAAGGTCACCAAGTGCTTGATATACATAGGTTGTGGGATAAAAGACCCCTGGTCTGGAACCGGGCAACGTGGGCTGCTATCAAATACCCATCAAATAAACCGTTCACGCTACCCAGCCAGTTTCCCGCAGGCGCTTTTGGGCCAGCTCGATGTGGCGCGGGGGGAACATTTGCTGCTTGCGGGGATTCCAGGCGTGGACTTTTTCTACCGCTGCCTCAGGGGTGGTGGCCTGTTCGTGGGTGGTCACCCAATGCACGGTAGACAGCAGTTCCATGCCGTAGGGGGTTTCAAAGCCTTTGATTAACTTGGCCACCCGGTCAAAATGCGCATGGGTGTCGGCTTGCCCCAACAGGAAAGCTTCAGCTACCTCAGCCGCGTGGGGCTTGAGTTCTAGGGGGACATCGGGGCGATCTTCGGCGTCGCCGTAACCACTTATAAAGTGGCCTTCGATGTGGTTGAGGACATGGCGCAGGTTGTCGGCGTAGGGGCCGTAGGGTGCTTTTTCGTAGTGTAGGCGCAGGGGTTCACCGGCCTCTTGCATGAAGTACATCAGCTTGTGTACTTCCAACAGCGTGATGGTTGGATCCATTACTGCGGCCTGATAGCGACGCATTAGCCCAAGTAAGGCGGCTCGTCCTGGGGTCATATCAGGAGCTTTGGCTGTTTTCACCATGGCGGCTGCGTCGGGTGCTCCGGTGGGTTCAAAGACAAGCACATTCACCTCTGGCAAGCCTTCAAATGCCTGGTTAATGAGAGGGCACACCTCATTCCAGTCGAGCCCACCGAGGCCACAGCCGAGGGGGGGGATAGCGATAGATCGAATCTGATTTGCTTGAATGACGGTGACTAAATCGATCAGCCCTTTTTCGATATCTTCGAGCTGGCTTTTGCCCCGCCAGTGGCGCTTGGTGGGGAAGTTGATGATGTAGCGCGGGTTATAGAGTCGGTCGAGGCTATGGACGAACATCTTGCCGGGGCGTACTGCTTTGGCATCACAGGCGGCTTTGTAAGCTTTGAAGTTCTCTGGAAAGGCTTTTTTGAACTGCAAGGCAATGCCACGGCCCATTACACCAACACAGTTGACGGTGTTCACTAACGCTTCTGCGTCGGCCTGAAGGATGTCGCCTTGGGTTAGTTCAATCATGGCTCTATTCGTCAGTAGAGGTTAAAAGTACCAGTTACGTTCGACCTGAATAACTGGCTGATGGGGGTTGCCCGCAATAGCCGCCCTGACTCTATCAGCTATCGTGTCATTGATCGTCCCTATTTTTTCAACCAAAGTCCAGGGAAAGGTACCAAACGTTAAGAACTCGGCCTGCTTCCCTTCTTTGATGCGGGGGTCTCGAAAATCGGTTGAGGCAACAGCCGCCCAGTTGATCTGATCCAGCTCAGCACGTCGTCCGTAGAACTGGGCTAGATAGGCTCCTGCATTGCCATCGGTGAAAGCCCAGGGGACGGGCTGAGCCTCGGCCTATTCAACTGTCGCATCGAAGCTGGATTCCAGGTGAACGATGGATCTCTGTCCTCCTTGGTAGCTCAATTCTGGATGGTTTCCCATGTGGAGGATGTAAAGCATGATGGAGCGGGGGCAAAAGTAGAACGGTACATACTGCCCTACGGTTGTGCCAGGACAGATGGAGACCTCGATCTCTTCGAGCCGTCGACGCTTAATTTCAGACATGCCAACTACCGAGCAGGTCATGTTCTGGGCAAGGCGAATGGCATCGGAGACCAACTGGCCACTGGCGGCGATGGAGGCCAAGTTGTCTAGGTGGGTGATGTGGTAAATCTTAGGATTGGCGGGTACTGCCGTCATGCCGCTTCGTCCTCTGGGGCTGCATCGGGTTCGCTGTCGTCGTCTAAGCCAAGGTCTTCTTCGGGTAGGTCGTCGTCGAGCGGTTCTGGGTCATCGACTTCTACGGGCAGGTGGGCAGCGACCTCGCGCACGTCGAGTTTGCCAGTGACGACATCGGCGATCAGGCGGGTGCGGAATTCGTGAAGAAGAGAGATTTCCTTTTGCGCTTCTAACCTTGAGAGGTTAATTAGTTTGACTTGCTCCGAAAGAAACTCAACAATTTTTTGTTGTTCAGTTAAGGGAGGCAAAGCTACCACGAGATTTCGGATGACGCCTTGCCCAATATTCTGCATAGAATCACTAGCACCATTTGTCTTCGATTCTATTTGGGCTCTACTAACTTTATCTCGGATTAAATGGACGACAAATTGTGGGATAGCTTTTTCTGAAACAACACGAAACCGGAACGTTTTGTCACATAATAATATTTTGGGATAATCCTTTTCGGCCAACGCTGCTAATCCTACTAGCTCTTTCGTATTGGCTCGACTTACAAGAATATCCCCCTCTCTAATTTCTAGTCCTGGAGCAGGCTCTAGGAATGGAGGAAGCTTTTTATTTTGTCCTGGATTAAAGGCATCTCCGTTGACGCAACCTACCTTGAGAACGCCCCACTCATTTTCACCAGCAGGCCAGGCATAACATTGAGGAGACCAGCCCTGCTCGATAGGTGTAGTGATTTGCTTTAGCCGTTTGACTTCCCAATGTGCTGGAATATCGCCGAGCCATTCGATGCCGGAGGGTTTGAGGGGGACGTTGAGGTCGAGGCCACGGGTAACTGCTTGGTTGATGATGACCTGCTTTTGTTCTTCGAGCAGTTTGATGAGTTTTTGTTTGCTGCGAATGTAGCGGCGAATGCGGCGATCGGCATAGTCGAGGAAGATTGCGATTTGGGCTTGTTCGACCGGGGGAGGAATGACAGTTACTACCCTCTTGAGGTGAGGCCAATACAGATTTCTTTGAATAGAGCCCACCCCCTTAGAACATACAAGGTACTGAGCAACCATTGCTCTATCGGAAAACAGCTTGTCGGCGAACTCCCGATCAAGTCGTTTGTCAAGAGCTAGTACGAGATAAGCTGGGCTCACAATACCGGTATATCTCGACACACCTACTGAGCCACGCCACGCCTGTTGGTTGTTTAGGACAAAGTCGCCTGGTTCGACGAGTTGGTATTTCGATAAGTCCTCGCTAGTAGTGTTGGTTCGCTTTTCTTCAACCGATGTGAATGGAATGACTCCCCGTCCAAGGTAAACAGATAGGAGTTCACGATCCCCTTCGTTTGTCACCTTGCGCGGTCTCGCAATTGAGGCAAGGGGTACAATTTCCCAATGCTTCGGCACCTTCCCCAACCAAGGCACTGCAGAATCCTTGTAGGCCGAATAAGGCTTCAACTCACCAATCATTCTGCCCCCTCTCCATTACCCATCTGCTTCTCAAACGCCTGCCGTATCAGCCCCATCACATAGGGCAGTTCCTCCAGCGTCTCTAGCCCCACTTCCACATCCCCATTGCCCCACCGGCCCAGGTTGGTTACATCCTTACATAGTCCCTTGGGGTCGTAGACCTCTGGAAACCGCATATTCAGCGATAGCCGCAGCCGCTTGGCCTGGGGCACCACATCCACAAAGTTTGTTTCCGCTTTGTAGGCCACATAGAGCTTGAGAAACTCCTCATTCACCACCGGGTCGAGGGCGAGCACCTGGGCGCGAAACGCTTCAAACAAAGGCCGCATCGCATTCGCCATCAAATAGGGATGATCCTCAATGGTGTATCCATCGGTCTTCTGCGGCACAGCCCGGTACGCATCCACCACATCCAGGGTAATGGCTGGGGCTTTCCATACCGCTACCGCCTGCTCAGCCAGCCGACCTGCCCTCGCTTGAATTGCAGCTTCATTCCAGACTTCGACTTGGCCCAGCCCGGCATTGAGCTTAAGTGGGCTCTCCTTGAAGCCACCGGGAATGTCGCGCTTGCTGAGGAAAGGGCGATCGCTGTATTCGGAGTTGTAGCCCGTCAGCGTGAGGTTGCCCAAGGTATGCAGCCAGGTTTGTTGAATGCGCTGCCACTCAGGGCCAAGGGCTTCCTGCCATTCGGGTGAGAGGTTTTCGTTCTGGGGAAGAATGTGCTCGATGGTGTATTCATCCACCGGCACTCGTTCTTTGCGATCGTAGTTTTCCATCCGGCGCAGCCAGTAAGATCGGCTACGAAACTTGTAGAGATCGCGTACCTTGATCTCGCGCTTAAACTCCTCGTCCTTTGGGAACCGCCGATAGGACGGCAGCAGCATGAAATGGGCCTGAATGCTCTCCAGGTAGCGATCCTTCTTGAAGACACGGCCAAAGGTGGCAAAGGTTTTGTTCATCGAGTTGGTGGGGATAGCACACACCGCCCGACGAAACACGTAGGCTTCTGTCAGCCGTACCGCCTCCAGCAGGTGCTCTTTCGACAGGATGCCGTTTTGGTAATCGTGGTAGAGCTCTAGTAAAAATGGATAGGCCACATCCACCTTCAACTCCCGCAGATCCCGAAAGGCTTCGGCCAAGTCCTTGTCGGTCTCCTTGCCCAAAGCCATGGCGCAAAAATAGCGGGCATAGGCATGGATGTCGGCTACCAGTTGATCCACTCCGGCAGCATGGCTGTCGTTAGACCGCACATGGTCTTTGAAAGCCTCATAGACATCGCGAATGTTGGGAATCTCGCCCGTCTTTACCGTCAGGTAGTGGCGCATGAAGCTATCGAAGTAGCTGCCGTAGGCCTCTTGGCCAAACTCCACCTCCATCGGTCGCCAATGATCTTCATAGAGTTTGGTCTGGTGGTCAGGCTCTAGCCCCATCAGAATAAAGTTGCGAATCAGATCGGCCTGGCTTAGCTCTCGCCCGGTCGAGTTCATGCTCTCGAAGATAAGCTGGGGGTTATCTTGGTCTCGGTTGAGCGCTACATCCACAATCACCAACTTGGCCAATCCCTGACACAGCAAGGCAATGTCATCTTTGTGGGCAAAGATCTGCTTCTCGAAAAACTCGAAGTTCTCTCGCACGCGCAGCGATTGATCTTTGGGTAGGTCTTTTTGCTGTACCAAGGCCAGCAGGGTGTCTTTGTCGGTCTGAGTCAAGAGTAGCTTGTAGCCGCGATCGCCATCCTCCAACGGGTTAAGCAGATAATAGTTACGCAGCTTCTTTGCGGAGAACCCATCTAACGGCTCCGTATCCCCCAACTGCCGAGCCAGCGCCTCTAGCAGCAGCGTTATGGTAGTGAGCCGCTGCTGGCCATCAATAACCAGCAGCGGCGGCTGATTCATCACCTGAAAGAGACCTTTCTCGATGTACACCACCGAACCGATGAAGTGTACCGAGATGTTGTCATTCCGACCGGCCCGCAGGACATCATCCCAGAGCTGGCGACATTCTTTTTCTGTCCATGAGTACGTACGCTGATAAATCGGAATTATGAACTGCGTCGAGCGTTGGAGGAACGCGAGTAGCTTGGCTTCAGTTGCCTTCATGTCAGGCCAATGCCCCCGATAATTTCTTCTAGTAAGCCCTTATTCTCGTTTTCAAGGGCCACGATATCAGCGCGGATATCGACAAGGCTGCGCAGCGGCTGGGGTTTGTAGAAGTAGCGCGTAAAGCTCACCTCGTAGCCAATTTTGATGCTACTTTCATCTACCCAGGCATCCCCAGCATGGGGCAGCACCTCGCGTTCTATGAAAGCTGCGATGCCACCATTTTCCAACAGGGGCACCTGCTCCGTGTCGCGCAATTCCGTATCCGGTTCGTACTCCACCACGCAGGCTTTTCCATCTACAGCCGCCTCATAGCGACCATAGAGGGAGTTGGCTTCGGCCTTGCCCGGTTTGTGGATCTTCTTAATTACCGGCTGGGCAGCTTCGTCCTTTTGGGCCAGTTCAGATTGCAGGAGCTTCTCTCGTTTGGCGGTGAGTTTGACATTGCTCTGGGCGGCAAGCTTCTTTAGCGCGGTCAAAAACTCGTTGTAGTCGTTGTGCAGGCCTGCGCCCAGTACCTCATGGGCCTGATCCAGCAGGTTCGCCAGGGGCTCTTCCTTAAGCGGTGTGCAGACTCGACGAAAGGCGGCACAGGTCTCGGCATTGAGCGTTACTTGCAGCCGCAGGGGGCGCTCTACAGTCACCTTCCAGTACCCAAACGCCTGATTGGGGAAGATCTTGGATTCTTCACTCTCGTCAAAGGCCAAAAAGGTGTCACAGACCTTTTGGATATCTTCCTCCGACAACTCGCAGTTCTTTTTGCCCAGGTTTTTGCGCAGCGGCCTAAACCACTTTGTCGCGTCAATTAACTGCACCTTGCCCCTGCGGGGATCAGGCTTGCGGTTGCCCAGTACCCAGATGTAGGTAGCAATGCCCGTGTTGTAGAACATGTTGAGCGGCAGGGCGACGATCGCCTCCAGCCAGTCGCTTTCAATAATCCAGCGACGGATGTTGCTCTCCCCCTGGCCAGCATCGCCGGTAAACAGCGACGAGCCATTGTGAACTTCGGCAATCCGGCTGCCCAGGGCGGTGCCGTGCTTCATCTTGGCGAGCATGTTCGCCAGAAACATCATCTGGCCATCGCTGGAGCGGGTAATGAGCGAGTACTCAGGATCTCCGGCATGTTCGATCATGAAGCGAGGATCTTTCATCTCGCTTTTGCCACCCATGCGCTCCAGATCACCCTTCCAGCTCTTGCCGTAGGGCGGATTGGAAAGCATGAAGTCAAACTCACGGGCTGGGAAAGCATCGTTGGCCAAGGTCGAATGCTCCGGGCCACCGATAATATTGTCGGCGGCTTCTCCTTCGCCTTTCAGCAGCAGGTCGGCTTTGGCGATGGCGTAGGTCTCGGCGTTAATCTCTTGCCCGTAGAGGTAGGTAGAAACCTGCTTGTCGTGGGATTTAGCCAACTCTTGGAGGGTCTCTTCTGCGACGGTCAGCATTCCGCCCGTGCCGCAGGCTCCGTCATAGAGTAAACCTTATCGGAATCTAGTCCGAGTAGATAAAATGAGGTCAGTTGTGACGATCCCGGAATGACTCTATGAAACTGAGCTATGACGAGCTTCAAAGCAGACCTCGGATTTTACGTAG
>Ga0169931_10007825_pt1 | contig 15753 bp, 11 predicted proteins | sample Kivu_15m_20L_FD_129675 | JGI IMG/M metagenome (GOLD analysis project Ga0169931, IMG submission 129675) | Freshwater microbial communities from Lake Kivu, Western Province, Rwanda to study Microbial Dark Matter (Phase II) - Kivu_15m_20L... | ecosystem: Environmental > Aquatic > Freshwater > Lake... | reverse complement strand
TCTTATCTGGTTATCAGCCATGACTTAATCTAAGTCCTTTACTTACTCAGCTAGCCTTTTAAGAAGCTCAGAGTCTTGAGTTTTAATCTTTTTGATGCTCTCGAGCAAAGTGCTTTTTCTTCTTGAGCTATAGAGCTCAATTGCTCTTAAAGCGGCCTTTTCTATAGAGATCCCATCTTCAGCAGCTGCCTTCTCTAGGGCCCTGCTCTGCTCTGTGGAGAGCTTTAGATTGATATCCATCGCCTAATCCTGCCATCTTGGTACTGTCTTTAATACGCCCATTAATCACTCCGATCCTCAGATTATCAATGAGGATAGTTTGCACTCGATTGGCGACATTTATAAGCAGTTATCCACTGCGGGCATATCAGTATTTTGTTTCAAGCCTTGTAGCCATTAATGAAGCTGCTTCAAACCAGCGTTTAACTTCAGCATCATCAATTCCAGCCTCTCCACCCTTTACTACATAGAGGCCAGTAAAGATCTCGCCTTTGAATTGATAGAAGGCCAATAGCTGCCTAGCACTTACTCCCTTGCCAATCTGCGCTCTTACTAAAACTCTAGAGCTTTCAGGCACTAGCTCTAGATTACTTTGGGGCATTGGAGTGAATGTGTAATCTACAAAGGTGCCATCCCTTTCAACTCCGCCTTTATTCTTCACACACGCCTGGTAATTGCTTATAAGCTCAGAAAGAGCTGCATCTGCTGCGCTCTTATCTTTATATTTAACAACCTCACTTGAGAGGAAGAGATAAGGCGAGCCAACTTTATTTGCGCTTACCTGCCTTCGATACTGACGACCACTCTCTGATTTATATGTAGCGCTACAGAGATCAAGGGTTGGATCATCTAGCGTTGTTCCTCTTGCCATAGGTAATAAGCGCCAATCATGAGAAAGATCGCCAGCTTTAAATCCATATTGGCTTAAAGTTTTCTGTATTGAGTCTTCAAGAGATTCATCTTCCACGGTTTTTTGGCGCAAGATAGAGCTCACATTTTCTAGAGATAAAGAGTTTTGAAATACTGCAAAGAGTGAGAATTTTTGACCTGAAAGTCTCACTACTTTTCGCTTACTATCCTCACTTTGATAGTGCAGCATTTGATTGCCATCTTGAAGCATTGAAAAAGGGTAACTGGCTTGTTTCCCATTTACATAGATAGTCAAACTCTTTCCTAGTGTATAAAAGTCGAGATTTTCCTTCGTAGAAATCGAGATTGAGCATTTCTGTAGGCATTTAAGCCCAACACCAAGTGCACTCCTTGATGCTGTCCATTTTCCAGTTTTCTTCAGCTTTTCAAGTAGTAAGGATTGACTTTTAAGAGAAATATCGGCACTTCTACCATTTCCTAAACAATCAAATACATTTATTTTTCCACTGAGCGTTGAGTTGATTCCAACCGAAAATTGCGGATTTTCCGACAACTCACTGGCTCTGAGAACTAACCCATCTTGATTTTGAACCTCTGATCGGCATAATTTGCTGCCTTGGTCATTTACTCCTTGCAGACTTACTGTTACTCGGTCTTTCGCTACATTAAGAACTCTGGGATTATTACTTAATGAGGGCTCAGCTCTGTCAATAGTTACACTACGCTCCTGACTCCACTGACTCACATTTCCTGCTTGGTCAATTGCTCTGAGTGCAAATCGGAATTTACCTTCAGGTAAATCTCTTAAGTAAACAACCTTTCTTGGCTTTAAGGGATACAGATAACTTCTTGACCAAAAAGGATCTTGAGAATCTTTAAGGACATATGGGGTCTGGCCATCTACGCTTATTTCAAAACTCGCAATAGAGGTGTCCTCGTCATCAAAAAATGGAGAAGTAATTTCAGACTGAGGAGAGTTCCATGTTGCTTCTGGAGTAAGAACTGGGGCAGTGGGCGGAATTACATCGCTCTTTCGTGAAATCTCAACTTCTATTTTGCCTTCAGAAACTTTACGAGCAATTAAACTCCAAGCCTTTGAAAAATTACTTCCCGTCTGGCCGAGTTGAAGAACCATAGAGCCTGAAGGTGAGCTTGAGTAGCGATAGTCACCAAAATTCATGACCCAAATGTCTGTCGGTAAAAACTCTCCAGAGATATCACTACTGATATCAGTGGGCAAGGGGCTTAGAACTGCCGAGGCCGGAGGAGGGTCGGTTCTGTATAGGACCAAACCCTCGCCGACCCCTCGAGGACCGAGTTCATTTCGATACTCAATCCAATAAGTTAGATTACCTGTCTTTATAAAGATCGCCCTAAGACCTTCTTTAGAATCTAGAGCTGAAAGAGTAACTTTCTCCGATTTCCAGCTCTGATATATGTCATCATCACGCAAAAAACCCATTCGCCATAAGTGGTAGGAAGATAAGCCTCTTTCAGTGTCAACATTGCTCATTAAGTCAATGACTCCGCCATATTCAACTGCCCGACAATCTGTAGACCAGGGCCCATCTGGAAGGCCCGAATTACACCTAATGAGATTTGAATGACCAAGACCAAGAGAATGGCCAAGTTCATGAGCGAGGACAAAAGCACTATCCTGATTTTGAAGGATTATTGTTCCACCTTCGCTGAGATTTCTAGCCACCGTACTTCGGCCCTGCCATAAACAGCCATTGTTAGGAGACAAAATAACCAGATAACGACCTTGAGATTGTGAGATCTTTAATTCATCATATGCAAACTGACGAAGTGAGTTTAGAAAGCTTGTGAAGTACCTTGACTCGCAGTCAAAAGAACGATCTAAGGCAAGAGGTGCAATTAGCTTCTCACCCAATCTAAACTTTACTGCGGGCATATTCTCTTTTTGATAATTAAGTGTCAACCTCTCCCATCGAGGAGATACTTGCGTTTCAAAATTCACAACTAACTTACTCATCAAATCCACAGTTGTAGAAGATTTTGGCCAGGAGATTTCTACAAAATCTACGATTTTGTTGGTGACTTTCTCAGATGCTGAAGCTGGAGCTACTATAGAAATAGTAAGGCAAAGAGCTATTGAGGTAACAAGAAAACGCACGTATCCTTCAAAACTTTTTGATTTTGAGCCCAATCGTTTCACGAAATGAAACAAACCCCAAGAACTTTTCTTCCATCTAAAAAGACACTGTATTCCAAGTTGTTTTTAGCACAAAAATCTTGCCAAGCGTCGTTTACCTCAATGTCATCGGCCACTAATACTTTTGGACGTAAGGCGAAGGAGAGCTCTAAATCATTAATAACATTCAGGTAATCGTGAGCCCCATCTATGAAAACTAGGTCTGGATGGAAGTTTTGAAGAGTGTCAAAGAATTGTCTCTTGCTAACCAAGTCGGGATTAATTGTTTTGACCTGAACAGTATCTCTTTCGCTTGCATTAAGTATCGACCCCGCATCTTTTGATACATCGACAGTGATAAATTCTGACTTCGATGAGTTTTTAGCTAATGCTTCTATGAAAGCTAAACTTGAAACCCCGTTTCCTGTCCCAACTTCAAGCACTTTGTACACGTTAAAGTTTCTTACAAGTAGATAAAGAAGTATGGCGCTCTGTAATCCTGAGTTCCAATTTAATGGAAACTTTCCACGGCTAATTCTGTCGCCTAAGACTGCTAAAAGATTATTAGTTTCTACATTTAGGCTAGTAATTTCTTTACCGCATTTCGCCATTACGAAGGGGTTAAATTCAATTTGAGAAGAACTCTTCATTAATTTTTGATAGACGGCAGGTTTATCTAATCTTGAAAATTTAAAAATTCCAACTAAAGCATGGCCTAGGTAACGTATGACTCCAAACCGTCGAATCCACTCTCGTATGACACGTAATCGGTTCCTAATCATTTTCACTTCCATCATAGATGTTAGTTACCCCTGGCACTGTGATTAGTGTTCCTGTGCAATTCCAAACAATTGTATTAGTAGAGACTAATGTCTCTAAATTAAGATTCTTTTGAGGTACTAGGATTAACACTAAATCAAAGCCTTCCAAAGCCTCAGATCGTTTTAGGTTCTCTATGCTTAAGATTCTCTCGTCATAAAAATCTACTTCATACTCAGCATCTAGTTCTCTAAATACCCGCTCTGCAGGTGACTCTCTCAGATCCGAAATTCCTTCCTTATACGATAAGCCTATGAGAAGAATTCTCTTGGGTTGAATAGTTAACGACCGCACTCTTTGCACCACGAACTTGAATGCTTCTCTATTGCTCGAAATGGCACTCTTGAGTAGTTGATGCTTGGCATTACTTTTGCTGAAAAAATCAGATAGGTAAACCGGGTCAACAGGTATGCAATGTCCTCCTGCCCCTAATCCCGGAGTAAAGCGCATAAAGCCATACGGCTTTGTATTTGCTGCTTCGATCACTTCTAAGGCGTTGATGCCTAAATTTGCCATTGATTGAGCAAATTCATTGATAAATGCGATGTTGACCAAACGGAAACTATTTTCAAGTAGTTTTGCTGCCTCTGCTATCTCAGGGCTAGAGACAACTTGAAGAGAGCTTGAAATTTGCGAATAAACTTCCACAGCTCGAGAAGTTGATTTTTCATTTAGACCTCCGATGAGCCGAGGAGTATTCCTTTGATTCCACTGTAGGTTGCCTGGATCAACTCTTTCAGGTGCAGTTGCTAAAAGTACTTCGTTTCCAAATTTGGAAAGACTCAAAACTATCGGGGCAATCAAATTTCGAAGGGTTCCAGGAAATGAAGTTGATTCTGATATAAGTATGGTCTCTCTGCTTAAATGAGGGGAAACATCTTTTACCGCCTGAATCAGTATTGAGAGATCTGGAGAACCTTTATCATCCAATGGTGTTGGCACGCAGATGATAGCAACCTGACATGATGATATTACTTCTACTTTATTCTCGACAATATATCTATTTGTTTCAAGCATTGAAGATAATTGTGCATTTGAAATGTCTTCTACATGACTAATACCACTTGAAAGTTGAGTAGCAAGCCTTGGATTACTTTCAATTCCTGCTACAAAAGTGCCTGCTTCCACAAAAGCTTTAGCTAAAGGGAGTCCAACATAACCTTGCCCAATTATTGCAATTCGCAGAGGTATTGAAGAGTTTTGACCAGCCATAGTTGGCTCAGGATATCAGCAAGAATTCAATTGATTACGCTAAGATTTTGCTATGCCTCAGGTCTCCGATTTAAATAACAATCCAATACTTGTGACGGGTGGGGCTGGCTTCATTGGATCACACCTAGTTGATGCTCTGATATCGCAGGGTGAATCTGTTTTAGTCCTGGACGATTTATCTACCGGATCAAGTAAGAACCTAGAACATCTTCTTGGCTCTCCCAATATAAAGATGATAACTGGATCAGTTCTTGACGAAAATCTTGTGGGCGAACTTGTAAGCAAATCATCAAAAGTCTTCCATCTAGGCGCAGCAGTTGGGGTTGCCAATATTATGAGTAATCCCATTGAAAGCTTTAAGGTCAATATAAATGGGACCGAGAATCTACTGCGTGCTTGTTTAAAGTATGGCAAGAGAATTGTTATTACTAGCTCTTCGGAGATTTATGGCAAGAATTCACACGGTGCCTTAAATGAAAACTCAGATCGCATCTTGGGTTCACCGGAGAAATTTAGATGGCTCTACAGTGAAGCTAAGGCAATTGATGAAACCTTTGCTATGTTACTTCAGCGAGAGGGACTTGATGTAAGAGTATTGCGCTTATTTAACACTGTCGGACCGCGTCAGAGTCATAAGTACGGGATGGTGCTTCCAAATTTCGTAAAAGCAGCGATTGAAAATGAGGCTTTAATCATCCATGGTGATGGCTCTCAAACGCGTTGCTTTATCCATGTAAGTGATGTGATTCTGGCGCTGCTACAAGCAATCAGTATTGAAGAAATCTCTGGCGAGATTTTTAATATTGGAAATCCTGAGGAAATCTCAATCCTTGACTTAGCAAAGCAGGTCATATCTATCATGAGCTCTTCCTCTGAGTTTAAATTTGAAAGTCATGATTCGGTTTATCCCGAAGGATTTGAAGATATGACTAGACGGGTACCAAATGTTTCAAAGGCAAAAAGTCTTCTGAACTGGCAACCTAGCAAGAGTTTGCCTGCAATAATCAGAGACATAGCTGACTTCTACGCAAAGTAAAACGCAAATGAGAATTATGCAAGTGGCTATTCAAGCCCAAGGGGGAGGGGCGGAAAAGGTAGCCCTCACGCTTCATCAACAATTTAGCAAAAATCATCAGTCTCGGATTGTCTATATGTATCCTGATCTCCCACTTGAGGGTTCAAATCAAGAAAATTTGAACATTCCGCGCCTTAAAATTATCGGAATTCCCTTGGGAATATTCCGCCTGCTGCGAATATCACGAAATTTTAAGCCTGATATCACTTTAATACATTGCGAACCTGCAATGCTTCTTACCTGCCTAACACCATCTCTGGGTGAATTATTTGTAGTTGAGCACCAACCCTTTCACTGGAAAGGTATCAAAGGGCTAGTAATTCACTTTAGTTTGAAAATTCTAAGACTAAGAGGTTGTCACACTGTAAACCTTAGAGAGTCGAGAGCGTTAGCCAGTAAATCCTTCTATATTCCAAATCCTGTTGAGATGGTTTCAGCTAGTCCCATATCTGGTCGGCAGGAATTACCTTTAAGCATGATTTGGATTGGAAGATTGAGTTTTGATAAAGGCTTTGATCGACTTCCAAAAGTGACATCCAAAGCAAAGGTGGAAGTGATTCACATCTATGGCTCAGGAGATATGAAGGATGAAGTGGGATTCGAAAATACTAGGTGCATCTACCACGGCTTTGACCCCCAAGTTTGGGCTAACTTGCCTACTAATCCTTTGCTGCTTGTCACCTCTAGGTGGGAGGGAGATGGACTGGTAATTTTGGAGGCCCTGGTTCGATGTATTCCTATTCTCGTAATTGAATTTGCAGACATCCAAGAGCTCCCCATCCCAAAGTCAAGTATTTGCAGAGATGAATTGGAAATGGCGAAGAAAATTAGTGACATCCAAAGCGGCGCTCTCGATATTGCTAGCTTAGTAAATCTTGAGGCAAGGTTAATGATTGAAAAATTAAGGAGTCCTAAAGAGATTGCGCAGAAATATCTAGATACTTTCACTAAAGTCTTGGAGTAGTGCCATGAATATATTTTTGATTTCAAGCAAAGATCGTATTGCTAGTCCTGCAATCAAATCATTTGCACAGAAACGAAAGTTTGACCTTCAGATTAGCGAGGGCATTTTTTTGCAGCCCGATGGTGATTATGCATCCCTTGTTGATTTCAAAAAGTGCCGATTGAGACTTGGTAGGGAAATCACTGTTCCTGAGATTGGTATCGCACTGGCTCACTGCGCTGTATACAAGAAACTCGTTAAAGAGGGCTTAAGTTGGGCGATGGTCTTGGAAGATGATGCCTTGCTTGTTAATCAGGAACTACTTATAAATCAGATTAACCAAATCGAAAGGTTGTCAACAAGCCAACCCACCATCTTCTTGTTATTTCATCACGATAGTTCAAAAATCCTTAGTGATCAAGATGACTATTTCACAAAGTCTAATTCGGTGCCCTCTTATGCCCTAGCTTATATTCTTAATGCTTCCGCCGCTAAATTACTTATCAAAGCTCAAGAGCCAATTACATCTGTTGCAGATTGGCCACTGACTCCAACTGAAGTGAAATACTGGCTGTCAAATGAAAGTGCATTTACTCATGGCTCCGAGATTGGTAGCCACAATTCATATCTAGCTGGAACATCTAGAGCACCAAAAAATTCAATACAAAAGTGGATGTGGATTATTGGAGTTGACTTAGTGCGCTTTCGCACAATCTCTATCTCTAACTTACGCAGGCACTTTTATTTCGTGATTCAGCCACGTCTTTCTCGTCTTAAATCATCTGGCAATATCAAGGATTAAATCTTGCCACTTTGAATAGACTTTCTCAGGAATAAAGTCTTTCACTGATTCACGACAATCTTTACTCATAGACTTCCCGCTCTTTAAATCAAGATAAGATCTTTCCAGGAGTGAAACTAATGAGCTCCCATCTTCAACATATTCGTCAAGCCAACCATTTTCTCCATCAACAATTAAGTGTCTGACCCCATCACAGTTAGAAAAGCCTAGGCCCGGCACGCCCAAGTAAAGAGATTCAAGTAATACATTTGGAAATCCCTCCCAAAGCGAAGGGATACAAAGAACATCAGCTTTAAGAATTTCAATTGGTAGCTCTTTTGATGGTCCAAATAGATAAATTCTTTCCTCTGCTCTTAAGTTTCGGATTAATGATTCCATCTCGGCAGCATTTGATCCACTGCCAAATACTCTGAGGGATACATCGGTTTTATCTAATGAAAATTGGGCAAAAGAACGAATTAGTAGCTCTAACCGCTTTTGAAAGGAAAATCTTCCAGCAAAGAGATAAACCAAGGGCTGCGATGAGTGCCTATCTCGGGGAGTTCTAGATTGAATCTCTCTTGGAATTGAATTAGGTATAACACGGAATTTTCCTCTTAGGTATCTTGGATAATCACTTATATATTCTGAGAATTGGGTTGTGATTCTTGAGGCAAATAGCATCGATAGGAAGATCAGACCCCTATATTTTGAGGCCGTTGTGACTCGATAGATCTGAGGCGAGTTTCTTTCAGCTAGAACAATTGGAATTCTTAAGAGAAGCGAGGGTATGCACAGAAAGAAGTAAGACCCCGTCATAAAGGAAACTACGACATTAGGACGAATTCTTCTCAATAATTGGAAAATCTCTATTTGTCTTAAAATCTTTCGTTTGATACTTGCCCTAACCTCAGGACTTGCTCCAATAATTTGGTGATGGCTGATTCGTTTATCAAAATCAAAGAAGAGCGGCTCCTGGTTATTTGACAAATAGACTAACTGAACATCAAAACCAAAATCGCATAGCGCTTTGGCAATTTCACCTAATTGTCGCTCAAGACCTCCCAATACCCCGCTTAGCGCTCTAGTAGCTATCACAACTTTCATCGAGGACCTCTTATCGAATTTTTAAAATCGTGACTTAGTCGCCGAGGAATATTGAATATCACAGACTTAACGATTCTCTTTGGTCGCAGAAAAACAGACTGGGAGAGAAATAGTAGTGCTTTTATGAAATTCCGATCAAAGTAGCTAGCTCTAGCTTTGAACCACAATCTTGCTGATTTTTGCTCACGTTTTGTTAGGTGACTACCTCCGTAGCGCTGCAGTAACTTCAACTCTCCCTGCAGATTCGCATTTCCGCTCTGATGCGCTGCATATCCTGCTTGTCTTATTACCCCTATTGCAGAAGAAGTTGATATCGTAAAGCCTACTTTTAGACCACGAATAATTAGATCGACATCCTCGTTACGTGTTAATTGGGTATCGAAGCCTGCTAACTCGAGAAAATTACTCCTTGAGAACGCCATGGTCGCAGAGGGGAAGTGTGGCTCTACAGTCTTTAGACTCTCACCAAGAAGAATAAATCTAACGAAACTCTTTTGTGTGATTTTCCTATCCAGCTCTTCATTTAGGATGTAATCAACAGATCTAGCTCCATATCTCTTGGTGCTAGAGACAAAGCTAAACGTCTTAGTATTATTCTCTAGATGTTCGAAGTGATTTTCAAATCTAGCCTTCAAAGAAACATCATCGCTGTCATTGAATACAATCTTTTCTCGAGATGACATTTCCACTCCTAAATTTCTTGTGAATGCAGCTCCAGAATTAACCTCATTTCTATGGCAGATAAGATTAAGTTTTGATTGATATTTCTTTACCAATTCAAAAGTATTATCTGTTGATGCATCATCAATTACTATGACCTCCAAATCAATATCCTTACTAATATGCATGAGCGACTCAAGGGTCTTTTCAATAGTGCCCACTGAGTTATATGTTGGTATAACTACTGAAAACTTCATGTTCTACTTTGAAGATAAAATCCACTGAGAGTATTTTTCCGTGGGAATACTTTTGGCCCAATTACAGACTTGAACTATCCCAGTAGCGAAATCTACTTTTGGAACAGGCAAACCGAGAGATTCAATTAACTTTGTATCGGCTCTAGTCTCCATGGCTTCACTCTCATCCCTATTAAGGCTGTTGATGGTTGATGGCCGACCAAAATACTCCTCCACAAACACCTGCATTTGGTTTAAAGAGAAGGGTTGTCCCCCTCCAACATTTAGCACTCGAGGAACTTGAGTAAGCGAAACCATTGAGACTACAAGATCAACAACATCAGAGATATACGTATAGTCTCGAAGCTGTTCTCCACTTCCGAGCCTGTCAAATCTCCAGAGTCCAAGAGCACTTCCTATCATTCTAAAATAGGCCATATCAGGTCTGCCCCAAGGCCCATAAACAGAGAAGAAGCGAAGGCCAACGCTCTCAAGGCCCTCCTCCAAGGAAATACGATCTTCATTAAATCTCTTGGTTAGCGCATATAAGTTCTTAACGGCTCCGCCGCGATTACCTTCCACAAAGGTAACTTTATCCGTAGGGCCATAAATACTACTAGAGCTTGCATAAATCACTCGATTAACATTTATCGCCTTACTCGCTGCAATAACATTCTCAAAAGCTATGACATTATTTTGTACATATGAGTTTGGGTTAATTCTTGAATATCTAACTCCAGGCTGGGCAGCAAGATGAATCACAACTTCAGGTGCAAAATCCTCAAATGCCTTTAAGGTTTGATTGTAATCAGACAAATCAACAGATTTGAGGATTTCACTTAGCAAAAACTTATCAATTCGCTCTTTTTTTAGATTGGGACTGTAATAATCATTGTAATTATCCAGACCTAAACATTGATAGCCCAATTTAATTAAATCAGCTAGGACATGTGATCCTATGAAACCCGCAGAACCAGTGACTAGTATTCGCTTAGATTTCAAATCAAGGTCTACCGTCTACTAATGGATTTAGTTGAGCCATAATCTGCTCTGATAAAGTCTTATTTTCGGGGCTAGTAGCTGGCAGTTTGGATCTGAACAAATGTAAGGTGTAATTTGTTGGAAATTTAGTGACGCCATACTCGACTAATTCGGCAGCTTGGGTGTCAAGATTAGCTTGATCAAGTAGGTCAATTACATAGATAATCCTGTATGCATCGACTGGAAATACTTTAGCAGCAGCTACGATTAATTCAAGCCTTTCAGATTTCAATGAAGCGTAGAACCTACTATCTGCCAAATAGGAAGGTAGCGCAACCAAAAGACCTACGACAGCGCCAGTGAACCAGAGCACAGGTTTAACGTCACTCACACTATTGCTCTTACTTGAAAGAGACTTCGCCTTGAGAGAATTTTTATCTGAGGGGTCTTTAGCTATTACGGCTCCTCCGAAAATCAAGCCTGTTAAAAACCACCCCCAAATCCCAACACCTAAGTGATTAATGCTTATCATCGCTTGGATCTCGTAGCTGACCCATGCCAAAAAAAGCCCCATGTAGGAATCAAATCTGTATTGACTTGCTTTCAAGTGTTTTAAAGCAACGAAAAGGACAATTAACTTTATTGCGAATAAGAGTAATAGCGCAATAAATCCAAAGGAGAGAGCGAAATCAAGGTACACATTGTGCGCAGAGTTAGTCCAAACAGATTCGCCTATTACTTCTAATGACTTTTGATCTCTATAAATGCGAAACAAATCCCCAAAACCATCAATTCCAACTCCGAAAAAGAGATTGCCTTCAAGTGCAGATATTGCAGTTCTCCAGTATTCAATTCGAATTGCAAGTGTAGATTTTTCTAAGATGCTGCCAAGAGGGCCCATTCCCATCATTCCTAAAAAACCAAGGGTGCTCCCGAAAAGCCCAACAAATACCGTCGAAATAGTAAGAAGTTTGTTTCCAATTTTTCGTTGAATCTGAAACGTTAAGGCCATAAATCCAGCTGCCAGAATCATAATGGTCCCTTGCCAAGAATCTGTGGCTAAGGTAAGAAAAAAACCCATGCCTAGAAAAGTTCCGATAGAGATTCGATACAGAATAGATTTCTTCCAGAAAAGTAGAACAATCCCCGCACTCACGCTCATACCCAGAAAGGCAGAGGAAAAATTGGGATTTCCAAGCGTTCCGTAGATTGGTTTATATTGAGTTGTCCAATCAATGGGGTCAAGTCCAAGCACCTGAATCAAGCAATAAGTTCCTACAAGGGTCCCAGTGAGTAGCAATGTCTTAAATACTCGAGTAAAAGTCTTCTCGGCTTCGACAAAAGTTGCCGCTAGCAGAATCATTAAAAGGGAAAAATAGGCAAGCAAGCCTGTATTTCTGCCATATATTCCATAAATTGACTGCCCTAGGGTTAGCTCGCTTGAAAGAGCTATAAAGAGAAACACAGCTAACAAACCCCCAAGTGCTAAAAAGGTCCGATGCAGAGTTGAAAAATTCTTGAATCCAGAGACCTCAGTTAGCAGATATGAGAATGACCAGAAACCAGCTATTGAGAGAATGAATAGTTTTACAACATTAATTACATCAAAGCTAGTAAATGGCGTAATGGCAAGGGTTGTCAGGCAAGAAAAGTAGCCAATCCAGACTATGGCCTTGTGTTTTGAGCTCGCCGAGCTCAAATCTTTGGTTCTTCGATTTGCGTTCATAATCCTATGCTAATTGATTTACTTGAAAAAGACTTAGGGCCCGCCTCATCGGCGGGCCCTAAGCTTAAAGATTAACGTTTAGAGAGATTAACTCTCGTTGCGTTAAGCCTTCACTTTCTTTGCAATCTTGGCAACTGTGTTAGCCAAGGTTGTGATCTGAGCCTTCAAAGCAGCCATCAATGTGGCAACCTGAGTAGCAAGCTCTTCAACAGCAGCAGTTGCTGCATCTGCAGCATCGCGTGCTTCTTCAGCGGCGACTGTTGCTGCATCTGCTGCTTCAGCAGCAAGGTTTGCAGCATCAGTTGCTGCGTTAGCAGCATCGATTGCCTCAGCAGCAGCATCAGTTGCAGCTTCAGCAGCAGCTGTTGCAGCCGAGGTGCCGGCAGTGAAGGTGAATGTTCCTGTAACTTCGCTTGAACCGGCTGTAATCGCATCAACTAGCTCAGTTGTTCCAACATAGCCGGCAATATCTTCAAGCTGGCTACCGGAAGCAGAAGCAGTGACCTTAACAGAAGCAGTTCCTGCTTCGGTTGAGGTTGCTTCAATTACATACTGGCCTGCTGAATCAGTGGTGTACGAAGTTGTCTTCGCACCTCCAGCAAGACGGCCTACGCCAGTGTGAACTACGGTGATTGTTACGCCAGAAACTGCATTGCCAAAACGATCTGTGGCAGTAGCAGTAATCGAAGGTAACTGCTCAGCGTTAGCAGTACCTGAAGCATTTGCACTAAGAGCTAGATATCTAGCATCAGTAGATGCGTTTCCGTAGATCAACTTAGTAGTTGTAGAAACAGTGCCGTTGGTAAGTGTGATTGTGTGTGTTCCCGTCTTTGTTGCCTTCACGATAAAGGAAACTAGTCCACCAGTGCTGGTGTACAGAGTACGAGAAGTTGCTGGGATTCCAGTAGCTGAATTTAGAATCCAAGCTCCATCAGAAGCAGTAACAACAACAGGTACACCAGAAACTAGAGCTCCTGCTGCATCCTTCGCTGTGTACTGGAAGGCTACTTGATCCTTGTTATCTCCAGCCAAGAGGTTTGAACGAGTCAAGTTGCTTGTGGTATCGATTAGATACTTGGTGCCTGACGATGCTGTGTCATAAATGACAGCACCTGCATCAACTGGGTCTGGATATGTCGCCGGGCCTGAAGTTGCCTCATTGTCATTTCTAAAGCCGGTCAACGTTGCAACCACAGGCATTGTTGCTACCCATGTCACTGTTCGTGAACCTGCAAGTGCAGCATCTCGAGCAGTTGCTGTAATCGTTGTCGTTCCTAGAGTTGTAGAGGCTTCAACGCCTGCTGCATCTGTCCAGGTATAGCTAGCTACACCATTTGCATCAGTGGTGGTTGATGGAATTACCACTGGGGCAGTTGAAGATTGACCTGCTCCAGCGATTCCAAGATCAACAGTGGCACCAACAACTGGTACACCGAAGGTATCGGTATATGTGAAGCTGATGGTATTTGTTGACTTAGTTGCAGCCTTCATAGGTGATCCACCGCTAACGGAGACAACCGCTGCTTTGTTCTTCTGCCAGAGAATTACTTGGCCAGCTGCTGTTCCTGTAAATCCAGAAACGTCGACTGTTACCTGAGCGCCATCAATTGGAGAATTGTTGGTCAGGGTAAGAGAAGCATAACCGCTTGAATCTGTAGTTACGGATGTTGCTGCAACTGTTGTTGATGTTGTTCTTGGAGTTACTTCACCAGCAGCAGCCGATGAGTTCCATGTCACTGTGAAGAGCAGCGGATAATTAGCAACCGCAGCTGTAGAAGATGACATTGCGCGAACCTTCATTACAACAGACTTGGTAGCAACAGGAACCGTCCAACGATTACCGTTATCCATAAGTAGGGTATTTGCCGAATCGCTGTGATTTTTAACGCCAGTGCCGGTTACAGAAACAGAAGAAGCAGCTGTGGTTGCTGAGGCTTCTGTTACCACGGTAAACGCCGATGTTTTTTCAGTTGCACCGTAACGAATACGGAAGGAAGTTGTATTTCCCGAAGTCGCATTATTAGTTACAGCGGCAGCCCAAGTTGTAGAAGCATTGGAAATAATTCCATAGTTTCCATCATGGACAGCGCTTTGCTGACGGTCAAGAATGCCAGCGTCGGTGGTATCAGCGGAGCTGGTGCGGTAGTCAATTCCCGCTGTTCCAGTGTCCCCGATAATCAAGCCGGTCGAAGTTTCAACTGCTCCGTCTTGGTCTATGACCGCAGCAGCCAGCGTTGGGCTATCTGCTCTCATGTTCGTCCCTGACGCATATGTGAATACCCGTCCCCCTGTTGTTCCATTAGTTAGAGAAACAACAGTTCGGTTGGTATCGGTGTGGCCATAAGCCTCACCTGCCAAGATTCTGCCAGTTGTAGTGATAGTTATCGTCGCTCCACTGTCAGCAGCTGAAGTAACATACTTAACTGTCAAGTCTTGAGTCTTTGTAATGAAATCCGTTGAGTCGTTAAGTGAGAGGCGTACGGTGTATGCGCCCTGATCCCAAGCCGTGTTTCCAAAGCCGTGGATACCAAGGAGATAACAGTTGTTCGTTATGCCTTTTCTAGCAGCAGTTCCAGAATCTGAAACTCCAGGTTGCAAATATCCAATACGGCCATCTAGAGAAGCATTTGCGCGATTAGAGCTATTGGCAGTTATGGTTACTTGGCTTGTTTGGGCAGCTGATGCAACTGTTTTGAACACAGCGTTCGTTCCCGCTGCTTCAGCAGCAAGATCTGCATAAACAACTCCTGCTCCAGTGTGAGCCGCATACTTTAGCTCAACAAAGCCAAGGTCTGTGCTGTTTGCCGAAAGAGTCTTGCCAGCCGTGACAGTTGTGGGAACTCCCACAACGCTGGCGGTAATGGTCTCGCCTGAAGCAAGAGGGCGCTGTCCGTCAGCATCAGATACGCAGATGCGGAATGGCGCAAGTGCCCTTGAAACTGTGGTTGAGTCTCCCGTGGCTGATCCCGCAACGCTGGAATCTACAACAATCGTTTGTGATGTTGTATTGACGCTAAATGTAACGTCGCCACCAGCGGTTGCAGGTGCAACAGCGGTAAATAGACCCAATCCCAACGAAGCAACAGCTACAAGCGCTATACGCTTGAATGTTGTCTTTGTAGACATTGATTTCCTTTCAATAGTCGATCTTGAGAATTTCTCAAGGTCGGCTTGGTAAAGAGATAAAC
>Ga0169931_10007824_pt1 | contig 15754 bp, 15 predicted proteins | sample Kivu_15m_20L_FD_129675 | JGI IMG/M metagenome (GOLD analysis project Ga0169931, IMG submission 129675) | Freshwater microbial communities from Lake Kivu, Western Province, Rwanda to study Microbial Dark Matter (Phase II) - Kivu_15m_20L... | ecosystem: Environmental > Aquatic > Freshwater > Lake... | reverse complement strand
TTTCATATAAATTATTTGTATTCATATCTATATACTAATAATTTATTATTTATTATTTATAAAAACGAAATTATATAAATATATAAATACTATATCTCCTAAATATGTTTAAAATTAAAGTTATTATTAAAGCTGGTTCTATCTTTCACCATCATTCAAGAAGAAATAATATGAATAATTTACAAGTTGATGAAGATATTGAAGTAGAACTAGATGAAGGCACTGAAATAGTCCTAAATTGTGGAACATTTAGATTAGGAACTTGTTATAATAATATACCTCTTTATATAAATAATCAAACAATAATTCTAAAAAAAGATACAAAATATATAAATACAAATATAAATGAAGATTCTGTAGGATTTACAAAAAGATTAGACGAGGAACAAAAAGTATATTTTAATTCTGGAACCGTAATTGAAATTCCAATAAATACCCCTATGCAGTCTCTTTGTGGTAATCTAAAATTTAGATTAACATCACCTATTACAGGTCATGTTAGTTAAGTCATAATTACCTAAATAGCACATAAAATAACTGAGTATTCGTTAATACTATAATTTCTTAACATCTCATCATTTTCAAGATATATATCATTAAAATATAATGACATATTTTTATTTTTATCATCATCATTTAAATAATCAAAAATTTTCTGTTTGACTTCTTGAATGGTATCCGAACCATCAACAGTTAAATCAATAATTTTACCTGCTTTTTTAATTTCACTATAAATATTTACTTTTATTTTATATGAACCTGACAATCTTAAAATAAGTAATAATTCATCAAGATTTTCAATTTCATTATCTATAAATGATTTTTCATCATCAATGAATTTATTCGTTTTTTTATTAAAAAATGATGTTTTTTTAATATAAGGAATTTTATCTGTAATAGTTTTTTTAAATTCATCTATCTTTAATTTAGGATCAACATCATATGTATTAATATTAGTAGGATTAGCACGAATACACACTTTCATTGTCCTAATTATTAAAATTGGTATATAATATGATATTATATAGTTAAATCAATTTTTTTACAAATAAAAACAACTCTTTTTTAATTTATCTCTATAATAATCATAATTAGATTTACTATTATTATTGTCTGTATCATCGCTTATATTTATATCAAATTGTTGTTGATTTACAGTGGATAAATAAGTATGTATATTAAATATATCATTATATAGACAAATTTTAAACTTTTCAAATCCTATATTTTTTTTGGATGAAACTAAAAATACATTTTGAGGTAAAACATAATCTTCATATAAATATTTAATATTATTTGGTAATTGAAAATCTCTAACTAAATCAATCTTTGTAAAAATTAAAAAAACATAATAAGATTTATTTATAGTTGTTTTATCAAAAAAGTGTATATTATTATAATAAGAAATCCATCTAGCAAGTTGGTCTTTAATATCTTGTGTTGAATCTATAACTATTAATAATATATTTACACCTCTAAAATATATTGGTAAAAGAGCTCTAAAACGCTCCTGTCCTGCAGTATCCCAATAATCTAATGTAAATGTTTTATCTTTATAATTTATATTCTCCTTAAAATATGCTGCACCAATCGTTGAATTAGTTATTTCATTATAAGTATCCTTAATTAGTCTATACATAAAACTAGTTTTACCAACACCACTATCACCTATAATTACTATTTTGTAATTATTATTTTGCATGTATACTAATATAAAACAAATATAATAATTTTTAATTTACTATAAAAATTTATCTTCTTTTAACTTCAATGATAAAGGCTCTATCTTCTTTTAACTTCAGCATTAAAAGCTCTATTTTTTTTTAACTTCAGCAACAAAGGCTTTTCGTTGTTCTTCCAACTCATAAATGCGTCCTTGATTTTCCTGTTGAATTTGTAAAAAATCTTCTACAGTCAAAGGTTCTCTTGTGAAAGGATTAACACTTTTATTTCTAAGCGATGAAAGTATAAAGAATTTATCACAGATTTTTAGTTCACCGTTTGCCAAAGGTAAAAGGCCTACTGTAATAATAAATTCAGATGAAAGGTCATCAATAAATTCATTATTATCAGGTGCATCTGTAATCTTTTGTAGAGTTGCCATATATCTAGCAATGTCTTCATGACAAACAAGTATAGGAGCATATTTATCAATAGAAGTGCATGAATTTGCAACATATAGTTTATATTTAGGATTTTGATTTAGTAGACAAGAAATCCTTTCAACGAGTGAAGTATGTTGAACGGCAAATTCACTGTTATTTATAGCATTTATAAAGGTATATGGTATGAACTTTACCAAATCAGTACTAATTAGCGGGGGACACATTTCTAACAACGTGTAAATTTGTTCTAAAAATCTAAATTGGATTGATTTCAAATCAGCTGAAGGTATTTTATTTACTTCAAAATATAAATCTAGTAAAGCATAAATATAATTTACTAGATTCTCGCTAAATTCTACTCTTACACTGGTTATTGATAGAAAAGAAAGAAATCTTCCAATCATCTCATTTAAGTATAATATATCTCTAAATAATTCGGTTAATGATTTATTTTCTACAAATTTTAGGTATGTAGCAACAGCTAAATCAACATAGTAAGAAATTTCTATTGGTTTTTTAATTGCTTGCTGGTAAAATGTTTGATTAAACATTTCAACAGCTGAAATCAAGTATAGAGCATCCAGTTTGAGATGTAAAACTATGCTTTTAGTTGTGAAAACTATATTTAAGAGACTATATAAATTTGGAGTAAAAATAGTAACATCAGTGTCTCTAATTTTACAAAGTGAAAAAATTATTTTAATGATATTTTCATCCAGAAAGAAATCTGGATTGTTTGTAAAGTTGTGGACTAGATAATCTATGTTAAAATTTATTACAACCAAATAGGTATGTGCTAGACCAGCAAATTTTGTTTTGTATTCCTCAATAAGACCTTCTAACTTTGCTCCTATCATTTCTCTATCAAATGCTGAAAATCGTGGATCTTGCGTGATAAATTTTAAAGTTCCGGAATAATACCTAATTTCATTTTGGTAATGTTCTATAAGGGTTTTAAGAATGTAATTTATAGATATATACAATTCATTAAATATAGGTTTTACATCTATTTCTATTTGTGGACCATCTGTAAATAAGAGGCCATCATTTAGACAAAATTTATTGCCTAATCTAGATTTAAGGTTTAAAAATTTAATTAGCACTGGTAATAAATTGTCAGCACAATATACAAGAGATTGTTCGCTCGCTCTAACAAGTTCCATTCTTTCTGTTTCTGTAAATCCTTCTGGAATAGCAAATAAATTTGGTGTAAAGCCTGTTATACCATTTTTTAGAGCACCTAATTGAACGGTTGTCAAATGAAGAATTTTAGATTCTAAGGGTTCAGAAGAAGGAGAAAAACAATCAAACTGCATGAGAGTATGAATATACTATTTTAATAATTAAAAAATCAATTTTTATTATATAGTGATAAAAACTATATAATAGCTAAAATAATTTGTAAACTATAACATAATCAACATTTTGTTCGTTTCTTTTACCAAAATTATCATGAGTAGAATAAACTTCATATGCTGGTAATGTAAATAATTTAACATCTTTAAATTCTGAAAATAAACCTGATTTAAAACCAGTATTAAAATCTCCACCAAAAACAACTTCACTAATATTATGTGGCAATGTTCTTACAAGATTTTTAACAAGTTCATCCATAAGTTTTACTAATTCTTGATCTCGGTTTGGATCTTTTTTAAATGAAAAATGAACGCTTACATATACTATAGCATTTTTTTTATCATGTTCTGTCAAAACAAAAATACCAACTCTACTATATTCTTCATTTGAAGAACCTTCTGGAGGAAATACTTGCTTTGCTTTATATTTAGTGCTGTTATACATAATACCATTCGGCCAAGATACCATGTCATAATTACATAACAAAATATAAACATTTTTTCCTATTTCTAATCTCATATTTTTATGAAATATATCTCCTCTTAAATTACTTGGTAATTCCTGCAGTAATAAAACATCTATATCTGGATTTTTACTTATAATATCAAATATTTTATGTTTTATTTTATAACATCTTCTTTTATATTGCTCTTCTGATTCATTTTTAATATTCATAAATTTATGTGTATACACAGCAGGTTGAGTATAATAATCTATACTAGATGAATCAGTTGTTTCCACTGTTTCTTCATTTGAATCTGTTTCTTTAATTTCAGATGATTTAGTACTATCTCTATTTTGGAAATTAATACGATGACCTTTTTGTGTTATATTCCAAACTACAATATTTTGATATTTTAGTGCACCATGATCTGACAATGGATTTCCTTTATAATTAGGAGTAAAAGTACTTTTTAAATATGTCATTGATGGAGTTGTTTTAATAATATTTAAATTAAATACTCTTTTAAGAGGTTCTCCGCCTTCCTGTATCATAGTAATTAATTCCTTATACTTGGTTTTATACTTTGAATATTTATTCAAAAAAGTCATTTATATAATATTATATGTTATATAAAAAATCAAAATAAATAATTATTTATAATTTTATTTCATCTTGTTTAACATAACCCCATGCTATAATACTTATTCTACCTAATTGACTTGCATATTTTTCTTTCATAGGTAAAACGCCGTGTTTCCAATTTACATTTATATCTCTTGTAAAACAATAAGTTGAACCATTTGGTAATGGAATACTTATAACTCTTCTTTTTCCAGCTTCATTTAAAGCATCTTCAAAAGCAATATCACGTATAAAACCAAAACTAACACCAACTGTAAAATTTTGTGTTTTTGCTTTATCTGGTTTTACAGCAGCAGCATCGTGATGAAATGGTTTCCAATCATTATTATCTCTATAAAAATTAAATCTAGTTGCTTTTATATCCATATTAAAAAATTTACTAATTTTATCAATAATCATGTGGAATGTTGGAACATTATTTTTAGCACCGCTCTGTGTATATATAGTTTTAGAATTCCAATGTAAATGATCGTCAGCTATTAGATGCGTATCACCGTGCCATAATTTCCATAATTTATTATTTTCAATACCACAATTTTCCATTTCATTAAGTAAATTATCATAAATAGTAAAATTATCTTCACTACAGAAAAGATTAGGTGCTATAATAACATCCTGTGTTTGAATATTAAGCTTACACTTATCAACAGAACAATCATAAAGTATTCTCATATCTGGTGGAGTATAATTAGGTTCAAAAGATTCAGTATTTTTAGGATGTTTATGATAACCATTATTTTTAGTCTTTTTATTATTACTATTAAAATTGTTTAATAAATTATCGTCTACAAAATGTTTAAATTTACAATCATCGCCTTTAGAACATTCACCTTTATAGAAGAAATAGCATAAATTTTCATCATGAATATATTTACAGTTATTTCTAGTACATCCTTTATTTTTTTTATGTGGATGTCTAGACAGCATATAATCTTTACAAACTTTATCCATTATTTATATATAAAAAGTGTTTATTTTCTAAACTATTTTTTTATTTATTGTGTTTTTACAAGATCAGAAACAGTTTTATGATTCCAATATCTATTTCTTCTTTTAATTTCTGAAAAATTAAGGAAATTAACAATATCAATAATACACATATTACCATACTCAATTTCTTTAATTTTTTCATCAGGTGAATTCATATCATAAATGAAATGTTTATCATCACCAGTAATTTCAAATAATAATTGATTAATTTCTTTAACTTTACCACCCCAATATAATTTCTTAACTAGTATTTGAATTAAAGATTCTTTTTTATTACTAATAATTTTTACATTATTTTTAGAAATTTTAAAATATGAAGAACCATATTTAGGAATTGATGGATAATAATTACCAATTCTTTTTTTATTTCTAATAATTTTTATCTGTTGTTTTGATTTTAATTTTGATTCATTTTCACCGTGAAGCACCAAAAGTAGTATTTTACCTTTATCAACCATATTACTAGAAATTAGAAAAGGATTAACACATATTAAATTAATATTATTTTTTTCCATAATTTCAAACCATTCAGCAGCATTTTTAATATTTCTGCTAAATCTAGTAGGTTCATAACATATAATATTTACATTATAATTATTACAAATAATATTAATCAATTCTACTTGTTTTTTATTACTATCATAAGCACTAGCAACTTCAAATATTTCATTTTTTAAGATTAATTCATTATTAACACAATACTTGCGATTTTTATCAGATTGATTATCTAAACTCATACCATCTTTTTGATTTTTTGAGCTAATTCTATTGTAAATAATACTTTCTTGATTAATATTTAAATTACTAGTTTGGTTTATAATAGTATCAATATCCATAATATATATATATATATAATCATATATGTTATAGTTAAATCAATTTTTTACAATTCTAAATATTTTGTTTATATTCTAGATATTTTTGTTTATATTTTAAATATTTTTTTTTATATTTAATATCACCACTATCAAATTTTGGTTCCACAGGGTGTAAAACTATTTCAACAGGTAAATGATCCGATGTTGGAAATACTTCAGCATTGTAATTAAATCCTAGTAAAACTCTATTATCAACGATAACATATAAATTTGGGCTAACTAGAATATAATCACCGAGCATGGTATCATAACCATATCTTCCTTTTCTTATTTCTCTTATTTTTTTATCATAAAATAATTCTTTATTTTCTGGTAAATTTATTGGTGCACAGCAAGTTTTGGGTGGTATAGAATTTGCTTTAACTATTACTTTGTTTAGATTTTCAAAAATAGTTTTAGAAAAAGGACGTAATTTTCTCCAATAATTTTTTTTTCCGTGATCGTTAGTATCACCAGCCATAATTACTTTAAAATCTTTTCCATTTATAATATCAGATATATCTTCTTCTATATCATTTGATTTGTTTCCTCTGTTTCCTCTATCTAAATTGGCTGAAAGTTTTTCTTCAAGAACTTTATTTGTTATACCATGTCCATTATGTAAATTTATAAAAATATAATAATTATTATCTTGTTTATTTTCTAAAAATAATATTTGATAGGGGCGACCATTTCCAGGAACTAAATTACCAACTTTTGCTGCTAAAAGAGTATATTTTTGTTTATCATAAAAAGTTGCCATATCTTCTAAATCTCCTAAATGATGAACGAAACCACCCATTCTTTGTAATTCTCTGCTTTTAGAAAAAATAATATTCCAATTGGATGCTTCTTGAAGAGCAACAAAATCATAAGGTAAAGATGATACCGAACTATCTATAGTTTCAACTACATTCATTAGACATTGAGTTACAGAAACACCTTTATCATCAGTGATAAATTTACTTCTACATTTTTCTGGTAAAGGTATTGAAGTTTTATCTAAATCTAAACCAGTCATGGCACCAAAAGAAATATTCCATGTTAATACTCTAATAGACATCTTTAGAAATTAATATATATATATATATGTTAATAAAAATAATAATAATTTTATTTTTATTATTCTAAAATATTTTATTTAACAATCACAGCAGGATTTTTTAACATGTTTGCGTTTGCATGGAGTTAAAACAACATTTCCTGAAGCCCATCTTTCGTTATTTCCATCAACATAAGATGAGAACTTGTAATTTACTGATGTAACTTTATTATTAGAGCTGGTAAAGTTAACAAATTGAGTTACACCTTGGCCAACACCAAACCATTCATTATTTTCATGATTTACGATTAATGCAGCTGTTTGATTGGTTCCGACAGTCACGCTTACTAAGTAAGAGTCTTTGTTGCATGTCTTTAAAACATTTAAAACAACACAGACACATTCACAAGTAACATTTCCATACTTGTCAACTTGTGTAACTTTACCTTTACCTGCATAACTTCCTGTTAATTTTAAAGTAGGAACACTTGAAGAGCAAGAGCTTGAGCTTGAATCACTTGAAGAATGGCAATTTCCACAATTTTTACCCATATATATAATTTATATTTATATATAAATTTTTTTGTGGTGGTATTTTAATAAAATAAATCTATATATACTTGCTTGATTTTTTCTAATATATTTATAAACTTATTATATATTTATAAATTTTTTATATATTTATAAAATTTCTAGGATTAAAATTATATTCACGATCATAATAGAATCTTAAATTATGATAAACGCAATTTTCTAGTTTATAATATAAATCTATATTATTAATATTATTATAACATTCTTCTTCTATCTTTTTAGGTGGTAATAAGTTATATTTAAAGAATAATTTTAATTCTTGACAACAAGCACAATAATTAATTTTTAATAGTTGACAATATAATGTTCTAAAAATATTACATTTTGTAAAAGTTATTAAAAATGAACCTCCTAATAATTCATATAGATTTTCAGTAAATTTAACCCAACAATCATCTTTATTATCGGTACATACTGATAAAGTAGATGACATAAAATTTTCCTTAGTTAATTTAATTAAACAATACTTATTTAATTTATTAAAAATATCAGTCTTAAATTTTTTATTATTTCTATGACTACATTTTTTTTTACATTTATTGTCTCCTCCACATATTGATGGTTCATAACAAATTGGTTTAATACACGGCTTACAATCAGATTTATTATTTTTATAATATTTTTTTTTATATTTTAAACTATCAGCACTACTCTGTGATGAAGTTATAATAAATTTACTTTTTTCTGATGATGAAGAACTTGTTTTTAAGTGTTTGTCTGAATTTAAAGTTAATGAAGGTGTATTGCAGTAAGATGATGATGAAGGTATATTACAAGAAGATGATGTTGTATTACAAGAAGACGATGATGAAGAACTACAGGAAGATGCACTATATGAAGAAGGACATGATGATGAATTACAAAATGATGAACTAAAACTACTACTTAAAGAACTGCATGGAGAACAACTACCAAATTGAGAGCTTTTTAGACAAGGCATTGATATACTAGAAATACTGTTTGAAGAAATATTATCAGATGAATAAATAGAAGAGCTATAAAGAGACGAACTATAGTATGGATTACTTTCAGATGAAGAAGAAGATCTTTTATCTTTATAAGTAGTGCATACTGTAGTTAGAGAAGAAGTGTTTGATGATTTTGGAATTTTTTCCTTTTTATGTTTAATTTTGACGCTGGCCTTGTCAAAAATAAATCCAATTGTATCAACACAATGACCTACCATTTATATCTACCATATAAAAATATTATAATGTGGATAATAAAATATATATTAAATAATAAATCACTTATATAAAAATTGATTTATATAATTAAAATAATAAAATATACAATGGAAGAAATAATCTCTGAAATAAAAAATATATATGATGAAAATAAAAATTTAAAATTAAAAGTTGATACTTATGAAACAGAATTAAATAAATTACATAATATCACTGAAGAATTTAAAAATAAAAATACTGAACTAGAAATTAAAGTAAAAGAATTAGAAGAAAAAAATAACTCTAAATCCTCAAAATTAATATGGGAAAATACTCAAAATATAATTAAGGAAAAAGATAATGAAATTGATAAATTAAAAAAAGATATTTTGTATTATGAAAGACAAGTTCTTATTAAATCTAAACAAGAAAATAAAGAAGCAAGTAAACAAGAAAATAAAGAAGCAAGTAAACAAGAAAATAAAGAAGCAAGTAAACAAGAAAATAATGAAGAAAATAAACAAGAAAATAAAGAAGCAAGTAAACAAGAAAATAAAGAAGCAAGTAAACAAGAAAATAAAGAAGCAAGTAAACAAGAAAATAAAGAAGCAAGTAAACAAGAAAATAAAGAAGCAAGTAAACAAGAAAATATAACAATTGAGAAAAAATCTAAAAAGTCAAAAAAAACTAAAAATATCATAGTAGCTCAAAATGATATTGATGATTTAGAAAAAGATTTATTATTCCTAAACTAATTTATTCATTTGATTCAATTGTTTTAGATACCTCAGTAAAAGAAGCTTTACTTTCAGAGGAAGATTCTATAATAACTTCTGAATTTAATTCAGTTATAGAAGGATATACTTCTTTAATAATAGGAAATAAAGAAAAAATAAAATTAATTACTTTACCTAAAAAGTTAATAATGAATGATTTTATAAATTTACTAGAGTCATTAAACATTAATATTACAAGTGTTAATGATACAATATTACCAAGTATATTTGTATATAAAACAAATAATGATAATACATTTCTAGCCAATTTTCTAGCATTTAATTTAATAGCGGCATTATTAAAAATTAGTAGTGATAATACGATTGCATCAGTTAAGATTAAAGTAAAAAATAAATTTACAATATTTGATAAAAATACTAAACATAATAGTATAAAACATAGTAATAACATATTAGGATTTTTTTTAAAAACTTTTATTAATGGTAATAAAAATTTTAAATTTCTATATTTTTCCTTAATTAGTAGAGTTATTTCTTCAAGTTTGTTATTAATTTTATTTTCATAAGTAGATAAAAATTGTATTGTTGACTTGTAAAAGTTTAATTTATCCATATATTAATATATAAATAGATATAAATTATTATTTATATATTTACAATAATTATATGCCTGAAGGACCAGAAATATTATATACTAGTTTATATTTAAAAAAATTTCTTAAAAATTGTAAAATTGAAGATATACTTTCTTATACAGATAAACCAGCTGTTATTCCTAAAGATGATTATATTGGAGTTGTTGAAGATGTTGGTGCTAAAGGAAAATCTTTTTGGATTAAAGTTTCAGGTAAAGAAAAATCATATTATATTGATATTCATTATGGTATAACTGGTTGGTTATATCCAGAAAAACCAGAAAAAAATATTAAATTTACACTCGTTATTAAAAATTTAAAAAATAATACTCATAAATATTTATATATGGATGATAGAAGACGATTTTCAACTATTAAAGTTCATACTGAGGAACAGCATAATAAAATTATATCAAAATTAGGAATTGATATTTTTTCTAATGAATTTACTTTAGAAAATTTTAAAAAAATAATTCAAGATAAATCTACTATACTCGCATCTATTTTAATGAAACAAGAAATATTTTGTGGTATTGGTAATTATATTAAAAATGAAGCTATGCATTTAACTAATCTTGGTATAAAAATAAAAACAAATCAATTATCAGTAACACAAATTAATAAATTATATGAAAATATTCTATTTGTTGCTTATTCAAATATGCTTGAATTATTAAATTATAATAATCTTAACAAATTATTGGATAATAATATAAAAAAATTAATACCCACTAAACTAGAAATACCATACAATTATAAAATTTATAATAGAGAATTTACAACTGATGGAAAAAAAGTATTTAAAATTAAAGTTGCTGGTAGAGACAGTTTTTGTATTAAAGAAAATTGCTAATTATTTTTGTTAGATAAATATAAACTATTGTAAATTCTTCTAAATAAACTTACTCTACCAGATCCTTTGTTAAATACTATAAATATAATTACGGCTAATAATAATATATTTATCACTATGTATTTTAATTTATCATATAAACTATCCTCATATTTTTTACATTTATCATGATGATGATGTGATTTTGTCTCGTTTGAACTTGATGATGTATTATCAGGTTTATTACCAGGTTTATTATCAGGTTTATTACCATGCTTAAATGATGAAAAAATAGTTGATGATTTTTTTTTGGCTGTTGTATTATCAGAAAAAAATGATGAAGATGATGATAATGATGATGAACTAATTCTACAACAATTTCTATATGATGACGACGATGATGATGAACCAAATATATTTACAGATGATGAAGAATTAGATGAAGATGATGATTTTGATGATGAACCAAAAATACTTAGTGAAGATGATGATGAAGAGGAGGATGATGAAGAGGAGGATGAAGATGATGAAGATTTTGTTGATGAAGATTTTGTTGATGATGTATTACAAAAATGAGATGATGATGGTTTACAATTTGAAGATGATGTCGGCTTATAATGAGAAGATGATGATGGTTTACAGTGAGATGATGATGTTTTGCAGTAAGAAGATGATGATGGTTTACAGTGTGATGATGATGATGGTTTACAGTGTGATGATGATGATGGTTTACAGTGTGATGATGAAGAACATGGTGAAGGAGGACAAGGAGTAGGAGGGCAAGGAGTAGGAGGGCAAGGAGTAGGAGGACATGGAGTAGGAGGACATGGAGTAGGAGGTTTACAATGAGAAGAAGATGATGATGATTTAGAACTAGATTTACTACTTATATGACAATTTATACTTGATGAAATACCCCAGAAATTTGATGATGATTTATGATATTTTTTCTTCTTCTTTTTATTTAATTCAAAATCTACAAAGGCCTCAATTAAATCAGTAGAACAAATTTTTTTACATTTCTTACTTTTCTTACTCTTTTTCTTACTTTTCTTACTCTTTTTCTTACTTTTCTTACTCTTTTTTGATGGTTTATCGCATGGTTTATCGCATGGTTTATCACATGGTTTATCGCATGGTTTATCACATGGTTTATCACATGGTTTATCACATGGTTCATCACATGGTTTATCACATGGTTTATCACATGGTTCATCACATGGTTTATCACAGTATTTAATATTCTTAACTTTTTTCTTTTTCTTTTTATCATCATTATTAATCTTGTTAGTTTTTAACAATCTTTTATTAAATGCAATAGTCCAATTAATAATATTATTATTTTTATAAAGATTAGAATTATTATTTAGATTACAATAAATAAGATTATTAATTATACTATTTTTATAATCTTTAAATTTGGCTTCACTATTTATAAAATTTTTAATAAGCAAACCCAGTTCTTGGTAAGTAATATTATTTTTATAGGTAATAAATTTTGCGGTACTTTTTGATAAAATAGATCTAACAATAATTGATAAAATACTTATTAAAACTACTAAATTATTTTTTGTATTAGTTTTAATATCCTTAATACCAGAAGTAATACAACATTTATAAAAATAATGATTTAAAATTCCTGAATTATAATGAACTCCTCCACAATCATTATCAAAATTAATCATTTTACCTTTTTTATCATATAAATAAATAAACCATGATAATTCATCTAATTTAGAAGGATACACATATTTATTTGAAAAACTTCTTAATGAATCATTTAAATTAACTTTACCATCATTATTCATATCTAGTATATTATCTCCAATAGTCCATTTATCACAAACTTCTTTTGATAAATTAATAACGTTCAGCGAACCCATATAGTATTCTACAACAAACCCAAAAATATCTGCCAAGCTTTCATTAATTGCTCCAGATTCCGCACAATAATCTAATGGAAAGGCATTATCACAATGTGCATGAGTTAATTCATGTAGTAATACATCAGCTGCTCCTATGGATATTAATTCATTATTATTTTTATAGTAACCAATATTTATAATAACTCCACTATCAATATTTAACACATAAGCATTTTGATAATTACTTTGAATAAAAATAGGTATTTCCATATCACTATTTTTTTTATTATTGATAACATTATGTAATAAGGGAATTTTTCCACTAAAAATGCTAAATCTTAATATAAATTCAAAATTATAATAAATAGTTCTTATAATATCATTTATCATTTTATTAACAAAACTATTTTCATCATTATTTACATAATTATTAATATTAAATTCATAATCTTTAAAATTTTGTATATCATATACTTCTTTATCTATTTTATAAAATTTAAAAATTATATTATATATTTTTTTATCATCAGGATTATTATATCTATAACAATAGTATCCATCTTTTGAAATATTAAATTTTATTTTACCATCATCCAGTGTGTATACACCACTTTTCAATTGTACTTCTGGAAATAAATTTATATCAATATTATTTACTCCGGATTGAAACGCATGACAATTCCTATTAAAATCTGATTTTTTTAAATCTAATTTTTTTAAATCCTCTATCATTTAAAATCTACTAATATAAAAAAAATAATTAGGATTAGTAAATATAAAATTAATTCTTATTGTATTTATATTATTTATTTTCAGCTATTTCATCTATGGTCGGTTTTCTACCATATTTAGAAAAAAACTCATTACTAAATTTTTCTTCCTCATCAATTGCAATTACTATTTCTTCAAGTGGTTTTGCATTGGGATCTTCTTTATATATCTTAGTTTCTTGTAAACTATCACATATTTCTGGAATTATTAAATTTGGATTTGCATTTTTGAACTTTTTATTAAATATTGCTATTATATCTTGTGGTAATATTGGCGATTCATCAACTAATTTATCATAATCTTTTTTGGCATTATTAATTAGTTCTTTTTTATTAATTCTTTCTGAAGGTTTTTTCATTAATTCAAGTTTTATTGCTCTGTTAAATTTATCCCAACTTTTTAGTGCACTATTAAATCCCTCTTTTAATTCTGAAACTTTTAAAAATTGTGCTACAGTTGTTAATATTGCTGTAAATAAATTTAAACCACCTACAGCCATAGCAAAATAACCCCTATATTCTTCAGGTAATCTATCCTGCGCAAAGTTTGCTGTTCCAGTTATTGTTGATAATATAATTACTGGTATCATAAACCACAATAACTTTCTATTATATTTATGATATGCTTGTTCGTATAACCATCTATAACATACTGCCTTATCAGACCATTCTTTTAATATACTCTCGTCTGATGGAGTCCATTCTTCGTTCTGTAAATCTCTGTTTAATTCTCTGTTTAGTTCTCTGTTTATTTCTCTGTTTAGTTCTCTATTTGTTTCTCTATTTGTTTCTCTAGTATCTCTACTCATATATATAATATTATATATATAAATTTGTTGATAATTTATAATCTTAATTTTTTTTTATTTTATGTTGATGATCTAAATCGTGTGTAAACTCTATATATTCTTCAACATTATCACTTTTAATTGAATTAGTTTCTTCATCAAAAGTGACTTCTTCAGAAATATTTTTAGTTCTATTATAATATTTATTAGCAATAATAACATGATTATTTAAAATACTATTAAAAATTTTACAATACAAATTATTTTCAAGAGAAAAAGTTTCAATCGTTCCAATTAAACTAATTTTAAATGTTTCTATAAAAATACCTTTATCTATTTTTTTGTCAATAGAAGCTATATGAGATTTTATTTGTTTTATATTATCATTTATATCAATATTTCTTTTTAATATTAAATCATATAAAATCTTTACATCATCTAATAAAAATTTTTCATCAACGCTATTTATTTCATGATAAATTTTGATATTTATATAATATTTTTTTCTTAATTCATCAATATTCTGTATAGTTAATTTTGTATTATCAATGTCATTGATCTTTAATATTAACTTGTTATTTTCATTTATTAAATTAATTAATAGTTTTATTATCTTATTAAATAATTTGTATAAATCTCTATATAATTTATTTAAATTATTTAAATATATTTCGTTCATACAATTGTATTCAGTTTTTAATATATTTTTCTGAAAATATATATCATCTATATATACTGAATAATGAAAGTGAACGTCATTAGATGATTTTAAATAATATTTATGTGTATTATCTAATTTTTCTATATCTTCTGCCATATTATGTAGATTTCTATTTATTTTATCATAATATTCTTGTATTTTTATAAATTTATTCTCAGGATCCATATATTCTATATTATAATTATTTTTTATTGTGGTGAGAGGATAAT